>Ga0184637_10000613_pt1 | contig 26278 bp, 27 predicted proteins | sample PLM3_127_b2_FD_133143 | JGI IMG/M metagenome (GOLD analysis project Ga0184637, IMG submission 133143) | Groundwater sediment microbial communities from an aquifer in East River, Colorado, USA - PLM3_127_b2 | ecosystem: Environmental > Terrestrial > Soil > Riparian zone | place: USA: East River... | reverse complement strand
CGGAGATCGGCTACCTCGGGTGCCTCACGTGGCCCGAGCCGGCTTCGCTCTACGAGCCGCCGCTTCCGGAGGACGGGAAGGCGCCGGGCGTGCCGACGCTGGTCGTCGCCGGCGAGCTCGATGACCTCACGACGCCGGGGGAGGGCAAGCAGGTCGCGAAGCTGTTTCCCAACTCCGAGTACTTCGAGGCCCGGAACGGCGGCCACACCGTATCGCTGTACGACTACCGCTCCCCAGCCGCAAAGCGGATCCGGCGCTTCCTCCGCCGGAACATCGGCGACTAGCTCGGCGGTGATAGCCGCCGCGGTGTTGACGGGCGTCCGCCAACGCGCTTAGGATGCGCGGCTGATGGAGGCCTCGGGCAACCGCGTCGACGTCGGGAAGGTCATCGGTGAGACCTTCTCGATCTACGGCGGGCACGCCGGCCCGCTGCTGGGCAGCGCCGTGGTGGTGTTCGTGTTCGTGGGGATCATCCAGGGACTGCTCGCCACCACCGAGAGCCTCGTCCTCATCCTGCTCGGCGCGGTCGTGAACGTCGCGGGAACCACCCTCTACACCGGCGTCGTGGTGAAGCTGGTCGACGACGTCCGCGACGGAAAGCTGGACGCCACCGTGGGCGAGTTGTTCGGGTCGGCCGCTGGCGTGATCGGGGCCCTGCTCGTCAACGGGATCCTGAAGGCGATCGCGGTCGTCATCGGCCTCGTCCTGTTCATCGTCCCCGGCCTCATCCTGGCCACGATCTGGGCGGTCACAGCGCCCGCGATCGTCGTCGAGCGCACGGGTGCCATCGACGCCTTCGGCCGCAGCCGCGAGCTCGTCCGCGGTCAGGGATGGTCCGTGTTCGGCGTGATCCTGATCGCGTTCCTGATCACGTTCGCGATCGGGTTCGTCGCCAGCGCGATTGGTGCCGCCGCCGGCGATGCCGGGAGCGTGATCCTCGGGATCATCGGAAGCGTCCTCGGGGCGCCGATCACCGCCCTCGCCGCGGCGGTCATGTTCTTCGACCTCGGCGGCGGGCGCCCGGCGCCGGCGGCCGGAGCTCCGCCCGAGCCCACGAGCCCCGCGGTCTGACTCCCGCCACAAACGACGAGCCCCGCCACTCGCGAGCGGGGCTCGGAAGCTTCTAGCTACGGCGTCGGCGGGCGCGGCGCTTGACCTCTTCGGCCGGCTGGATTGCGCGTCCGACCACTACTGCCAGTGGAGCCATCAACATCTCGGTTCCTCCTTCGTTCTGCTTCCAGGCTACGTGAGCCGGGACGCCCCTTGTGTGCGTTTTGCACGTAAGGGTTTGCTGGGTTGCTGAGTGACCGGCAAGAACCCTACACGAGTCACGCTAACCTGTCAAGTGATTTCGCCAGTCACGCTATGATTGATCAGCCGTGAACGTCGACGTGCTCACCCGCCTGGTCGAGTCGAAGCCGGCGCCGGTGCCGCTGCTGGCCCTGCAGGCCTACGTGAACACGATCGACGTGGAGACCGCCACCGATCAGCTCGCCTCCCCCGCCGAATTTCGGGATTGGCAGCGCCACACCGGCCTGGAGACCCCGCCCAGGGACGCCAGCGCCCAGGAGCTTCGCCGCGCGCGGGAGCTCCGGGACACGTTTCGGGCCCTGCTGATGGCGAACGCTCACGGCGCGGTCGACCACGGCGCCGCCAGGAAGCTGCGCTCTCACGTCGGCGCCGGGCGCATCCCCCTGAGCGTCGACCGCAGCGGCCGCCTGGAGCTCGACCTCTCACCGGCGCACTCGGTCGACGAGTTGCTGTCCCAGATGATCGGGATCGCCTACCAGGCCCAGGTCGAGGGCGATTGGGAGCGCCTCAAGCTGTGCCGAAACGACGCCTGCCAGTGGGCCTTCTTCGACTCGTCGCGCAACCGGGGCGGCACCTGGTGCCAGATGGAGGTGTGCGGCAACCGGATCAAGAACCGCCACTACAGGCGGCGCCACCGAGCAGCGAGCTAGCGGAACGAGTCCTCGAGGAACGGGACGACCGTGTCCAGGAAGTCGTTCGTCTCCGGCGCCGCCGTGAGCGGATCGAGGTGGCTCGTGGTCGAGGAGCGGTCCACGAGCACCGCCTCCTTGCTTCGCACGGATGAGCGCTTCACGAAGCGCTCGGCCGCCTGCAGGACGTTTCCGTCGGTGAGCGAGGTCTGGAACGCGTACAGCGGCACGTTGACGTCCCGCAGGTGCCAGGTCTTGAGCCCGAGGAACTTCGTGACCGGGTTCCGCCTCAGCTCGTTCGCGCCGTCGACGTCGATCTGAAGCCGGCGCGGGAAGTACCACTCGACCCCGTTCGCCGGCTCCTGCCCGAAGGTCTCGGCCACGCGGGCGATCGGCGTCACCTCCCCGTCCTCCCAGTCGCGCGGGTCTCCCGACGCCGCGAGCTGCCCGGCGCGCACGTGGATCAGCTCCAGCAGGTCGGGTGAGGTGTCGGAGTCGAACGCATAGCCGAGCGCGCCACGGTTCGTGGCCGGGACCGGGGGCTTGAACTCGGCCGGGAGCAGGGGGAACTGTTGCAGCGCCGAGGGACCCGTCGGATCGAGCTTCGCGGCCAGCCCCCCGAGCTCGGCGAACACCCCGGCGGCCCACGGCAGGCCGATCCCGAGCAGGTCGACGAACGGCGAGCCCTGCTCCAGCTCCGCGAGCGCCTCCTCCGCCTGGCTGCGATTCAGGGAGTCGAACGAGCCGAGCAGGCCGCCGTCGATCAGCACGATTCCCTCCAGGTCGCGGTAGCCGGGTCGCCCGCCGAAGTCCCAGGTCGCGTAGGCGGCGGTTGTCGAGGCTCCGAGCGAGTGGCCGCCGAGGACCACCTCGCGCCCGCCCTTGCCCGCCTTCCGGACCACGCTGTGCAGGTCCCTGAGCGCGACGTCGAGCCCCCACTCGCGCACGAAGGGCACCGTGTCCCCGTCGAGCGCCTGGTAGTGCGGCTGGATCGAGGGATCGAGGATCCACCCGAGGTAGTAGTCGAGCGCGTCGTCGGCGCTCGCCTGGCCCTGGAGCGCCTGGGTGAACACGCTCGTGTCCTCGAACGGCTGGGTGCGGCGGTCGAATGCCCACACCTGGAGGTCCGGGATCCGATCGACCAAGTCCTGCGCCAACAGGGTGAAGTCGCCCGCGCCGCCAACGAATCCGGGCACCAGGACGAGCACCCGATCGGCGCCCTCCGGCCCGACCTTGGTCACGAAGACCCTGTCGTACTGCTTCGGCCCGGGCGCCTTTCCGCCCTTGATCGGCACCGTGGACGTCGCGGCGGACGCCGCCGCGACCAGCAGCGCCAGGGCGGCCGTCGAGACCGCCGTCGCCAAACCCGCCTTGATCGCCGCTCCCATCCTCCTCGTCCCTTGGAGAGTGGCGGCGAGCCTACCATCCCTGAGCCCGCAGGCTCGATCGAGCTGCGCGGTTCGAGCGGGCTCGAGGTCGCGATCCCTGACGCCGCCGATATGATCGGGGGGATGCAGAAGCAGAAGCTCAGGGCGCTGGGGATCGACCCCGACGCGCTAGAGGAGCGGAAGTAGGCTGGGTGTCGAGGCGAGCAACAGCGATCTGATCCGCGGGCTGTACGAGGCGCTCGACCGCGGCGACGGCGACGCGATGGCGGCGTGCTACGCGCCCGGCGCGCACTTCCGCGATCCGGCGTTCGGTGACCTGAGCGGCGAGGAGGCGGGCGCGATGTGGCGCATGCTGACGTCGCGCGCGACGGACCTCGACGTCGAGCTGGCCGAGCACGACGCCGACGGCGACCGCGGCTCGGCGCGGTGGATCGCCACGTACACGTTCACCTCGACGGGGCGGCCCGTGCGGAACGACGTGCGGGCGAGCTTCCGGTTCGGGGACGGGCGGATCGTCGAGCACGAGGACCGGTTCTCGTTCTGGACGTGGTCGAGACAGGCGCTCGGGCCGATCGGCACGGCGCTCGGCTGGTCCCCGGTTCTGCGTGCGACTGTGCGCCGGCGGGCGCGAGCGGATCTCGAGCGGTTCATGGCCGGCGAGTAGCCGCCTGCGCGACGCGGCGCGACACCTCGGCGAGCTGGCGCGATCCGCCGCCACGAGGCGGTCGAGCGAGCGCCACGATGCCCAGACCCTGCGCGAGCTGGAGGCGAGGACGCTGGAGCTCCCGCCGGGCCTCGAGGTCGAGTGGCTCGGCGTCTCCGGGTACCGCCTCACCTACGAGGGCCACACGCTGTTCATCGACCCATACGTCTCGCGGGCGCCGCTTCGCAGCCTGATCCTGCGGCGACCGGCCGCGCCCGACCCTGCCGCGCTCGACCGGTTCGTGCACGCGCCGGGGAGCGTCGCCGGCGTGCTCGTCGGCCACACGCACTTCGACCATGCGGTGGATGCACCGGCGATCGCCCGCCGCTTCGGCTGTCGCGCGTACGGGTCACGCTCGCTGGCGACGCTGATGCGCCTGCACGGGCTCGGCCACCTGGCGGTGGAAGTGGAGCCCTATCGGACCTACGAGCTGGGGCCATTCGCGGTCAGCTTCACTCCGAGTGCGCACTCGAAGCTGCTCCTCGGCCTCGCCGTCCCGTTCGACGGCGAGCTGACCTGCGATCACCTAGACGGGCTGTCGCCGAGCGCGTACAGGTGCGGACAGGTGTGGGGCATCCACATCGAGGTCGCCGGGACCAGCTTCTACCACCAGGGCAGCGCCAACCTGATCGACGACGCGATCCGCGCGCGCGAGGTCGACGTCTTCCTCGCCGGCGTCGCGGGGCGGAGCTTCACGCGGGACTACTGGCGCAGGATCCTGCCACGCCTGGAGCCGCGCGCGATCGTCCCGACGCACTACGACAACTTCTTCAAGCCGCTCGGGCAGAGCATGGACCTGATCGCGAACGTGAAGCTCGCGGACCTCCCCGCAGAGGTGGAGACAGTCAGCCGCGACATCGAGGTGGCCGCCCTGCCGCGTCTCGATTCCTCGCGCTGAGCGATTCGAGCAGGCCTACAGCCGGCTCGCGTCCGGCAGCCGTCGCAGAAAGCGCTGCGTCTCCGGCCGCTGCGGTGAGGCAAGGACCCGCTGCGGAGGACCCGACTCGAGGATTCGGCCGTCGTGGAGGAAGCTGACCTCGTCAGCGACCTCGCGGGCGAAGCTCATCTCGTGCGTGGCGATCAGCATCGTCATCCCCGCCGACTTCAGGTCCCTGATCGCCTCGAGCACCTCGCCGACCAGCTCCGGATCGAGCGCGCTGGTGACCTCGTCGAGAAGCATCGCTCGGGGGTAAGCGGCGAAGGCACGCACGATCGCCACCCGCTGCTGCTGGCCCCCGGAGAGCTCATCGGGATGGTCGTCCTCCCGGCCCGCCAGCCCAAAGCGCTCCAGCAGGGCGCGGCCGCGGTCCTCCGCCTCGCTCCGGGCGAGGTCGTGTGCCCGGACGCCGCCGAGAACCACGTTGTCGAGCACGCTCAGGTGCGGGAACAGGTTGTAGGCCTGGAACACGAGACCGAGGCGGCGACGCACCGCCACGGTGTCCACGCTGGGGTCGGTGATCACCTCCCCGTCGAGCAAGACGTCGCCGTCGTCGATGTCCTCGAGCAGATCGACGCAGCGAAGCAGGGTCGACTTCCCGGAGCCCGAGGCGCCGATCAGCGCCACGGCCTGATGCTCGCGCACCTCGAGGTCGACGCCGTGCAGCACCTCGCGGCCGCCGAACGCCTTCGTGACGCCGCGGATCTCCAGCACCGGCGGAGCGCTCACCGCGCCACCCCTCCGATCCCCAGCCCGAAGCGATCGACGAGCCTGGCGAGCGGGACCGTGACGCAGAGGTAGAGCATCGCGGCGGCGATCAGGGGCGTGTAGTTGAAGGTCGAGGACGCGTCTATCTGGGCAATCCGGAACGCCTCCTGCGGCCCGAGGATCGAGACCAGCGCGACGTCCTTCTGCAGCGAGATGAAGTCGTTCAGCAGCGGCGGGCCGACCCGGCGCACCGCCTGCGGCAGGATCACGTAGCGCAGCGCCTGGCCCTCGGTCAGCCCGATCGCGAGCGCCGCGTCACGCTGGCCGCGATGGATCGACACGATCCCTGCCCGGTAGACCTCGGCGACGTAGGCGCCATAGGAGAGGGCGAGCGCGACGCCCCCCAGCACCACGGGGTCGGTCGGGAGCCCCTCGAGCTGCAGAGCCGGGATCCCGAACCCGACCAGGTAGACGAGCAGGATCGTCGGGATCCCCCTGAAGATGTCGCAGTACGCCGCCGCCAGCAGCCGCAGCGGGAACAGCGCCGCCGCCTTGCTGGTGCGCACGAGGGCGACCACGAGGCTGAGCACCAGCACCACCAGCTCGACGATCACGAACAGCTTCACGTCGAGCCAGAAACCCTCCAGGACGCCCGGAAACGAGTCGCGAAAGGCCTCCCAGGAGAAGAACGTCTCGCGCACCTCCGGCCACCCGGGGCTGGTCAGGACGAGCGCCGCGAGCCCGCCCAGGACGATCACGGACGAGATCGCCGCGATCGCCTGACCGCGCCGGGAGCGCCTCAGCCTCGCCGCCTCGCGCGCGGCGCGGCGGTCGCTCGCCGCTGCGGTTGCGTTCACGCTGGCCCCAGGGCCGCCTGCCGCCGGGTCAGTCGAGCTTCGGCGCCCCCGCGGCCTCGCTCATCCACTTCTGCTCGATCGCGTCCAGCTCTCCGGAGGAGCGGAGCTCGTCGATCGCGGCCGACACGCAACCGGTGAGCGGCGAGTCCTGCTCCAGCAACGCCCCCCACTGATCCCCGCCCGGTGCCTCGAACTGCCCCACGATCTTCCCGTCGGGGACCTGCACGGCAGTGAGGAAGAGGGCCGTGGGGAGGTCGACGACCACCGCGTCCACCTGTCCCTGCTTCAGGGCGGTGACCACGTCGTTGGAGTCGTTGAACACCCTCGGCTCGGTGCTCGGATCGATCTCCTGCTCGACCGCGTCGAGGCTGGTGGTCCCGATCTGGACGCCGATCGTCGTGTCCGAGAGGTCCTCGAGCGAGGTCGCCTTCGAGGCGTCGGAGCCCTTCGCCGCGACGAGCGCCTGGTTGGCTGTGTAGTAGGTGGAGGAGAAGTCGACCTGCTCCGCGCGCTTCGGGGTGATCGAGATCTGGTTGACGTCGAAGTCGAAGTCCTTGGGCCCGGGGGCGTAGGAGGAGTTGAAGGGCTCGACCACCCACTCGACGTCGGAGCTCTTGAAGCTGAGCGCCTCGGCGATCGCGTAAGCGACCGCGCTCTCGAACCCGCGCCCGTTGGTCGGGTCGTCGTCCTCGAAGTAGGGCGGGAAGGCCGGCTTGTCGGTCGCCACGGTCAGCGTCCCCTGCTTCAGGGTCTCGAGCTGCTCGGGCGTGCAGTCGCTGAGGCTGACCGAGCTCTCGGTGTCGGCGGAGTCGTCGCCGTCGCCCCCACAGGCGGCACCCAGGAGCGCCGCGGCAATCAGCGCCAGCGCGGCGATCAGCGCGGGCAGAGGGCGGGCTCGCGGGGTCATTTCGTCCTCTCGGTCAGACGGCGGGAACCGCGGCATCCTATTTCACCGGCGGCACTCATGGCGGCACCCGGCGCAATAGGATCGCCGCCGCGATGGACTTCGAGGTCAAGCGGGACGACCTGCACGAGTGCCGGGTCGTCGATGCCGAGCCCCCGGAGCTCGAGCCCGGGCAGGCTCTGCTCGAGGTCGGCGGCTTCGGGCTGACGGCGAACAACGTCACCTATGCCGTGTTCGGCGAGGCGATGTCGTACTGGGACTTCTTCCCAGCCGAGCGGGGCTGGGGCCGGATCCCGGTGTGGGGGTTCGCCGACGTGGCCGCCACGACGCATGACGGGCTCGAGCAGGGCACCCGCATCTTCGGCTACCTGCCGCCCTCCACGCACCTCGTGGTGGGCCCCGAGCGCGTCGACGGGCGCGGCTTCGTGGACGCCTCACCGCACCGCGCGGGCCTGCCTCCCGCATACAACAGCTATGCCCGGGTCGATGCCGACCCGATGTACGACCCCGGGCACGAGGACGAGCAGATGCTGCTCGGGCCGCTGTTCTTCACCTCGTTCTTGATCGACGACTTCCTGGACGACAACGGGTTCTTCGAGGCGGGCGCGGTGGTGCTGTCGAGCGCCTCCAGCAAGACCGCCCTCACGCTCGCGTTCCTGCTCGACCGCCGCGAGGGGATCGAGGTGATCGGGCTCACCTCCCCGCAGCGGGTCGGCTTCGTCGAGGGGACCGGCGTCTACGAGCGGGTGGTCCGGTACGACGACGTGGGCTCGCTGCCCGAGACGCGGGCGATCTACGTCGACATGTCCGGAGATGCGGACGTGCGAAGCGCCGTCCACGGCCACTACGGCGACTCCCTCGCTCACAGCTCCGTCGTCGGCGCGACCCACCACGACCACATGGGCGGCACGGAGGGGCTTCCCGGGCCCCAGCCGAGCTTCTTCTTCGCGCCCGACCGCGTCACCAAGCGGCGCGAGGACTGGGGCCGCGACGGACTGGAGAGCCGGATCGCCGAGTCGTGGCGCCCCTTCGTCGAGTGGACGAGCGGCTGGCTGGAGGTCGTCCACGGCCGTGGCCCCGAGGCCGTCGAGCGCACCTACCTCGAGCTGCTCGACGGCCGCATCGACCCGTCGACCGCGCACGTGCTGTCGATGTCGCCCTGACCGGTTGGCCTTGGCGAGGCGGAGCGGGTAGTGCGGCGCCTACTGATCCGCGAGGCGGAAGTGGCCCGTGCCGTCTTCGTCGTCGCGGACCTTCTCAAGCTGCCCCGCCTGCCGAGCGGCCTTGAAGCCGTCCTTCAGCTGCTGTGCCTTGATGCCCAGCTGCTCTGCGATGTCCTTGCGAGTGAACTCCGCCTGGCCAAGGCTCCGGGCTGCCTGGACGACTTCGTCCTGGGTCGGACTCTGACTCATCGCCGCCATCATACGGGGCTGGGCCGCACCGTCGACGGGTGCACGGGATCGGGGATGACGTGATCCTCGGACTCGCGCTCGCCCTGGCCTGCGCGCTCGCGACGAACGTCGCGTTTCTGTTCAAGCACCGCGGCGCGGTCCTGGCGCCTCCCGTGCGTGTTCGGCACCCGCTGCGAAGCGCTGCCGAGCTCTTCCGCTCCACATGGTTCGCGGTGGGCTGGGCGGTGGCGGTCGGCGCGTGGGGGCTCCACGTCGCCGCGCTCGCGCTCGCGCCGCTATCGATCGTGCAAGCCGTCCTCTCGGCCGGGCTGGTCTTCCTCGCCGTGCTCGCCGAACGCTTCTTCGGCTTCCGCCTCGGACGCCGGCAGTGGACCGGCGTGATCATCACGGCGGCGGGGCTTGCGATCATCGGGCTGACTTCCGGGCGCGAGGCCAGCGAGCCTCCGGGCTACGCGCTGGCCGCGTTGATCACCGTGGAATGCACCGTCTTTGCACTCGCCACCGGGCTCGCCGTGATCTCCAACTACCAAGGCGTCCTGCGCGCAAGGCGGGGCGTGCTCCTCGGCGCAGTCGCCGGCGCGCTATTCGGGGTCTCCGACGTCGCACTCAAGTTCCTGACCGACGCCGTTGAGGACGGGGTGCTCGAGCTGATCAGCCCGTGGACGTTCGCGGCGCTGGCCGCCTCGGTGATCGCCTTCTATGCCTCGGCCCGCGCTCTGCAGCTCGGACCGGGCGTGGAGGTCATCGCGCTCACCTCGGTCGCGGCCAACCTGATCGCGATCATCGGGGGCATCCTGGTCTTCCGCGACCCGATCGGGGCGGGGCCGGTGGCGATCGCCGGACGGCTGATCGCGTTCGGCCTCGTCGTCGCCGGCGCCGCGCTGATCCCCGCCCCGCTCCGGGCGGCTCGCCGCCCAGCGCACGAATGACCGCGATGGGCATGCCGGGGGTGACACGCTGCTGAAAGAGTATGCGTCCGATCCCTGCCGCTATCGTCCGTTCGGTGCCCCGCGTCAAGCCAACTGAGGCGAGGTTCGGATGACGGTAGCGATCATCATCGTGGTTCTCGTGGTAGTCGCCTTTCTAGTCGCCTTTCTCGTCGGGCGCTCCCCCTGGCTGCCAAGCCGCAACAAGAAGTGCTCTCGCTGCGGCGAGCGGACGCCTCTGAGATCCGAAGTCTGCGAGCACTGCGGCTACGTCTTCCACATCCGCGAGGCGCACGACCAGGATTTTTGATCCGGCCGCGCGTCAGGACGCTCGCGTGTTGGCGCCCGGTGCTCGTGCCGTCTCCGCCTGTGTCTCCTGCTCGGCCCGACGGAGACGTGCTTCGGACAACGCGCAAGCCCGCTCCAACTCCCTCAGCTGGACTGGGCTCGTCGGCCGCGGGCCGTACGCCTTGGCCCGGTAGAGGTCACGGCGTTCACGGCGGTAGCGGGCGTCGGCTCTCAGCTCCTCCAGGCGACGCAGAGAGGTCATCGCCCTACAGAACCCGTCTCGCTAGATAGATCGCGAGCAGCACGAGGATGACGATTATGAGCACGGTTACGACAGACAAGTTGTCCTCCTAGCGGTTTCACAGCATCGCGCCACTTCGGCGGGTACCCGTGTAGCGCCTCGACCAATCCAGTTCATCATATTTCCGCGCTTAGCCTTCAGCGCCGATCACCGGTCGCTGAACGCTGGACGGCTCTCGAACCCCAAGTTCGTTGAGAGCTTCAGGTGACCAAATGGTCACGTATACTAGGCGCCATGGATGCGGTGTTCAAGGCCCTCGCCGACCCGACCCGCCGGAGCCTGCTCGACGAGCTGTTCAAGCGAGACGGGCAGACGCTAAGCGCGCTCGAGCGGCGGTTGCCGATGACGCGCTTCGGCGTCATGAAGCACCTGAGGGTGCTCGAGGAGGCCGGCCTCGTGACCACGCAGCGGCGCGGGCGCGAGAAGCACCACTTCCTGAACCCCGTCCCGATCCGGCTCGTCCACGACCGGTGGGTGAGCAAGTACGCCGAGCCCTGGGCCGCAGCGCTCAGCGGGCTCAAGCGCAACATCGAGGAGGAAGCAGTGGAAAAGGTATTCGAGATCTACATCAAGACGACGCCGGAGCGCCTCTGGGAGGCGATCACCGATGGCGAGACGAGGCGGCAGTACTCCTTCGGCTCGCGGGTCACCTCCGACTGGAAGCCCGGCTCGCGCTACGAGGCCACGCGCCCCGACGGAACGGGGGTCTGGGTCGAGGGCGAGAACCTGGAGGTCGAGCCGCCGCGCCGGCTCGTCCAGACGATGGAGGCGCTGTGGAGCGATGAGGTGAAGCAGGAGGGAACGTCGCGGGTCACGTGGGAGATCGAGCCGGTCGGCGACTCCTGCCGCCTGACCGTCACCCACGACGAGCTCCGCGAGGGCGCCAACGACGAGCTCTACGGGGGCTGGCCGATGATCCTCTCCGGCCTGAAGACCCTGCTGGAGACCGGGGAGCAGCTGACAACCCCTGGGTCCCTGCGCTTCTCGGAGTCCGCGAGGGAGGGAGGTGATCGCTAGTCGATCAGGCGCGTCGTCATCCGACGCACCGCGACCCGCCACAGGACGACGGCGAAGGCGACCAGCACCGCGAAGCGGATCATGTCGGTGGCCTCGAAGCCGAAGGCCGCGGCGCGGACGAGCTCCACGAGTTGGTAAAGCGGGTTGAAGTTGGCGGCCACCTGCGCCGCCTCGGGGAGCTGGTTGATCGGGAAGAAGGTGCCCGCGACGAGGAAGAGCGGGGTGATGATCAGCGTCGTCACGTAGTTGAACTGGTCGATCTTCTGGACGCTCGCCGCCACCGCGATCCCGAAGGCGGCGAACCCGAGAGCCGTGAAGAAGCAGAAGATCGGCACCAGCAGCATCCCGAGGGCCGGGTGGAGGCCAAAGGCCATCGCGACCAGCAGCGGGAAGCAGCCGTAGAAGCCGGCGCGGATGCCGATCCAGAGCATCTCGGCCGTGACCAGCTCCTCGACGTCGACGGGGGCTGCCAGGATCGCGTCGTAGGTGTTCTGGAAGCGCTCCTTGACGAAGGTGCCGAACATCGCCGGCAGGGCGCTGGAGAAGATCACCGCCGTCGCCACCATTCCGGTGCCGACGAACTCCACGTAGCTGAGCCCGTCTACGCCGTCGATCAGCGTTGCGCCGAGCCCGACCCCGAATGCGAGCAGGTAGACGATCGGCTCGAGCACGCTCGAGAACGTCGTCCCCTTCCAATAGGTCCGGAAGTTGGCCACCTCGCGGCTCATCACGCCGGCGATCACGGCCGGCTCGAGCCGCTTCACCTCGCTCATTCCGCCCACCCCTTTCTGCGCAGGTCGATCACTCGGCCTCCTCGCCCGTCAGCCTCACGAAAACGTCCTCCAGGGTGGCCGCGCGGCGGATCGCGTCCTCGGGAATCGCGCCGTCCGTCGACGCCTCGGAGCCGACGATCGCAATCGCGGGCCCGGCCGGCCGCACGACGAGCCCCTCGCTCTCGGCGAGCGCCCGCACCTCGGCGAGCCGGTCGGGCGGCCCGTAGACCTCCGCCGTCTCGCGCCCGGCGTGCTCGGCGATCAGCTCGCTGGGGCGTCCGCGAGCGATCACCTTGCCGTGGGCCATCACGGCGACCTCGTCGGCGAGGCGCTCGGCCTCCTCGATGTAGTGGGTCGACATCAGGATCGTCGTTCCCTGGCTGCGGAGCCCGTCGATCAGCGTCCACAGCTCGGTGCGGATCTGCGGGTCGAGGCCGACCGTCGGCTCGTCCAGCAGCAGCAGGCGAGGCCGGTGAACGAGGCCGCGTGCGAGCAGGAGGCGGCGGCGCATGCCGCCGGAGAGCTCGTCGACGGCGTCGCGGCGCCGACCGGTCAACCGGGCGAGTGCGAGGCCGCGCTCGACCGCCTCGCCGACGTTCTGGACCCGGTAGAGCCTGGCGAAGATGGCGAGGTTGTCCTCGACCGTGACGTCGACGTCGAGGTTGTCGAGCTGCGGCACAACGCCCATCTGGGCGCGGGCGGCCTTTGAGTCGCCCGGCAGCACGTGCTCGAAGACGCGGATCTCGCCGGCGTCGGCGATCGCCTGCCCGGTCAGCAGGCGCATCGTCGTCGACTTCCCCGCGCCGTTGGGGCCGAGCAACCCGAGGCAGATCCCCTCGGGAACGTCGAGGTCGAGGCCGTCGACTGCGGTGATCTCGCCGAAGCGCTTGACCGCGCCTCGCAGCGAGATCGCGGGCGCGTTCGGTTCGGTTTGGGTCGCGGTCGTCACTACTGTGGCTCAGACGTCAACGACGACCTTGAAGCCACCGTAGATCATGCGCTTGGCGTCGAACGGCATGTCCTTCGGGTCCATCATGTCGGCCAGGCGTGGGTCCTTCATCACCTTGGCGTTGACGCGATCGCGATGCGCACGCGATTTGAACACGATCCATGAGAACGCCACGGTCTCGCCGCGCTTGAGCTTGACGCTGCGTGGGAACGAAGTGACCTTTCCCATCTTCACGTCGTCGGCGACGCATTCCCGGTACTCCAGCGCGCCGTGCTCCCGCCAGATCTTCCCCGCCTTGCGCGCGATGCGGCGGTAGGCATCGACTTTGCGCTTCGGAACGGGTAGAACGAATCCATCGACGTAGTGGGCCATGCGAAATCTCCTCAGGTTGCTGGGCACGCCGGCGACGCTTCGATCTCGAAGCAACCAACCGGCACGATGGAGACGGCGAGAATCGAACTCGCGTCCATGGTCACGAAGCGAACGGCGTCTACAGGCATAGCCGGCGCTTTGGTCTCGCCCTGCGGGTCCGTCGCCGGCGGGCTGATCCGCGGGGCCAGCCTCCTGGTGTGTCCCCGGGCGGCGGAGGCGCACCGCTTCGGGCTAGCCCGTTGCTGACGCCGGGACCCCTCCCCACGGGCCGAGGGAGGGCCGACGCTCACTGCCTAGCTACTAACTAAGCCGCGAGGGCGAACTCGTGGTCCGCACTTGTTTCTTTGTCCCGGTGTTTTACGAGGCCTCCGGGAACCTCGACCTGCAACCGTTCGCACGAAGACCACGTCGAAGCCAAATCGTCCCCGTGCTATGTACGCATCCGATTCTAGCTCGGGCGCGTAACTATCATTAGTAAAGCAATGGAGTCCGAGGCACGACACAGCCTTCCCCCGGGCGCGCTGGCTCCGCGGGCACCGGAGCTCGAAGAGCAGCCCCCCGAGCACGAGCCGATTCACCCCGGCTCGGGGCGCAAGAGCGCGCTGAGGCGCGCCGCCGGGCCGCTGGTCGCGATCGGCCTGCTGCTGGCGAAGTTCGGGACCAAGCTCAAGGCGGTCCTGTTCCTGCTCCCGAAGCTGAAGTTCCTCACCACCTCGGCCTCGATGCTGGTCTCGATCGTCGCCTACCAGCTGATCTTCGGGTGGGCGTTCTCGGTCGGCTTCGTGCTGCTGCTCCTGCTGCACGAGCTGGGGCACGTGATCCAGCTCCGCCGTGAGGGGATCCAGGCCTCGGCGCCGATGTTCATCCCCTTCCTTGGCGCGGTGATCTCCGCCAAGTCGATGGGCGACGACGCGGCGGCGGAGGCGCGGGTGGGGCTCGCCGGGCCGGTGCTCGGGACCATCGCCACGCTGGTTCCGCTGGGGATCTGGCTCGCGACCGGCGACGACTTCTGGCGCGCGCTCGCCTACATCGGCTTCCTGATCAACCTCTTCAACCTGCTTCCGGTGCTGCCGCTCGACGGCGGCCGCGCGATGGCGGCGCTCAGCCCCTGGGTGTGGTTCGTGGGCTTCGCCGGGCTGATCGCCCTCACCGTCTTCTTCCCCAACCCGATCCTGCTGCTCGTGCTCCTGTTCGGCGGCATGGAGAGCTACCGGCGCTGGAAGCTTCGCAAGACGCCCGAGGCGCGCGCCTACCACGCGGTGCCGGCCCGTACCCGGGTGCTGGTCGCCGCCACCTACCTCGGCCTCGCCGCGCTGCTCGCGGTGGGGGTCACCGAGACCTTCTTCGAGCGCGATCTGAGCGACGTCTAGGCTCGGCGTCTAGGCTGCAACCCGTGAGCGAGCGCGAGTTCGACGTCGTCGTGATCGGCGCCGGGTCCTCGGGCGAGGTGTGCGCCGGGCGCGTCGCCGACGGCGGCCTCGAGGTGGCGATCGTCGAGGACGGCCTGGTCGGCGGCGAGTGCTCCTACTACGCGTGCATGCCCTCGAAGGCGCTGCTTCGCCCCGCCGAGCTGCTCGCCGAGGTGAAACGGGTTCCCGGCGTCGCCGAGGCGGTGACCGAGGAGCTAGATGTGAGCGCCGCACTGACGCGGCGCGACGAGGTGATCTCCAACCTCGACGACACGCGCCAGCTCCCCTGGCTGGAAGAGCGGGGCATCACGCTGTTGCGTGGGCGAGGGAGCCTCGACGGGGAGCGGCGCGTGCGCGTCGGCGAGGAGGCCCTGATCGCGCGCCGGGCGGTCGTGCTCGCCACGGGCACCGCGCCCGCGATGCCGCCGATCGACGGCCTCGCCGAGGCGGAGCCGTGGGGGAACCGAGAGGCGACCACCGCTAAGCGCCCGCCGGAGAGCCTCGTCGTGCTCGGCGGCGGAGCCGTCGGGGTGGAGATGGCGCAGGCGTGGCGGACGCTTGGATCGGAGGTCGCGCTGATCGAGGCCGAGGAGCGCGTGCTGCCGCCGGAGGAGCCGTTCGCCGGCGAGCAGGTCGCCGGGGGCCTGCGGGAGCTGGGGGTCGACGTACGCACGGGGGCGAGGGCGAGCGCGGTTCGTGCCGGGGAGGGAAAGGTCACACTCGAGCTGGAGGGCGGCGATTCGCTGGACGGCGAGGAGCTGCTCGTCGCCGTGGGGCGGCGCGCGCTCACCGACGACATCGGCCTGGACACCGTGGGCATCGAGCCGGGGGGGTTCCTGGAGGTTGACGATCAGCTCCGCGTCGACCGCTCGGAGTGGCTGTACGCCGTCGGGGACGTGAACGGGCGCGCCCTGCTCACCCACATGGGCAAGTACCAGGGGCGGATCGCGGGCGATCACATCCTCGGCAAGGAGGTGGCGGCGACCTCCGACCACCGGGCGGTCCCCCGCGTCGTGTTCACCGAGCCCCAGGTGGCGGCGGTGGGACAGACGCTGGCGGCGGCCGAGCAGGCCGGGACCAAAGCGCGCGTGGTTGACGTCGAGACCGCCGGCACGGCCGGAGCGAGCTTCCAGGGCCGCAACGCCCCCGGAACAACCCGGATCGTGGTCGACCAGGACCGGCGCGTGATCGTGGGGGCGACGTTCGTCGGCCCGGAGACAGCGGACTTCATCCACGCTGCGACGATCGCCGTCGTCGGCGAGGTGCCGCTGGAGCGGCTGTGGCACGCCGTCCCCTCGTTCCCCACCCGGAGCGAGGTGTGGCTGAAGCTGATGGAGGACTACGGCCTGTAGTTACGTGGTGAGCCGGTCCCGGAGCCCGTCGAGGAAGCCCGGCGGGAAGCCAGGGATCGAGTCGAGCTCGTCGAGCGACTTGAAGCCCTGGTTGCGCTCGCGGTAGGCGAGCACGCGCCCGCTCTGCGTAACCGACATCCCTACGCCGCGCAGCTCCTCGAAGCTGGCGGTGTTGAGGCTGATCCGATCCGCGGAGCCGCCCTGCGGCGGGCTCGCGGGCTCCTCCGGTGTCCGGTCGAGCGCAGCGAGCTCCGGCGGTGGCGTCTCCCCGGCCGCTGCCGGCGTGGCTGACTGCTCCGTGGCGGACTGCTCGGCCGGGGTCGGACCCGACGGCGCGGCGGACACCGGCGCACGCTCGATCTGCTCCACCGCGGACCGGGCGCGCGACTCGGCACCGCGGGCGCGCTTCTCCGCCTCCGAGATCCGGTCGAGCATCTCGTGCAGGCGCTGCTCGTGCTCGGCCTCCTTCGACTTCAGCTCGGCGAGCCGCTCCGCGCGCACCGCGCGGGCCTCGGCCTGGACCGCCCGCGCCTCGATCTCCTCGAGCCGGATGCGGGCCTGCTCGATCGCCTGCCCGGTCCGCTGCTGCTCCTGGCCCAGCCGGCGCTCGACCTCCTCGAGCTCCCTCGCGAGCGCCTGCTCCTGCGTCGCGGCCTCTGCCGCCGCCGCCGCATCCGCGGCCGCGGGCGGGGCCGCCTGTCCCGGTTGGGGCGGAACGGCCTGCGCCGCCTGGGCCTCGGCCGCCTTGGCGGCCGCCTCGGCGCGCTGCTCGGCCTGGACGCGGGCCCTCTCTATCCGTTCCTCTGCCTGGCGCTGAAGCTCCTCGACCTCCTTGATGCGGCGCTCGGCCTCGGCGGCGATCCGCTTCTCCTCGGCGCGAATCCGCTCCTCCTCCTGGCGGCGCTGGGGCGATTCGAGGCGCGCGAGCGCCTCGCGTTCCGCCGCCTCGCTGACCAGGCGCTCCTGGCCGGGCGGCGGCGCGGCCGGCTGCGCGGGGGTCGTCGCCGCCTGCGCGGCGCTCGCCGCAGCCTGCTGCTTCTCAACCTGGGCGCGTTGCTTCGCCTCCGCCTTCGCGCGCTTGCGTTCCTCGCGCTCGCGCTTGCGGCGCGCGCGCCTCGACTCGGCCTTCTTCTGCGCCTTCGCCTCGGCCTTGGAGCGCTTCTGCTCCTCCGTCTTGCGGCGCCTTTCCTGCTCAACCCGCTGCCTCTCGGCCTGCTTGCGCGCCTTCTCCTCCTGCCGCTTGCGCTTCTTCTCCTCGCGCCAGCGCTTGCGGCGCTGGCGTTGCGTCTCGCCCTTCGGCGGCGTCTGGGGCGTGGCGGGTGCCTTCCCGGCCGCCGCTGGCTGGCCCTGCGGTGCGGCCGCGGGCTGGCTGGGTGCGGCAGCGGCGGGCTTCGCCTCCTCCTGCTTGTTCTTGCGTCGGAACAGGGCCATGTGGGCTAGATCGTCGCACGCCGCAGGCGTCTCCGTTGACAGCGCCCCTTCACCTGGGGCGCGCTCAGCGGGACCGCTGCTTCAGCTCGCGCTCCACCTCCCGGCGCATGTCGCGGTCGCGAATCTCCCGGCGGCGGTCGCGGCCCTGCTTGCCCCGCGCCAGCGCCAGCTCCACCTTGGCCCGCGGCCCCTTGAAGTAGACCCTGGTCGGGATCAGCGTCAGGCCGCGCCGCTGGATCCTCCCGATCAGGCGCTCGATCTCGTAGCGGTGCAGCAGCAGCTTTCGCGGGCGCTCCGGATCATGGTTCTGATCCGCCGCGGGAGGGTAGGGGGGAATGTGCGCGTTCCGCAGCCACACCTCGCCACGGTCGATCACCGCGTACGCGTCGGCGAGCTGCGCCTTTCCCTCGCGCAGCGCCTTGACTTCCGTGCCGAGCAACTCGATCCCGCACTCGTAGGTCTCGATCAGCTCGAACCGGTGCCGGGCGCGGCGGTTGGTGGCCACGTCGCCGGGGGCGGCCTTGCGCCTCCCCTTCTTCCTGCTCATCGCCGGCCTCCGGCGCGCGTGCCCCGCGTGCGCTTGCGGCGCGCTCCGCCGCGCTTCACCGTCCCCCCCCGGCGCGTCGCGGGGCGATCGGCATCGGCCGCGGGAACCAGATCCACGCGCCCGCGCGGTGCCTCGACCGAGTCCACACGCACCTCCACAGGATCGCCGAGCCGGATCGCGCGTCCGCTGCGCCGGCCGACCAGCGCGGTCTCGGTTTCGTTGAGGTCGAAGTACTCGCCGCGCAGATGGCGCGCCCCCAGGAAGCCCTCGTAGCCGTCGCCGAGGTCGCCCGCGAAGCGAACGAAGGCGCCGGCGCCCACCAGGCCCGAGACCTCGCCCTCGAACTCGCGCTCCCATCCCGATTCGAACAGCTCGCGCTCGAGCAGGAACGCCGCGCAGACGTCGTCCGCGTCGCGCTCGGCCTGGACGGCTTCCCGCTCGCGGGCCGAGCAGTGCCACCCGGCGTCGCGCACCCGCGCGGGGTCTGGCGCCTCCTCGCCCTCGCCGATCGCCGCCAGCAGGCCGCGGTGCACGACCAGGTCGGGATAGCGCCGGATCGGGGAGGTGAAGTGCGCGTACGCGGGGCTGCCGAGCCCCGCGTGGCCGAGGTTGCGGTGGCTGTAGAACGCCTGCTTGAGCGAGCGCAGCACAAGCGCTGTATACGCCTCCTGACCGTGTCCGCGCCGCGCCGCCTCCTTCGCCACGAGGCGGCTCGCCGCGCCGGCCAGCTCGCCCGCCTGCTGCGGTCCGAGCGGATCGGGGACCGGCGGGGTGGGAACGCCGAGCGAGGCGAGCTGCTCGACGAGGAACGAGATCCGCTGCGGCTCGGGCTGCTCGTGGACCCTGTACAGCGTCGGGATGCGCCGCTGCTCGAGCAGCCGGGCGACCTGCTCGTTGCACAGGATCATCAGCTGCTCGATCAACCGGTGCGCCTCGGTCTGGGCGACCGCGCGCGAGCCAACCACCGCTCCGTCCTCGAACTCGAACTCCGGCTCGCTGCCGGAGACGCTGAGCGCCGAGGGAGAACGCCGCTCGGCGAGCGCCGCGGCGAGGGCTCGCGCCAGCTCCAGTGGCTCCGCGGCGGCCTCGGGCGCGCGAGCACGCCCGGCGAACACCTCGTCGAGCTGGTCGTAGTCCAGGCGGGCGTCCGAGCGGATCCGGCTGCGATAGAAGCTCGCGGAGGTCGCATCGCCCGTGCGCGACATCGCGATCTCGGCCGTGACGGCCAGCCGTGGGACGCCGGGGGCGAGGCTGCAGGCATCGTTGCTGAGCGCGGGCGGCAGCATCGGCTCGACAGCGCCCGGGACGTAGGTGCTGTTGGCGCGCGCGTACGCCTCCGCCTCCAGCGCCGTCCCGGGGCGAACGTGGGCGGCGACGTCGGCGATGTGGATCCACAGCCGCACCCCGGCGTCCTCGGCGCGCGCCGAGACCGCGTCGTCGAAGTCGCGCGCGGTCGCGGGATCGACGGTGAACGTGGGCAGCTCGGTGAGGTCGCGTCGAGCGCCGGGGCCCTGCTTCGCGGACGCCGCCGCGCGCTCCGCCTCGGAGAGGACCTGGTCTCCGAACCGGCGCGGGAGCCCGCGGTCGAGCAGCAGCGCCTCGACCACGTCGCGCGCGCGCTCGGGTGAGCCGAGCGAGCGCAGCACCCGCGCTCCGCCGCGGCCGATCTCCGCCAGCGCCATTTGCCCCGGCTCGACATCGGCCGAGCGCTTGGCGAGGGCGACCTGGGGACCCGGGGCAAACAGCGGCTGGGCGACCGAGAAGCGCCCCCGCCGCGAGACCACGACCACCCTGCGCCCGTCGAGAGCGCGGGCGCCGCCGCGCGGGCTCACTGCCCCCGGCCGAGCTCCCGGCCGAGCACCTGGAGCCCCCGCTGCAGGGCTTCGTCGGTCGGCGTCCTCAGCTCGTCCTTCGCGGGCACGTCGGGGCGGATTCCCCTCCCGGCGAGCGAGCGGCCCTTCGAGGTCAGGTACTCGCCGACCGTGAGGTCGATCGCGCCGCCGTTGTCGAGCTCGATCACCTCCTGGAAGACGCCCTTTCCGAACGACCTCGTCCCGACAACCGTCGCGAGGTTGTTCTCGGCGAGCGCCGCGGTGAGGATCTCCGCCGCCGACGCGCTGTCGCGGTTGATCAGCACCACGGTCGGGCGCGGCTCCACAGCCTTCCCAACGGCGCGGTAGTCCTGATCCGGCTGAGCCCTGCCCGAGGTCGAGACGACCACGCCGTCCTCCACGAACACGCTCGAGGCCAGCACGGCTTCGTTCAGGAGGCCACCGCCGTTCCCGCGGAGGTCGAGCACCAGCCCCTCGGCGCCGCGGCGGAACAGGCGCTCGATCTCGTTGCGAAGCTCGCCGTGCGCTCCCTCGCTGAAGCCCGCGAGCTGCACATAGGCGAGCTTGCGCCCGTCAACGCTGCGCAGCTTCCCCCGCACCACCGGCACCTCGACCTCGGCGCGCTCGATGCTGAGCGTCCGCGCCCGCCCGCCCGTGGCGCTCCGCACCTCGAGCTTTACGGTCGTCCCTGGGGGGCCCTTGATCAGCGCGGTCGAGACATCGGACGGCTCGCCTGCGATCGACTTGCCGTCCACGGCCACGATCTCGTCGCCCTCGCGGATCCCCGCGCGCTTCGCGGGCGTCTCGTCGAACACGGTGGTGACGCGAAGCCCGCGCTTCACCTCGCGGACGCTCAACCCCACGCCCGAGAAGCTGCCTGAGGTGGACTCCTCGAAGCTCTTCAGCTGACCGGGGTCGAAGTAGTGGGAGAAGCGGTCGTCGTAGCGCTCGCGCAGCTCGCTCACCATGCCCCGGATCGAGGCATCGTCCAGGCGCTCCTGGTCCACCTGCTTGAAGTAGCTGTCCTCGATCACGTCGGCCGCCTCGTCGCTCGGGGTCTGCTCGCCGCCGAGCTCGCCGACCCCGAACCCGTCCGACTGGCTCCCGAGCCACAGCCCGACGAGCGCCCCGACGACGAGGCCCACCGCGAGGGTCCGGCCGTCGCTCACACCTGGAGGAAGCGACGCAGCGTGAGGCCGCTGCCGAGCGCCGAGACCACCATCGCGCAGCCGATCAGCAGTGCGACGAGCGGCAGGAAGTCAATCGTGTTCTGAGCAGCCACGAGCGCGAAGCGGTCCGAGAGCGGGTCGACGATGGTCACCTTCCCGAGCCACAGTATGAAGACCGCGGCCATCGCCCCCAGCAGCCCCACCACCAGGCCCTCGATCACGAACGGCCAGCGTATGAACCAGTTGGTGGCCCCGACCAGCCGCATCACCTCGACCTCGCGCCGGCGCGCGTAGATCGAGAGGCGGATCGTGTTCCCGACAAGGCCGAGGGACGCGACAAGCAGCAGCGCGGTGATCGCCGTCAGCACGATCTTGATCGCGCCGGTGACGGCGCGGATCTTGCCGGCCTCCTCGCGGGAGTCCTTGACCTCCTGGATGATCGGGCTGACCGGCTCCGGCTCGCCCTTGGAGTTGGGCGGGGCGAGCTCGGATCGCACCGTCTCGAGGTTGTCCGCGTCGTCCACCCTGACGTCGAACGAGGCCGGCAGCGGGTTGCTGTTCAGCTCCTGGAGGATGGCCTTGTCGTCGAGCCGCGTCTTGAGGATCTCGACCGCCTCCCGCTTGGAGACGAAGTCGGCCGAGGTCACGTGGCGCGCCCGCTCGATCCGCTCCTGGAGCCTGTCGATCTCGGGCTTGGTTGCGTCGTCGTAGAGGAAGACCTTCAGCAGCAGCTGCTCGCGGACCTCGTCGGCCTTGCCCTGTGTGGTCTCGAGAACGGGAACGAGAACGCCGAGCAGCAGCACGGTGACGACGATCGTCACGATCGCGGCCACGCTCGGCGCGGCGCTGCGCCTCAGCGCGCGGATCGCCTCCTGGAAGAAGAACCCGAACCTCGCCATCGTCGCTCCTACTCCGCCCCGCCCTCGCCGTTGGTGTGCCCCTCGGCGATCCCCATCTCGGAGCGCATGCGAACGGCGAACTCGGTCGTCGACTCATCGTGCGCGTACAGACCCGCGGCCTCGTCGCGGACGATGCGGCCCTCGTCGAGGCGGACGACGCGGCGGCGCATCTTGTCCACCATCTCGCGATCGTGGGTCACGACCAGCACGGTCGTCCCGGTCCGGTTGATCCGGTAGAGCAGCTGCATGATCCCGATCGAGGTGACGGGATCGATGTTCCCGGTCGGCTCGTCGGCGAGCAGGAGCGGCGGGTGGTTCACGAACGCACGCGCGATCGAGACGCGCTGCTGCTCCCCGCCCGACAGCTCATCCGGGTAGTTGTGGATCTTGGTCGACAGCCCGACGAGGCGCAGCGTCTCGGGGACCATGGCCCGGATGTCGGGGCGCGAGGCGCCGATCACCTGAAGCGCGTAGGCGACGTTGTCGTACACGGTCCGGTTCGGAAGCAGCTTGAAGTCCTGAAACACGGTTCCGATGCGGCGGCGCAGGTACGGGATGCGGTCCGCGGGCAGCGTGGCGATGTCGCGCCCGGCGATCAGCACCTGGCCCTCGGCGGGCTCGAGCTCGCGGATCAGCAGCTTGATGAAGGTGGACTTCCCGCATCCGGTCGGCCCGACGAGGAACATGAACTCGCCCCGCTCGACCTCCAGCGACGCTCGCTCGAGGCCGATGTGGCCGCCGGGGTAGATGACCGTGGCGGCGCGCAGGTCGAGGATCGGGGTCCGGGGGTCCCTCGGATCCCTGTGCGCGGTCGCTTCGCGCGCGTCCGGCTTGCGCCGGGCTCGTATGCGAGTCCTGGCCATGCGAGAGGCTCTTTCTCCAGCGCCCGCCGTGATCCTGCGCCCTCCCTTGCCGCAGGCATCCGCCAAGCGCGAACCGTGAAGGGTAGCGAAGGCCGCGCTAGCCCTTGCCGTTCCGGATGACGAGTGATCGATTTGGTACCCCATGGGGTACCAAAAGCATCAGCGAGGCAGGATTGGCCCCGCTCAGCGCCTCAGGTCCACTCCGGGCCGATCAGGGGCGGGTGGGAGACGATCGGCTTCAGGACCAGCGCCTCGCGGGCGCGGTCGGCGATCCCGCGCGCGGTCAGCCCGAAGTGCTCCATGCACGCCTCGCCGGTGCCCGAGATGCCGAACTCGTCCGCCAGCCCGACCGCGAAGATCGGCACCGGGTGCTGCTCGGCGGCCGTCTGACGGACCGCGTCGGCGAGCCCGCCGACGACCCGGTGCTCCTCGGCGGTCACCGCAACCCCGGTCTTTGAGATCGACTCGAGGATCGTCTCCGTGTCGATCGGCTTCACGATCGAGACGTTGAGGACCTCGGCCTCGACCCCGTCCTCCCGCTCCAGCGACTCCGCCGCGTCGAGCGCCCGCCACACCATGTGGCCGCAGGCGATCAGCGAGATGTCCTTGCCCTCACGCAGGACATCGACGCCCTCGCCGAGCGACTCGGGGATCTCCTCGTAGACGATCGGGGTGGAGGGGCGGCCGAATCGCATGTACATGGGCCGGTCCTTCGCGTAGGACTCGACGGTCGCCCGGTAGGCCTGGTTGTAGTCGGCCGGCACCACGACCTGCATCTTCGGCATCGCGCGCATCAGCGCGATGTCCTCGATCATCTGGTGCGAGGCACCGTCCTCCCCCAGCGAGACGCCGCCGTGGCTCGCGCCGATCCGCACCTTGAGCTCGTTGTGGGCGATTCCCAGCCGCACCTGGTCGTAGGCGCGCCCGGCCGCGAAGACCGCGAAGGTCGAGCAGTACGGCACCTTCCCCGTCGCCGCCAGCCCGCAGGCCATCGACATCATGTTCGCCTCCGCCGTGCCAACGTTGAAGAAGCGGTCGGGGAACCTCTTGCCGAACTTGATCGACTGGGTGGATACGGCGAGGTCGGCGTCGAGGGCGACGACGTCCTCGTGCGCCTCGCCGAGGTCGACGAGCGCGTCGCCGTAGCCGTGGCGGGTCGCGATCGGCTCGGTCTTCGCCTCGGCGGGCATCAGCTCTCCTCGCCGGAGTCGGTTCCCTCCTCGAGCGCCCTGGTCTGGCGCTCGAGCGTCACCTCGAGCTCGCTCAAGGCCTCCTCGGCCTGCTCTGGGCTCGGCGGCTTGCCGTGGAAGCCGAACCTGCTCTCCATGTAGGAGACGCCGCGGCCCTTTCGCGTCTGGCACACGATCGCGGCCGGTCGGTCGAGCGTGCGGCTGCGCTCCAGCGCCTCGACCACCTGGGTCATGTCGTGGCCGTCGATCTCGATCGCGTCCCAGTCGGAGGCTTCGAACTTCGCACGCACGTCGCCTATGTCCCTGACCTCCTCGGTGGTGCCGTCGGTCTGGAGGTGGTTGTAGTCCACGATCGCCGTCAGGTTGGTGACGCCGAAGTGGCTCGTCGCCATCGCCGCCTCCCAAGTCTGGCCCTCCTGGCAGTCGCCGTCGGAGAGCAGGCCGAACACCTGCGCGGTGGAGTCGAGGCCGTCGAGCCGCAGGGCGAGCGAGATCCCGAGGCACATCGACAGCCCCTGCCCAAGCGAGCCTGTGGAGACCTCGACCCCTGGCGTGCGGCGCATGTCGGGGTGGCCCTGGAGGTGGGCGCCGATCTGGCGCAGGCCCATCAGGTCGCGGAGCGGGAAGTAGCCGTGCTGGGCGAGCGCCGCGTACTGGATCGGTGCCGCGTGCCCCTTGCAGAGCACGAAGCGGTCGCGCTCCGGCCACTCCTGGTTGTCGGGGTCGTGGCGAAGCACGCGGTAGTACAGCGCGGCGACGATGTCTGCCGCCGACAGCGAGCTGTCGAGGTGCCCCGACTTGGCGACGGCGAGCATCCGCACGCAGTCGATTCGCAGCACGGTCGCCCAGCGCTCCAGCTCGGCGATCGATGGCGCGGCCTCGCGCTCGGGTGCCTTCGGGGGCGGCTTGGGATCCGGTACCGGCCTCAGGTGCATGTTGGCGAGGCTAGCAGCGGCTTCCATGCTCCGAGCCTATGAACGCTGACGGACAGAACTCGCCCAGCGCATCCGCCCAGGGAGCGGTTTCTCGGGTCCATTCCCGGCGCTCCGTCCGACCTGCTAAGCAGAGCCGGTGAGAACCCCTCGCTCGAGGCGCATGTGGGTGGTAGCGGTGCCGGTCGTCGCGGCCTGCGTCGCGGCGGGCGGCGTGCTGCTCGTCTCCGGCGACGACGGATCGGGGGGCGGCGCTGAAGCCCCCGCAGGTGACGTCCCGGTTCAGTTCCAGGACAAGGAGTCGGCGGGCGGGGGCGGTGGCGCCGCGGCCGGGAAGGATGCCGGGAAGGCGGTGACCCGCGCCGTCCGTGACTACATCAAGGGGATCGACGAGCGCGACGGAGCTCGCGTGTGCGCCGTGCTCGCGCCCGGCGCGATCGAGAGCTTCCAGCTCCCGCGGGTGCGGGGCGGCTGCGCGCCCTCCCTCTCCGCCTCGATCGGCTACCGCGACCCCCGCGGCTATCCGGTCTTCGCCACGGCGCGGCTGGACTCGATCCGCGACGTCGCCATCGGGGCCGCCGACGCGCGGGTCACGGCGACCGTCGTCACGCGCTTCGCCGATCGCGATCAGCCCTCGATCGAGGACGATCTGATCTACCTGGTCGAGACCGGGGGGGGATGGCGGATCGCGAAGCCGAGCTCGACGCTTTACCGCGCGGTCGGCAAGCCCCAGGCGCCCCCGCAGGTGCTGGCGCCGCCGGGTTAGCGCTCCACCGAGACGATCCGCTGCTCTGTGCCCGCGAGCACCGTCACGTAGGCCCGGTCGGCCGACAGCGCGGTGGACCAGAGCACGCCGTTGCGTCGCTTTCGCGAGTAGAGCTTGCGTCCGCGCCCCTTCTTCCCGAGCGTCTTCAGCCTCGCCCGCTGGCGCTTGTGCCCGATCTCCACGTAGAGCATCTGCTTGTCGTGGATCGAGGGATTGGAAAGCGACGCCTCATTCGAGCGCACCACCGTCTGCGTCTTGCCTCCCGGCAGCTCACGCCGCACGATCCGGTTCCCTTGCGGCTTCGCGATCGCGTAGGCGGCGACGTTCCCGTTCACGCTCGGGTGCCCGAGCTGCGAGGGAGCCCCGAGCTGGCCGAGGCCGACCACCGGGGAGGGGCTGCGCGGATCAGTGAT
>Ga0184637_10000611_pt1 | contig 26331 bp, 40 predicted proteins | sample PLM3_127_b2_FD_133143 | JGI IMG/M metagenome (GOLD analysis project Ga0184637, IMG submission 133143) | Groundwater sediment microbial communities from an aquifer in East River, Colorado, USA - PLM3_127_b2 | ecosystem: Environmental > Terrestrial > Soil > Riparian zone | place: USA: East River... | reverse complement strand
GACAACGTCAGCATCACCGTCAAGCTGATTGCCCCGATCGCCATGGAAGAGGGCCTGCGCTTTGCGATCCGCGAAGGCGGACGCACCGTGGGCGCAGGGGTCGTGGCAAAGATCGTCGAGTGATTTGCATGACACGGGACGAGTGACGGACGACCGTTCACTCCTCCTGCCCGGCCGACACGCGCCGGGCGTCTTGCTCTTTAAGGAACCGTCATGCAAAAGCAAAAGATCCGAATCCGCCTGAAAGCGTTCGACTACAAGCTGATCGATCAGTCGGCGCTGGAAATCGTGGAAACCGCCAAGCGCACCGGCGCGATCGTCAAGGGGCCCGTCCCTCTGCCGACGCGCATGCAGCGCTTCGACCTCCTGCGTTCGCCGCACGTCAACAAGACGTCGCGCGATCAGATGGAGATCCGCACCCACCAGCGCCTGATGGACATCGTCGATCCGACCGACAAGACCGTCGATGCGCTGATGAAGCTCGACCTGCCCGCCGGCGTCGACGTCGAAATCAAGCTGCAGTAGCGAACCGCAGCGGTTGCGGGCATTCCCGCAACTGCTACAATCATCGGCTTTCCGCAAGGGCGTTCGCGCGCTTTGCGAAAGCTCCAAGCGGCGCGTGAACGCACCGCAAGTCAGCCCGGCCAATCGATGTCGGGCATGTGAAACAAAGGCCTCGGTTTTTGAGGCTGGAGAAGAACCATGACGAGCTCAACTGTGGGCAATCGCCTCGGTTTGCTTGGCCGGAAGGTGGGCATGATGCGCATCTTCACGGACAGCGGCGACGCTGTTCCGGTGACGGTGCTGGACGTGTCCAACAACCGCGTAACCCAGGTCAAGACGGTTGAGACCGACGGCTACAGCGCCATCCAGGTGGCGTTCGGCACGCGCAAGTCTTCGCGCGTCAACAAGCCTGAAGCCGGCCACCTCGCGAAGGCGGGCGTCGAAGCCGGCGAAATCCTCAAGGAATTCCGCGTTGCCGCCGATGTTGCCGGGCAGTACCAGCCCGGAGCGCAGGTGCCGGTGTCGATGTTTGCCGCCGGCCAGAAGGTCGACGTGCAGGGCACCTCGATCGGCAAGGGCTTCGCCGGAACCATCAAGCGCCACAACTTCAAGTCGCAGCGCGCCTCGCACGGCAACAGCCGTTCGCACAACGTGCCGGGCTCGATCTCGATGGCGCAGGACCCGGGCCGGGTTTTCCCCGGCAAGAAGATGTCCGGCCACCTCGGTGACGAGACCACGACCACGCAGAACCTCGACATCGTGCGCGTCGACGAAGCGCGCCAGCTGCTGCTGGTCCGCGGTGCGGTGCCGGGCTCGAAGAACGGCCATGTCGTCGTCTGCCCGGCGGTCAAGGTGAAGGCCAAGAAAGGAGCCAACTGATGCAGCTCGAGCTCCTCAACGACCAAGGCCAGGCCACGTCCAAAGTGGACGCGCCCGACACGCTGTTCGGGCGCGACTACAACGAGGCGCTGGTGCATCAGGTGGTGGTGGCGTTCCAGGCCAATGCCCGCCAAGGCACGCGTGCCCAGAAGGACCGTGCGATGGTCAAGCACTCGACCAAGAAGCCGTGGCGCCAGAAAGGCACCGGCCGCGCCCGTGCGGGCATGACGTCGTCGCCGCTGTGGCGCGGCGGTGGTCGCATCTTCCCGAACAGCCCGGACGAGAATTTCACCCACAAGGTCAACAAGAAGATGTATCGCGCCGGCATGGCCGCCATCTTCTCGCAGCTCGCCCGCGAAGGCCGGTTGGCGGTGGTCGATTCGATTTCCGTCGAGGCGCCGAAAACCAAGCTGCTCGCAGCCAAGTTCAAGGCGATGGGCCTTGACTCGGTGCTGGTGATCGCCGATCAAGTCGACGACAACCTGATGCTCGCCTCGCGCAACCTGGCCAACGTCTTGGTGGTCGAGCCGCGTTATGCCGATCCGCTGTCGCTCGTCTTCTACAAGAAGGTGTTGGTGACCAAAGGTGCGATCGAGCAACTCAAGGAGATGCTGGCATGAGCACCGCGCAGAAATTCGATGAAGGCCGCCTGGCGCAAGTGCTGGTGGCTCCGATCGTGTCGGAAAAGGCCACGAGCGTCGCCGAGAAGCACAACCAGGTGCTGTTCAAGGTGCTGCGCGACGCGACCAAGCCCGAGATCAAGGCAGCCGTCGAGCTGATGTTCAAGGTCGAGGTCGACACGGTGCAGGTGCTCACGCAAAAGGGCAAGGCCAAACGCTTCGGCCGATCGATGGGTCGCCGCGACCATGTCAAGAAGGCTTATGTGTCGTTGAAGGCGGGCCAGGAGCTCAACTTCTCCGGGGAGTCCGCGTAATGGCTGTCATCAAAGTCAAACCAACTTCGCCAGGCCGCCGTGCGTTGGTGAAGGTGGTGCATTCGCACCTGCACAAGGGCGCGCCCGAAGCCTCGCTGCTCGAACCGCAGATGCAGAATGCCGGCCGCAACAACAACGGCCACATCACGATGCGCCACAAGGGCGGTGGTCACAAGCACCACTACCGCGTGGTCGATTTCGTGCGTAACAAGGACGGCATCCCGGCGAAGGTCGAGCGCATCGAATACGACCCGAACCGCACGGCGCACATCGCGCTGCTGTGCTACGCCGACGGTGAGCGCCGCTACATCATCGCGCCGCGCGGGCTCGATGTCGGCGCCACAGTGCTCAGCGGCGCCGAGGCGCCGATCAAGGCTGGGAACACGCTGCCGATCCGCAACATCCCAGTCGGCTCGACCGTGCATTGCGTCGAGATGCTGCCGGGCAAGGGCGCGCAGATTGCACGCTCGGCCGGCACGTCGGTCGTGCTGCTGGCGCGCGAAGGAACCTACGCGCAGGTTCGACTGCGTTCAGGTGAAGTGCGCCGCATCCACATCGACTGCCGCGCCACCATCGGCGAAGTCAGCAACGAAGAGCACAACCTGAAGCACTATGGCAAGGCCGGCGCCCGCCGCTGGAAGGGCATTCGCCCGACGGTGCGCGGCGTTGCGATGAACCCGGTCGATCACCCGCACGGTGGCGGCGAGGGCCGCACCGGCGAGGGCCAGGTGCCGGTGTCGCCGTGGAACACGATGACCAAGGGCTATCGCACGCGCAGCAACAAGCGCACGCAGACGATGATCGTCTCGCGCCGCAAGAAGTAAGGGGCAGCCATGACTCGTTCTCTGAAGAAGGGCCCGTTCGTCGACCATCACCTGATGGCCAAAGTCGACAAGGCGTCGGCCGGCAAGGACAAGAAGCCGATCAAGACCTGGTCGCGCCGCTCGACGATCCTGCCCGAGTTCATCGGCCTGACGATCGCCGTGCACAACGGCAAGCAGCATGTGCCGGTGTACGTGAGCGACCAGATGGTCGGCCACAAGCTCGGTGAATTTGCGCTGACCCGCACCTTCAAGGGGCACCCGGCCGACAAGAAGGCCGCGAGGAAATAAGGAACGGACGATGGAAACCCAAGCAATCGTTCGCGGCGTCCGCCTGTCGGCCGACAAGGGCCGGCTCGTGGCCGACCTCGTGCGCGGCAAGAAGGTCGATCAGGCGCTCAGCATCCTGAGCTTCACCCCGAAGAAGGCTGCCGTGATCATCCGCAAGGCGCTCGAGTCGGCGATCGCGAATGCCGAGCACAACGACGGCGCCGACATCGACGAACTGAAGGTCAAGACGATCTACGTGGAGCAAGGCGCCACGCTGAAGCGTTTTTCGGCGCGCGCCAAAGGCCGCGGCAACCGCATCAGCAAACCCACCTGCCACATCTTCGTCACCGTCGGCAACTGAAGGCACAAGGAAACACCATGGGACAGAAAATCCATCCGACCGGTTTCCGCCTGCCCGTCACGCGCAACTGGTCGTCGCGCTGGTACGCCTCGAACCAGAACTTCGCGACGATGCTGGCTGAAGACCTGAAGGTGCGCGAGTACCTGAAGGTGCGCCTGAAGAGCGCCGCAGTGTCGCGCATCCTCATCGAACGCCCGGCCAAGAACGCGCGCATCACGATCTACTCGGCGCGTCCGGGTGTCGTAATCGGCAAGAAGGGCGAGGACATCGAGAACCTGAAGGCCGAACTGACACGCCGTCTCGGTGTGCCGGTCGCCGTCAACATCGAGGAAATTCGCAAGCCGGAGATCGACGCGCAACTGATCGCCGATTCGATCACGCAGCAACTCGAGAAGCGCATCATGTTCCGCCGTGCGATGAAGCGCGCGATGCAAAACGCGATGCGCCTCGGCGCGCAGGGCATCAAGCTCATGTCGTCGGGTCGCTTGAACGGCATCGAGATCGCGCGCTGCGAGTGGTATCGCGAAGGTCGCGTGCCTCTGCACACGCTGCGAGCCGACATCGACTACGGCTTTTCGGAAGCGAAGACCACCTACGGCGTGATCGGCGTCAAGTGCTGGGTCTACCGTGGCGATCGCCTCGCCAGCGGCGAAGCGCCGACGATTGGCAAGCCCGAGGCGCATGAAGACGATCGCCGCCCGCGCCGCGGTGCGCGCCCGGGCGCTCCTGCGGGTCGCGGCCGCCCGGCCGGTGAGCGCACGCCGCGCGCCAGCGGCGCCCCGGCGGAGGGCACCGACAAGCCAGCTGAGGCCACCACGACCGAGGCACCGAAGACGCCTGCCGTCAAACGTGTGCGCAAGGCCGCTCCCCCCACGTCGGGTGGAGCCAAAGGAGAGTAAGCATGCTGCAACCTGCCCGGCGCAAGTTCCGCAAGGAGCAAAAGGGCCGCAACACCGGGGTCGCCACGCGCGGCGCCAATGTCTCGTTCGGCGACTTCGGTCTGAAGGCGACCGAGCGCGGCCGCCTGACCGCGCGCCAGATCGAAGCTGCGCGGCGCGCCATCTCGCGTCACGTGAAGCGCGGCGGCCGCATCTGGATCCGAATCTTTCCGGACAAGCCGGTGTCGCAAAAGCCGGCCGAAGTCCGCATGGGCAACGGCAAGGGCAACCCGGAGTACTACGTCGCCGAGATCACGCCCGGCAAAGTGCTCTACGAGATCAACGGTGTGCCCGAGGAACTGGCGCGCGAGGCATTCCTGCTGGCTTCGGCCAAGCTGCCGCTGCGCACGATTTTCGTCGCGCGCCAGGTCGGCGCCTGAAGTCGCCACGGAGAGAAGTTCATGAAAGCATCTGAACTGCGCAACAAGGATGTTGCCGGGCTCGAAAAGGAAGTGTCCGAACTGCTGAAAGCCCACTTCGGGCTGCGCATGCAAAAGGCCACGCAACAACTGACCAACCATTCGACGCTCGGCAAGACGCGCCGCGACATCGCGCGCGCGAAGACGATCCTTGCCGAGAAGAAGAAGGGAGCGGCGAAATGACGCAAGCGCAGGAACAAGCGACGACGAACACCCGAACCCTGATCGGCAAGGTCGTCAGCGACAAGCGCGCCAAGACGATCACCGTGCTCGTCGAGCGCCGCACGAAGCACGAGTTGTACGGAAAGATCGTTGCGCGCTCGAGCAAGTACCACGCTCATGACGAAAAGGGCGAATACAAGATGGGCGACGTGGTCGAAATCTCCGAAACGCGCCCGATCTCGAAGACCAAGTCCTGGGTGGTGACGCGACTGATCGAGAAAGCGCGCGTGGTTTAACGCAACACGCGATCGGGGACTTTGCCCGGTCCCCGCGTCACGACGGCCGGAACGCTGGAATACTGGCGCCCGGCCGTTGTCATTTGCGCTCAAGACGAGGAGAGTTCCATGCTGAAAGTCGGAGACAAGCTGCCCACGGGCTCCTTGCAAGAATATGTCGAAGTCGAGGGTGAGGGCTGCTCGGTCGGTCCGAACAATTTCGATGTCGAGAAGACTACCGCAGGCAAGACGATCGCGATCTTCGGGTTGCCCGGGGCCTTCACGCCGACATGCTCGGCCAAGCATGTGCCGGGCTACGTCGAGAAGACCGACGCGTTCAAGGCGGCTGGCGTCGACGAGATCTGGTGCGTCTCGGTCAACGACGCCCACGTGATGGGCGCCTGGGGGCGCGACCAGAAAACGAGCGGCAAGGTCCGCATGATGGCCGACGGCAATGGCGCTTTCGCCAAGTCGACCGGCTTGACGCAGGATCTGACCCCGAAGGGGATGGGCGTGCGTTCACAGCGCTATTCGATGCTCGTCAAGGACGGCGTCGTCAAGACGTTGAATATCGAGGCGCCGGGCAAGTTCGAGGTCAGCGATGCCGGCACGCTGCTCAACCAGGCCAAGGAGCTCGCGGCCTGACGTTTGACCACGCGGCCCTTTGACAAGGGCTGCGTGCAGACGGCATAATCCGCAGCTTCGCCGGAATACCGGCTGCTGCCCTACGGCTGCGGCAAGATTTCGGATCCGCCCAAAGCGCAAGTCTTCAGCAATGTGGCTTGCCGACGGGCCCAAGACTGACCGCAATGGCTGAGCCGCTGCGGGAAAAGTTGGGGACAGACATGATTCAAATGCAATCGCGACTCGATGTCGCCGACAACACGGGCGCGAAGTCCGTGATGTGCATCAAGGTGCTCGGCGGCTCGAAGCGCCGCTATGCCGGCATCGGTGACGTGATCAAGGTCAGCATCAAGGAAGCCGCGCCGCGCGGCCGCGTCAAGAAGGGCGAGGTCTACAGCGCCGTCGTCGTGCGCACCTCCAAGGGCGTGCGGCGCCAGGACGGCTCACTGATCAAGTTCGACGGCAACGCCGCCGTGCTGCTCAACGCGAAGCTCGAGCCGATCGGCACGCGCATCTTCGGCCCCGTGACGCGCGAGTTGCGCACCGAGCGCTTCATGAAGATCGTTTCGCTCGCGCCGGAAGTGCTCTGACTCGGCACCCCTGAAGGACTCAAGGCCATGAACAAAATTCGCAAAGGCGACCAGGTCATCGTGCTGGCCGGCCGCGACAAGGGCAAGCGCGGCACCGTGAAGGAACGTGTCGACGCCGACCGCCTGCTCATCGAGGGTGTGAACGTCGTCAAGAAGCACACCAAGCCGAACCCGATGAAGGGCGCGACCGGCGGCATCGTCGACAAGACGATGCCGATTCACCAGTCCAACGTCGCGATCTTCAACGCCGCGACCGGCAAGGCGGATCGCGTCGGCATCAAGTCGCTGGCCGACGGCAAGCGTGTGCGCGTTTTCAAGTCCAGCGGCGAACAGCTCAAGGCTTAAGAGGTTCTCATGGCCAAGCAACAAGCAGCCCAACCCGAAACGAAAAAGAAGGCGGCACCTCAGCCGACCCCCAAGGCACCGAAAGAGGCGCCTCAGCCGATTCCGAAGGCCCGTCTGCATACGGTCTACCGCGAGAAGATCGTGCCCGAGCTCGTCCAGAAGTTCGGCTACAAGTCGGTGATGCAGGTGCCGCGCCTGTCCAAGATCACGCTCAACATGGGCGTCAGCGAGGCGGTCTCGGACAAGAAGGTGATGGACAACGCGGTGGGCGACCTGACGAAGATCGCCGGCCAGAAGCCCGTGGTCACCAAGTCTAAGAAGCCGATCGCCGGTTTCAAGATCCGCGAGAACGTGCCCATCGGCTGCATGGTCACGCTGCGCGGCGTGCAGATGTACGAGTTTCTCGATCGCTTCGTCACGATCGCATTGCCGCGCGTGCGCGACTTTCGCGGCATCTCCAGCCGCTCCTTCGATGGCCGTGGCAACTACAACATCGGCGTCAAGGAACAGATCATCTTCCCGGAAGTCGATTACGACAAGGTCGATGCGCTGCGCGGTCTGAACATCAGCATCACCACCACTGCGAAGAACGACGACGAGTGCAAGGCATTGCTCGCGGCGTTCAAGTTTCCGTTCAAGAACTGAGGTGCCCCCTTGGCCAAACTCTCACTCATTCAGCGTGAGCTCAAGCGCGCGAAACTTGTCGCCAAGTATGCGAAGAAGTACGCCGAGCTGAAGGTGCTCGCCAATGACGCGAAGAAGTCCGACGAAGAGCGCTATGCCGCGCGCCTGGAGCTGCAGAAGCTGCCGCGCAACGCCAATCCGACGCGCCAGCGCAATCGTTGCGAGCTGACGGGCCGCCCCCGCGGCACGTTCCGCAAGTTCGGCCTCGGCCGCAACAAGATTCGCGACCTGGCGTTCAAGGGTGACATCCCGGGCCTCGTCAAGGCCAGCTGGTGACATCGGTGCCTGGGCCCGAGCAGGAGATATTCGAATGAGCATGAGTGATCCCATCGCCGATATGCTGACGCGCATTCGCAACGCGCAAAGCGTCGAGAAGGTTGTCGTGTCGATGCCGTCGTCGAAGTTGAAAGTCGCAATCGCCCAAGTCCTGAAGGATGAGGGATACATCGACGGCTTCGCGTTGCGCGGCGATGCGACCAAGCCCGAGCTCGAGATTTCGCTCAAGTACTACGCCGGACGTCCGGTGATCGAGCGCATCGAGCGGGTCAGCCGCCCGGGCCTTCGCGTCTACAAGGGCCGGCACGAGATCCCGAACGTGATGAACGGGCTCGGCGTGGCGATCGTGACCACACCCAAGGGCGTGATGACCGATCGCAAGGCGCGCCAGGTCGGCATCGGCGGCGAAGTGCTCTGCTATGTGGCCTAAAGGGAAGGAGCAAGCGCAATGTCACGCGTAGGAAAAATGCCGATCGCTCTCCCGCAAGGCGTGGACGTGTCGATCAAGGATGAACACATCAGTGTCAAGGGTGCCTTGGGCACGCTGGCGCGCCCGGGCAATGCGCTGGTGACCGTAAAGAACGAAGGCGGCAAGCTCTCGTTCTTGCCCGCCAACGAGTCAACCGAGGCCGACGCGATGAGCGGCACGATGCGTGCGCTGGTCGCCAACATGGTGAGCGGCGTCAGCAAGGGCTTCGAGCGCAAGCTGACGCTCGTCGGCGTGGGCTTTCGTGCGCAGGCGCAAGGCCAGAAGCTGAACCTGCAGGTCGGCTACTCGCACCCGGTCGTGAAGAACATGCCGGCCGGCATCAAGGTCGAGTGCCCGACACAGACGGAAATCGTGATCAAGGGCCCCGATCGCCAAGTCGTCGGCCAGATCGCCGCCGAAGTGCGCGCGATCCGTCCGCCCGAGCCCTACAAGGGCAAGGGCATCCGCTACGCCGAAGAGAAGGTCTCTCTCAAAGAGACCAAGAAGAAGTAAGGAGCGAGCACATGTTGAGCAAGAAGCAGCAGCGCATCCGCCGGTCGAAGCAAACGCGTGTGCGCATCGCGACGCAGCGCGCGGCGCGTCTCACGGTCTTCCGTTCCAACTTGCACATCTACGCGAGCGTGATTTCCGACGATGGCGAGAAGGTGCTGGCGACTGCGTCCACCGCTGAAGCCGAAGTGCGCAAGGAGCTCGGCGCCGCTGGTAAAGGCGGCAACGCCGCGGCTGCGTCGATCATCGGCAGGCGCATCGCCGAGCGGGCGAAAGCGGCCGGCATCGAGAAGGTCGCCTTCGATCGCGCGGGTTACGCCTACCACGGTCGCGTGAAAGCGCTCGCCGCTGCGGCGCGCGAAGCGGGCTTGCAGTTCTGACGCATAAAGGATTTCGAACATGGCGAAGTTTCAACCCCGCGTGCAGGACGAAGGTCGTGACGACGGTCTGAAGGAAAAGATGATCGCGGTCAACCGCGTCACCAAGGTGGTGAAGGGCGGCCGGATTCTCGGCTTTGCGGCGCTCACCGTGGTGGGCGATGGCGACGGTCGCATCGGCATGGGCAAGGGCAAGGCGCGCGAGGTACCGGTGGCGGTACAGAAGGCGATGGAAGCGGCGCGCCGCAACATGTTCAAGGTCGCGCTGAAGAGCGGCTCGATTCACCACAACGTGAAGGGCCAGCATGGCGCTGCCAAAGTGCTGATGGCGCCGGCCAAGCCCGGAGACGGCATCATCGCCGGCGGCCCGATGCGCGCGGTGTTCGAGGTGATGGGCGTGACCGACATCGTCGCCAAGAGCCTCGGTTCGACCAATCCGTACAACATGGTGCGCGCCACGCTGGACGCGCTGAAATCGTCGGCGACACCGGCCGAGATCGCGGCCAAGCGCGGCAAGTCGGTCGAAGAGATCCTCGGCTGATCGCCGCGCGGAGAAAGTTCATGAGCGACAAGAAAACCCTGAAGGTAAAGCTGGTGCGCAGCATCGCCGGCACGCGCGAGTCGCACCGCGCAACCGTGCGCGGCCTCGGCTTGCGCAAGCTCAACAGCGAGTCGGTGCTTGAAGACACGCCGGCGGTGCGCGGCATGATCAACAAGGTTTCGTACCTCGTGAAGGTGCTCTGAGAGCCCCTCGCGCACTGAGGACATACAGCATGGAACTCAACACTCTCAAGCCGGCCAACGGCGCGAAGAAGGCCAGGCGCCGCGTGGGTCGCGGCATTGGTTCGGGCCTCGGCAAGACAGCCGGGCGCGGTCACAAGGGCCAGAAGTCGCGGTCGGGCGGCTTCCACAAAGTCGGATTCGAAGGCGGCCAGATGCCGCTGCAGCGCCGTCTGCCCAAGCGCGGCTTCAAGTCGGTGTCGCTGAAATTCAACGCCGAGATCACGCTGGGCGATCTGCAGGCGCTCGACGCGACCGAGGTCGACATGCTCACGCTGAAGCAGGCGCGCCTGGTCGGCGAGCTTGCCAAGGTCGTCAAGGTGATCAACACCGGCACGTTGTCGAAGAAGGTGGCGCTCAAAGGCATCGGCGCGACCGCGGGCGCGAAGGCCGCGATCGAAGCGGCCGGCGGCTCGGTCGCCTGACCGGCGTCAAGAGGAAACACGCAACAGTGGCAACCAACGCGAATCAACTGGCGAAAAGCGGCAAGTTCGGCGACCTGCGGCGCCGGCTCGTCTTCTTGCTGCTCGCGCTGGTGGTCTATCGCATCGGTGCACACATTCCGGTGCCGGGCATCGACCCGCAACAGCTCGAGCAGCTCTTCAAGGGGCAGCAGGGCGGCATCCTGAGCCTGTTCAACATGTTCTCGGGCGGCGCGCTGTCGCGTTTCACCGTCTTCGCGCTTGGCATCATGCCGTACATCTCGGCGTCGATCATCATGCAGTTGATGACCTACGTGGTGCCGACGCTCGAGTCGCTGAAGAAAGAAGGCGAAGCGGGTCGCCGCAAGATCACACAGTACACGCGCTATGGCACGCTCGGCCTCGCGATCTTCCAGTCGCTCGGCATTGCGCTCGCACTCGAAGGCTCGGCTGGCCTCGTGATCAATCCGGGCTTCGGCTTTCGCATGACGGCGGTGGTGAGCCTGGTGGCCGGCACGATGTTCCTGATGTGGCTCGGCGAGCAGATCACCGAGCGTGGGCTCGGCAACGGCATCTCGATCCTGATCTTCGCCGGCATCGCGGCCGGGTTGCCCAGCGCGATCGGTGGCCTGTTCGAGTTGGTACGCACCGGCGCGATGAGCGTGCTGGTGTCGCTGTTCATCATCGCGCTCGTGGTGGTCGTGACCTACGTGGTCGTGTTCGTCGAGCGGGGGCAGCGCAAGATCCTGGTCAACTACGCGAAGCGGCAGGTCGGCAACAAGGTCTATGGCGGCCAGTCGTCGCATCTGCCGCTGAAGCTGAACATGTCAGGCGTGATTCCGCCGATCTTCGCGTCGTCGATCATCCTGCTACCGGCCACCGTGGTGGGCTGGTTCGCCACCGGTGACGGCCTGCGCTGGCTGAAGGATCTGGCAGGACTGCTGTCGCCGGGCCAGCCGATCTATGTGTTGCTGTACGCCGCTGCGATCGTGTTCTTCTGCTTCTTCTACACCGCGCTTGTCTTCAACAGCCGCGAGACCGCGGACAACCTGAAGAAGAGCGGCGCGTTCATTCCAGGCATCCGCCCGGGCGATCAGACGGCGCGGCACATCGATCGCATCCTGTCGAGGTTGACGCTGGCCGGCGCGATCTACATCACCGCGGTGTGCCTGCTGCCCGAGTTCCTGGTGCTGAAGTACAACGTGCCGTTCTATTTCGGCGGCACATCGCTCCTGATCATCGTCGTCGTGACAATGGACTTCTGGGCGCAGGTGCAGTCGTATGTGATGAGCCAGCAGTACGAGTCGCTGCTGAAAAAGGCCAACTTCAAGGCGAGCTGAACAGCACATATGGCCAAAGACGACGTCATCCAGATGCAGGGCGAGATCCTGGAGAACCTGCCCAATGCGACCTTCCGCGTGAAGCTGGAGAACGGTCATGTCGTGCTCGGCCACATCTCCGGAAAGATGCGCATGCACTACATCCGCATCCTGCCGGGCGACAAGGTGACCGTCGAGCTGACGCCCTACGATTTGAGTCGCGCGCGCATCGTCTTTCGCGCGAAGTGAGAGATTGAAAGGTCAAGGAGAAAAGCATGAAAGTCGCTGCATCGGTAAAGAAGATGTGCCGCAACTGCAAGATCATCCGCCGCAAAGGAGTCGTGCGCGTGATCTGCACCGACCCGCGCCACAAGCAGCGCCAGGGCTGACACGCCACCCGCGCTTCAAGCGAATAGAGGACCCTCATGGCACGTATTGCTGGTATCAATGTTCCGCCCCACAAGCACGCCGAGATCGGCCTGACCTCGATCTACGGCATCGGCCGCTCGACCGCGCAGAAGATCTGCACGAATTGCGGCATTGCCTACGACAAGAAGATCAAGGATCTGACCGACGGTGATCTCGAGAAGATCCGCGAGGAAATCGGTCGTCTCACGATCGAAGGCGACCTGCGCCGTGAGATGTCGATCAACATCAAGCGCCTGATGGACCTCGGCTGCTACCGGGGCTTCCGTCACCGCCGCGGCTTGCCGGTGCGCGGTCAGCGCACGCGCACCAACGCGCGCACGCGCAAGGGCCCGCGCAAGTCCGGCGCGATGGTCAAGAAGTGATTCGTGCAGGCTAACCGGAAGGAACATCGACATGGCTAAAGCACCCAACACCGCGGCGCAGCGCGTGCGCAAGAAGGTCCGCAAGAACGTCGCGGACGGCATCGCGCACGTGCACGCATCGTTCAACAACACGATCATCACGATCACCGACCGCCAGGGCGGCGCGCTGTCGTGGGCCTCGAGTGGTGGCCAGGGCTTCAAGGGTTCGCGCAAGTCGACGCCGTTCGCGGCTCAGGTGGCGGCCGAGATGGCTGGTCGCGCGGCACAGGAGCAGGGCATCAAGAACCTCGATGTGCGCATCAAGGGCCCTGGCCCGGGCCGCGAGTCGTCGGTGCGGGCGCTGGCATCGCTGGGCATCCGCATCAATTTGATTTCCGATGTGACACCGGTGCCGCACAACGGCTGCCGTCCGCAAAAGCGTCGTCGCATCTGAGTTTGTTTGCACGCCGACGTCTATGTGGGACGCCGGCTGAGATTTTTTTGAAGCCCACCGTCTGAGCACACAAAACAACTTCGCCAGACTCGCGCAGGCCTTTGAGCCTGCGTCAGATTGAACAAGGAATCAACGTGGCACGTTATCTGGGACCCAAGGCCAAACTGGCCCGCCGTGAAGGCACCGACCTGTTTCTGAAGAGCGCCCGACGCCCGATCAGCGACAAGGCGAAGTTCGATTCGAAGCCTGGTCAGCACGGCCGCACTTCGGGTTCGCGCACCTCGGACTTCGGTTTGCAGTTGCGTGAGAAGCAGAAGGTCAAGCGCATGTATGGCGTGCTCGAGCGCCAGTTCCGCCGCTACTTCGCCGAGGCCGAGCGCCGCAAGGGCAACACCGGCGCGAACCTGCTGCTGCTGCTCGAATCGCGCCTGGACAATGTCGTCTACCGCATGGGCTTCGGCTCGACGCGCGCCGAGGCGCGCCAGCTTGTTTCGCACAAGTCAATCACCGTCAACAACGAGGTGGTGAACATCCCGTCGTACCTCGTCAAGGCGGGTGACGTGATCGGCGTGCGCGACAACGCGAAGAAGCAGTTGCGCGTCACTGACGCGCTCAAGCTGGCCGAGGGGCAGGGTTTGCCGAACTGGGTGCAGGTCGATTCCGGGAAGTTGGAAGGCGTCTTCAAGAAGGCCCCCGACCGCGACGAGTTCGGCGCCGACATCAAGGAAGCGCTCATCGTCGAGTTGTACTCACGGTAAACACGACGGAAGAGTCGGCCGTTGGCCGACCACCCTTTCCGGTGGTCGCTGCGCATTGCCGGGCACGCAGCGAAGGAAAGTCCAGCCCGGCAGGTCCATCAGCCTTATCGGTGTAACGAGCCGAGGGTATTGACAGGAACATCACTAAATGCAAACGAATCTGCTGAAACCCAAAGCCATCAACGTCGAGCCTCTGGGCGGTCACCGCGCGAAGGTGACACTCGAGCCGTTCGAGCGCGGCTATGGCCACACGCTCGGCAACGCGCTGCGCCGTGTGCTGCTGTCGTCGATGGTGGGTTACGCGCCGACTGAAGTGACGATCGCCGGTGTGCTGCATGAGTACTCGACGATCGACGGCGTGCAGGAAGATGTGGTTCACATCATGCTCAACCTGAAGGGCGTGGTGTTCCGCCTGCACAACCGCGACGAAGTGACGCTGGTGCTGCGCAAGGAAGGCGAAGGCCCGGTGGTCGCCGGCGACATTCAGACGCCGCACGATGTCGAGATCATCAATCCCGAGCACGTCATCGCGAACCTGTCGCAAGGCGGCAAGCTCGACATGCAAATCAAGGTCGAGAAGGGGCGTGCCTACGTGCCGGGCACGATGCGTCGCTACGGCGACGAGCCGACCAAATCGATCGGCCGCATTGTGCTCGATGCATCGTTCTCGCCGGTCAGCCGCGTCAGCTACACGGTGGAGAGCGCGCGTGTCGAGCAGCGCACCGACCTCGACAAGCTGGTGATGGAAATCGTCACCAACGGCGCGATCAGCCCCGAAGAGGCGATCCGTGCATCGGCGAAGATCCTGGTCGAGCAGCTCGCGGTGTTCGCGCAGCTCGAGGGCAGCGAGATCGCCGCGTTCGACCAGCCGCAGCAGCGCAGCTCGTCGTTTGACCCGATCCTGCTGCGCCCGGTCGATGAGCTGGAACTCACGGTGCGCTCGGCCAACTGCCTGAAGGCCGAGAACATCTACTACATCGGCGACCTGATCCAGCGCACCGAGACCGAGCTGCTGAAGACCCCGAACCTCGGCCGCAAGTCGCTCAACGAGATCAAGGAAGTGCTGGCCTCGCGAGGGCTCACGCTCGGCGCGCGGCTCGAGAACTGGCCGCCACAAGGGCTGGACAAGCGCTAAAGAGTCTGGAAGGGGCCGCGAGAGGCGGCTCGGTGCACCCGACAGTACCTGATACGGCTGCCGGTTATCGACTAGGAAAGGAAAGCACCATGCGACATCGTCAAGGACTGCGCAAACTCAATCGCACGTCGGAGCACCGCGTCGCGATGCTGCGCAACATGTGCAATTCGCTGTTGCAGCACGAGGCCATCAAGACCACGTTGCCCAAGGCGAAGGAACTGCGCCGTGTCGTCGAGCCGCTCATCACGCTTGGCAAGGAGCCGTCGGTGGCCAACCGCCGCCTCGCGTTCGACCGGCTGCGCGACCGCGACATCGTCACCAAGCTGTTCAACGAGCTCGGCCCGCGCTACAAGGCGCGCCCTGGTGGCTACACACGCATCCTGAGGATGGGCTTTCGCATCGGTGACAACGCGCCGATGGCGTTCGTCGAGCTGGTCGACAGGCCCGAGCCCGCGCAAACCCCAAGCAACGACGACAAGGCCGAGTAGGGACTCGCACCGTGTGCAGGGGGCCGGCGAGAGCTGGCCCTTTTCACTTTGAAGCGGGTTCCAGCGCTTTTGTCGGAGCCTTGGCACACTCACAGACCATGTCGAACCCGAGTCCGCTGCTGCGCATCCGAGGTCTCACGAAGGCCTACGCGGGCCACCCGGCGGTCGACGACCTGTCGCTCGAGATCGCGCCGGGCGAGTGCCTGGGGGTCATCGGCCCGAATGGCGCAGGCAAGACCACGACGATTCGCATGTGTCTTGGCCTCGTGGCACCTGATGCCGGCACGATCGAAGCCTTCGGGTTGCCGATTCCGAGCCGGGTGCGCGAGGCGAAGCAGCGCATCGGCGTCGTCACGCAGTTCGACAGTCTCGATCCCGACTTCACCTGCGCTGAAAACTTGCGCGTCTACGGCCGCTACTTCGGCCTGCCCAGGCCACTCATCGACGAACGCGTGCCGCGGCTGCTCGAGTTCGCCGCCTTGCAATCGAAGGCGCACGCCATACCGGCGGAACTTTCGGGCGGCATGAAGCGCAGGTTGAGCCTCGGTCGTGCGCTCATCAACGATCCGGACCTGCTGCTGCTCGACGAACCGACGACCGGGCTCGATCCGCAGGCGCGTCACCTGATGTGGGAACGCCTGAAGAACCTGCTGCAACGCGGCAAATCGATCCTGCTGACCACGCATTTCATGGACGAAGCCGAGCGCCTTTGCGACCGTTTGCTGGTGATCGATCACGGCCGCAAGATTGCCGAAGGCACGCCGCGCGGAATGATTGCCCAACATCTGGAAAGCGATGTCGTCGAGGTCTACGGCGAGGGCGCCGCGGCCACGGCGCGCTCGCATGCCGCGCTCGCCGAACGCGTCGAGACCAGCGGCGAGACGGTGTTCTTCTACTTGCGCGACGCGCGAGCGCTGCTGCGCGTGCTGTCGCAAGAGCCCGGCGTGCGCTACCTGCATCGCCCGGCCAACCTCGAGGACCTGTTCCTCAAGCTGACAGGTCGACAAATACGGGACGACGCCTGATGTACATCCCGATCTATGCCACTCCCCGCCCGAGCCGGCGCTTCTGGCCTGTCGTACAGCGCAATCTGCTGGTGTGGAAGAAGCTTGCCGTGCCGAGCGTGCTCGGCAACATCGCCGAGCCACTGATCACGCTGATCGCATTCGGCTACGGGCTTGGCACGCTGATCGGCGAAGTGCAGGGCCTGCCCTACATCGAGTTCCTCGCGTCGGGCAGCATTGCAGTGAGTGGCGCGCTTGCGGCAACCTTCGAAGCGCTGTACTCGGCGTATTCGCGCATGCAGGTGCAAAAGACCTGGGACAGCATCATGAACGCGCCGATCGCTCTCGACGACATCGTGTTTGCCGAGATGTTGTGGGCCGCGATGAAGTCGCTGTTCTCGGTCGCGGCCATCATGCTGGTGCTGGTTGCGCTCGACATCAGCCGCTCGCCCATGCTGATCCTTGCGTTGCCACTGCTCGGTTTCGTCGGCGTCACCTTCGCGTCGATCGCGCTCGTGTTCAACGCGCTGGCCAAGGGCTACGACTTCTTCACTTACTACTTCACACTCGTGATGACGCCGATGACCTTCCTGTCCGGCGTGTACTTTCCTATCGAGCAGATGCCGCTGTGGCTGCAGCGCGTTGCCAACGTGTTGCCGCTCACCGCCGCCGTCGAACTGGTGCGCCCCCTGGTCATCGGCCAATGGCCGGCTGAGGTGCTGCGGCCGCTCGCGGTGCTCGTCGTCTACGCCGCCGGCGGCTACTACCTGGCGCTGGTGCTCACCCGGCGTCGCTTTTATCGATGAGCGCGCGACCGGTTGGAACCTTGGCGATAGCCCGAGGTCTGTGCAAGTAGTGATGATTGGTGCGCGCATGACACGTTGGCTCAGACTCTCGATCGCCTTGATGGCGCTCGGACTCGGCTTCGGCTCGTTGCGTGCAGCGGAAGACTTCCTCGAGCCCGAAAAGGCGTTTCGCTTCAGCGCGCGTGCGCTCGACGCACGAAACGTCGAAGTCGTTTTCTCCATCGCTCCGGGCTACTACATGTACCGAGAGCAATTTCGCTTCGTCGCGAGCGGCACGGTGTTCGGTGCGCCCGACATGCCGTCGGGCAAGGTGAAGTACGACGAAACCTTCCGCAAGGACGTCGAGACCTATCGAGAGCGCGTCCATATCCGCGTACCGGTCGATCACGCGCCGGCCGTCTTCCGTCTCGACGTCAGGAGCCAGGGCTGCGCAGACAAGGGGCTGTGTTATCCGCCGATGCAAAGCTCTGCCGAGGTCGCGTTGACAGGATTCGGCGGTACCGGCGCTGTTCGCGTACTGGCGGTTTCGCAATCGCCGATCACCGCCTCCGATGCACCCCGCATGCCGGCAATCAATACCGCATCGCCCACCGATGGCGAACGCCTCGACGCGGCATTGCGCTCGGGCAGGTGGTGGAGTGTGATCGGTATTTTCTTCGTCGCCGGTGTCTTGCTTTCGCTGACGCCATGCGTGTTGCCCATGCTGCCGATCGTTTCTTCGGTCATCGTCGGACACGGGGTCAAGGTGTCACGGCGCCGCGGGCTCGCGCTGGCCGGGAGCTACGCGCTCGGCATGGCGGTTGTCTACACCGCGCTCGGCATCGCTGCGGGTCTGGCCGGTGAGGGTCTCGCCGCGGCGCTGCAGAGCCCGTGGGTGCTCGGCGTCTTCGCGCTCGTGCTCGTTGCGCTCGCGTTGTCGATGTTCGGCCTGTACGAGTTGCGCCTGCCGTCGGTCATGACCACACGACTGAGCAACGACTCGCACCGCTTGCCGGCGGGCCGAATCGGCGGCGTGTTCGCGATGGGCGGCATTTCGGCGCTCATCGTGAGCCCTTGCGTGGCGGCGCCACTCGCGGGAGCACTCGTCTACCTGAGCCAGACCCGCGACGTGGCGGTTGGTGGCTTGGCGCTGTTTGCGCTTGCGGCAGGCATGAGCGTGCCGCTGCTTTTGATCGGTGCCTCGGCCGGTGCGCTGCTGCCGCGAGCCGCAGCCTGGATGCTCGTCGTGAAGCGATGCTTCGGGATCGCGCTGTTGGGCGTCGCCCTGTGGACGCTGCAGCCGTTGCTTCCGGCATCACTGTCGCTCGCGATGTGGGGCGTTTTGGCCATTGGGGCTGCACTCGCGCTGCGTGTGTTCGGGCGCATTTCCCCGCGCGGCAGCATGGGCCTGTGGGTCCTCAAGCTGAGTGCCGCGTCGGTTGGCATCTTCGGATTGCTCCAGATGTTCGGCGCCGCCACCGGCGGTGCCGACCCTTTGCTGCCGCTTTCGCATCTGGTCGCACGCGACGCCCGCGGCGCTTCTGCTCTCAGCTTCACGACCGTGCGCAATGTGGCCGAGCTGGACGCTGCATTGCAGGCGGCGAATCGCCCGGCGATGCTCGACTTCTATGCGGATTGGTGTGTCTCGTGCAAGGAAATGGAGCGCTTCACCTTCGCCGCTGAGGCGGTACGGCAGCGATTGGCCGGGGTGCTGCTGCTGAAAGCGGACGTCACCAGGAATGGTCCCGAGGACCGTGAGCTGCTGAGGCGTTTTCGCATGTTTGGTCCGCCGGGCACCCTGTTCTTCGACGCTCAAGGCCGCGAGATCGTCGGCTCTCGTGTGATCGGTTTTCAAGGACCCGAACGCTTTATGCAGAGCCTGCAGTCAGCGGGTCTGTGAGCACGGTCAGCGTCGGTCCGACGTCCCCGGTGTGTTAGAATGCAAGGCTCCGTCGCGGGGTGGAGCAGTCTGGTAGCTCGTTGGGCTCATAACCCAAAGGTCGCAGGTTCAAATCCTGCCCCCGCAACCAAACAACACGCGGTGAAAGCCGCAAGCGAACGCCAACCGAAAGGTTGGCGTTTTACTTTGTGGCGCATCCGTGGCCCACGCATGGCCCATCGGTGGCCCATGCAATTTCGACAAGAACGCCACGAGACCATTGGGCTGTGGCCCATCCGAGGACGCGGCGCAGAGCGGCCTCAGGACCGCTCCAAGAAGGGTGACTTCAACAGGACGCTCTCTCGATGGAAGGTCAGGAAGCGTCGCTGTCCCTCCGAAAATCGACCCACGTTGAGTGGACGGTCGGGGTCGAGACCCATGCGGCGCAAGGACTCCACGTGGGCCGCGGGCGAAAACAAGACATCGCCGTTGTCCTCGAACCCAATGAAACCGCGGTCGAAGAGGTGGTCCGCGGTAGGCGTCAAGAGAAGGCCGTTCTCGCCGTCAAGGCGCTCCTCGTTGCTGGCGTCGCGCCAAGGCTTGCAGTGGCTGGCCCGCAAGTGCTCTTCCTGGTTCACGCCGGTGATGCGGCAGGCGCGTTCGATTCGCATGACCCGTTGCTTGATGCGTATTTCGGCGAACGTGACCGGTGATTTCGGGAACGTGACCGATTTCGATCAGGTGCTGGGTTGCGCGGGGAAGAGTGTAGAGATGGTGTCGGTTTGAGTGGTTGAGGTGCCTCCGGAGTAGCCAAGGGTTGGGAGTCTGATGCCCGAGCGGGCCGCGGGGCTTTGTGATCTTTGTCTTGCTTCTTCCGACTCGTGGTGGTTGAGCCCTGTGGAGCTTGTGGGCAGCCGGCGGCCTGTGGGTGGGCGCGTGGGCAACCCGCAGGGTTGTCCATCCGGCCATCCATAGGTGAGCGCGTTCAGCGCTCAGTCGGGAAGCCACGCGCCAGCGGGCCTGTCCACAAATCCACAGGGCGCGCGCCTACTGCAACGCGCCGGCGCTGCCGGTTGGTTCGGATGGCGCGTCGCCTGCAACGGCCGAACTGCTGGCCTTGGTCGGTCGCATCGACTTGCCCTTCAAGGCCAGGCGATGGCTGCGCGAGAGCAGCCGATCGAGGATGGCGTCGGCGATCGTTGCGTCGCCGATCCACGCGTGCCAATGTTCGACCGGCAATTGGCTCGTCACGATCGTTGGGCACGTGCCGGCACGGTCGTCGATGATCTCCATCAGGTCTGAGCGCGTGGGGCCGTCCAGCGCGGCCATCCCCCAGTCGTCGAGGATGAGGACGTCTGTGCGCGCCACCGCCGCGAGCCAACGAGTGAAGCCGCCGTTACCGTGCAGGATGCGCAGCTCCTCGGCCAGGCGCGGCGTGCGCAGATACAGCGCCGAGTGCCCGCGTCGGCACGCATACTGTGCCAGCGCACAGGCCAACCATGACTTGCCCGATCCCGTGGGCCCCGTGGCCAGGATCGCCGTCCCATCCTCGACCCAGCGCGATAGCGCCAGGCCCATCAACGCACCGCGCTCGACGCCGCGCCCGGCACGGCCATCGACATCCTCGATGCAGGCCTGCGGGTACTTGAGCCCGGCCCTCTTCAGCAGCGCGGCACGGCGCTTGTCGCCGCGGTGGTGCACCTCGCGATCGACCATCAGCGCCAGACGCTCCTCGAAGCTCAACGTCGTGCTGGCGTTGCTGGAGAGTTGTTCTTCGATGGCCGAAGCCATGCCGGCGAGCTTGAGGTCGCGCAGTTGCGCCAAGGTGTTGTTCATCATCATGGGTGTGATCCTGTTTCTGGATCTGTCGGCGACCCGCGTTTCCATGATCGACAACCAGATCGTGCAAATCGGCATCGACCTGCGCAAGGCGACGCCCGATGTTCGCGGTGGTTTCGAGTTCTGAGACGTTGGGAGTCGTCGTCATGGCAGACATCAAGTTGCGTCCGCTTTTCACTGTCAAAGCCGACGTCGACGGTCCTCTCCACTTGATCGGTGCGTTGCCGCTCGGATACACACGCCGGGTCGTTTATGTGACCGGCGGCCGATTCGAGGGCGAACGGTTGAAAGGCAAGGTCTTGCCGGGGGGCGGTGACTCGGTCATCGAGCGCCCCGATGGCGGCCTGCATTTGGATGTGCGCTTGACGCTGCAAACGGATGAGTCATGGACGTGAACGTGCGCGGGCGAGCGCCTGCATCGAGCAGATGGCGGCGAACGGCGCAGGCTACGTCGTCCTGGTGGGCTCGGCCGCCGGGCGGCACGGTGGCACGTCGCTCGATGGCGGCTTGGAGTACGCCACCTATGCGGCTTCCAAGGGCGGCTTGCATACGCTTGTGCGCTGGCTGGCACGACGCGCCGTGAAGAAGAACGTGCTCGTCAACGGCGTGGCGCCTGGCATGGTTCAGACGCCGTTGTTCGCAAGCGTGACGTTGAAGCCGGACGGTTTGCCGCTGGGGCGTTTCGGTCAGCCCGACGAACTGGCTTGGCCCATCGCCCTGTTGTGTTCGCCGGCGGCCTCGTTCATCTCAGGGGCCGTGCTCGACGTGAACGGCGGCGCATTCGTCTCCGCTTGAATGGCTGCGCATTTCGGGCTCGTGAACAGGTAGTCCGGTCATAAGCCACGCCCTCCCAGGCGGGAGTACCATTCCGCACATGCAACTCGCCACTGGTACTGTCGTTGATGGGAAGGTCATCGTCGAGGGGGAACCTCTCCCCGAAGGCGCGGTGGTCACCATCCTCGCCCGCGAGGCGGACGAAACGTTTGAGGTGCCGCCTGAACTCGAGGCGGAACTTCTAGAGTCCATCGCGGAAGCGGATCGCGGGGAAACGATTCCCGCCGACGAACTACTTGAACGTCTTCGCCACATCGCCTGAGCGAAGTGCTCTTCGTTGAGGTCACCCCGCGCGCAGCTGCGCAGATTGAACGAGCCGCAGCTTGGTGGGCTGAGAACAGACCCGCCGTACCTGGCGCCATTCGCGTCGACTTCGAAGAAGCCAAGGCACTTTTGGCAAGCCAGCCGGGTGTAGGAGCGAAGTCCAGCACCACCAGGTATCCCGATCTGCGCCGCCTGTTCCTGTCGCGGATCCGCCATCACATCTACTACAGAGTGAGGCCCGGGAAGGTCGTCATCCTGGCGTTCTGGCATTCAAGCCGCGGAAGCGGGCCAAGCATCTGACCTGTGTGACGCCGAAGCGCCACGCCGCGTGGTGTGTTGTCTAAAACATCGTGTTGATGTTCTTCGAGGGCTCCGGGATGACATGCAGAACATCCCCCCGCGCCGTCCGCCGCCTTGCTGATTGCTGCGAAGCACCTGGATCGGCTCGTAGGGCCTCCTGACAAACGGCCGCCGAAAGGCGTTTCTTGTCCCCTCGCAAGGGGGCGGACAGAGTGCTCCGCGCGGCCTACTCTCCATTCGCACCGCCCGCAGCTCACGGCTGCAGGGCAGCGCAAGTTTTTTGACACCGCTCTGTCAGGACATCGGAGATGAGCACACAAGACACTGATCAACCTATGCCGCTGAAAGGCGTGAAGGTGCTGGAAATGGGTTCGTTGATTGCGGGGCCGTACGCCAGCTCGCTGCTGGCTCAATTCGGTGCCGAGGTCATCCAAGGTCGAGCCGCCCAAGGACGGCGATCCCCTTCGCAAGTGGCGCAAGCTTCATGAGGGCACGTCGCTGTGGTGGTACACGCAGAGTCGCAACAAGAAGTCGATCACGCTCGACCTGAAGTCGGAAGAGGCGCGCGACATCGTGCGTCGCCTTGCGAACGAGGTGGACATCGTCATCGAGAACTTCCGGCCAGGCACGTTGGAAAAATGGGGCCTGGGCTGGGAGCAACTGTCTGCCTTGAATCCACGGTTGGTCATGGTGCGAATCTCGGGTTATGGCCAATCGGGCCCCTACCGTGAGCGGCCGGGCTTTGCGGCCATCGCCGAGTGCATGGGCGGCCTGCGCCATGTGACCGGCTTCCAGGACAGGCCACCGGTGCGCGTGGGCGTGAGCCTGGGCGACACGCTCGCATCGCTGTACGGCAACATCGGCGCGCTGATGGCGATGCATCACTTGAAGGTCAATGGCGGCCAGGGTCAGTACATCGACGTTGCGCTCTACGAAGCGGTCTTCGCGGTGATGGAAAGCCTGGTGCCGGAGTACGCGGCGTTCGGCCACGTCCGCGAGCGATCCAGGGCCAGTTTGCCCGGCATCTCGCCGTCGAACACTTACCCGTGCGGTGACGGACGCTATGTGGTGATCGCCGGCAACGGCGATGCGATCTTCAAACGGCTCATGTCGGCCATCGGTCGTGACGACTTGGGCAACGATCCCGAACTGGCGAGGAACGACGGGCGCGTTCAGCACAACGACAAGCTGGATGCTGCGATCTCCGAGTGGACATCGAAGCGTGAGCTCGACGAGATCCTGAGTGTTCTCGAAGCAGCGGAGGTTCCTTGCGGACGCGTCTACACGGCTGCCGACATCGCGCAAGACCCTCACTACAAGGCGCGCGAAATGATCCAGCGCCACGAGTTGCCCGATGGCGAGCCCATCGAGTTGCCCGGCATCGTGCCGAAGCTGAGCCGAAGTTCGTGCCGACGGATGTGAAGGTCGAACTGATCAATGGGTTGAGCCGCACCGGGCTGGCGAAGATCGAAGTGACCTCGTTCACGTCGCCCAAGGCCATTCCGGCGCTGGCTGACGCAGAAGCGGTGATGGCTCATATCGATCGGGTCCCTGGCGTGGAGTACGCGGCGCTTGTGCCCAACGTCCGTGGGGCCGGACGTGCGTTGGCGTGCCGCGTGGACGAAATGAACGTCGTGATGTCGGCGAGTCAGACGCACAACCTCGCCAACCTACGCATGACGCCGGAGCAGTCTCTGGATCAGTTTGCCGAGATCGTCAAGCTGGCCGAAGGACACACGGCGGTCAATGCATCGCTATCAACGGCGTTCGGATGCCCATTCGAGGGTGACGTTCCTGTCGCACGGGTGATCGAGCTCGTCCAGCGCATGGTCGACGTCGGCATCACGCGTGTGACCCTGTGCGACACCACTGGCATGGTCAATCTTGCGCAGGTGGCAGCGCTGTGTTCAACCGTCAAGGCTCGTTGGCCGGACATCGTTCTGACGGCGCACTTTCACGACACGCGCGCCATGGGGCTCGCGAATTCGCTGGCAGCGCTCCAGGCGGGCATCGATCGCTTCGACGCGTCGCTCGGTGGTTTGGGGGGATGTCCCTTCGCGCCCGGTGCAAGCGGCAACGTGTGCACGGAGGATCTCGTGCACATGTTCCAGGCGATGGGATACGAAACGGGCGTTGACCTCGAAGCGCTGCTCGGCTGGGCCCGCCGCATGCCGGCCATCGTCGAGCACGACGTGCCCGGCCAAGTGATGAAGGCGGGCCCGTCGACACGTCGCTATCCGATCCCCGAAGGCTTGGGCGCAGGAAACGCCCAGCAGCGTCTCGCCGGTGTCGATCCGGCCAGTACCCATCACCGGAGCGCGTCATGAGCGCGCTGACCTTGGTCGAAAAGCTTTGGCAACGGCATGTCGTCGATGAAACGCCCGACGGCACGTCGTTGCTGTACATCGATCGCCAATTGGTCTACGAGGTCACGAGCCCGCAGGCCTTCGAGGGGTTGCGATTGTCAGGGCGCAAGCCGTGGCGTCGTGAAACGGTGCTCGCCACTGCGGACCACAACGTGCCGACCACGTCCCGCGCGCAAGGCATTGCGGATCCGCTGTCACGGATGCAAGTGGATCAGCTGACAAAGAACTGCGACGAATTCGGTATCACCGAGTTTGGCCTGAAGGATCGGCGCCAAGGCATCATCCACGTCATCGGGCCCGAACAGGGCGCGACATTGCCTGGCATGACCGTCGTTGCGGGCGACTCGCATACGAGCACGCACGGCGCCTTTGCCGCGCTCGCATTCGGCGTTGGCACGTCGGAAGTCGAACACGTCCTGGCCACGCAGTGCCTATCGATCAAGAAGATGAAGCCGATGCTCGTCAAGGTCGACGGCGATCTGCCGGCGGGCGTGACGGCGAAGGATCTGATCCTCGCAATCATCGGGCAGATCGGCACTGCCGGCGGCACCGGTTATGCGATCGAGTTCGGAGGGCAAACGATTCGATCCTTGTCCATGGAAGGTCGGATGACCTTGTGCAACATGGCGATCGAGGCCGGCGCGCGCGTGGGCGTCGTGGCAGTGGATGACAAGACGATCGAGTACCTGAAGGGCCGTCCGTTCTCGCCACGAGGCGCTCAGTGGGAGCAGGCCGTTGACTATTGGCGAACGTTGGTGAGTGACGACGGCGCGAGGTTCGACAAGGTCGTCGAGATCGACGCCACCACGCTCAGGCCGATGGTGAGCTGGGGCACGTCGCCGGAAATGGTCGTCGCCGTCGACGGACGTGTCCCCGATCCCTTGCAAGAGCCTGATCCGGTGAAGCGAGCGGGCATGCAGCGAGCGTTGGACTACATGGGGCTCGAACCGGGAACGCCCATCTTGTCGATTGCGCCGGACAAAATGTTCATCGGATCTTGCACCAACGCTCGGATCGAGGACTTGCGTGCCGCCTCCGACATCGTCCGCGGCAAACGTGTGGCGCCAACGATCAAGCAAGCCCTGGTGGTGCCGAATTCCGGTCTCGTCAAAGCTCAGGCCGAAGCGGAAGGCCTGGACCGCATCTTCACCGATGCAGGATTCGAATGGAGGGAACCGGGCTGCTCGATGTGCCTTGGCATGAACGACGACCGACTCGGGTCGGGTGAGCGCTGCGCATCGACGTCGAACCGCAACTTCGAAGGACGCCAAGGGGCGGGCGGGCGTACTCACCTCGTGAGTCCTGTCATGGCCGCGGCCGCTGCGCTCGCCGGTCATTTCGTCGATGTCAGCCAGGGACGCGCGTGATGGATGCCTTTACGACTCTCGACGCTCTCGTACTGCCGATCGATCGTGCGAACGTCGACACGGACGCGATCATCCCGAAGCAATTCATGAAATCGATCCGGCGCACGGGGTTCGGGCCGAACCTGTTCG
>Ga0184637_10000610_pt1 | contig 26425 bp, 28 predicted proteins | sample PLM3_127_b2_FD_133143 | JGI IMG/M metagenome (GOLD analysis project Ga0184637, IMG submission 133143) | Groundwater sediment microbial communities from an aquifer in East River, Colorado, USA - PLM3_127_b2 | ecosystem: Environmental > Terrestrial > Soil > Riparian zone | place: USA: East River... | reverse complement strand
TCGCCGAGTAACGGCGCCGCGGTCGACGCCGGCACCGGGCGGCCGTACTGGCGCTACGATCACGAGCTTCCCGAGGATCTCCGGATCTGCTGCGGTCGCAACAACCGCGGGGTCGCGATTCTGGGGGAGACGCTCTTCATGAGCACGCTCGACGCGCATCTCGTCGCCATCGACGCGAGGAGCGGAAGCTTGAAGTGGAACCGGGAGGTCGCGAATCACGAGGCCGGCTACAGCAAGACCGAAGCACCGCTCGTGGTCAAGAACCTGGTGGTCACCGGAATCGCCGGGGGCGAGTTCGGAATCCGCGGGTTTCTCGACGCGTACCATCCGGAAACCGGCGAGCTCGTATGGCGCCTCTACACCATCCCGGGGCCGGGCGAGCCCGGCCACGACACGTGGGCCGGCGACTCGTGGAAAACAGGGGGGGCGCCGACCTGGATCACCGGCTCGTACGATCCCGAGCTCGACCTCATCTACTGGGGCACGGGAAACCCCGGTCCCGATTGGAACGGTGAGGTGCGGATGGGCGACAACCTCTATTCCGATTCCGCGCTCGCGGTCGACGCCGGCACCGGAAAGCTAAAGTGGTTCTTCCAGTTCACGCCGTGGGACGTGCACGACTGGGACGCGATCCAGGTCCCGATCCTCGCGGACCTCGATTGGAACGGCGAAGCGCGCAAGCTAATGATGTGGGCTAACCGCAACGCGTTCTACTACACGCTGGATCGGAAGACGGGTGAGTTCCTGGTGGGAAAACCGTTCGCGAAGCAGACCTGGGCCGAGGGCCTGAACGAGAAGGGTCGGCCCATCCGCGCCCCCGGCAAGCTCCCGACCCCCGAAGGCAACGTGGTGTCCCCACCGATCCTCGGCGGCACCAACTGGTATTCGGCGGCCTACAGCCCGAAAACCGAGCTCCTCTACGTGAACGCGTACGACGGGGAGCAGGAGTATTTCATTCGCGAAGAGGAGTACCGGGAGGGCGAACAGTACACCGGGGGCGGCGCTCAGAACGTGGAGCCCGTGGACAAGTACAAGAGCGCGATTCGCGCCCTCGATCCGCGCACCGGCGATTTGCGCTGGGAGTTCGAGATCCAGCCGCGGTCTTCCTCCGGCCTCCTGGCGACGGCCGGTGGCCTCGTTTTCGGCGGAACCGCCGACGGCTACTTCTTTGCCCTCGACGCCGAAAGCGGGCGCGAGCTATGGCACATCGCCGTCGGCGCCCGGGTGCACTCGGCGCCCATCACCTATGCCGTGAACGGCCAGCAACTCGTGAGCATCGCGGCCGGAAACGTCGTTTTCACGTTCGGGCTCCGCTAGCTGGAGCGCAGGAAATCCAATGCAAGGGGGATAGGGGGACAGGAGGAGATAGGGGGATAAAACTGCCCAATAGGTCCTGATTCATCTCCCCATCTCCTCTTATCTCCCCATCCCCCTTGGATTTCTTCTTTGCGCATTTAGGCGCGGGCCCGGCTTCCTCGAATTACCTTGCCCGGGAGCTCCTCGGTTCGCTCGCCGCCTTTGAGGACGACGACGCCGTTCACCAGCACGGCTTCGAAACCCTCGGCGTACTGGTGAGGCTCCGCGAACGTGGCGCGGTCTCTGACCCGTCCGGGGTCGAAGACCGCGATGTCCGCGAAGAATCCTTCGGCGAGGCGGCCCCTGCGGCTGAGCCCGAAACGCTCCGCCGGAAGGCTCGTCATCTTTCGGATGGCCTCAGCCAGCGGCATGACCTTCTCTTCGCGGACGTACTTTCCCAGCACGCGGGCGAAAGTGCCGTAGGAGCGCGGATGAGGATTTCCCTCTCGAAGCGGCCCGTACGTCGCAAGGGCGGAGCCGTCGGATGCGGGCATGCAGCTCGGGTGCGCCAGCACTCGGGCGGTGGTCTCCTCCTCCATCCCGAAGCCGACCATCCCCACCTGGTTCTTCTCCTCGAGGATGAGCGCGCGGGTGTAGAGGAATGGATCCTCGCCGCGCTCCTTAACGATCTCGGCGATGGTCTTTCCCTGAAGGGGCCGGTTCTTCTCGAGCTCGACCGACGAGATCATTACCGCCTCCCAGGAGCCCAGGAGCGCAATCTTGTCTTCCATCGCCGCGCGGATCCGCGGCCAATCGTCCGCGCTCTGGAGCCGTCGCAGAAACGACTCGGTTCCGCCCTCGCGGCTCCAGAGAGGCATGAGGTTCGCGAGCGTCGTGCTGTACGCGATGTAGGGATAGCGATCCAGCGTGACCGAGACTCCGCGCGCTTCGGCCTTTCGGATGGCCTCGAATATCGCGTCGAGTTTTCCCCAGTTCCGTTTCCCCTGGCACTTCAGGTGGGAGAGGTGAAGACCGATACCCGCCCGCTCGGCGATCTCGATCGACTCTTCGACCGCTTCCAGCACCCGGTCGTCCTCGTTTCTCATGTGGGTGGCGTAGAGGCCCTTGGTTCCGCTCATGACTTTCGCGAGCTCGGCGATCTCGGAAAGCGCGGCGAACCCGCCGGGCGTGTACTCGAGGCCGCTCGAGATCCCGAGAGCCCCTTGCTCGAATGCCGAACGCGCGAGCTTTCTCATCGCCTCGATCTCGTCCGCCGTCGCGGCCCGGTCCGACATCCCGAGGACCAGACCCCGGATCGTTCCCTGTCCGACGAACGACGCCGCGTTGAGCGCGACGGCTTTCTCTTCGAGCTTTCGAAGCGCCCGTGAGAAAACCGCGGGCTCGTAGGAGCCCCCGTCCATTCCCAGAATCTCGGTCGTCACCCCCTGTCGGATTTTGCTCTCGGCTTTGGGATTTACCAGGAGCTCTTCCTCACTGTGAGTGTGAACGTCGATGAAGCCCGGAGTCACCGTGAGGCCGGAAGCGTCGACGATCCTGCGCGCGGTCGCCCCCGAGAGGTCGGAGACGGCGGCGATTACCTCGCCTCGGATCCCGACATCCTTCCTCCCGGCCGGGGCGCCGCTTCCATCAAGGACCGACCCGCCTCTCACGATGAGGTCGAAGTCCCGGTCCTGACGGGAAAGTCCCAGAAACAAAGGAAAAGCGGTGGTTCTGGCGAGAAAGCTCCTGCGGTTCATGTGGCCTACTTTGACATTGAATTTCACAATCAGACGGGTTAAGCTATCTCTATCGTGATCGTTTGCCATTGTACCGGTATCACCGACCGCGATATCCGTTCGCTCATCCGCCAGGGTCGCGCGAAAACGGTCTCGCAGATTGGCCTCGCCCTCTGTGAACACTCCGCAGGGCGTGGCTGCGGTGGATGCCGGCTCTTGGTAGCGCAGATCGTACGCCAGGAAGAACGCTACCGAACGGAAGCACTGCTGACCGAGCTCGCTCCCGCCCGCTGACGCCCTTTCTATCCCTTTCCCGCTCCACGCTGTAAGATGGGGCACAAGAACCCGGAGAGGAGCGTGAAAAAATGAAAGGGGATCCCAAGATCGTCGAAGCGCTGAACGAGGTCCTGACGTCGGAGCTCACGGCGATCAATCAATATTTCGTCCACGCCAAGATGTGCGAGAACTGGGGCTACCAGAAGCTCGCGGTGAAGAAGCGGGAAGAGTCGATCGAAGAGATGAAGCACGCGGACGAGGTCATCGATCGGATCCTCCTCCTCGACGGCGTCCCCAACATGCAGAGGCTGAGCCCGGTCAAGGTGGGCGAGGAGCCGGTGGAGCAGCACCAGGTCGATCTCGAGCTCGAGCTCGACGCGCAAAAGCGGCTGAACGTTGCCATCGCCCTCTGCCTTGAGAAGGCCGACAATGGCACTCGCGAGCTCCTCGAGAGGATCCTGAAGGACGAAGAGGACAGCATCGACTGGCTCGAGAGCCAGCTCCACCTCGTCAAGGAAGTGGGTCGCGAGCGCTACCTCGCCGAACAGATTCACGGATAATCCCGTGCCCTTCGCTATCGACATGCACGTTCACCTGCCGACGGTGAGCTTTCTCGATTCCGCGATCAAGCCCTTCCGCGAGCCCGCCGAGAAGTTCTTCCACCGCAAAGTCCCCATCACCCGGATGGACGAGGTGGCGAAGCATTACGAAAAACTCGACATCGTCGGAGTGCTTCTCGCGTGGGACGCGGAGACGGCAACGGGACTTCCGCCCCTCACGAACGACGAGATCGCGGGAATCGTCGCCGAGTTCCCCGAGAGGTTCATCGGCTTCGCGAGCGTCGACCCCTGGAAGGGAAAGCGCGCCGTCGCCGAGATCGAGCGCGCGGTCCGAGAGCTCGGCCTCAAGGGCGCGAAGTTCCACCCGGGGATTCAGGCTTTCTACCCCAACGACCCGCGTTTCTCGGAGCTCTTCGCGAAAGTGACCGAGCTCGGAGTCCCCGCGCTCTTCCACACTGGAACCAACGGCCTCGGCGCCGGGATCAAGGGGGGAATGGGAGTGCGGCTCGACTACACCCGTCCCATCTACCTCGATCACCTCGCGGCGGAGTATCCGGAGCTCACCATCATCGGGGCCCATCCCGCCTGGCCGTGGCACGAGGAGATGCTCGCCATCATCGCTCACAAGGCGAACGTGTTCATGGACCTCTCGGGGTGGCTTCCGAGATACATTCCCGAGGCGGTGATGAACGAGGCGAGAAAACGCCTTTCCGATCGAATCCTTTTCGGGAGCGACTACCCGTTCATCCTCCCCGAGCGGTGGCTCGAGGACTTCGACACCCTCGAGGGCTTCACCCCCGAGGTGAAGCGAAAGCTCCTCCACGACAACGCCGCGGCCCTCTTACGCCTTTGACAAAATGCCGGGGGTGGCACACACTCCCGCTTTCCTCAAGCTTTTCTCAATCAGGGAGGTTCTCGTGAAAGGTGCCGCTCGCATCGCTCTCGGTCTCGCCGGGGTCTTCGTCGTTGCCATTCTCGCCCAGGCCCAGACCCAACCCAATTACACCCATACGATTCTCGTCACCGTCAAGCCCTCGGCGGTGCAGGACTTCGAAGACTACGTCAAAAAGGTCACGGCCGCCTTCGCCAAGGTCGGCTCGACCCAGATCGTCTACGCCGCCCAGCTCCAGGCCGGCGGTCCCAATTACACGTACCTTTTCACCAGCCCCTTCTCCACCTACGAAGAGATGGGGCAGTGGTCTTCCATCCCCGAAACGTTGATGAAGGCCCACGGGGACGTCGAAGGCGCGAAGATCCTGAAGGCCGGGCGGTCCGCGATCGAAAGCTCGGAGACCTGGGTGAATCGCACACAAATCGACCTGAGCACCAACCCCAAGCCCCTGGATCTCCAGGCGACGCCTTTCGTCCGCCTCCTCCGCACCGAGGTGGATCCCGCAATGAGCGCCGCCTACGAGCAGTACCTCGCCAAGGTCAAGGCGGCTCAGGAGAAAGCGACGGGCTACCCGACCGTGATCCGCCGGGTCTCGGCCCTGGGAGAGGGCTCGGTCTACTCCTCGGCGACGTTCGTGAAGAGCCTCGCCGATCTCGACCGGATTCCGAACCAGGGCGAGCTGATGCGCAAAGCGTATGGAGAGGAAGGCGCCGAAACCATCACCAAATCGGGAAACGGCGCCGTCCGGAGCCGCGAGGTGTGGCTCCTTCGCTATCGCCCGGACCTGAGCCGTCCCACGGCTTCACCGGCTCCCACGAACTGAGTCTCGCAGCCGAGGGGAGGCGCAAGCCTCCCCTCGTTCACTTGGGCTGAGAGGAGGTCACGAGCCAGTAGTCGATGACCTCATTCGAGAGGATCTCTCCCTCGTCGTTCTTCTCGAGCCTCTCTCCCCGTACTTTCACCAACCCGACTCCCTTGGCGTACCACTCCGTCGCATCGTAGACCTCCTGTCCCCCGCTGAAGTCCATTCGGGTTTCGTGCCTCCGGATCCGGAGGCACTCGGCGAAGACTTCGTCCGCAATCGAAAGCTCTTCGACCCCGAGAAGCTCGGCTTCGACGTAGTGAGCTCCCACGTCGTTTTTCGTGCCGCCGGACATCCGCGCGAAGCGCCTCTGGCTCTGGTGCACCTCTCCCGGCTTCATCCGAGCGGGAAGTATCACGAGAGGACGCTCGTAGATGAGCTCGCCCGATCGGCCGAGACCCAGACGGTGTACGAGGAGCCCCTGCTCGGCGTCGAAGCTCTCGATCCGGCGGCGGCGATCGCTCCCCATGCGTACGGCGGCAGGAGCGCCGTCGACCTCGACGGCGAGGACTTCGACAGTCAGCACGTCATCGGTCGGAGAGCGGTAGGCGAACGTGGCCGGGGTCAGTGGCAAGTAGGGCTCGAGCGCGACTTCCAGAAGGAAGACAACGACGAGGCTCACGGGCGACTACCGCTCGCGGAACACCGGTGGAGCTTCCGGGATCGCGGCGCCGTCGTGGCGAGGCTCCGAGGCCCCGAAGTGGACTCCGTCGGGATTCGACATCACCGCCTGCCCGAAGCCAAAGGTCCCGCTTCGGGGAGCGGCCACTTCGATGTCGTGTCCGCGTTTCGCGAGCTCGGCGCGCACCGATTCGGAAACGAGCGCTTCCATGTCGAGATCGCAGCCGTCGAAGCTTCCTTTGGTGAACCGTCCGGCTTCGAGAGCTTCCTGAATCGTCATGCCGAAGTCCGCGATGTTCGCGACGAACTGCGCGTGGGCCTGGGATTGGTTCCATCCGCCCATGATGCCGAATCCGATGCGGACTCCATCTTTCTCCATGAACGCGGGAATGATGGTGTGGAGCGGCCGCTTGCGCGGCCCGAGGGTATTCGGCCGGCCGGGCTCCATGGTGAAGAGCGCCCCGCGGTTATGGAGCATGAAACCCGCGCCCTTCGGGACGAGTCCCGACCCGAACCCGGAGTAGTTGCTCTGGATGAGGGATACGATGTTTCCATCCTTGTCGATGACCGACATGTAGATGGTGTCGCCGCCTTCGGCGTCGGTGATGGTCCGGAGCTCGGAGGGAGTCACCGTGCAATGCGCCTTCGCCATCTCGATGAGCTTCGCCCGCTCGGCGGCGTGGGTCTTGTCGAGCATCTCCCGCACGGGCACGGGAGAGAACCTGGGGTCGCCGACGTAGTGGAGCATGTCGGCATAGGCGAGCTTCTTGGCCTCGATCATCACGTGGAGCGCATCGGCGGAGTGAAACCCGTACTCGCTCATCGGGTACCGCTCCATCAGGTTCAGCATCATGAGGGCGGCGATGCCTTGTGTGTTGGGCCCGATCTCGTAGACCTTCCAGCCGCGATAGCTGGTCTCGATAGGAGTCACCCACTCGGGCTCGAACTCCTCGAGGTCCGAGGCGGTGAAGACGCCGCCCGTCTCGGCGGAGATCCCGAGAATCGCTTCCGCCGTCTTCCCTTTGTAGTAACCGTCTCGGCCCCTCTCCGCGATCCGCCGCAGAGACGCGGCCAGATCGGGATTGCGAAACACTTCGCCCGCGCGCGGAGGCCGGCCGTCGATGAGGTACGTCTCTTTCGAGCTCGGATGGCTCGCGAGCAACTCCCGCGAGCGGCCCCAGCTGCCGGCGATGACCTCGGAAAGAGGAAACCCGTTCTCCGCATAGTAGATCGCGGGCGCCAGGAGCTCCGAGAACGGGAGTGTCCCGAGGCGGCTCCTGAGAGCGTCCCACCCCGCGACCACGCCGGGCACGGTCACGGAGTAGATCCCTCGACGAGGCATCTCTTCGATCCCCTTCGAGGCGAGGAGCTCGACGGTGAGGCCCGCGGGCGAGAAGCCGCTCGAGTTGAGCCCGAGAATCTCGCCGGACTTCGCCCAGTAGACGATGGCGAAGAGATCGCCCCCGATGCCGTTTCCTGTCGGCTCCATGAGGCCGATGGTGGCGTTCGCGGCGATGGCGGCGTCGATGGCATTACCGCCGCGCTCGAGGATCTGGACCCCGGCCCTCGCCGCGAGCGGCTGGCTCGCGGCCACGATCCCGTACTCGGTCGCCACGACGGAGCGGCCCACGACCGGTTTGGTGTCCTCGGCGGCGGTGGTGCCGGCGGTCAGCAGAACGAAGAAAGCCCCAAGTCTTCGCATTTCATCACCTCCCGAAAACTGTACCATGCATCAACGCCGGGGAAGAACGACCGCAAGGGCGCGGTCGCGGACCTGGAGCTCGACGGGTGTGCATCGGGCGTACTCTCCGTCGATCTGGCAGGGAACGCTCGAATCCGCTTCCACGGTGAGAGCGCTCGTCTTGAAGGACACGACGTCGTCGAAGCGGAGGTGCAATCCAGAGACGATCCCCGCGAGATAGCGTACGTAGTCGAGGCGCTTGCGGCCGCGGAAGACCACGACGTGCAGCATCGGCTCCTCGAGCCTCGCTTCCGGGGTGATCGCATACCTCGGTCCGTACCGCCGGGTCTTCCCCGCGATAAGCCCGCTCCCTTCGACCTCGCGACCCTCGGATCGAACCCGGATCGTGGGCATGGGATAGCTTGCGAGCATGCGAAACCCATCGAGCCAGAAGGCGCCGGCGCCGAGAGCGTGTTTGAAACCCGTCTTCAACCTGCGAACGACCTCCGCGTCGAGGCCCACCCCGGCCATGAGCAGGAACGGACGCCCGGAGGCGACGCCCACGGGAATCCTCCGGAGCTCTCCTCTAACGAAAGTCTCCGCCGCCGCTTCGATCGACCGCGGGATTCCGACTTCACGCGCGAAGACGTTGACCGTGCCGCCGGGAAGGACTCCGAGCGCCGTCTCCGTCCCCACGATGCCTCGGGCAACCTCGTTCAGCGTGCCGTCGCCGCCCCAGGCGAGGACGCGGTCGACACCGTCCCCGGCCGCTTGCGCGGCGATCTCGGTCGCGTGACCCGGCCCTTCCGTCGGCCGCACATCCACGTTCATCCCCGCGCGCGAGAGCACCGGAACGACGCGCCCGAGCATCTTCTCTTTCGCCCGAAGTCTTCCGGACTCGGGGTTGAAGACCAGGACGACTCTCAATCCGGGGCCACCGTCACTTCGATCTCGTCTCGGAGGGTCCCCCAGCCCGCGATTTCGGCTTCGACCGCGATCACCCAGACGAGCTTTCCTTCCATCGAGCGAAACGAGTACGGCGCGGTCGCGGGAAGATCGAGCGAGACCCTGTAGCTCTTTCGAAGTCCGGGCACGAGCGCGAGCGCGCGCGCGACGGGCTTGACGTCGCGATGCAAGACCGAGCTCTTCCGGCCCCCTTCGGCATACTTCTGCCGCAGCGCGCGGAGCTCGACGTCGAGCCGGGTGAGAGCTCCCGGGCGGCGCGCCTCGAGAACCAGCTCGACCTCGAAGGGCTTCCCCGGCCCGACCTGATCGCTCACGAGCCCGAGCTCGAAATCGCGGAACGGATGCCGATCGAGGCGATAGGCAAGACCGAGGGCGGCGCGAAGGAGGTTCAAGAGCACCGGAACGCCGAAAGCCGCGAGAATCCAGACGGAGACTCGCCCCTGGTAGAATCTCGCGAAATGGATATAGATGAGCGCCACCAGGATAGAGGCGAAGAGCGACATCCAGAGGCGGCGCTTTCCCTGCGCGATCAGGGAGGTCCAGATCATGCACCCGGCATCCTATCCTCAGCTCTTCGGAGAGGCCAGCCGAGGCGTAAATGATGAAGACGATGCATGCCGCTGAAGGCCTTCTCGACTTCGTGGCCGTGGGCCACGTCACCATCGACCGCGTCTCGGGCCGGAGGCGGCTCGGGGGGGCTGCGGCGTTCGCATCTTTGACCGCCGCGCGCCTTGGGTTCCGCTCGGGACTCGTCACCTCCGCCGCTCCCACCTTCCCTTTTTGGGGCTTGCTCGACGGAGTCGAAATCCTCTGCCAGGAGGCGGCGCGCACCACGGAGCTCGAGAACATCTATGAAGGGAGCCGAAGGCGGCAGCGGGTACTGGCCGAGGCGGATGCGCTCACCGAGGCGAGCCTCGCCTCGATTCGGGGGCGCCTCAAAGACGACGCCGCGGTGCTCTACTGTCCCGTGCTCCACGAAGTTCAGCTCCCGCTCGCGCCCCTCGCTTCCTTCGGGCTCTCGGGAGTGGCGCCTCAGGGCTTCTTTCGCCAATGGAAACCACAGGGGCTCGTCGAGGCCTGCGACTGGGAGGATGCGCTGACGGCGCTCGCGCGCGCGGATGTCGTCACCATGAGCGAAGAGGATCACATCGCCCCCGAGGAGCTCGCGGAAGAGTTCCCGGGCCGCGCGTTCGCGGTGACGAAGGGGGCGAGGGGCGCTCGGGTCTACTCCCAGGGCGACGTCTACGACCTCCCCGCCTTCCCTGCCGTCGAAGTGGATCCTACGGGAGCGGGCGACGTCTTCGCCGCCGCGCTCCTCCTAGCGCTACGGGAGAGGCGGCCGGTGGTCCTCGCCGCACGATGGGCGGCATGCGTCGCTTCTTTCGCGGTCGAGGCGCCGGGGGTCGAAGGCATACCCACGCGGAGCGCGGTCGAAGCCCGGATGCAGGCGGCCGAATGAAGGACGACGCGCTCCTCACCTACTGCGAGCGGGTCGAGCACGAGTTCTTCCGGCAAAAGGGCCGGCCGGGCGTATTGTCGCCCGCCGACTTCGCCCGCGCTCAGGACTGGTACCGAGCCGAGGTTCCCCTCGAGGCCGCGCTCGCGGCGATCGAGCGAGCGTTCCAGGGACACGCCGCGGGCCGGGACCGCGGCGCGGAAGAGGTCAATAGCCTCGCTTACTGCGAGAGCTTTCTCGGAGAAGGGCGGGTCCGGCGCCGCCGCCGGCCTCGATAAGCAGCAGGTCAGTCCACACCGCGGCGCGCGGTCGAGAGCACCTGCTCGATGAAGCGAGGATCGACGCCCAGCCCCTCGCAGAGCCATACAAGGCAGTGGATCTCCACCTCGTCGATGGTGCCGTCGGAGTAGGAGATGACGATCAGGTCGCGCACCAGCTGGAGCTTCTGCACTCCGGTCATGAGCGCGGTGAGGTCTTTCGAAAGAGACCGCACCAGCTCCCTTACCTCGGGGATGGATCGGCTGAACATCTCACGGATCTCGTCAGGCGAGACCTGAGCGCCCACGACGGAAGCGAGAGCGTTCACCTCGGAGTGCGCGATGACCCCGTTCGCCCCCGCGACGAGGAATCCCGCGCCAAGAAGAAACCGCCTGGCCTTGGTCCCGACGTCGCCCGAATCCTGAAGATAGGAGGGTTCCATGATCTTCATCAGCTCGGAGACCTGGTTCTCTACCTGGTCCGAGGTGAGACGGCCGCCGGTCTTGCCGGTGAGCTGATGGTAGGCCTGGCCCTGGACGAAAACTTCGAGAGCCTTCAGCCTCATCGGATTGAACGGGTGAGTGCTGAACCAGTCCTGGGGGTCCGCCTCTTGTCCCGCTACTTCGCCCTGCAGGTCCTCGAGCTGCGCCAGGTAGTCCTTTAGATTGAACTGGAACGCAGCTGTGGTAATGCCCGACGAGAGCTTGAAGAACGTGTTGGCGGCGACGTCGAAATCGCCGCAGCAGATCATCCCCACGCGGTCCGCGGTGATCTCGGCGCTTCGGATCCAGGCGTACATCTTCATCGCGTGCAGCGGCGAGAGCTGGCCGCCGTGGTTCTGCAGGATGTAGTCCACGGGAAAGCGGGTGTGCTCGAAGAGATAGTGCCCGATCTCGTGGCCGATGACGAACGCGAGCTCCTGCTGCGAGAACTTCTCCAGGAGGGAGCTCGTGAGGAAAAGCAGGACTTTGTCCTTCATCGGGGGATAGCAAGCGGCGTTGAAGCGACTGTCCTGGTTGACGTAGACCTCGATCTCGGCGTTCAGCTTCAGCGTCTTCGCGCAGTGATCGGTGACCTGATAGAGGCCCGACATCATCCCCCGGGTGATCTTGAGGGCCTTGGTCAGGAGATCCTTCCGCGCGTTGTAGGGCTTGAGATCGGACAGGAGCTTGTTGACGGTCGACGAGAAGTCGGCGTCGGCCAGGAGCTCCGCGAGCGCCTTCCTGTCACCGCGGTAGACGAGCCGGTTCATGTCGACGCCGGCGAGAGTGGTGTCGTAGAGCGACTCGTCGCTTTCCTGCTCGCCCGTCAAGCGCTCGAGCCGGGTGCGGTAGCTCACCTGGATCGAGTCTACGAGCTGAGACAACCGCTGGCGCAGCCGGCTGGCCTCGTCCTGGCTCCGCGCGATCGAGGCTCGCTCCTCGAACTGGTGCGTGACCCGGGAGATCTTGTTGCGAAGCTCCTCCCCCAGAGCGACGAGATTCGTCGCCCGCCACTCGATCGCGGCTTCCGTCATGGCTCCTCCGGGCTTTTTTCAGGTTTGGATCGATTATGCCTGGGACGGCGCCGAGTTGACAACCACGGACCAGCCTGGGACTATCGGCCGCGAGAAAGGACGATCCGACATGAGTGTCGTAGGGAAAGTCGACCGCCTCTGGCGCTATCCGGTCAAGAGCATGCGGGGCGAGGAGCTGGAGGAGGCGTTCCTCGGGTTCTCCGGAATTTACGGCGACCGACTCTTCGCCTTCAAAAGCGAGGGCGGTCACAAGGGGTTTCCTTACCTGACGGGGCGGGAGCAGAAAGAGATGCTCCTCTATCACCCCCGGTTCCGTCATCCGATTCAGGCGGCGAAGCCCGTCAATCTGACCGAAGCGGAGAGCATCGCGCCTGGCGTAACGCCTCTTTACGCCGATCCGGCGGAGCTCACCGTGGACGTCGAGACGCCGTCGGGAGAAGTGCTCGCGGTGGACGACCCCGCTTTGATGCGCGGCCTCGGCGAGGGGACCCTCACGCTGTTGCGCTCGGATCGAGCGATGACGGATTGCCGCCCCGTCTCGCTCTTCGGAATCGAGACCGCGCGGCAGCTGGGTAAGGAGATAAGCGCCGCCGTCGATCCGCGGCGGTTCCGAGCGAATATCTACGGCGATTTCGGGTCCGCTCCGGGCTTCATCGAGGATACGTTCGTCGGCCGAACGCTGCGGATTGGATCGAAGGCGGTGATTTCGATTCTCGAGCGCGATCCGCGCTGCAAGATGATCACGCTCGATCCCGATACGGCGGAGCCAAACCCGGAGGTCCTGAGGACGGTCGCTCGCGCCCACGAGGGCAAGGCCGGAGTCTACGGCGCCGTCCTGGTAGAGGGAACCCTGCGGCGGGACGATCCCATCGAGCTCCTGAGCTAATCTGGGGCGGTGAGATTCTCGATCGTCCTTGTCGCGCTCTTCCTCGCCGTCCCCCCGCAGGAGGAGCTCCAGGTGCGGGCTCGCGAGATCGTCCGGAAGAATCAGGACAACGAGATCACCACTTCCGAGGCCCGGCGCCAGGTCCAGCTCCTGTTGAAGGACCTGAAAAAGTGGTCGGAAGGCGAGGGCGTCGAGCTCGAGACTCGGACCCGGCTCTTCAACACGCCCGCGACCGGCCCCGGTGAGATGCTGACCGTCGACCGCTGCGCCCTCTTCTACGAAGAGGACCTGAAGCGTCTCTGTCCTCTCGACGTCTCGCGATCGGAAGTCTGGGGCGCGGCCGTCGTCTTCTGTCGCTACGTCTGCGTGCCACCGTCTCCCGATGAGAAATGAGCGATCTTCACGTGGTCCTGGTGTCCCCGGAGATCCACTGGAACACGGGAAACGCCGGCCGCACCTGCCTCGCGGCCGGGGCGACGCTCCACCTGGTGAAGCCGCTGGGATTCTCGCTCGACGCGAAAGAGGTGCGGCGAGCAGGGCTCGACTACTGGGAGAGGGTCCCGCTTCGCCTGTGGGAAAGCTTCGACGAGCTGGATAGAGCTCTTCCGGAGCTGGGCGAACCCTTTTTCGTTTCCCCGGACGCCGAGCGAACGATCTGGGACGTCTCCTATCCCGGCCACACGGCGCTCCTCTTCGGATCGGAGACCTCGGGACTTCCCGCGGCAATCCGGGAGAGCCGCCGCGACCGCCTCGTCTCCGTCCCCATGAAGGATGGAGCCATCCGCTCGCTCAATCTCTCGACCACCGTCGGAATTGCGGTCTATGAGGTGCTCAGGCAGCGGCGGTCGCACTGACGGCGGTACCGTCAGTTTCTCAGACTCGGGGTGGAAACGGACTCTGTGCGTGTAAGTGAATCAGTCTGAGGATCTTCTGGAAGGGTGCGACGCGACCGGCAGGGCGAGCGTCGACATTTCTTACGGTGTCGAACCCCCGGATCCAGACCTCGATCCAACAACCAGTTGAAAGACCGTGGCTTACCTTTGTGGCATAACTTATGCTTTCTACTTGTCGTTGCCTTGGGAGGAAACTCGATGACACGAATTTTGACGTTTGGAACCCGGAAGCTGCCGTTTGCGGCAACCTTTGCGCTTGGCCTGGCCCTGGCCGTTTCGGCCGGTGCCACCATCATTGATGTAACTATTGACGGGGGGGACGCGATCTTTCTTGCGGGAAGGACCGACCTCGCCATTCCTGCGGCGAACCTACCGTGGCCGGGCGGCATGATTCGACACGGTGGCCCAACCCCTGAGGAGATTCTCGAGACCCTTCCGCCTTCCATAGCCGTTTCCGCGGGTGACGTCATACGAGCGGCGGACCCAGCGGTCGGTGGTGTCAATTTCTTCAACGGCTTTGGTCCTCCCTTCTTCGGGCCGGGAGGCAACGGGGTGGGCGGAAGCGATCTTTTCTCTTTCGGAGGAATCAGCGGCTACAAGGGACCCCAGGGGCCGCTGGCCGGCGTTTTCCTGGACAACAGCATTCCCAACATCGGCCCAGCGCCATCTACGATCGATTTCAGCCCCGCCGGCATTGGGATCGATTTTCTCACGTTTCTGCCCGCACTCGGGCAGGTGTTCTACATCGGAGACGGCGTCACCGCTGGAAACGTCTTCCAGGAGTTCACCGCTCCGCTAGGGGCAACGCGCCTGTTCCTGGGAATTCCCGACGGGTTCGGTTTCGTGAATGGTCCAGGAGCCTACGACGACAACGATGGGGCCTATCGTATTCGGATTGGAATCAACGAGGTCCCTGTGCCAGAGCCAACAGCGCTCGCTCTGCTCGGGATAGGCTTCGGGGTGTTGGCGTTCCAGCGTACGCGGACGACTCGAGGCGTGCAAAAGGGTTAACGTCCTCGGCGCATGAAGTGCTGAGGCAGCGACGGCCCGCTCGTCACAGAGGGCCGTCCAGCGGCACCTGTTCCGGTCACCTCGAGCGGCCATGAGGGGAGCACCGCCTCCGCTGCGAGCTCGATAGCTCTTCGGTCTCGGAAAGTCGCTCTCGCCTGAGGGGCACGAGAGCTTTTCGTCCACCTCGTCGGGCCTGGTGACGCTGAACCAGTCGACGACCAAGGGAATGATGGTCGGGACCGCCGCCAAGATGCCGCCCGAGCAGGCCCGCGGGAAGAGCGTCGACAAACGAGCGGTTATCTGGCAGGGACACGCCCAACCCCGCACGTCGGTCAACTTGGTTTTGGGCTGGTTTGACGAGCTTCGAGAGCTCGAGCAGCCGGCTCGCCGCTGAGTTACTCGCCGCCGAGGGCCGTTACCCTGACGACGCACGCTCCCGGTTCTGCGATGCGGACGCTCTGCGGGAAATGCGCAGTCCTTTTCCACTTCATGCGTTTTCGTTGTCGAAGCGGATGGTATTGTTGTACTCTCTGCCCCGCTTACGGAGGATCTCGATGGTGCAAAAACTCGTTTTTCCCATCATTCTCTCTCTTTGTGACTTCTCGATTACGGCTCCCTGAGCGAATGGAGCGCCGACCCGACCCTTCCCATGGATATCGGAAAATGACGGAGGCCAATGCAATGGATCCCAAGAAAGTCGAGGCGTTCGTAGGCAAGGTGCTCGGCGACACCGCGGGAAGCCTGGTAACGGTCCTGGCGATGATCGGCGACCGGCTCTCGCTCTTCAAAAACCTCGCGGAGAAGGGTCCAGCGACGAGCGAGGAGCTGGCTGATCGCGCCGGAATTCAGGAACGATACGCGCGGGAGTGGCTGGGTGGAATGGCGTCGGCGGGCTACCTGACCTACGACGGGAAGACGAAGCGATTTACCCTCCCGCCAGAGCACGCTCCGGTTTTGGCCCAGGAGAACGGTCCCTTCTATTTCGGCGGCGCCCATCAAATGGTCTCGTCCTTGATGGGCGTCATCGATGAAGTCACCGAGGCCTTCCGAAAGGGGGGCGGCGTCCTGCAGTCCCGGTACAGCAGCCACATGTGGGACGGCATGGAGCGATTTACGAGCGGCTGGTTCGAGAATCTATTGACGCAAGTCTGGATACCGGCGATGCCCGACGTCCAGGAAAAGCTGGAGCGCGGCATCCGCATGGCGGACGTCGGCTGCGGCAGAGGCAGAGCGCTCATCAAGCTGGCCGAGACGTTTCCCAAATCCAGATTCGTGGGGTACGACGCCTTCGGTCCCACGGTTCAGAACGCGCGCGAGCGAGCCAAGGCCGCTGGAGTCAGCGATCGGGTGAGGCAGAGGCCTACTGCGCCCGGGCGCTCGTTCTCGCGAAGTCTCTCCCCGACGCTGAACGAGACGCGCTCCTGCTCCCGATCTTCCTTTCTCGAGGGAGCGCGCGCTTCGCCATGAGCCGGTTCGCCGACGCGATCGCGGACTTCGAGGAAATGCGCCAGTGCGCGGAGCGATTGAAAGATCCGGACCGGGAGGCGCACGCGCTCTGTCTCCTCGCCGAGGGTGCCTTCTTCACGAAACAGAACGACACGCTCGAAGAACGCGTGGAGCAGGTCTTCGAGATTGCCGACGAGCATCGTTTGCCTGGAAGAGCGGCGCACGCCCGGTGGCTTCTGGGGCTTCAACGGGTCTGCTACGGGCGGGTGGACGAGGGCCATCTCCTGCTGGAGAGATCCGACCGCGAAGCCGAGGCCGTGGGGCTCGACGCCGTCCGGGTGCGCGCCCGCGTGTGGCTGACCCAGGTGTGGTTTTTTCGAAGCGAGTACGAGCGCGTTCTCGCGAACAGCAAGCGCGTCGAAGCGATGGCCCCCGTTATGATGAGCAACATGATGCGCTCGCGCTCCTCGCCAACTACTTCTTCACCGGACTCGCCCAGGCGAACTTCGGACGGCTCCACGAAGGGGTGACGACCCTCGAGCACGGGAGCCGCACCGCCGAGAAGAACCACGACCTGTTCTGGCTCGGGCGGTTCCCGAATTGCATGGGCTGGGTGCACCACGAGGCGTTCGACTTCGAGCGAGCTCTCCAGGTGAACGAGGAGGGTGTCGGCATCGCCCGCGAAACGGGTTTTCTCGAGGGAGAGGCGAACTCCCGGCTCAACGTGGGACTCGCTGCAATCGAGCTCGGAGAGCTCGACCGCGCGGAAGCCTGTTTTCTCGAGGTGGAGGACGTTTTTCGGCGCGACGACTGGTACAAATGGCGGTATCGCCTTCGCCTCGAGAGCGGCTGGTCGGAGCTTCACCTGAGGCGGGGCGATCTCGCGGAAGCCACGGCCCGCGCGCGGATGGGGCTCGAGCTCGCCGAGCGCGTGGGCGCGACGAAACACCTCGCCATCTCCCACCGTCAGCTCGGAAGAATCGCCCTTCTGGAGGATCGCATCCCCGAAGCCGAGAGACACTTGCTGAGGGCCGTCGAGCTCACCCGCGATCGGGAAGTGCCTCTCGCCTCCTGGCGGGCCCACCTTTCCCTGGCCGAGCTCTACCAGGCGACGAGCCGGCGCGAGGAAGCGGCCGCGAGCTACAAAACCGCCCTTCACATCCTGAGCTATCTCGCGGAGAACGCCGCCGAGCGCGAGAAAAGCTCGATTCTCGGGAGTAAGCTCGTGCGCGATCTCCGCCGGCGCGTCGGAGGTGTCTGAGACGATAGTTCAAACGGGCAACATCGATTAGCAAATCGGATCCACTCGAGCAGGCCCGTGTATCCAAGGAACGCGCCATATCGCCATTCCGCCGAGGCGAAGTCGAAGCGGTACCACGGACTCGGTCCGGAACGAGTAGCTTGAAGTATTACTTGAAGTCCGGCAAGGCAACGACCCCAAGCGTGAAGGACCTCCAACTGGAGACGTCCACCGGTTCACTGCGCGTAAGTGGATGGAGCGGGGCCGCACCGGTACCCAGCCTGCCTTGCAATCTGTTTGCGGAAGATAGCGATAATAGCTAGAATATGCAAACGTATGGAAGCTAAGGCTCGGGCTTACGTCGAGCGGCTCCTCGCGCGAGGGAGGCACACGTTCACGCGCCAAGAAGCGGAGGCAGCCCTCCGGTCGTCCGCCGTCGCTACCTACCATTCCCTCCGGCGCCTCCAGAAGCGGGGCTGGCTCGCGATGCCGCGACGCGGGTTCTACCTGATCGTCGATCCCGAATTCCGCGAGCTCGGCGCGCTGCCTGCCACGGCATGGATTGATGATCTCATGAAGTTTCATGGGGCGCGGTACTACGTGGGACTCCTCTCGGCCGCGTCACTCCACGGGGCCGCGCACCAGCAGCCGATGGAGTTCCAGGTGGTTACCGGCGCGGTGCTGCGTCCGTTAACCGTCGGGCGCGTGCGCATTCGGTTCTTCTTCCGCCGCCGCATGGACTCCGTATTCACCGAGCGGATGAAGACCTCGAGCGGTTACATCCCGGTCTCGACGCCCGAAATGACAGCCTACGACCTGGTCCGCTACCGGGAGGGCGCCGGCTCGATCGATCACGCAGCCACGGTGCTCTCGGAGCTGGCAGAGCGGATGGACGCGAAGCGTATGTTGGCCGTCGCGAAAAAGGGTGAGGAGGTGCCGGTGGTCCAGCGTCTCGGCTACCTGCTCGACCTTACGGAGCATGGCGAGCTCACCGAGCCCCTGCACCAGTTAGTCGAGCGTGCCAAGCCGAAGTTCGTCCGCCTTGAGTCTCACAGTAACGATGATGTCTCGGAGCGCAATGCGCGCTGGCGGGTCCTCGTCAACACCACCATCGAGGTGGAAGTGTGATCCCATCTGACTTCATCGTCGAGTGGCGGGCGCACACCCGCTGGGCTACGGACGAGCAGGTCGAACAGGATCTCATCCTATGCCGCGCGCTCATCGAGATCTTCGAGGACGCCGATCTCGCAAGAGACGTTGCCCTCCGCGGCGGCACAGCGCTTCACAAGATCTATTTCTCCCCGGCCCGGCGCTATTCGGAGGACATCGACCTAGTGCAGCTGCGGGAAGCGCCCATCGGTCCGACGATCGACCGGATCCGCGCGAAGCTCGACAGCTGGCTCGGGACACCCAGGCGCGAGGCCGGCGATGGCGTTCGGCTCATCTACCGATTCGATTCGGAGAACCCACCGGCGGTTCGGCTGCGGCTCAAGATCGAGACGAACACACGAGAGCACCTCGCCGTGCGCGGCACGACGAGTCGTCCGTTCGCCGTCGAGTCTCGCTGGTGGCGAGGGCGTTCCGACATCACGACGTTCGAGGTCGAGGAGATCCTGGCAACCAAGCTGCGCGCCCTGTTTCAGCGGAAGAAGGGGCGCGATCTCTTCGACCTGTGGGTCGCGCTGGAGGCGGGAATCGATCCGTCGTCCGTGGTCGACATCTTTCGCGTCTACGTGAAGGCAGGCGGCCACCAGATCACGCGGGCGCTTTTCGAGGAGAACCTGGCGCGCAAGGTCCACCTGCCCGCGTTCACCGATGACATCCGGCCGCTGCTGCCGCCCGGAGTGACCTTCGATCTCGGCGACGGCCTCAAGCGCGTCCAACAGGAGATGATTACGCTCGTGCCCGGCCGACCGTGGAAGGGCAAACCCGCGCGAACGGCATGACGACACCGGTCATGAAAGGAATCGAGCCAAGGTGACGAGGGGATAGCTGATGTCTTCGAGGAGCTCGTCTTGGAGAACAGCCTCCCTTGCCTCGGAAGAATCGCCCTTCTCGAGGATCGTATCCCCGAAGCCGAGAGACACCTGCTGAAGGCCGTCGAGCTCACCCGCGATCGGGAAGCGCCTCTCGCGTCCTGGCGGCCCACCTTTTCCTGGCCGAGCTCTACCAGGCGACGAGCCGGCGCGAGGAAGCGGCCGCAAGTTGCAAGACCGCCCTTCACATCCTGAGCTATCTCGCGGAGAACGCCGCCGAACGCGAGAAGGACTCGATTCTCGGGAGCAAGCTGGTGCGCGACCTCCGCCAGCGCGTCGGCGGCGCCATGCTAACCGAATAGCTGTTCGATGGTCCTCATCGGAAGGAACAACCTGATCGCGTGGCCGGCGAACGGGATGAACTCATAACGCCGGTAGAACGCTACAGCGCTCTCGTTCTTCGCGTCGACAACGACAGCCACGGAGGCGAACTCCCGCGACGCCTCGAGGGCCCGACGCAATGCATCCATCAGGAGGTGCTCGCCCGCACCCTTGCCGCGCAGGCGGAGATCGACGGCGAGCCGGCCCAAGAGAGTTCCCGGTACGAGGGGAAACTTGGGAAGCCTTCTGGCTACGTCCGCGGGCCGCGCGCCAACGTCGACACTCAGGGCCGAGAGCGTGTAGTAGCCGAGAACCGCGTTGCTCTTGCCTTCGCACAGAACGAACGGAGCCGCCACGTGCTTGCGCGCGTTCTGCCCCGCCCCTTCCCGCAGGTACCGATCGAGCGGCTCAACGCCGCAGGAAAACTCCAATCGGTGGTGCTGCTTGGTAAGCGCCTCGACGCGAAAGCCCGTCTGCGGCGCGCTCTCCAGCACTCACCGCCCCGTCTGTTCCCGGTAGCGCTTCGCCGCCTGCTTCAGGGTTCTCGCGGGGGAAGGGGGAGCGAGCAGGGCTGACACGAAGGCCTTCTGATCGCGCTCGCTCAGACGCATGGCGTCGTGCGCGCGCACCGTCTCCATCGCGGCCTCCTGGGCGCTCGCAACCAGAAAATCGGTCAGCGACCGGCCTTGCAGCTCGGCAGCGCGGACAAAGAGAGCCTTCTGCTCCTTGGTAACCCGCGCCTCGAGCCGCTCGGCCCGAGGCCCCTTCCCGGCAGTAGCTTTGTCCGTCCTAAGCATCGTGCCCTCCGATGTGCTGAACTAAATGTACGGCATTCAGCCGTACATGTCAACGGCCTCGTCGGCTTTGCAGGTCGGAGAAGTTGATGCCCGAACTCCCCCGTTGCTTGAGTCCGGAGCGACACGGTACGCTAGAAACGTGGACCGCGACGAAATGCTTCGAGTGCTGCGGGCCTTCGACGACGAAAGGCTGGAGTACGTGCTCATCGGCGCTACCGCGATGGGCTTTCACGGCCTGGTTCGTGCGACGGAAGACGTGGACATTTTCATCCGGGCGACGGTGGAGAACGTCGAGCGGCTAAAGCGGGCATTCCGCGCGGCCTACGCCAACGACCCCACATCGACGAGATCAGTGCTCCCGACCTTTTGGGAGACTATCCCGCGCTCCGCTACTACCCGCCGAGCGGGGACCTCTACTTCGGCGTGATGACACGTCTCGGCGAGGCCGCGAGCTTCGACACCGTGGAAGCCGAGATCAAAGAGGTCGAGGGGATTCGAGTCCGGGTCGCGACTCCGGCGGCGCTCTATCGGCTGAAGCGAACGACCGTCCGTCCCCTGGATCGACAGGACGCCGAGGCGCTGCGACGGCGTTTTGATCTGACGGAGGAATGAGTGAACGTCCAGAAGTTTCGTTCTATCGAGCAAATGGAGGCTGCGCTGATTCTGACGAACGAGGCGGACGGGTTCGACCGATTTGTGCGCCACTGCGCGCGCTATTGGGCGCTTTCGCCCCGCAAGTATCCGCGCGGGGTCTTCAAGTTCCGCACGATCGAGGATGCGCAGGCCGCCCGAGAGCGGGTGACGGGATAAGCCCGCGGTTATTTCGCGGTAACGAGGCGCTTCAGCTCCTGGGTCCAGTTGAGAACTACGTTGACCTGAAGATCGACGAGAGCGTCGTCGCGACGGATCATGAGAAATCGCCCGTCCGGGGCGACGTCGTAGTTGAACTCGCCCGTGAGATTTCGGTGGAACGCAGCGCTCTCGAAGAGGAGTCGCGGGCTCCTGGCGGCAAACTCGGGAAGTGTCTCGACAGCGACCGACATCATCTTGTCGTCCTCGCGGTAGAAGATCTCTCTTCCGTCTCGCGACCAGAGGGCCTCGCGGCCGCCGTTCGCGGAAACGAGCCACCTCCTGTCCACCGCCGGAAATGGCTGAACGTAGACCTCGTCGCGGCCCGATTCGTCGGAGGTGTACGAGAGGAAGCGCCCGTCGGGCGACAGACGCGGCCAGTACTCGTTGAAGGATGTCTGAATGAGCGGCTTCGGCGAGCTTCCGATCTCGCTGACCCAGATGTCGGCCTGGGTCTTCGTATCGCTCTCCCGGAACACCAGAACGCGTCCGTCCGGGGTGAAATCGCCCGGCCATGACCGGTTCTCGCCGGAGATGAATGCCTCCGATTCACCGGTTCCATCCGATTTCTTTCGGTAAATGTCGCGTCCCCCGCTTTCCAGATCGGAGGTGTGGAGGATATAGCTCCCGTCCGGCGTCCATATCGGATGGCCGTTGGTTGCCTCCGTCGTCATGCGGGTGAGCGCATCCCGTCCGATCTCGTGCACCCAGACGTCGTGCGCCACGGAATGGACCGTCACCGCGATTCGATCCCCGCGCGGCGAGATTCTCGGGTACTCGTAGTTGAACCGGCGCTCGGTCACCTCCGAAACACGCCCCCCGGCGTCGACCCAAACCAGGGAGCGCTCGTTCGTCGAACGGGCGGCGAGGTAGGCAAGAGTCCCAGATTCTGCGATGTCGAAGTAACCATAGTCGAGGCCGGTCAAGGTGGCGCCTTCGACACCTTGAACCAGCACGGTCGGCGCGCTTTCGAGCGTGCCACCGACCGGGTCGAAGCGCGCTCCCAGAAGATCGGCGCCCTGGCCCGTGACGCGGGCAAAAACGATATACCCGGGGTCGACGTACTTTGGCGAACCCCCGATACCCGCCTCCTCGAGGATGTGCCAATCGCCGCTCTCCAGAGAGAGAAACGCCACGCGCGACCCTCCGCGGGTCGCCACCGTGAACAAGAGCCCTCGCCCGTCGGGAAGATGGTGAGGGTTCGCGTGCGTGAGCTCGCCTCTTTCGGACCGAAGCTCGGTCAGGCGAGTCGCCTGTCCGCCGTTTCCGCTCAAGCGTAGAAGACCGCCTTGGGCCGTGCCCAGAACGATGTCCCCGTCCGGGCCCCCGCTCATGCCCCAATCCTTGCCGACACTCTCCCCCTCCTTGATCACGGTTGGACCACTCCCGTCGAGCGGTATCTTCGCAAGACGCTCTCCCGAAACGAAGCCGACCCATGGACCGTTCGTGGAAAAGAAGGGAAACCGGGCGCCCTCGGTGCCAGGAAGCCGCTTGGGCTCGAAATCGTCCAGCGCCCTCACGTGCAAGTGAGACGTGCCACCATCCGAGCCCGCGTAGACCAGACTGCGCCCGTCGGGCGAGAGCGCGAAGACGCTTCCCGTCGTCCGCCCTAAATCCACCGCGCGGTGCCTGGTCGCGAGGGTGAGACGAACCGCCGGCGTCTCTGGGCCCGGAACGAGCCGCGCCAGCAGCATGGCGAGAAACGCGGCCGCCGCCGCGACCGCGACGTACCCGAGCACCCCGCCGCGCTTCGTCGCTGCTGGAGCGGGCGCTTCGCCAGGATGGGAACTGGCGGCCTCTTCGAGCTCGATCCGAATGTCGGCCACGTCCCGGAAGCGGCGGCGCGGCTCCTTGCGAAGACACTGGAGGATCAGTTGCCGAACGAGCGCCGGGGTTGTCGCGGGCAGTGCCGCGACATCCGGCTCTTTGTGCACGATGGCCGCAAGGACATCCGTCACCGTCTCGCCTTCGAAGGCCTTCCTCCCGGTGAGCGCCTCGTAAAGGCAGCACCCGAACGCCCAGACGTCCGTGCGTTTGTCGACCGCCTTCCCCCGCGCCTGCTCGGGGCTCATATAGGACGCCGTGCCCTCGATCGCCCCGGAGTCTGCGCCCCTTGTCCAGGTGGGCGACTGTGACATTTCCGCGGAAACGTCTTCCGCCGGCGAGAGCGCTTTGGCGAGGCCGAAGTCGAGAATCTTGACCTTGCCGTCCGGGGTGATCTTGACGTTCGCTGGCTTCAGATCTCGATGGAGGATGCCCTTCTCGTGAGCCGCGTCCAGGCCCTCGGCGATCTGGATGAAGAGGGGAAGAGCTTCGTCCACGGGGATGGGCCCGCGAGAGACCCGCTCCGCCATCGTCTCTCCCGCCACGAGCTCCATGACGAGGAAACGCCGGCCCTCCGATTCCTCGAGTCCGTGGATGGTGGCAATATTGGTGTGATTGAGTTGCGCCAGGAGCCTGGCCTCGCGCTCGAAACGCCGGAGGCGCTCTATGTCCTGGGAGACGATCTCGGGCAGGACCTTGATCGCGACATCTCTACCAAGTTTCGTGTCGCGCGCCCGATAGACCTCTCCCATGCCGCCCTTTCCGATCGGATCGGCGACGACGTAGTGACCGAGAATCAAGCCGGTGGAGAGAGGCACGGAGAGAGATTCTAGTTGATTTGGTTGATGAATTCACTGGGGCCCGGACTTAAGATGTCCGGACCCGTCATGGTAACGAGACGGTCCCCCTAGCCTCGCTTCTTGATCTCACCCAGGAGCTGCCTGAGGATTGGGAGCGCCGCCAGGTCCTTCGGTCGGTTGGCAGCTTCCTTGGAGCGGATGATGTCCTCGAGCGATGCGATTGGAACGGTGTGCCCCTTGACGGGAACGGACAGGGCGCGTTTCGCGAGATCCTCGTAGCCCTCGGTGCCCGCCGGCACGAAGGACAGATCCAGCTCTCCGTAGTCGGTCACGAGGCTGAGAACCTGCATTCCCCGAAGGAAAGGGGCATCGCAGTTGAAAGCAAGTCCTCCGCTGACATCCGGTGCGCGAATACGCGCGCGCATTTGAACGAGAGCGGTGGCGAGCTTCTCGAGGTTATCGCCATCCCGCGCGGGACAGATGTCCGCGTCAAACGTGGTCTGCGGTGAGCCGTGGAGGATGGCGGCGAGGCCCCCGATCAACACGTAACGCACGCCGTTTTGTTCGAGGCAGGCGAGGATAGCGTCTGCCTGCAGCGGTCTCATCAACGAATCAGCGGCCCCTGGGGACGAACGCTCAAATACCAGCGGACGAATGCGGCGTTGGCTTCGAGACGCTCTTCCGGTGTCCACCGGAGGCGCTCGTGGATGAGGCCGAGATCGTGCTCCTCCGGCCCCTGCTGCTGTCGCAGGACGGCTTTTCTTACCGCCTCTTCATCGACCCGTTGCTCCAAATCCATAGCCCCAGTCTACCCGCTCTCTTCGCTTCCCGCGACTAGCTCGCGCGCTGCCGCCAAGCGGGTGGAACGCGGCAGATCCAGAGGCGCGGTCCCTGCACGGCGCAGAGGGCCGGTGCCCTGATATGATGCGGCGCCCGTCGAGGCATTCCAGATGAGTCGATACCGTGTGCTCGGTCGCATCGGCCAGGGAGGAATGGGAGAAGTCTTCCTTGCCGAGGATCGCGAGCTCGAGCGCCGTGTCGCGCTGAAGTTCCTCGCTCCCGCGTTGCGAGAGGACGCGGACGCCATGGCGCGGTTGAAGCGGGAAGCCAAAGCCGCGGCCGCGCTCGACCATCCGTACGTATGCAAGGTCTACGACATGGGGGAGGCGGACGGGAGGGCCTTCATTTCCATGGAGTTCGTCGACGGAGAGACCCTCGGCGCTCGATTGGAGAAAGGGCCGCTCGCGACGCGCGAGGCATTGCGCCTGGCTGTCGAGATCACGGAAGCCCTCGAGCGGGCGCACGCGGGCGGCATCGTTCACCGTGACCTCAAACCCTCGAACGTCATGCTGGGCCGCGACGGGCATGTGAAAGTCATGGACTTCGGTATCGCCAAGGTCATTCGTGCCGACGTCTCGTCCGAGAGCGAAGGGGAAACCCGCGAGGGCGCTCCGACGCGGGGCGGCGCTCTGGTGGGGACGCCGGGGTACATGTCGCCGGAGCAGCTTCGCGGGGACACTGTTGACGAGCGGAGCGACATCTTCGCGTTCGGTGTGGTGCTCCAGGAAATGCTCACCGGAGCGCACCCCTTCAGGAGAGACAGCGGCGCTGAGACAGTGGCGGCTATTCTCAAAGAAGCTCCGACGGGAGGCGAGGGGCTGGCCTTCCCCCTTCGGTCCCTCGTGGAGAAGCTCGTCTCCAAGGCCGCCGACCGCAGACCACGGATCACGGAGGCGCGCGTCGAGCTTCAGCGTCTCCTCGAACGACCGGAGTTTCTCGAGGCGGAGCGTCCTGGGAAACGAGCCTTCGTCGGGAGGGAGAGCGAGACGGTGGAGCTACGGAGGCTCACGGGAAGACTAGCCTCGCGCGAGGGAGGCCTGGTGCTCATCGGAGGAGAGCCGGGGGTTGGTAAAACGCGCCTCTGCAGGGAGACACTGAAAGCGGCCGAGGAGATGGGGTTCCTCCCTCTCGAAGGGCATTGCCACGAGACCGAGAGCGCGCAACCCTTCACCCCATGGGTGGACAGTCTGGAGCTCGCGAGCCGACTCTTACCCAGCGATGGTTTTCGCGAGGTGCTCGGTGACGCAGCCCCGGAAATCGCGAAACTCATGCCCGGGCTGCGACGGGCATACCGCGACATTCCGGAGCCGATCCCGCTCCCCGCCGAGCAGCAGCGGCGCTACTTGTTCAACAGCTTCCAGG
>Ga0184637_10000608_pt1 | contig 26433 bp, 22 predicted proteins | sample PLM3_127_b2_FD_133143 | JGI IMG/M metagenome (GOLD analysis project Ga0184637, IMG submission 133143) | Groundwater sediment microbial communities from an aquifer in East River, Colorado, USA - PLM3_127_b2 | ecosystem: Environmental > Terrestrial > Soil > Riparian zone | place: USA: East River... | reverse complement strand
CTCCCGGCTCGATGACGATGAGGAACCCGGACGGCTCTCCACCTTCTGCTATTAGGCCCACTGCGGTATCCGGTCCTGGCGCGAACGTGCCCTCGAAGGAGGGTCATGCCGCAAGAAGAGACGTGGACTTCTCAGGTTTTCAGCATAGCATCAGCCTCGCCAAGCGTCTACGCCAGAAGCACCAGGCCGTACTCATCACGCAACCGTGCGATGTCATCCGCCAAAACTGTGCGAACGTAGTCCTTCTCCTCCTGAGTCAGCTCGAGTGGTCCGGTCGCGCGTTTTCCCGCGAGGGAATGAAGCTTGACACGCAATTCGAGGGGCAATCGCCGATAAACCTTCCGAGCCGTGACACGCGCGTCCGATTGCCTGGAAGCTCGATCGAGGCTGATCTTGCCCTCTGACGTCTTCGAGATTCTCGACAAGTTGCTAAAGAGGAAGGAGTCATCCACCTCGATGAACCGGACACACCTTTTTCAGCAGCCCGCCGGGGTCGCGCCGAAGCTCATCCAGCTCGAGCAGCAGTATCCGATCCGAAGAGAAATAGCGCCGATACTCGTCCAGCTGCTGCGCATACGAGGCGCAGCACAGAAAGAACGCGTTGATTCGTTCTCCATTCCACCATCCCGACTCCGGGTCGGCCCATGCCGAACCCATCGACAACGCGTGCGTATAGTTCGACGCGATTTGTTCGATCTGCGGGCGCACTATGTAGATTAGCTTATAGCTGGCATCCATTTGCGCAATGTTTCGCGCGGCGCTCGGATATAGCGGATAGACGCTGTACATGGTGCTCGCTTCGAGAGCCGTCTTGTGGCGGGCCGGATCCCAGCGCCACAGACTCTCGTACCAGCCGCGTCCGCGAGCAAGACGCTCCTCAGACGCGAAGAAATTGGGCTCCTTGATCGCAGCCGCGCAAACCTCGGGATGCTCGGCCAGGTGATCGAACAAGGTCGTGGTTCCACATTTGGCGGCTCCTAATATGATGGTGAAATTCTCGATCATTGTTTGTTCTTCGGCACTTCCAGAGACGCCCACTACCGCCAGCATAGCGATTGCTATCTTAGTGCCTCGAAGGGGCCGTCGGTGAGGCTGGAGACTCGGATCCAGCTGTAGGCGAGACGGTGCGCGAGCTCTGGGCCTTCGATCCCCGCGAGCATCAAGAGCCGCGATCTTTCCCATCGGGAGTCGGACGGCGACGAGAAACCCGAACGGGTGCTGAACGCAGCCTCGTAGCCCGCCTCCTTCACGAGCCGAATCGACTCCTCGCTGTAGTCGATTCGCGGCCGGCCGTTGGGGTAGGCGAATGCCCTTGGTTCGACGCCGGTCACGGATTCGAGCTCCCGCCGATTGCCTTCGATCTCGCGCCTCTGAACTCCTGCGTCAGCCCGCGCCAGGATGGGATGCGTCGAGGTATGACCTCCGATCTCGAAGAGCGGATGACGCGCGAGCGATCGAAGCTCTTCCACCGTCATCGGGGCATGAGGATCTCCGTCGGCGAGGGCACCCGCGGGCAGATCGTTCAGGCGGCGGCTCCACTCGTCGTAGGAGCAGCTCTTCGCCTCCTCGACCGCGGCCTCGCCGAGCTCCTTCGCCATCCGGTCGTACCAGAAGCGCTGCCGCTCGATCGCGGGAAGGCTGGTGACGAAGACCACCGCCGGGATCTCGTACCGCTCGAGAATCGGCTTCGCGAGCGTGAACACACTCCGGTAGCCGTCGTCGAACGTGACGAGAACGGGCCTCTTTGGCAAGGACCCTTCTGCCGCCAGCCAGTCGGAGAGGCGAATTGGATCGCAGCTCTCGCGGATCAGGCGGCAGTGGGCCTCTAGCTCCGCCGCGCGCACGTGAAGCCCCTCGAAGGCCATCGAGCCTTCGGCCGCGTCGTCGCTTCGGACCGCGTGATAGCAGAGAACCGCGACCCCGGGGAAACGATCCCGCGCGAGCTTCCGGTGATAGTGCCCCGCCGCCAGGAGCCCTCGTTTGACGACACGCGCGACCTTCGGGCTCACCACCTCACGAGCCTCCCTTCACCGCCACGAAATGCACGTGCTGATGACGCCAGAGGATCTTGCGAGCCCCGGTTTCGTTCGCGAATCCACGGGCGGCGCGAAACTCGAACCCCGCGCTTTCGAGCTGCCTCCGAGTGCGGCCGGGAGGGGCGCTGTAAAGGAACTGTCGCTCTTCCGGGTACCACAGGTACCAGCTCTTCAGGTGCGGATTGCCTCGCTGGGCTGCCAGATTCTTTATGGCGTTCCAGTAGCCCCTGGCGTAGAAGAAGCCGCCGCTGAACGCGGCCCCGATCGAATTGTGGCTGCTCAGCAGGAACGGACCGCCGGCCCGAAGTACCCGGAAGACCTCGTGAATGCATCGGATGCGCGACCGAACGGGGTAGATGCAGTCGATCCCGTTGTAGCTGAAGATGGCTGCGTCGAAGGACGAGCTCCGGTATGCAAGGCTCGCGGCGTCCACGCGGTGAAACGGAAGGGCTGCGAAGCGCCGGTGTGCGAGGTCGAGCAGGTTCCGAGACAGATCGATCCCGACGACCTGGTAGCCTCGCTCCGCAAGGCCGATCGTGGTGCGTCCGGCGCCGCATCCGATGTCCAGCACGCGCGCCGGAGGCCGCGGAAAGAACTCGTCGACGAGAGAGCGCTCCAAAGGAGTGAGACCGCTCTCGGCGCCGTAGAGGGCGGTGCCTCGTTCCGACTCGTACGCCTCGAGATTCCGCGTCGTGACCGCGCCGAGACCGGGGCTAGTCACCGATCGCGGCTCCCGGTCCGGTCTCTCTGCGAAGCCAACGCGGCGCGACGAAATCGCCGTCGGCTCCCAGGGGGCTCCCAGCTCGAGGATCCTGGATCCGGCGAGGCGGATATCGAATCAGATCCGAGACGCGAATCCCGGCACTCGCGAGCCGCAGCCTCGCGAGAGCGAATCGCCCCGCGCGAACGTCTCGCCAGCTCGACCTCAAGAGCCGGAACGCGCAGCTCTGTTTCGCCCGCGAGAGCTCGTCGTCCTGGAGCGGACACTCCTTCGAAAGGAGCGCCTGCCATGACTCGCCTTGCCCCACGGCATAGTCTCTCGCTGCGCGCGCGCTCTGGAGCTCCTGGGAGGGGTGCATGCGGTACCAGAAGAGGTCCGCGGGCGCGAGCACCACGGACGTCACCGCGCAGGCTTTGAGCCAGAAGCAATAGTCCGACGCGACTCCCCGGTCGGGAAATCCACCCAGCTTTCTCAAGACCTCCGTTCGAAACAGAGCGCCCGAGGGGCCACAGAAGAACATGCCCTGACCCAAGAACTCGCGCTGATACGACATTCGGGGTGTCAGCAGCATGGGACAGGGGCCTCCGGGCCACGCCCAGCCGGAGCTCAGCGCCAAGCCGGCCTCGGGCTCCGCTCGGAGAAGGCGCATCATCGTATCGAGACAATAGGGATACATGAGGTCGTCGGAGTCGTGGTACTTCAGGTAAGGTGTCTCGACGAGCTCGATGGCGCGGTTCCGATTTCCGAAATCGCCAAGATTCCTCTCGTTAACGACGAGCCGGATCCGCCCGTCGCGAGCTGCGAAGGAGTGCGCGACGTCGACGGTTCGATCGGTCGACGCGTCGTCCAGCACAAGTAGCTCGAAATCGGCGAAGCTGCTGTTCAGAACGCTCTCGATAGCGGGACCGATGTACTTCGCCCGGTTGAAGCTGGTGATGACGACCGTTAGGGAAGTCACGGGCGGCTGGGTCGGCCTTGGCGCTCGGCGGTGCGCAGGAGGGAACGAAGCTCCGGGCGCGTCCGCTCCCGGATGAAGCGAACGAGAGGGTTCGGGATCCAAGGCTTGTCGAGGCGGCTTCCATACGGAAGCTTGCCGCCTCGGGGCTTGGCGCGGCGCAGCTTCGGCCACTCGGCGTACAGCTCCTCGTACCGGCTCGCCTGTCGCCCCACGTCGTATTCGTCGGAGACGATCCCTCGGGCGGCGCGGCTCAACCGTTCCAGCGCCCGACGGTCGGCGTCCAGGCCAGCGATGGCATCGGCGAAGGCCTCGGCGTCCCCGACCGAACAGAGGAACCCGGTCTCGCCCGGAACCACGACTTCGCGAACCCCGCTCGGGATGTCGCTCACGACGGGCACGAGCCCGGCGCTCATCGACTCGAGGAGCGCCAGAGGCAAACCCTCGGCTTCGCTCGGAAGAACGAAAACGTCGTGAGATGCCATGAGCTCCATCGTCTCCCGGTTCGAGAGCACCCCCGCCCACCGCACCCGCTGACGGTCCTCCCAGCGCGAGCGAAGCTCCGCCTCATGCGGTCCGCCCCCCGCGACCGTCCATGCGACGTTCGCGTTTCTCTCTCGAAGGGCCTGGTCGATCCGTGGGAGGTCGAAGACTCGCTTTTGCCCCTGTTCCAGCCGGCCGGCATACAGAAGTCTCAGGGGTCCCGGGGCAGGCGTCCGCGCGGTCCTGGCGAGCGGGACACCGTACGGGATGTGGTGGATCTCGGAGGCGCGACTCGGGATGAGCTTCGAGAGCGTCTCGTGAATGTGCCGGCTGCATGCAATAAAGATGTCGACGACGTCCTGGTGCTTCAGAGCGAGATCGTAGTAGTAGTCGAAATCCCCGTGGAGGATCTGAAAGACCGCCCGTTCGGTGCCGTAGGAGGTGACCCACGCGAGCTCGAGCCAGTCGCTCGCAACCAGCACTCCACCCCCGGGAGGCATCGCTCGCCGAAAACGACGGAGGACACTGTGCAGGTTCTCCAGGGGGAGCGCGTGCACGAAGAGCGCCTGGGATTCGCTCCCCATGGGTCCCTCGAAGGGAGTGTCCAGATCGAGGCGGTTGCGCGTGAGCACCGTGTGTTGGGAGAAGCGCGTTCCGTCACACTGTCTTTGAAGGTTTACCAGATTGGTGACGACTCCCCCCATCTTTCCCGGGAGCGCGTACACGACGGAGGCTTTCGAGATCATGGCGGCGACGTCCTCCAGGCGCGAACGAGGACGGACCAGCACAGATGGGTTCCGGGAAAAGGACTGTCGGAAGACGCCACGGGCGGGCGCCAGGGGAGTGGAGAGAGATCCGCGAGACTCCAGACGAAGCCCGCCTGGCTCAGGACCTCGAGGACGTTCGACGTGCTCCGGCGATCTGCGTCGAACTCGTGGAGATCTAGAATGAGGGCACGGATGCTCCCGAGCGCCTCCCGGCAGTCGCTCAGCACCGCTTCCTCGCCACCCTCGATATCGAGCTTGAGCAAATCGACGGGCTCGGCCTCGAGAAGGCGCTTCAGGCGGACGCTCGGCAGGGTCGCCCGCACTCCCGAGAGTCCGGAAGCGAAATCCTGGATCGTTCCCGAGTCGGCGCCCTCCCGGCAGAATTCGACCGTCCCCTCCCCGGTCCAGACGGCGGCCTCCACGATCTCGACATCGGGACAGCCGTTCCGGCGCAGATTCCCCCGAAGGACTTCGGCTATCGCCGGGTCCGCCTCGAACGCCGTGACCCGCGCCTCCGGGTAGCGTTTCTTGAAATAGAGACTCGCGAGGCCGACGTTCGCTCCGCAATCGAGAATGCGAGGCTTCTCCGTGCCCAGCTCCACCTGGAACGTTTCCCTCACGAAGAGATCGTGCCATTGGGGGCAAAGCGTGAGAAGGTCGACGTACTCGAGATCGTAATCCAGCAAGCGAATCCGCCCTCGGGCGAAACGCGGGGTGACCTCCGCCGCTCGTTTCGCCTTGTTCCAGGCAGCGACCTCCGGCTGAGGGAACAAGCGCCGCTTGGCGCCACCGGCGAGCCGCCTGCCGCTTCGATAGAGCTTACCGAGTTCCTGCAAGGCGGTCGTACCAGGACAGAGTCGCCGCGCGGACACCGGGCGGATACCACGAAACACTCGATGTTGAAGGGAGGTTGGGTTTCCACGCGAGCTTGTAGGGTTGGCTCCCGGCATGAAAGTGCACTCGCTTCCAAGCGCGCGCAATGGCAAGCTCCAGGGTCAAGGCCAGAAGCACTTTCCCCGGAGAAAACCCCTGCCACTCCATGTGGTAAGTTGGCCTCCACCAGTAGAGTTCTTGCCGATGGACGAGGCCGAGGATCCAGGCGATCGATTCTCCAGCCACACGGAGAGCTCCGTAGAACGCCCAACCGTCTTCGATGCCCCTGGTGAATACGGAATCGAGAAACGCCGCCGCGTCTCGCCCTTCAAAAGGATCCGCATACCCCTTCTCGCGGCAAACGATGGCGTGGTTAACGAGGAAGCCGTCGCGCAGCTCCGAGGTTACGGCAACTGTATCCGCGCGGGAAGCTACCCAAAACTCCACGTGGCCGCGCTCTCGAAGGCGGCGGAGCTGACGCCTCACGTCACCACGGTGTTTCTGCGAGCAGCGAGAAAGGAGAGCTTCAAGGTTCGATACGGTGGTCAAATCAAGCACTGGGGTGCCCTCTTCCATGGGACGACCCCATGAAGGGGCGACGTGGTTCGGAATGTACCGCATGAGCCCCTGATCGCATTCGCCTTCGGTTGCGAGCTGAATCGCGCGCCAGAGTTCGTCAAAGTCGATCGGCTCACCGTTCGCGGGAACGATCAAGGGAGTGTGGTAGCCGCTCAGTTCGCGGCCGGCGTACTCCAGAACGCGCCGTTCCACGAAGCGGCCTTCGTGACGAACAACGACCCACGGGAGAAGGACCTTGTGCCCGGCGCGGTGTTGAAACACTCCGATCAGCGGAGTAGCGCTCTGAGCGCCTATCGTACGAGACCAGGCACGAAGGAATTCTGGAAGGTGATACGGGTTCGACGACGGCGCGTCGCGCAGCATGAGGCGCCATTCGGCCTCGAGCTTGGACCAGACAGCCGCCCAGTCCCGGTACCAGAGGTACTGCCATCCCAAGCGAGGATTCTCCGACTCCGAAGTCCGGCGATGATCTTTTTCCAGGCCAAGTATCGATACAATCGCTAATGAACTCAGAATAGCATGACGCGGGTTCTAGAGGAGACCCCTCGCTGTCTCGAAGCATGACACGCTCGACTCTGGATTCCCGGCCACGCGTAGCTCCGTAACCGGGAGTCAAAAATGTCCGTTCAGCCCGTTCTTCTGTTTGTGTCTCGCCCTGGCAAGCGTCCAGCATCGCTCGCATCCGATACAAGGCTTGCGGCACTGTGTCCAACGCACCGATCGGCGACTCCCATCCTTGGAAGTAGGACTGCTGCTTCCGAATTTACTCAATATAGCCGAGACTTCTTAGTCGTTCCAGATGGTCTTCATCAAGCATCGATGCGTCAGAGAAGACTCGGCCGCCGCGGCTGCCGTAACTATTTACAAACGAGGGGGTCATGTCGTGTTTCACGAATTCTCCCTCGAGCGCCTCCCAGAGAATCTCTCCTTCGAGTTCACGGCTCAGCGGCACATCGAGCAGGTATGCCGCAGTCGGAAACACATCGTAAACGTGAGCGTTCTTGATTCTGTAGCCTGTCTTGATTTGAGGCCCGTACAGAACCACCACACCGTTAGGGAGTCGCCAATGAGTGGTGCCGTCGTACCTCCACCCATGATCGGACACGATGATCAGAACATCGTTTCCGGACAAACCCCGAGCGATCTCGCCCACAATGGCATCTACACGAATGTAGGAAGCGATAACGAGGTCGCTCCACAAGGCGCTGACCTGTTCCTCCGCAATCTTTGCGGGTCGGATCTCATTCACGTTCGATCCGAACACTTCAGACGAAAACACGTGAGAAACGGTATCGACCTGATTGAGATAGAGCATCCTCAGCTCAAAAGAGTCGTCGGACAAGGAGGCCCAGAGTCCGAAAGCAAGTTCATCACGCAATACGAAAAAATCGCCCCTCGCCAAAGCGGCCTCGCTCCCGAGTCCGACGATACTTGCCTCCCGTCCGCCCAACGACTTGCGCAGAGTCTGATATGCTTTCTCCTGCTGAGAGTGCGGCCATACGATGTGCTTGAACCGAGTGATCTTTTTCAGTTCCTCATTGCTTAGACTGGCTCCTGGCAGCGCGTAATCCGAAACCATCACGCCCTTGATGGGGTCCGCGGGGTACGTCCCCCACCAATTCACTACGAGTGATTTTCTGTCGAGGAAGGTGAGCACCTCCCAAAGGGCATTAGCGGTCCTTTTGTTCGACGAGACGGGCCGAAAATCGCGATACGGAACGACTCGCCCAAATACTTTTCCAAGAAAGTCGAAACGGTTGTTAGGAAGAGTGATCTCGGTCTGCCGTAGATATGGGGACCAATAGTCGTCAATGCCATGAGCCTCCGGTGAAACACCGGTCGCTATCGAGGTCCAGACCAACGGCGATTCACCAGAGAACGTAGCGAGAGACCCAGTAGCGCCCGACTCCTGCAAATGGCGAAAATTGGAGAGCGTGCCGTCCTTCACAAGGCGGTTCCAGGTTTCCCAATCGAGTCCGTCAATGCCGATGAGAGTCATCGAGGGGCGTGTAGTAACGACCTCGTCGGCATGGACTGGGACAACGGGACGCATGTCAGAGCGTGCCGGGAGGAGAACTCGAGGGAGGATGAATGTCACGACGATGAGAGAGTGGGTGCCTGCCGCAGTCAACAGGATCAATAGCCGGTTAACCTCTGGAAGCCTTGGGACAACGACTGTGAAATAGCGGCAAACGGCGAAACTTAGAAACAGCATGGCGAAGAAAGCCAGGTAGAGAGTGGCAATCACCAACTCCGAGGGCTCTGTTGCCGGGTGGGGGCGTAATTTCAGGAACCAGGCGAATTGAAGCGACGTGACGACTCCGAACCAGATCGTGAAACAGCGGCCATGATTCGCGTCGACGCGGCGAGGAGTCAAGTCCAACAAAAGGCGAGCGAACCAGAGTAGGGCGAGCCAAAACGCGACATAGCCAACTAGATAAGCAAATAGGATTGAGATGTCTTCCGTTAAACTATTGCGCCCAGGCTTGGGCATGACCAAATAGATCCACGGACTCGATAAAACGAAAGCGACGAATAGTCCGTATCGAGTCGGCAAAAAGGCGGGTCTTGTCATACTAATCAACGCGGTCCGGTATTCACTCATCCAGCATAGAGGACGCCGCAGAGCAGTGGCTCAGCCGGGTCGATGCGCACCCAGAAGGCGACTGGCAACATGGCATTTCGGCATCGCTTCGTGCTCAAGCAGGACCATCGCGATGAGAAGCGCCGGCATGTTCGTTCGATGTCCCGGAGTCTTCCTTTCAGGCCGCTTCCCCGATTAACCATCACGTGCAAACCGTCGATCGCTCGCTTTCGAATGCTAGGAGCATGAAGATCGTCAAAGTTGACAAATTTCTCAATAGTCAGGAAAGCCAACTCTTGGCCGAGCAGGACCACGCAGGCGGAAGACGCTCACGCAACAGTCCGAATGCATTGCGCCCGAGCCTGAAGTTAAGTACTCCAATGGCTTTTAACCGGTTTATCGAGTGTCACACAGACATTGCGGATGGATTCGACCGCTAGAATAGCATGATGCGTTCTGCCACAGCCGTAGGTCGATGAGCGTACTCTACCTTTGGGTCCCCGCCGACCCCGAGCGGCCGACGGACGAAGTCGTTGAGGCGATGGAGCGCTCCTTGCGTGTGGACCCGGGTCAACGAGCCTCGACGTGGAACGTTCGTGGGCTGGGCTTTGGCATTCTCGAGTGCGACCCGTGCGGTACGCTCCCCGATCCGAGCCCGGTCCAAGTCACGAACCGGCATTTCTTCTGGATGGCGGGAGAACTCTTCGCGGGCGGGAAGCTAATCGATGTAGGTGGTCCGGAAGAGTCCCGCCGCCCGGAATTCCGGAGCCGGCTATTCGAGGCGCTCTCGAAGGGAGGCTTCGAGGGTCTGAGCTCCCTGGACGGGGAGTATCTTCTCGTCCACTGGGACGCTTCGAGCCATACGCTGACGCTCGCGAACGATCGATTCGGCGGATTACCGATCTACTGGGCCCAATCCCAAGAGGGCATCGCTTTCGCCGGCGGTGTTCGAGGAGCTCTCATGGCGCCCGGGATCGAATCAAAACCGGATCCGGAGGCGCTCCGGGAAGCGGTGACTTTCGGCGGCTTCCGGCTCGGCGAACGAACGAACGTCAGCGGAGTGAACATGCTCCCGGGCGGGAGCGTCGTCACGGTGCGGAACGGCATGATGGAACGGCGGCGCTACTGGCGCTTCGGTGACATCCGAGAGCGGCCTCCCGAACCGCGGGCGCGACTCCTCGAGGAGGCCGCGACGCTCTGGGAAAGAGCCATCGGGCGACGACTCGACGGGTGCGATCGCCCCGGACAGACTCTGAGCGGCGGTCTCGACAGCCGCGCTATCCTCGCGGAAGCCGCCCCGCGTACGCGCAACTGGGCCGCCGTCACCTATGGAATCCCCCGATGCGACGACGCGCGTTTCGCGGAGCGGGCCGCGCGCGCGGCCGGAGCGCGCTTCCGCTTCGTGAGTCTCTACGATCGTACCGAAGACTGGCTCACCGCGCGCACGCGCCATATCCAGAGCACGGATGGCCTCATCGCTCTCGGCGACCTCATGCACGTCGAGACCGTCTCCGCGCAGGCGGACGAAATGCACGTCCACTTCTCGGGCTACGTCGGCGACGCGGTATGCGGACCGACGTTCACTGACATCGAGACCGTCTACGACCTCTACCGCACTCTGCCCTACTACGGAACCGGCCTCGGGATGAGTGGAGCCGAAGCTCACGAGCGAATCCTGCAACTGGTCCGTAATCTGGAGGGTGCACACCCACGCTACGCGGTCTATGAGAACAAGCTCCCGCAGTCTACGAATCGTTGGACCGCGTCGTGGCGGCCCTGGATACGCGTGCGCAAACCCTTCCTCGACTACGAGCTCTTCGATTTCTGGCAAGGTCTTCCGCCCCGCATCCGCGGCGAGGAAAGACTCTACGAGCGGTTTCTCCTGGCGCGATATCCGACCCTGTTCCGAAAAATCCCGCATCAGAAGACGGGTGTCCCGGTCTTGACGCCGAACTGGAGGCGACAACTCACCCGAACGGTTCGCTTCGCCCTTCGAAAGACAAGGGTATCGAGCTCGCCGCGGCAATACCACGACGACCTCGGACACTCGGGAGGCGGGATTCGAGAGCGAATCGAGGCGACGATCCTGGGGAACGGCTCGCTCTGCTGCAAAATCCTCGAGCGTCCGAAAGTGACCGAGCTCGTTCGGGCGTGGTTTGAGCACGGGCGGGCGCCGGATCAGGTCATCGGGGCGCTCTACGTTTACGAGCGCTATCACCGGGATCTGAACGCGCATCTTCGCGCCGCACAGTCTAATCCCGCCCGAGGAGAGCCCGGAGTCGCTCCTCGAAGCGCTCTCGAGTGAAGCGCGCCCGGTACCGTTGCCGCCCGTTCGAGCCCATTCGTTCGCGTCCAGCCGGATCGATCCAGAGCTTCTCGATCGCCGAGAGGACCGCGCCCGGATCGCCGGGATCCACGACGTATCCGCTGGCGCCGTCCTCGATGATCTCGCTTGCGGCGCCGCGCGCGCCAATGCACGCCTTTCCCGCGCGCATGGCCTCGAGGAAGACGAACCCGAACCCTTCGTGGCGGCTCGGCATGACGAAAAAAGCGCACTCGCGGTAGAGACGATCGAGCTCTTCGGAAGACACCTTTCCCAGAAAGCGAACGGCGGCTCCGAGTCCCAACCGCTTCGCCTTCTCTTCCAATCGGGTGCGGTCGTCACCGCCTCCCGCGACGAGGAGCTCAGCCCCAAGGTGGCGGGTTTTCACTTCGCCCCAGACGTCGAGCAGGAGATCGTGTCCTTTGTAGCGCTCTTCCCGGGACATCCGTCCGACGATGAGCGCATAGCCTGCGCCCGTGCTCCCGTCCTCGTTCTCGACGTCCGGCAGTCCGGGATGGCAAACGGGGATCTCGAAGTCCCCGAAGGAGGGATTCGCCCGCCGAAACTCCGTCGCCGAGTGGCGCGAGATGGACACGATGCGCGATGCGCGCCGAAGGGCCGCTGCCTGGAGGCGAGAAAGCGGCTTCCAGGCATCGATCCCGACGACGAAGTGGACGAGGTGCGCGCCTCGGAGCACGAGCGGGAGCGCCACCGGCAGGAGGTGCGCGTGCAGGGTGACGACGCTCCTCCCCCGCTGCCGTAGGAAACCTTCGGCGAGCGCCCACGCTCCGTAGCGCAGCCGGCTTCCGCCCGCGGCACGCTCGGGGGACGCCGGGTCGGTCTCGCCGGTCAAGGACCATACCTCGACCGGGGAAGCGGCTTCGAGGCGCTCGAGGACCGAAACCACTTCGCGGGACAGGAGAGAGATTCCGTCGTCGCCCCGGATACCCGGGGTGAGCACGAGAGGTGCTCTGGACTTCACCTCTCCGCCTTCATGGAGACGGCCGGCGCGACACCTGAGCGTACCGGCGGGCCATCTCGCGGCCGATGGCCGGCCATTGGTACCTCTCGGCCACGAGCGCCCGCGCTCGCACGCTCATTCGCCGCGCTAACTCGTCGTCGGTGAGAATGCGCCGGATTCCCTCCGCCAGACTGTCCGCATCCTGCGCGACCCAGAAGCCGCAGCCCCGCGTCTCGACCTCCTCCCACGGGCACGTGCGGGTCGCGACCACGGGGACGCCCACGGAAAGGGCCTCGAGAACGCTGAGCCCGAAGCTCTCGGAATCGGAGCATAGGACGAGGACACCGGACTCCCGGAGCAGCTCCCATTTCTCCGGCTCGTTGAGCTGTCCCAGCCAAAGACTCCGCTCGCCGAGACCGAGAGCGCCGGGGTCGATACCGTCGGGACGCCCCGCCAGAACGAGGAAGGAATCGGGGACCGCGCGGTGAACTTTCCGGAAAGCCTCGATCAGGAGATCCAGTCTCTTGGTCGGGTGAAGACGGCCCAGGAACGCGATCACCCGGGCCTCCGGCGGCAACCCGTGGCGCCCGCGGAAGCCGTTCGTCCCGGGAGTCGCCGGCGCGCTGACGCCGTTCGGGATGACGGCCACCTCGGGTCCGAGGCCGAGCCGCCGCAGAGACTCGGCCTCCTGCGGCGAGGTGGCGTGGAGGAGCGATGCCTCCCTCAGATTCCGCCGTTCGCGAAGGCGATAGAAGATCTCTTTCCGCATTCGATGATGCGCGAGGGAGCCGGGGTCGAGCATTCCTCGCGGCGACACGACGTAGGAAATGCCTTGCCGCCGGCACGCATCGATCGCGAGCCACCCGGGAACGTTCCATACGCCGTGCACGTGGACCAGGTCGAAGGACGAAAGCTCCCGCCGCAGGGCCTCTCTCATTCCCGCCGCGCCGAAGAAACGGCGCGGCAGCGAACGGGGAAAGTAGCGCACTCGAACTCCTTCGAGAAAGCTCCCCTCGTTCGGCGACGGAGGCAAGTCATCACCCCCGTTCGCCGTGGTGGTGAAAACACTGACCTCGACGCCGGCCTCTCGAAGCGCGGCGCAAAGACCGAGGATCGTCCGCGGCGGACCTCCATAGGCGAATGCCGGCGCGAAGTAGCTAGAAACGTGAAGGACTCGCACCGCCACTGACTCCTCCGCCCTGGAGGTAGCGGGGGGAACGACCGCGAGGCAGCCGCCCTTTCGCGGAGAGCCCCGCCGCCACCGCGCGAAAGTGCCGATCCAGAAGCCACACGATGGCGCCGAGATAGATGACTAGCGTCAGGGTAAGACCGAACGTCTTGATCCACGATCGCTCGAAGAGAAAGAGGCTCAGCCAGAAAACCACGCTGACCAGCGCCACCGCGAGCTCCCGGTGATGCATCACCCGATAGACGACCCGGTAGAGAATACCCATAAGGAAGCCGTAAATGATCGAGGGCACGAACATCAACGGGATGCCGAAGTCGACGTATGCCTCGGCGGCGTACCCGAACGCGATGCTGGTGTTCTGATCGGCTCCGGCCACAGGAATCGCGGTGTACTTGCGAACGAGCTCGCTGTCGGAGGGAAGAATGTCCTTGTCGGGGAAGAGGATTCTCGGCGTGACGATATGTTTGAGCGCCGACCACATGATCGCGCCCTCCTCGTGGGGAAGGACGTCGGGAACGCGGCTTACGGCGATCGCTGGATAGTAAATCGCCCAGAGTCGCTCGACGAGACGGTCGAGGTCCGCGACCATGGTAGAGGTGTCGCTCTCGAGCCATTCCGAAGAGAGCGAGCCGATGGTTTCGAGCCGCTCCGATCTCGAGCTGGCGAAGCTATCGCGCTGGAACTCCTGCCGGTAGCTCGATCGGATTCCGAGCCACAAGACGCCTAGCACCACCATGGCGCCGCCCATCGCGGCGAGACGCACCCAGTGTGACGGCAATCGCCGATCGAAGCACTCGATGATAGCTAGGGCGGCGAGAACCAGCGGCTCTCGGAAGCTGGCAAAGAAGCCGGTGAATCCCAGGACGAGCTCCACGGCAAGGATTCCGATGAACCAGGTCCATCTCATGCTCGGCTGCGTCAGGCGGCGAAAGATGAGATACAGAAGACCAAGTCTCAAGTAACTTACGGCAAGGATTCCCTGGGTCAACACGGGAACGTACCAGGCCACTTCGTGGAGAAAGGCGCTCAGGAAGATGGAGCCGATGTACCCGATGAAGAGACCGCGCCATGGAAATGCGAAATTCGCTCTCCCTTGTTTCTTTTCGAGTTTCGAATCCGCCAGCTTGAGACCGGCCAGAAGCCCGAGGAGAAGCGCCGAGACGCAGCCCAGACCGATGAGAACCATGGGCCGATAGTCGCTGGCGTACATCGCCTCGACCTGTCTGCCCGTGAGTCCGAAGTAGTAGATACCCAGAGTCACCTGCATCCATTGGAAACTCAGAGCCATCGCCAAGACGGGAGGCGTTCCGTCTTCGAACAGAACCTTCCAAATGGCCCACAGGAGTACGATCCCGGCCCCCGCGAGCCAGTCCTGAGCGAGATAGGTAGAGAAACCCGCAACGCAAAAAACGGCGATGGGCGAGAGGGAAACCCCGAAGCCCGCTCTCGAAGGCCGCGGGCGGTACGGCTTGGCCACGGGCAGAGCCTTCCTAGCGCTCGCCAAGCGAAACTCGCTTCTGGGAATAACGCACTGCTGGCCTTCGTTTTCGAATGGAGGATCGACTGCTCAACATCATATTAGCTTGTCCTGGCCCGTCCTGCGACCTCCCTCGGCGCGCCGAGCCCGAAGAGCTCGAGCCATTTGCGGTCGAAGACCACCGCAGAGAATTCGCACGCCGGATCGGCCATGCTCGTGAGTGCCGCCTTGCTGGCTCGCTCGCGCGCCTCCGGATGCTCGAGGAACCCTCGAATTCCGTCCGTGAGCGCGGCGACGCTCATCTCGTCGCACAGATGTCCCGTGCCCCCGTGCTCCACCAGCTCGGGGATCCCGCCACGTGGAAACGCGACCACGGGAAGCCCCACGCTTTTGGCCTCGAGGACCACATTTCCGAACGTTTCCTCCTGAAGGATTGGAGCTAGGAGCAAGTAGCTGTGTTTCATGATGTCCAGCACGTCATTTCTTGCACCCACGAAATGAACCCTATCGCTGTGCCCTGATGCTTCGACCCTATTTTGAAGTCGTTGGGAATATGCCACCAGGTCTGGCGGCCACTTTGGAAGAGCACCCATCACCAAGAGTTGCAGGTCGACCTCTTCATCCAGAAGGGCGAGCGCAGCTTCCGTGGCAACATGCGTTCCTTTGAACGGCGCAATCTGTCCGACACAAAGGAGTGTCTTTCGGGTTCTGACGAGCTCGAGGAGATCTTCGCCATCCTCAAGAGCATTGGTTGGCTGAGATACACAGTTTCTGATGAGGGTCATTTTCCTTGGCGGAATCCTAACCTCCAGGCAACGCGCGAAGGCGAACCTTGAATTGGCAACCAGTCTGGTGACGAACAGCGGAAGCACCCGCCCCCAAAGGAAGTCATAGAATCCGCCGCGCTCCGGAGCGTTGGCCAGCCTCAGAAACACCGACGTTCCTAGGCAGCGAAGCACAATGAGGGCGGGTGCGTTTCGAAGCACGGACACGTGCTCGGGAACGAACACGTGAGTCGCCCGAAATCGAAACGCGTCGCGAAGCAGGTCGGCGCTCGTCATGAGCGCGTCCCATAGCATCTGCAGGATTTTCCATGGATTGCGCGTGTGACGATCGAAGCGGTACCAGTAGTAGCCTGTGGACCAGCTCGCCCCGATGGATTCGACGAGCTTCTGGATCCGGTGGTTCTCCCATGAGTTCAGGATGCAGTGGACCTGGGCGCCGTTTTCCTTGAGAACCCGGAGAACCTCGAACGACGTCCGCTCCATTCCCGACACGAGCACCATTCCACCGCAGCAAGCGACCACCCTTACGCCACTCAACCTGTCGCCGCTCGCGTTCTCTTCCATGTCTTTCTCAAGCAATCGCCGACGCACATGCCGCCACAAGACCATCGGTTGCCGCTTCGAAGGAGTGGGTGCGCGCTTTCTCGAGACACCACTCCCGTTGGAAGATACCGGCTTCACGGAGTGCCCGCATGCGCTCCAGGTCCGCCGCGAGTCCTTCGGCCGAGCCGGCGCGAAAAACGTAGCCCGTGCGCTCAGGTTCGATGAAATCCGGACCACAACCCACGAGATCGCTGATCACGCAGGGGAGGCCCGTCGCCATCGCCTCGTTCACGACGAGTCCCCAGGTTTCGCCCTTACCGCTGGGAAGTACCAGGCAATCCGCTACGGCATAGGCGCGAGCCAGCTTTGTCTGATTGAGAAATCCAATCCAGGCGGCTCGAACACCTAACTGCGACGCCAAGCGCCGGCAGGCTTCCTCGCATGAGCCTCTACCGACGACAAGGAGCCTGGTCCCAGGCCTTGCGAGCGCTGCCGCTCGCATCAGGTCCTCCACTCTTTTCTTGGGCTCCAACTTTCCCACGAAGAGGACGACGAACTCGGAGGGCAATAGCTGCCAGTCACGCCGGGCGGTTTCCCGGGCTTGGGCTTCCAGGAACGGAGAAGCTCCTCTGGCAAAGAAATCGTTGTCGACGGCGTGGGGCGAGTCGAAGATGAGCTCTTCTCGAATGCCGAAAGCTCTCAGATACTGACGCGCTTTGGAACCGACGGACAAGTACCGTGTGAACCGCCGAAGCAGCCAGCTCGTTCTCATTCGCCAAAGCGCGTCCGTGAGTCCCGCGGAGCGACCATCGAAGTTGGAATCTCCCCGGTAGAGAAGTGGCAGACCTCGTCGTCGGCAAGCCCACATACCCTGGAACTGCACCACCGAGTGCCATCCGCTCAAGAGCACGACATCGGGTTTCGTTCGCTCGATCTTCTCTTCCAGATTGGCTACGGTCAGTGACCAGAAGGAATCGCTGGCGAAGGAGTCCTGTGGCCGTGACTCTCTCAGAAGTTGGTTATCGTAACCTGCTCTTAACGGCACGTCCCATTCGAATCCTTCGCCGAATCCGACCCCCTGCTGCTCGGGAGAGGGCTCGGTCACGTAGAGCACGGTGAGCTTAATCTCCTTCGCCCGCTCTTCGATGAAGCGGAACCAGGGAGAGTAGTACTGGATCGGATGAGTCATGAGGACGGTGAGCCGAATCCGGCCGCTCACGGGCGCCTCGAGACGACTTCGGTGAAGAGATTCGCCAGCCGGCGGGCCAGGGAGCGAGCGGAGTACTCGTCGAAGGCACTCGGGTCGACGGCGGCGGCGGCCTTCGACCCGGTACTTTTCACCATGGCCACCAGGGCCACCAGGGCCACCAGGGAATGCAGTTCTCCATAGATCTCCTCCACCTTGGTCGCGACCGGCCGCTCTTCATCGTAGGTGACGAGCCGCAAGGAGCCTGGATTCGCCGCTTTCCGAAGGATCGCGACGACGGTGCTCTCGCGGTGGAAGACGGCCAGGAGCGGGCGTTCGGCGAGGAGTGCCGGGTAGATCTTGCTCGCGGTGTAGTGCCGTTCGCTGCTTCCGAGGAGAAGGATCGCGGATGAGCTCGACAGCAGTCCGAGCGCATCGAGGTAGTCGACGCGCGACGGCGCTTCCTGCACGGCGCCGGCCACACCGATTCTCTCGGCCTCCGGAAGAACGACTCCGGGGCTTCTCGCGACCGTCTGATTGCTGGTCCCGACGAAATGAATGCGCAGCCGCTCGTACAGCTTCTGCTCTCTCTCTTTCAGAAGAGCTACGGCCTGGAGAAACGCACGCAGCGTGTCGCGCCCGAGTGGCAGGAGTGTGCCGACGCAGGAGACATGCACCTTGCCATCCGAGCCGTCGAAAAGACCCTGGGCTCGAGGCCGGGAGGCGGCGAAATCGAAGTCCTTCCGTTCGCCGCCAATGGGAATCTCGACGCAAGGAAGCGTGCGCGCGCTCGGAACTCTTTCCCGGACATCGTCCAGGGTGGCGGCCGAGACCGCGGTCAAGGCATCGGCGGCGCGTACCGCGATTGGCTCCAGCGCTCGCGCCACGACGCGCGAGAAGCGACTCTTGGGGTCCGGGGTCCCTGCCGCTCCAGGGCCCGTCGTCAGTCCCCACGTTGAAACCCAAGGATCCTGATAGTCGAGGACGAACGGGATCCGCGCCCGCTTCTTGACCAGCGGACCGAGGAGCGCCGTATAAGAAGGATAGATGGTGACGAAGACGCAATCGAAGGGAGCTTCCCGATGAAGGTCCTTGCAGGCACGAAAGAGGCCGGGGAGCGAACGGAGACCCAGGTCGCCGAAAAGGAACATGCGCGTCCATTTCGGCGACCAGGAGCGAACCCGAACGACGCTGAGATCGGAAGGAACCATGGCCAGAAGCTCCGGATCGAGTCTTCCCTCGTAGTCACGGGGGTCGACCGTGAGAACCGTCGGCGCCCACCCAAACTCCTTCAGATGGGGCGCGAGCAGACGCACTCGATGGGTTCCCGCGGAGGAGTCCGGCGGAAAGTGCGGGCTCACCATCAGCACCCGGCGCATGTTTATTTGACGGCGTCCACGTAGAGAGAATACGGGGCGTGCTCCTCGCGATCCGAGGCCAGCTCCGGATCGAGCGAGCTTCCGAAGCTCATCTTCTCGACATGCGCGAAGCCGGGAATCGGAGACGGTGGGCAAGGGTCTCGAAGTCGTACCCCCGGCGATGCTCGTGCCACTGGTGGAACGTGTGATTCACGACTTCCATCCGCGTCGGCAGGTCCTCGGGGAAGGGGATAGGAACGGCAAGCTCGAGAAATCCCGTGAGGTCGTCCCGGCAGTAGGCGCGAAGGAAACGCTCGGCGTCGGGAACGATGACTCGGAGAACTCCTCCGCTCGAGAGAGCTCTCCGGCATTCGGCGAGAAACGCCGGAACCTCCTCACGCGGCTCCAGGTGCTCGAAGAAGTGTTCGGCGCGAATGCCGGCGATGGAATCGCCGGTGAACGGGACGCGTCGCCGGCAGTCGAGGGCGACGACGTCGCGGCGGCTGGCCCTCAAATCGATGTTTACGAAGCCAGGAAGAACATGCGGACCGCAAGCGACGTTGAGGCGCAGCCCCTTCTGGTGGATCAAGCGCTTGAGCTTTCGGCGTCGCCAGGGAAGGAGCCGGTTCCCGGCGCTCAAGATACAGGAACCAACCTCCACCCGAACGAGATCGACGACGAACCGGCTCACGGGGAATTTCCGAAGAAACCAATTCCCGAAACGACCTCTCCACGTCATTTACGACACTCCACGCAGACACCGGCTCCGCCTTCGATTCGTTCCTTCTTTTCGACCCCCGCGAGAAGCTCGCGAGGGATATCGCTTTCGAGATATCCCCGCGCGACCGGCCGTTCGAAGCCGGCCTCGCGAAAGAGAGCCGCGAGTCCCTCTTCGTCGTACATCCACTTGTGCTGATCGAGATCCGTCCATCGCCGGTAGAGGCCGAGGAGGCCGCGGCCGGGGCCGGACGGCGTTCGTAAGCCGAGGAGCTCGTTGAGGAGGTCGCTCGAGGTCTCTGCGGGCCTGGGCGTTTGCTCGCGATGCTCGAGGTACCAGCGCACGATCGCGGCCAGGTCCGGGACGACGACGCGGCAGACCCCGTTCGGCCGGAGGACTCTCGAGGCCTCCCGCAGCAGCAAGAGCGCCTGGTCGCGATAGAGGTGCTCGAGCAGGTGAGAGGCATAGACCACGGCTGCCGATGCGCTCGCGTATGGAATCCCCCGGCCGGCGTCCCAGTAGGTCACGCGCTGCGACCAGACGATCGCGGTCTTGCCGGTCAGCCTCGCGCTGAGCCGGGCGAGCCAGGGTCTTCTCGAGAGCCGCGTCTGCCACGAGCCGTCGAGATGAACCCAGCCCTCGGCGCCGGTCTGGCCGCTGCCGAGGTTCAGCCATGGACCGCCGGGGATCGCGTTCACGATTGGCTGCGGCTCCCATAGAGCGCCTCATAGGCGGAGATGACGCGGCTCGCCGAGAACCGCTTCTCGGCGTCGCGCCGCACGTCCCGCCGTCTCAGGCGGTGAAGCTCACCTACTGCCCTCGCCGCTTCGCTCGCGGTCTCGCAAACGAAGCCGTTCTCCCGCGGACGAACGATCTCGGGAACGCTTCCGCGGGCGAAGGCGATGACCGGCGTTCCGCAGGCCATGGCCTCGATCATCACGATGCCGAACGGTTCTTCCCACTCGATGGGCATGAGAAGAGCGGAAGCCGCTCCCAGCAGATCGTTCTTCTGCCGGTCGTCGACGGGTCCAGCGTATCGCACGCGATCGCAATCGATGGCGGGGGCGATCTCGTCGTCGAAGTAGGAGGCATCGGGGCCGGAACGGACGACGTTGCCTGCGATGACCAGGCGCCTTCCGCTCGCCCTTGCGATCTCGATGGCGTGATGCGCGCCCTTGATGCGCTCGATGCGTCCGAGGAAAACGAGAGGCGCATCCGGGGGAACGTCCTCGACGAAGGTGTAGGCGTCCACGTCGACGCCGTTCGGGATGGTCGTCCAGCTTCCCGGGAGTGATTTTCCCGAGTACATCGAAGTCGAGCAGGCGGTGAAACCGAGGGAGTCTCCTGCGAGGCGGTGGGCTCGACGAACGCCGGCGCATGGAATCTCCCTCTGGTAGCTCTGTAGCTTCGGGAGCGCGCGCAGCGGCAGGATGGGAAGGAGCGCCGCGAGCCTTCCGAAGCTGTGGACGATGTCGACCTCGTTTCGCAGCTTCCAGAGCTTGGAGCCCACTTGCCAAAGCTCCGTTGCCCGCTCCATTCGACCGGTGTGCGGCGCCATGCCATAGGGAACGAGCCTCGCGCTCGTTCGGCTTTCCGGGTGTGCGAGGAGCGTGACCTCATGGCCGCGGTCGACGAGGCCTCGGGCGAGAAAGTCGACCACCCGCTCGATGCCGCCGTAGTGGACCGGCGGGACCGGGATGTACGGGTCGACGGTCAACGCGATTCTCACTGATGGAGACTCACTCCCAGGCATTGTCGGCAACGAGGGGTGAGTCATTCCGGACGAATAAGAGATCGCCCATGCGCAACCGCATGTCCCGCGGCCGACCGGCGAGTGAAGCGATGTCGTAGAGCACAAACCCCTGGCGCTCTAGAAACCCCACGAGCTCGAAGAAACTCGGGATTCCGCGGTTCTCGACGTCGAAGAAACTCACTTCAACGAGGACCACCTCGATTCTCCCAAGGGTGGCAATCGAGCCCAAGAGCACAGAGAGCTCGTGGGATTCCACGTCGAGCTTTAGAAACGCGCGCTGATCGTGTTCGATGCGCCTCGACAACAAGTCGTCCAGGGTCGTCGCCTGCACCACGATTTCGTAGGGGTCGCACTCGCCCGGCCTAGCCACATAGGCGCCCGTGCTCCCACCGCTGGGCCCTGCGCCGAGCAAGCGAACCGATGGGATACCGGGCTCTGTCAGAGCGAGCGCATGGTACTCCGCGCGTTCGTTGGTCTCTGTCAGGCAGCGAAGTGTGCTCGCGCATGCGGGTTGCGGTTCGATCAAATGGCACCGAGCGTCTGGGAAGACGCGTTGGATGAGTCGATAAAACTGGCCGTGGTTGGCGCCAACGTCCACCACCACTTCCGGCTGGTAGCCCCATGTCTTTATTCGCTGCAGGCATTCATCAATCGCCTGGAACCGATTCGACGGTCGATCTCGAGTAACACGCAGTCCGAGAGCGCGTGTAACCCTTTTCGTAAGACTAAGGATCATGCTCGTAGATTCGCAGGTAGTCTTCGACGATGTCGTCCATCGTTCGAGGTTTTGGAAGCCGGGTCCGGAAGCGTTCGAGGGCCGCCCCTCCGTCCGTCAGTACGCGCTCCATGCCCCGCGCCAGGGACGCTGCGTCTCCCGGAGGCATGAGGAGGCCGCTTACGCCATCCTCGAGGATTTCGGCGAGTCCGCCGATGCGGCTTCCGATGACGGGAGTGCCCACGGCGTGCGCTTCGAGAGCGACCGTAGGACCGCCCTCGAGTGCCAGCGAGGGACAGAGGAGAACGTCGTAGCCCTCAAGCACCAGGGGGACTTCCGCCGGAGGGACCGCGGGCTCGAAACGGACGCGCGGATCGTTTCTCGCGAGGCTCCGAAACCGCCGCACGTCCTCCTCGCCGAACGCGCCGCGCAGCTCGAGAGTGAAGTCGAGGTCGCGGCGAACGAGCGAAACGGCTTCCGCCAGAACCCAGACGCCCTTGATCGGATCGGGCCGGCCGAGGTAACCGAACTTCGGCGGCTGTGACGGTTGCCGCCTCTCCTTCCGCTCGAAACGCCGGGACGCGACACCGAGTCGGTTGAGGTGGAGCTTCTGCGAAACGCCGACGTTCGCCTCGACCGCCCTCCGCGCCCATTCGGTCAGAACCACGACGGCATCCGCCCGCTCGAAGAGACGCTTCTCGCGCTCGACGTTGCTCTCGATGAGGGCGGCGATCCCGAAGCCAGGAACCGTCGATGCCACGCGCGAGAAGGACAAGGGAAGCGAGCCAACCAGCTGCGCCAATGGGCGGGGAAGACCGCGATGCTGCAGATCGCAGGACGCGCATTTCGCGGTCTCCGCGAGCCCGTCACAGAGCTCCTTTCCCCAGCGCATCATCGTCCCTCGTTGACAAAGATAGCCGAGGCCAGGCGTGTGAAACGTAACCACGACGCGGGCGCCGGCGTCCTTGGCCGCCTCGATCTCCCGCATGCCGAGGCCGGTCACGAGGGAATGACAGTGAAACACGTCCGGGGGGTCTTTACGGAGCCAATCGTGGAGCTTCGAAGCTCCGCGCACGAGCGCATCCCCCTGGCATTCCTCGCGCGTGGGACGAGGAGGGATCGGATAACGAAAGACTTCGCTCCCCTCGTGCTCATAGGTTCGCGCCGACCCTCCCGACTCGGGCGCGGTCACGACGACCTCGTGGCCCATTGCCCGAAGGTTCCGCGAAAGGCCTGCGACGTAGGTCTCGGTTCCACCCAAGCTCTCCGGAAAGTACCAGCCCAGAGCCTGAACGATCTTCATTCCTTGATGGCGACGACCGTCACGAGATCGCCCCGCTCGAGCTCGGTCAAAAGAAGGCGAAACCGGCTGTCCTCGTCGGCGGCCTCGGGGGGAAGGAGGACGGCGTGGCGGCCGGTCAGCTTGCTCACCGCCGCGAGAAGTCCCGTTTTCGCCAGGCTCTTGAGGCTCATGCGGGTGCTGCCGTCAGCTCGATCGGCTCCTTCGTGGATCGAAGACGAAGGACGCGATCGCGCCACGCCGAATAGGCAACGAGCGCCCAGGGGCGGGACCAGTGCGCCCGACCCTCGGCGAAGCGCCGCCACAGTGCGAGCACCGCCTCTTGCTGGAAGAGGCCCGAGCCGAGGGTGCGCTCGGTGAGTTCGCTCCGGTGCTCCTTCATCCATCGATGGAACGGAAGGGTGAAGCCGCGCTTGGGGCGGTCCCAGATTTCGCGCGGAAGGGGGGTGTCGAGGGCGCTCAGGAGGAGCGGCTTGTTGACGCCGCGCCGGAGCTTCGCTTCGTAGGGAAGGCGCCGCACGCACTCGACGAGGGGGTGGTCGAGAAACGGCACCCTTGCCTCGATGGAGTGGGCCATGGACATCACGTCGGTATCGCGGAGGAGCTGGTTTCCGAGGTAGTGCGAGAACTCGAGCTCGACGGCGGCGTCGAGAGCGTCCTCTGTTCCGGCGACGAGCGACGCGGGCGCGGCCCCGGGAAGGAGCTCTTCGATCTCCCGAGGGGCGAAGAGCCCGCGGAACGTGAGGTAGAGGTTCGAAGGCGTCGGGTTCCGCAGGTAGTCGATCTTCGGTCGGTATCGGCTCCATTGGCCGAGAAGCGGTCGCGGAATCCAGGGGAGCCATCGCGCGAGCGACCGGATCCGCCGAAAGTGCGGGTATCCGAGAAAGACCTCGTCGCCGCCGAGGCCGGTGAGGACCACGGTGAGGCCGGCCTTCCGGGCGGCGCGGGAGATCAGATACGAGTTGACGCCGTCGACCGTGGGCTGGTCCATCGCGCGAAAGAAGTCGGGAAGGGTGTCCAGGAAGTCCCGGGCGCGCACTTCGACCTCGCGGTGGTCGGTCCGATAGGTCTCGGCCGCGAGGCGAGCGTAGGAGCTCTCGTCGAGAGCGGGGTCGTCGAGCACGATCGAAAGGGTCTTGAGGGGTTTTTCGACGAAGCGGCTCGCGATGGCGACGAGGCTCGCGGAGTCGATGCCTCCGCTGAGAAAGACGCCGAGGGGAACGTCGCTCACGAGGTGCGAGCGGACGGCGTCGCGAAGAAGAGCGGGGACGGAGGCTTCGCTCGAAGCACCGCCGGAAGGCTCACCATAGCGCCGAATCCTCTCGCCCTCGCGCGAGATCTCGAGGTAGTGCGCCGCGGGGATCGAGACCACACCCTTCAACGCCGTCTCGGGGGCGGGCACCGATCCGAGCGCGAGGAATGCCGAGAGCGAGGACTCGGAAGGCTCGACGTCGACGAGACCGCTCGCCGCGATCGCGAGGATCTCGGAGGCGAATACCAGGAGATCCCGGCCGCGGGCGCAGTAGAGCGGCTTGATGCCGAAGCGGTCGCGGGCGAGAAAGAGCTTCCCCTCGCGCGCGTCCCAAAGCCCAAAAGCGTACATCCCCCGAAGCCGCGAGAGAAGACTCGCAATTCCCCAGGTTTCGTAACCATGGAGAACGACCTCGGCGTCGGTCTGGGAGCGGAAACGATGTCCGAGGTCCTTCAGCTCGCTCCGGAGCTCGGCGAAGTTGTAGATCTCCCCATTCAGCGTCAGCCAGACGTCCTCGGTCTCGTTGGGCATGGGCTGACTTGCCGAGGACGAGAGGTCGATGATCGCGAGCCTTCGATGTCCGAGGAGAATCCCGCGGTCTTCGTGCTTTCCTTCGCCGTCCGGGCCACGATGCCGCTCGGCTTCGAGCATTCGAGCGAGGGCCTGTCGCTCGGCGTCCCTGATGAGACCCCGGGGTCGAAATATTCCGGCGATGCCACACATGGGTTGAGAAACTACTTTAGCTTCCGATCATAAACCTTCTCCGTGCAAAAGGCACCTTCGGTCTTTGACAGCGATGACTCCCCTCGTTAGACTGGTTTCACATCGGTTTCGCCGCTGTTCCCGACGTTGAAAAATGGACCGTCTCGTTTCGATCTTCATCTGGCCATTCCTGTTCGGGCTCGCTTCGGGTCCGGCGGACGGCCAGGCGCGCGCGACGAAGCTCCTCGCGCTGAAGCTCCTTCCGCAGGAGGCCGGTTTTCTCGCGATCCTTCAGGCGGATGGACCGATGGAGCACCGCGTGGTCGAGGAGCAGAATCCGGAGCAGCGTCTCGTCCTCGACGTCCTCGGGGTCTCGAATCCGCTGCGGCACTATTACCCGGAGAACCATCCGTATCTCGAGCGGATCCTGATGTACGAGTACCCGCCCGCGACGAATCCGAGCGGGACCGGCCCTCTTGCGCGAATCGTGTTCGAGCTGAAGCGTGACATCGGATACCAGATCGAATCTCAGGCGAGCGAGCTGCACGTCCTGTTCTCCGAGGGCGCCCCTTCGTCCGTGCCCGAGGAGCCGACCGTACCCGCCGGACCCGCCGTACCTGCCGTACCTTCCGTAAACGACAACGGCGACGTGATCCCGGAAACCCCGGCCGAGGTCTACGACCCTCTCGTGCCGCCCAAGGTCGCCATCGAGCCGGCCGACGTTCCCTTGAGCTTCTTCTTCCACGCTTCGACGGCGAGCGCGGACGATTACAAGCTCGGACCGGAAGACGTAATCGAGGTGCGGGTGTTCGAGCTCGACCAGCTCAATCGTACTCTGCGCGTCTCGGGAGACGGCAAGATCGAGCTCCCGCTCGTGGGAAGCATCGAGGTCTCGGGCCTGACGCCGAACAAGGTGGCGGCTCAGATCGCGGACCGGCTGAGAGACCGGTACGTGCAGAATCCCCAGGTGAGCATCTTCATCACCGAGTTCAAGTCGCAGAAGGTCTCGCTCCTCGGGGCGGTCGCGACACCGGCTTCTTACCCGCTCTCGGGACAAAGAAGGCTGCTGCAGGTCCTCGCGGAAGCGGGGAGCCTCGGGCCCGAGGCCGGGAACACGCTCTACGTTTTCCGCCAGACGGAAGATGGCCGCAGCGCGAGGCTCACCGTCCCGCT
>Ga0184637_10000607_pt1 | contig 26499 bp, 28 predicted proteins | sample PLM3_127_b2_FD_133143 | JGI IMG/M metagenome (GOLD analysis project Ga0184637, IMG submission 133143) | Groundwater sediment microbial communities from an aquifer in East River, Colorado, USA - PLM3_127_b2 | ecosystem: Environmental > Terrestrial > Soil > Riparian zone | place: USA: East River... | reverse complement strand
TGGTCCCGGTCAAGGGCTCAGGCACCGCGGGGAAGACGTGGAACTCACAGCTCTGGGACGTTAAGTGAGCCGGCTTCACAAACTCTGAGGAGGCAGGATGTTATCGCAAGAAGAGAATGAGCTCCTAACCCGCACGGGTCCCGGCACACCTTGCGGGGAGCTGATGCGGCGGTACTGGCAGCCGGCGGCGCTGGCCGAGGAGCTGCCGATCGGAGGCGCCCCCTTGCCGGTTCGTCTGTTTGGGGAGGACCTCGTTTTGTTCCGGGACGAAGATGGGCGCCCCGGCCTTCTTGGTATCCACTGCTCGCATCGGGGCGCCGACCTGAGCTATGGCCGCCTGGAGGATGGGGGGCTTCGGTGCATCTATCACGGCTGGCTATACGACGTGCACGGTCGCTGCCTGGAGCAGCCCGGCGAGCCGACCGGTAGCACCTTCTATGAGCGCATCCGCCACCCCGCCTACCCGTGTCAGGAAGTGGGCGGGATCATTTACGCGTACATGGGTCCGGGCGATCCGCCGCAGCTTCCACCGTACGAATTCGTCCACGTCCCGATCGAGTACCGCTCGAATACCAAGATCTTCCAGGACTGCAACTACCTGCAGGGCAACGAAGGTAACCAGGACCCATCTCACCTTTCGTTCCTGCACCAGCAGGCCTCCGACGATCCGAACTCCGCCCAAAGTCTCAATGCACGGGCCCGATCGCCCATCATGGAGGCGGAAGAGACGGACTACGGCGTACGCGTCTACTGTGTGCGCAACGTTGGCGGGGGCACGAACTACGTCCGCGTCACCAACTTCATCCTTCCGAACCTGAGCGCCGTCACGGGGACAGCCGATGGGTATCAGTCCCTCTGGCACGTGCCGATCGACGACACGCACCACTGGCGGTACATCATGCGCTTTAGCCGCACGCGGCCGATGGCACAGGGGAGCCGGGTGCGGGGCGATGCCGCCGAGCTCACGGCCGATCGCCACCTGGTGCGCGGCAAGGCGAACCGTTACCTGCAGGACCGCGAGTCGATGCGGACCTGGTCATATTGTGGGTTGGGGGCGGACTTTCTGCCACACGATACGTGCGCTACGGAGGGTGCCGGCCCGATCCAGGACCGGACGCAGGAGCACCTGGGTTACACCGACAAGGGCGTCATCGCCTCGCGCCAGCGGCTGCTGGACGCCGTCCGCGCGGTGCAGGCCGGGGAGGACGCGCCGGCTTCTGTCCGCGACCCCAACGTCCGGTGGGAGCCGGACGTGATGGCGCGGAGCGACGTCCTGCTGCCCGAGTCGGTGGACTGGCACAACTACTGGAAGACCGACGCGGTCCGGGACCAGTTGGCCACGGTCACGCCAGGATAGGAGGGAGGAGGCCATGGCTTCACGCATCACCGTCTGCGCGCCTCGGCCAGCGCCGTGGTTTACGCCCGTTTTCGTCGCCATCGATAAAGGATTTCTGGCAGAAGAGGGACTCGAACCGGAGATCCGCTACAACGTGGACCTCGATCAGCTTGGAACAGGCGAGGTCGACTACATCGTGACCGGCGCCGGGCGCGGGCGCGCGTTCGACTCGACGAGCATCCGAATGATCTGTGGGCACGCCACGCGGGACACCGGCCACGTGCTGATGGTGCGTCCGGAGTTCGAGACCGTCCATGCGCTGGAGCACATCGTCATGGACAAGACCGAGGGCCTCGTCAACGAGCTTCGGAACATCCTGTCGCACCATGGTCTCGACCTCGGCCAGGCGGACATCGCCATGACCCGTGTGGATGGGCATCCGCAGCAGTACGAGTTACTGAACGACGGCGTGGGCGATGCCGCACCCGTCGGGCCACCGTGGTGGATCTTCCTCGCCAAGAAGGGCTACCGAAACATGGGTGGCGAGGCGGACGAGACGCCGCTCTCTGGTTCGGGCGTGTTCGTGAGCCCTGAGAAGCTGGAGCGGGACCCCCAGCAGGCGGCGGCCTTCGTCCGCGCGTACGTTCGCGCCATCGCCTACTGCCAGGAGAACAGGGCCGGAACGCTGGAGACGATGCTGAAGTACTCCTCCGCCTGGGGGGTCGACAGCCCGGAGATCGCGAGCGAAGTCTACGACGTGGTCGCCCCATTCTGGACGCACGAGATCAACCTGGGCTCGGTAGAGAAGCTGCTCGCGCTGACCGCCACCAAGCTCGGCACGACACCAGAGCGTATCGACCGGTTCGTCGACCTGCGGTTCTTGAATGAGGCCCTCGCAAAGTAGCAAGCCCCGGAGTAAGGGAAGGCCGTGCTCAGCCACGAAGAGAATGAGCTGATCACCCGCGTCGGTCCGAGAACGCCCCTCGGCGAGATGTTTCGCCGCTACTGGGTGCCGGCGTGCCTCTCCGAAGAGGTCGCCGAGCCCGACTGCGACCCGATTCGCGTTCGCCTGCTCGGAGAGGACCTGGTCGCCTTCCGGGACACCTCCGGACGGACGGGGTTACTCGCGGAGCGGTGCCCGCATCGCCTGGCGTCCCTCTGGCTCGGTCGCAACGAGGAAGGCGGCCTCCGGTGCATCTACCACGGTTGGAAGTACGACGTCGAGGGAACCGTCCTCGACATGCCGTGCGAGCCGATCGAGAGCGCGTTCAAGGATCGAGTAAGGCAGGTCGCATACCCCACACATGAGGCCGGCGACGTCGTGTGGGCATACATGGGCCCGCGCGACAGGGTGCCTCCCTTCGCGGACTTCGAGTGGAGCCTGGTACCGGGCGAGAACCGCAGCATCGCCAAGGTGCAGGAGGAATGCAACTATCTCCAGGGCATCGAGGGTACCGTCGACTCGTCCCACGGCGACGTGCTGCATTCGGGGCTCCAGAAGCTGATCCTTCGTAACGCCGAGCTATCGCAGGACACCGTTCCGCGGTTCGAGATCGAGGACACGCCTTACGGGTTCCGGTACGCCGCCATCCGGACGCCCGTGGACGATGCCGACCGCTACCTGTACGTTCGCACGACCTGCTTCATCTTCCCCTTCTACAACCTGGTTCCGCCGCGCGGCTTCGGCCACATGCACATGTTCGTCCCCATCGACGACGAGCGCACGTGGGACTACAGCATCTATTTCAGCGCCAGCCGACGGATTGACCACGCGCAAACGCTTGCCCGGCGCTACTCGGCGCCCGGCGTCGACCTCCTCCCCGATCGACGCAAGATCCGCGGCATGGAGAACCGCTTCCTCCAGGACCGCGAGGGGATGCAGGCGAAGACGACGTTCACGGGGATTCCGGGCAATACGAACGAAGACATGGCGGTTCGCGAGAGCATGGGCGGCATCGTGGACCGCAGCCAGGAGCACCTTGGTGCCAGCGACGCCGTTGTCGTCCACGCCCGCCGACTGCTCCTCGACACGGTCCGCGCGTTTGTGGAGGGGGCAGACCCGCCGGGGTTAGGCGCCGATCTCCGCCACGATCGCATCCAGGCGAACCACAAGCTACTCCCCGTCGAGCTGCCGTGGCAGCAGATCGGCGAGTATCCGGACAAAGACCTCGTCGCCGAATACGCCCGGGCAGGCGTTCCGGCCGAGTAAATCCAGAGTCAGCCATGGCGCGTTTTGCCCTGGGCCACTGTGCGAGAGCGCCCTTTGGCGCGCCCGGCGGTAGATGCCGTCACAGACGGGCATCAGACCGGCGGCAGGTATACTGATTTGTGCACCGTCCGCGTCGAGCTCCGCAGGCGATAGCCCGGGGGGCAGCTTTGGCCCAAACAAGAGCGACCAAGCCCTCGAAGCCCGGTCGCATCGTGCGGGACCCACGTGTCTGGGGTGGAGAGCCAACGATTCGCGGAACGCGTGTGCCGGTCAGCTCGATCGTTGTCGAGTGGCAGCTCACCAAGGACGAGCAGCAGGTCGCCAGGGCTTTCCCACGCGTTGACCCCGATGCGATCCGAGAGGCGCTCGCTTACTACGAGTCCCACCGCGACGAGATCGATAGGCTCATCGACGAGAACGAGGAAGCCGCTTCTCGCGCCGACTGATGGCGGCACCGCCCGTCTACCTGGACGAGTGCGTCCATCACGATCTCGTTGGGGCTCTCCGACCGCGGGGGTTCACAGCAACCTCGGCCCTCGATGAGGGCATGCTTCAACTCGACGACGAGAGTCAGCTCGCCTTCGCGACGGCTCGCGGTTGGGTGCTCCTCACCTATGACTACCGCGACTTCCTGCGTCTGCACCACGAGTTCCGAAGGCGAGGCCAAGCGCACGGCGGCATCCTGATCCTCCCGCGCCGAGCAGAGTTCGAGCTGCGCCTGCTTCGCGCCGCCATGATGCTCGACTGGCTTGACACCCTTGCCGACTACCGTTCGCGCCTCCTCCGGTGGGGCGCGCTTCAGCAGCTGCTCATCGGCGGGTATCGTCTGCCCGGCTACACTGACAGGGACGTCGGCCTCGCGCTCGGGCGTGGATAAGCCAGCCGGGGCGTAAGCCGACCGACCGCAATGTCTACGCCCTCACTCTGCAGAGCGCGATGACCTCGTCGATGTCGGCGATCGAGCGCCACGTCTCACCGTAGTCCCCGCTGTAGTGCACGCCGCTCTCGGGGAGGCCCTTCGTGTGGCCGCCGGTGAAGAAGACGTTGCGCGGCTCCTCAGGGTCGACCACCATCGCGTTCACGCGCGAACGCATCAACTCGGGCAGCCCTCCCCCCAGCTTACGCCAGGAGTCGCCGCCGTCGTCTGACCGAAAGACCTGGCCTCGCGCGCCGATCTCGGGGTTCTCGCGCCATGACCGGACCCCTCCCTGCGCGGTTCCGAGATACAGCCGCCGGGGGTCTTTCGGGTCGATGGCGAACTGGACGACGAAGTGGCCGCAGCCCTCGGAGACGCATTCCCAGTTCTCGCCCCAATCGGCGCTACGGTAGAGTCCCCCGCCGCCGGACCCAGCGTAGACGACTCCCGGCTCCGCTGGGTTCGCCTGCACCATGTGTACGTCGCAATCCAGGTTCGTGCGGTCGTACCAGCTCTCGCCGCCGTCGGGGCTGATCGCCACGCCGCCAACCTGCATCGCCGCATAGATCCGATCGGGCTTGTGGGGATCTCGCGTCAGATGGCGAATGTGCACGCCCTCGGTCGCCACCGGGTAGAACCACTCGGCCGAGCCGGAGCAGGTTGCCGTCATGTCCCCGAGCCTGCGCCAGCGCTTCTTGTCCTCCCACTCGAACACGCCTACCGGCTCGGCGCCCGCTTCGTTGCCCGCCAGAAAGCGGTCGGGCGCGATGTTGAACGAGCGCACGTGCTCGAGGCCCGCTGGCGTCTCGATGTGCTCCCAGCCGTCGAGCCCGTCCGGGCTGTGGAACATGCCCTTGAAGCGTGTTCCCACGTAGACGCTCCCATCGGGCGCCTGGGCGATCGCCGAGACCTCCATGTCTGACAGCAGCGGCTCGGGCCGCTCCCAGGTTTCGCCGCCGTCGCGGCTTCGCAGATCGAAGAGCCCCACGTCGCTTCCCGCCAGGAGTCGCAGCTCGTCGCCCATGACCTTCTCCCCCTACATCACAGTGTTGGACATCATATCCAAAGCCGAGGCAGAGTACGATTGGACGCAACAGGCTCGTTTCACCCCGTCCCCAACCCTCCCCCGTCGAGAGGGAGGGAGTTAGACGGGAAGTTCGGGCAACAAACGGGGGAGAAGCTTGGCGAAGCATCAACTACTCGTCATCGCCAGCGTCGCGGTCATGTTGGTCGCGGGGTGCGCCCAGCCCCCGGCGCCCGCGGTGAGCCGCGACGCGGGCTCGCCTGCGCAGGCGTCCGGGCCCAGGGGAACCTTGAAGATCGCCTGGGGGCGCGAGCCCGAGACGCTGAGTCCGAAGTTCCTCGGCGGCTCCGGGAACGGCGAGTATCAGTGGACGTTCAACTCTGCGCTCACGTTCCGAGACTTCTCCGGAGTGCCCCACCCAATCCTCGCTCGTGAGATCCCCACTCGGGACAACGGCGACTGGGTCATCAACGCCGACGGCACTATGGTCACGACCTACCGGCTGAACCCCAATGCGAAATGGCACGACGGTACGCCGATCACCGCGGGTGACTACGTTTTCGCGTACCAGGTGTACCTCGACAAAGACCTTCCGATTCAACAGCCTTCTCCCGAGCCGCTCATGGCGAGCGTGACGGCGCCCGATGACCTTACGGTCATTATCCGATGGAAGGAGCCCTTCCTCAACGCGAACACGCTGGGCTTCCAGCAGCTCATCCCGTTGCCCCGACAGGTGCTGGAGGAGCGGTATCGGTCGAATCGATCTGCCTTCCCAACCGGTGAGGATTGGACGACGGCGTACGTCGGCACCGGCCCATATCGCGTCGAACGTTGGACGCCTGGCGTCGGCATGATCGCCCGCGCCCACCCCGGGTGGGTGCTTGGTTCTCCCAAGCTTGACACCCTGGACATTCGTTTCATCACTGACGGCAACGCCCAGATCGCCAATCTGCTCTCCGGCGAAGTTGACATGATCAATTCTCCGTACGTGCGCGCCCCCGAGGCGGGGATCATTCGCGAGCAGTGGGGCGAGAATGGGCCTGGCTACGTCAAAGCCTGGACGACTCGGACCGCGTATCTCGAGTTCCAGTTCCGTGAGGTGGCGAACTGGCAGCGCGCCGTGACGGACGTGCGGCTACGGAGAGCGCTGCTACACTCCATCGATCGCGCAGCCCTTGCCGAGGCAGTCAACCTGGGGTTCGCACCCGCGGCGGATGCCTTTATTGCCCCCTCTGATCCACTCTTCCCAGAGGTCGATCGATCGATCATGAAGTATCCGTTCGACCGCAACCGAGCGTCCCAGCTTCTGGCGGAGGCAGGCTGGGTCCGCCCCGCCTCGGGCGGGCTCGCCGTAAACGCTGCCGGCCAGCGGCTCGACATCGAGTTGTGGTCGACTGCGAGCCAGGACGAGGAAAACACCATCGTGTCCGACAATTTCAGATCGACCGGGGTTAACGCCAGCCCGTACGTCATCCCAGCGGCGCGTGCGCGGGACGGCGAGCTCCGCTCGAGCTTCACCTCCGCTGGGCTCAACGGGCGGACCATTGGGGCGGATACATTCGTCTGGACCACCGAGAATTTCCCCGGCCCGGATAACCGCTGGTCGGGTTCAAACCGCGGAAGCCTGTCCGATCCCGAGGTAGACCGCCTTCAGAAGATCCGCCTGAGTGCTCTCGACCCGGACGAGAACAAGCAGGCCACGATCGGGTTGCTCAGGCGCATGTCGGAGCTCATCGGCGCCGTCCCGCTGATCTACTCCGTCGAGGTCATCCTCGCGCGGAACCGGGTGAAGGGCCCGGTGGGCAACTACGGACCTCAGGAAGGAATCACCTGGAACGTCCATGAGTGGGAAGTGATAGATTAGGGACTCCGAGGGGGTATCGATGGAACAAGCAACCGAGGCCGACCGAAGCCCTCGTTACGGCGACGCGGGCTGGAAGCCCTCCCGCTTCCAGCGCGACCGCGCCCGAGCCGTGCCTCCACCCTACGAGGAAGACGTGCTCCCACGCGTGACCGGCCACGCCGGAACGCCGGACCGATCAGCCAGGTCGGGTGTGGTCCGCGGCTTTAGCCACCTGGTAATCGAAGTCACCGACTTGGACCGCAGCGAGGCGTGGTACCGGGACATCGTCGGGATGGACCTGATGGGCCGGAACCTCACCGCGGAGGACCGCCCGCATTCGCTGCTCCAGACGAACACCGGGCAGTTCTGGATCCTGGTCCAGGCGGAGAAGATCACGCCGCCGCGCACGTCCGGGATGCATCATGCCTTCATGATGACCCCCAACCAGTACCGCAGGATGATGGAGCGGGTTCTCGCCGCGGGATATGACCTCGTGGACATCCGCGCGCAGTTCAGAGCGCGCGGCCAGTACAGCATCAACATCAAGGACCCGGACGGGCACGCGATCCAGTTCCAGTGCGACAGCCCCGAGGCCCACGAGATCATCCGCCCCGGTGTGGGAATCGTCGATTGCGGACCGGCGGAGGGCTACAAGCTCGGGGACGTGAAGCTCTTCAAGGACGGCGACTTCTTCCTCGTCCGGTTGCGTGAAGGGTTCCTCGCCATGAGCCGCTGGTGCACGCATCTGAATGGGAGGATCATCTATCAGAAGGCCCACTGGCGGTTCTACTGCCCGTATCACCAGTCGACATTCGATCGTCGGGGCAATCCCACGGGCGGCGAGCCGAACCTCAACGCCTTGCGGCTCAACGCGGTGAGCGTCAGCTCTGAGGGGCACGTACTGGTAAACACCGACGAGATCTCGGATCGCGCATGCTACGACCCGGAGCAAGCGGTGCAGCCACCCGAGCGCCTGGCCGCGGTGGCCGGCTAGCCGGAGATAGAGGAGGAACATCATGGCCGACGTTCAGAGCATGGGCCACAGCGGCATCCAGTGTGGGTCCGACCCGCGTGAGGGGCGCGAGTTCTACGTCACTGCGTTCGGCGCTCAGCCGCACAACTGGACTGGGCTCAATACCGACGACCTTCTCCACGCGCGCTCGCCGCATCCATGCGTGATCATCGAGGACTTCCTCTTCGTCACCTTCCCGCACGGCCGTGCGAAGGCGCCCGCCTCGTGTCGAGGGATCGGCAGTGCGCGCCATGCGTTCGCGGTATCCCGAGCCCAGTTCGTGGACGCACTCGCACGGCTGGACGGTGCCGGCATTGAGTTCGAGGGGCCAGTGGTACATCCCGAGGCGGGGCCGCTAGGCGAGTCCGTGTACTTTACGGACGCCATCGGCAACTTCTTCGAGATCTGCTGGCGGCGAGACGAGGATCGCGAGTACGACCCGGTGATGATCGGCGGCGACTGATGTCGTCGTCCAGGCTTGCCGGCGGGGATCTGCTCTCCGGGATCGTGGTCGAGGTCAAGGACCTACGGGCGACGCGTGCCTTCTACGAGATTGTCTTTCAGCATACGCCCGGCACATGGCGCGAAGAGCGAGGAAGCATCCGCTTCAGCGCGGGCGGCCAGGCCGTTGAGTTCGTACGGCGGGCGCGTCCCCGAACCTCAGGCTCAACGGCATTACACCACGCCTATCGAGTGAGCGCGGGCCAGCTCCCGGCCACCGTGGACGCGCTGCGCGCGATCGGGCACACGGGGGACTGGTGGCACGAAGACCACGTCAGTGAACGGGATCTCATGCCTTACTTCAGCGATCCCAGCGGGAACTGGGTGCAGCTCGTCGCCTCGGACGCCGTGGACGGGCTCGTGGACCACGTGGGGATGGAGTTCGCCGACCTGGAGTACGCCGAGGACTTCTACGTGATGGGCCTCGGCGCGGTGGTCGACTCGTACCACGGCTTAGGCGATGAGCCCGGCCTCAGCGCGCAGCCCTGGACGGAGGGCGACGACCCGTGCGCCCCGTGGACTCGCTACAGGCGCTTTTCGTTCCGCTCACGCACGGTCGAGGGACGTATCACGCCGCAGCTCTACATTGGATTGGGTGGCGTGCGCCTGGGGTTGTTCCTCGCCCGCGGCCACAATCAGGAGCCACCAGAGGACGTCGTCAAGGGGACGCCGAGCGTCCGACTACGCACAGGTCGATCGGTGGCGGCAGTGGCCGAACACCTCGGTGGTGCGGCGCGGGCCGCCATTTCAGCGCGGTACAGCGGACGCACGATCGCATTCGAGGTCGAGGGCAACACGATTTATCTGCGCGATCCGGGCGGAAATTACGTGCAGCTGGAGTGTGCGCCATGATCGAGAGCAGCGATTGGCTCACCGGATGACGCGGTCCTCGATCTCCCAGGCGTGGTCGGGCGCGTGCCAGGCGGAGTAGCGCACGAAGTAACGCAGACTCCAGAAGGGACGGGTTCGGCGCGGGCCGACCGTAGGCTCGTCGCCCGCCGCTCGAGCGCGCAGCATGCGAATCGCTGTGTCGCGCACGGCTATCAGCTGGGGCTGGATGTCCGAGTCCGCCATCTTTGGAAGCGTGCCCCCTAGCTCACGCAGGTACGCCTGCTCACCTCCGAGGACGGGCGCGATCATCCTGTCGCGGTCACGCCCGCCTCCCCGCGGGCCCTTCCGGAGCTCCATGCCGCTGACCCCCTCGGCCGCCGTGTCGAAACCTCCCCAGGCCGCCTGCAGCAGGCCGATGAGGCGCTCCAGCTCCGCTGAATCCAACGGCTGGCTGTCGCTCGTCGGCGGTACGGCGGGGACGCCGAAGTCGGTGCCCGAATTGCCGGTAAGCCGCTCGACGATCTCGATCGCGGAGACGTCCGCGGGCGGCTCGAATTGCGGAGCTACCCCGCCGACGACGCGTGCGTAGCGCGGGCCATAGGCGACCAGTGTTGCGAGGGCCTCGGCTTCGTCACGGCCGCTCCGGCACCAACCCGGCCAATCGAGGGCTCCCGCGAAAGTTCGCTTCCTAGCGATCTCCAGGTAGCCAGGGATGGGTGCCATCGAGCTGCTCCGACAACGGTGGGTACGCGGGCCCCTTATGGACGATGGCGCCACTTTTCCCGCTCGACAACATCGAATCCGAGCAGGGACGGCAGATCCCGCATGTCGGTGAAGACGAGAGCTCCGGCTGCGGAGAGCGCAACGGGGCTTGTTGACGCCGCGTACCATAGACGGTCATGCCAGCAGCTACACCCGCCTGAACACCGACCGGGCTGTCCTCAGCCACCGCGCAACGCATAGGCAGCGCTCCCATACAGCGCGCCGCGTAGAGGTAAACATCCGGTGCGGGTTTGTCCCGCGCAACGTCGCTCGCGCTGAAGAGGCGACCCTCAAAACGCTCGATCAAGCCTGCGGAGTCCAGTGTGGTACGCATCTTCTCGATCGTGCCGCTCGAAGCCACGCAGACCGAGACCGGAATCTGATCCAGGGCTTCGCGCACGAAGGGAACTGGCTCGACACTTGAACGGAGCCCGTCGAGCTCTCGATGAGCGAACTCATCGAGAAATGTTGGTGGCGCCGGAGCACCGAGCAACTGTCCGATGATCGCGATGCAGTCCTCGTTCGACCGTCCTGTAAAGCGTTCGGTCACTTCCTCGATGCTCATCGGCGGGCCGATTTCGGCCATCATCACGGCGAACACGCCGTCCGAACTCTCCTCGCTGTCCACGAGAACGCCGTCACTGTCGAAGATGGTCAGGTCCCAGGGGTGTGCTTGGGTCGGGTCGGCGCCAGGGCGTGCGGCCATTTCCATCAAACAATCGTAAGACTTAAGCGCTTGAAGGATGCGACCTCTGGTATGGCCCGCGGCGCCGGCACGCGGCTTCGCTTGCGGCAGATGCTGTCCAGCTATATGCCCCAGAACTCCGCCCGTTGCAGATAGCTGGCCGCTTCGAGGACGCGGTGCATCCCTTCGGCCTGATCGCTGGTAACGAGCCTCAGGTCATACTGCACAGCCACGCTCACGATCCACAGGTCGTTCTCCTGAATGCCCAGGGTCTTTCCGGTCGTTGGTTCGACCAGGTCTTCCGGTACTTTCTTCGTCATTCGACCCCGTCTGTCACGCGGGGCCCACTGCTTGAACAACGCCGTCCGGATCTCCCCATAGGTTCGCGCCGTATGATGGTCAATTGGCAGCACCTGATACCCGGCCATGGCACTTCTCACAGCAGCGTGTCGTTGCGGGTCCATGGCAGGGCTCACACCTGCCATACTCGATCTCCCCAAGGGTGACGGCGCATACGAAGACTGGGGCATCGCCCAGTTCCGTGAGTCTCGACTGAGCAGCGGCGTGGTTTTGGTTCATTCCATCCCAGACCCATGAAGCGACCGACGTGTCGAGAAGGTAGCCTTCCGTCGGCATCCGTGGCCGCTACTCGAGTTCCGCGACCGCTTCGGAGATGGCGGGGTCACGGATCACGGGCAAGCGTTGAAGGGTCAGGTTCGCGCTCGCGCGCTCTCGCTCTCCCGAGATGAACATCCGCAACGGCAACGCAGGACGGAAATCCGCGGGGTAGTACTGGTCAAACGTGACGGGGCCGGGGCGACGATGCCCGGCGAAGTAGTCGAGGAGCTCGCGCTCTAACCTGGGCGGAAGGTCATACGCCGAAAGGACTTCCGCATCGATGCGAAGCATAGCGTCGCGGCAGCGAAGTTCCAGGGCGGCGCTGGGGGCTGTTTGCGCTAGCCACTCCAGCCGCGCACTCCGGTATTCCCCTACGGCGGAGTCTATTGCGGCGATCGACTCAGGCCCGAAGTGGGGAATCGGGACGCGCTTAAGAGACCCGATACGATTATCGCGAGACGTGCGGTGTGCGCTCATGAAGGCATTCGCCAGGGGGCCACTCACAATCGCAGAGAGCACCTCCACCGAAAGATCGCGAGTCGGCCACACCCCGTGGAACAGTTGGAATACCACCAAGCCCGTGTGGTCTGGGGTGCCCGCCACACCCCATGGGCCGCGGCTGAGGCGTCCCTTGTTGACGATGACTTTTGGACGATCCCAGGGCAAAAGGTAAGATCTTGATCGCTCGTACATCACCGCGGGGTCCATATTCAAGTACACGTGATCCCTGATTAGCAGTGGTTCGAAGCCGTCCTCCACGTTCCCTAGCCCAGGCCGAAATCCATTGCGGGGCCGCTTCGAGACGAGGTGTTCGGAATCCTCTCGCAGCGATGTCCCGTAGTAGATGCCGTTGTGAATCTCGCTTACATCTGACAGTACGGGAAGTCCGTCTAGAGCTCGCCACACACGTTGGAGTGGATGTAACCAAAGCGCAGCCGAAGCTCTGGACGCAACGTCGTCGAGCCCGGTGACCGTCGCCGACTCCTCGCGGCTCGACTCGCCCGTACGGACGAAGCGGTCGTAGTCCTTCTTTCCGACCTCGACGCAGTGCAGGCGCGAGAGCGGGCCACCCTTGTGATGAGCAATAAGGAGTGCGGTCTCCATGTCGGAGTGCTGGAAAGCCGAATCCGGAAGACCGACGATCTCGAGGTCTCGATAGCTCTCTGCCAGTTTCCGTCGGGCATCCCGGTAGTACTGCCCGTCGATGAAGGAGCGTGGCAGGACGAACCCGAGCAATTCGGGTGGCTGCTCGAGTGTGCGCAGCAGGATGTCCGCCGCCTTATTGACCGACCGCCGTCCCGAGTAACGGCTGCGTTCGTCAACCGTGAAGTCTTCAAATGGAGGATTGCACAGCACAACTCGAGCGCGGGACAGTTCGGTGTCGAGCAGCGGCGACGAGAAGACATCTCCCTCTAGCAACCGCCAGCCGTCGGGGTTGGGGTAGTCGGCGAGCATCAAGGAAAGGCGCGCGACTTCGCGGGCGAACGAATCGATCTCCAGCCCCCCGAGCATCCGTACAAAGTACTTGTGTCGCTCCATCGGCTCTGTGTCTGTCGGCAGGAGGGCGCGCAGCCTGCCGAGAGCCGCGATCAGGAACGCTGCGTGGCCGGCGAAAGGCTCGAACACCCTTCGGTCATCCAGGGCTAGATCTTCGAACGGCAGGTGCCGAATCAGATACTCAGCTACCTCGCGCGGCGTGCTGTGCGTGCCGTACCTGCGTCGCATCTCCGGGTCAACGAGCGTGTTCTCGTACACGTACGCCAGCGCCTCGACCGAGATGTTCTGGAGGTGAAACGCTGAACGGATTCTGCCCCAGGCAACGCGCTGAACCTCCGGATCGCCCACCACTCGTTCCACGGCCCCGGATCGGAAGTAGAACTGCTCAATCGCAGAGACAACTGCAGCCGGATCGTCTTGCATCCAGTCGCCGGTGTCCCCTCGATCAGCAAAAAGCTTCGCGGCAAGGAGCCGGAAGATCAGGCGGAAAAGCCCGGGGTAGTCGAGTGTCCCCAGATTCCGTTCCTGGTACACCGACTTGCTCGCCGCAAGCGTCTCTCGAAGGAGAGCATCGAGCTTGGTGTGGACGACTGCTTCAATCGCCGCCAGCAGGCCGATGTCGAAGAAATCCAACTGGGCTGGGACAGCGTCGAACGCGATCGACTTTGCACGGAGAATGCGCTCCGGGCCCCAGTCCGCCTGGTGTTCCCGGATCGTCCCTAGAAGATCGTCAGGCGAGATTCGCTGCAGAAGCTCGGCGGCCCCGCTAGCGGTTACCTTCCACCGACGAATCTCATGCTCGCTAAGCTCAAGCAACTGGGGGGCGCCGAGGGCACGGTACTCCTCTATGTTCCCGTCTGTTCCGCCATGCACGACGCCTAGACAGGCACTTCGGTAGCTCAGAGGCTCCTGCGCGAACGCAGCTAGAGGGACATGGCGAATAGAGTGGGCGGTGCCCAGGAGGTCAGCAAAAGCGTAATTCCGCCGGAGTAGCGGGTGTGTGTAGCCGATCTCCTCGAGACCCTGCTCGATCAGCCGCAACATCGGATTGGACTCTGTGCCAAACATCCGAGTCACCGCGGCTCTGAACCCTTGTGTGAGGCAGGCCCCGATTGCCGCGGGGTGGGCGGCCACCGCAGCAGTTCTTCGACCGCCTGCAGTACCAGGTCGGTCATCGAACTCCGGACTTCCGCGGCGCGGATCTTCAACCGCCGTTGCACGTCCTCAGGAAGATAGATTGTCGCCTTCACTTTCGAATCGGTCATGGGGTGCTCCGTGAGAACGAGAGAACTCCTGTTCTAATACCATCTTAATGGTAAGCCGTCATGGCGGCAAGATTTGGGGAACGCACACGGTAGGCTCAGCTGGTCACGATACGGCCATCTGAACGGCCTGCCGATCAACGCCTCGACGCGTTGCGACGAGGGTGAAATTCCGCCTTGACTTTCGCCGGCCCCCGTCAGAAGCAAGAGGGCGGATGCGCAACTTGAGGTATTTTGATCCGTTCGTGTACCTGCTCGATGCTAAACGACCACCGGCTGTGGCACGGGCGACACCGTACCCGCCGGTATGCCGTTGACCCGGCGCAGGAAGAAGACCGCCTCGCGAAAGGCGTCCTCGGCGTTCTCGGGATGGAATCGGTCGCGCGTACCACCGCCGGGCAGCGTAAAAGCGTGCTGCGTGCCCGCGTAAACCTTCAGCTCGAAACGCTTTCCCAGCTCGTTCAAGCGCGAGGCGTACTGGTACACCTCCTCGATCGGCGCCGTAGTGTCCGAGGCGCCGTGGATCCAGATCAGCGGCGACGAGAGTCCCACTGCCAGGTCGTACGCATGGTGCGGCCGTCGCTCGTTCGTCCCGTCACGGTAGAACGGAATCCCGTGGAAGATGACGCCCGCGTTGAGCCCTGGCATCTGGGAGAGCCCCAGCAGGGCCAGCGTGCCACCACGGCAGTACCCACCCATCGCAACGCGCTCCGCTTCCACCTGGCGGTCCGCCCGGACGTCGCGCAGACAGGCAGCGAAGTCGCCGACGAGGACCGTGTCGGGCGGATCCTTCTCGCGTGACGTGAAGTCGAACAAGGCAGTCACGATGCCTTCGGCGGCGAAGCGAGCGGCCGCCGCCCGGTGGTGCTCCCCAACACCGTTGATGCCAGGGAGAAGGATCAGCGCCGGGAATGGGCCGGCGCCGTCCGGCCTGGCGATCCACCCCTGGCTCTCGAATCCGTCGTCCGCTCGAAAGCGGACCTCGTCGACTTGCACCTCGGGCACGGCTCGACCCTCAGGCAGCGGGACGCGCGCCGCGGCCCGAGCCCGTCCGCTCTCGGGTCTGGCCCGCCCGCAGGCTGCGCTCTGGCCCCAGAGAGAGTCGATGCCCATTCGGGTCGTGGAAGTAGCTCGTGAGCCCGCCCTGGTCCTCTGGCACCGGGCGGTGCGTGAGCACCACGCCGTATTCGATGAGCTGCTGGCAGGCTGCTTCGTAGTCCTCGGGGCGCGAGTTCATCGCAAGGTGATGGCCGTGGAACTCTTCCGTGAACACCGCCGATGGCTCGCTGACGCGCTGGAAGCGAATCACCTGGCCCGAGGTCGGCATGCGAATGTCGGCATACGGATGGCCCTCGGGCGAGAGGCCGCGCCGCGCCACGTCGAACCCCATCGCCTCGGTATAGAACTCGATCGTCCGGTTCAGGTCGGAATCCTCGTATTCGACGTGGTCGATCCGGACCAGCTCGATCTCCTCGTTAGAGTGCTCCTTCGGCGCGCCGCGGTCCACGAACTCGAGGTAATTACCCTCGGTATCGTGCAGCCAGACGTGGGAGGCGTCGTCGCCATCGCTTCCGTCAGGCCCGTCGAACTCTCGACCCACCGCCCGCAGCCGTTCGAGGAGCTTTGTGAAGTCCTCGCTCACCACCTCGAACGCGAAGCGGGGCAGCCCGCGGTTGTTCGGTCGATAGGGGAGTCCGCGCTGCTCGTCGCCGAAGAGCGCGATCGCCGATGCGCCGAGGGTAACCGTCAGCTGCGGCAAACGCCGGCGGAGGACGACACCTCCGAGGACGTTGCAGTAGAAGTCCTGGGCGCGGTCGGGTTCCTGCATCGTAGTGGCGTAGTGGTCGATGAACTGCGCGTAGCACTTGCCCATGAGTCACCTCCCTTTTAGTTCCCAATTCATCGCGTTCGGCTTTCAGCCTCCCAGCTCTGAATTGCGGGTCGCTGGGCTACGTTTTGCGGGTCGCTGGGCTGACTCTACTGTGTGTCCCATTCGAAGGCGTTCCAGGTGGGTGCCGTGCGAGGCCGCGTGTCGCCCCGGATTCCCACCACACCTTCGCGGAAGACCATGACCTGAACGACGAAGTAGAGAGGCAGGACCGGCAGGTCCGTCGTGTAGGTGCTGACCAGATCGCGCCAGAGCCGCCGTTGCTCTACGGGCTCGATGGCGACTTTGAGCCCATCCACGACCCGGTCATATGCCGGGTTCTGGTAGCAGCCGTGGTTCCGCCCGGACCAGCGGGTCTGCTCGGTGGGGCAGAGCCCACCGTAGAGCACCTGGAGGGTGTTCTCGAAGCTGAGCGGGTTGGAGGTGGTCGCGAAGCCGGGGAAGGTGGCGAGTACCCGGTTGTCGCGCGCCTGTCCGGTGGAGAGGATCAGCTGTTCGGGTACCAGGCCGATCGACTTCCAGTTGTCCGCCATAATGGCCAGCTCCTGGGCCGATCCCGCCCCCGGCCTCGTCCACATGGGAATGGTGACGGGCTCACCAGAGGCGTACACGAACGTCCCGTCGGAGCCGCGGCGCCATCCGACCTCGGTGAGCAATTCTTGAGCTCGCCTCAGGTCCAGCGGATAGGTGGCGGTTACGTCCTTGACCCACTCCCATTTCGCATCGTCGGGCGGGATGAAGCTATCGGAAGGCGGCGCGTTCCCCGCGAGCATCGCGTCGACCAACGCCTGGCGGTCCAGGGCGTGCAGCAGTGCGCGTCGCACCCGCACGTCGACGAGCTCCTGTGGCCTCGCCATCTCGGGACGGAGCTGGACCTCGAAGAGGCGCCAGTGCGTCGTCTGGGCCACGAACAACGGTCGCTTGCCCGCTCGCTCCCACTCCTCTTTCACGAGCAGGGCGGATGAGAAGTCGACGGTGCGCGCCATCGCGCCGTCGACCGCGCCAGCGAGGAGGTTCGCGAGCGCGGTGCCCTCATCCGTGATGAACCGGAAAACCAGCGTGTCGATCTTCGCCCTGCCACCGTAGAACCCGTCGTAGGCCCGGAGGTTTATGTGGCTGCCTGGCTCCCAATGCTCGAGCCGGTAGGGCCCGGTGCCAACGAACTCGCGGGTCCAGAAGCCGAGCTGCTGGAAGCGCTCTTTGTCCGTTCGGTACGTGCTCTCCAGCAGGTGGCGCGGAAGCGGCGCCATCTCGTCGTCCACGAGGCTATTCGCGAAGGGGTAGGTGTTGGTCCATTCGAGGACCAGCGTGTGATCGTCCGGCGTGTCAATTCGTCCGATGAGGGAGCCGATGCGCGTGGAGAGCGGGATTTCCGGATCGGTCGTGACCGTCCAGGCGAACGCGAAATCTCTTGCCGTGAGCGGCGTTCCGTCGTGCCAGCTCACGTTGGGCCTGATCGGATAGGTGGTGCTCATCGTCCCGTCGGGCCGCACGACCCAGGAGCCCCCCTCCCTGGATGGCAGCTCCCTTGCAAGCATGGGGTGGATGTCGCCCCGTTCGTCGTAGGTGGCGAGGCGATGGTGCAGCGCCAGCTTGATGTCCGCCCCGCCGGCGCTGCCGGTTGGAACGTCGCCCATTGTTGGAATAGCGATGTTGCCCGGCTCGGCCGGCGCAGCGACGACGAGTGTCTTCGCCTCGCGCCGGGGCGCGGATGGGTCCGCTGATCCCGTGGATGTCGTCGGAGCGCCACCGGGCGCGCAGGCGACCACGACGAGCCCGAGAAGAAGCACGGCGGGTAACGAGCGGAACGGCCGATCGCTCATGGCTTTGCCTCCTTATTCGCACAGGCCAACTGCACGAAGTGGCCACTCCGGTCGCGAAAGAACAGATCGGCGCCGTCGCGCTCGAATGGGATCTGGCCGCCGTCGTAGGTCAGCCGGACCGCCGAGACGCGAACGCCGGCCAGATAGCTCGACGCCTCGTCGGCGCTAGCCGGTGTTTGCAGGATCAGCCGCGGCGTGCCCCGCAGGTTCTCCTCCGGTGGCTCGGGGAGTCGCTTGCCAGTGAGGTACACGGCGACGTAGCTCGGGCCGAACCCAGCGAAGATCTGCGCGGCCGGGCTCGGCGTGGGCTTGTGGGTGCGGAACGACACATAGGCGCTGCGGGTCCAGGGAGCGCAGGGATCATCGCCGGCGGCCCACGCCCGCGACTGCATCACGTGCTCGGTAGTCCACCCGAAGTAGCCGTCGAGATTACCGCCCAGGCCCTGGAGGTAAAAGACCTCGGCGTCCTCGATGTTCTCGACGGGCACGCCGACGTGGTCGACCAGTACGTCGGTCGGATCAGCTCCAACCAACTGGACGATGTTCCCGCTCGGATCCGTGACGTACGCCGTCATCTCCTGCTCGGCGGGATGGTCCTCGCGCCACCAGTTGACCTCGTGGCCCGCCTTGCTCAGGCTTTCTGCGAGCGCGCTCACCCTTCCCGCGCCCACGCGAAAGGCGACGTGCTGGCCCGCGTCGGCGTTGGTGCGGGGGCGCCGCGACGATACGAGCTCGACGCGCTGCGCGCCCCTTCGGTAGATCAGGGACTTTGTAGTCTTTTCCCACTGGCCGCCGGCCCCGCGAAAAACCTCGTCGTAGAGGGCGCGCGCTGACGCCAGGTCCCCCACTTCGAGGGCCACGCCGCCAATCCCTCGGATGTGGGGCGCATTACGCTCCGTCGTCTGCTCCAACGTGTTTTGTCGCCGCGCTAGCGGTCAGCGATCATCGGGTTGTAGACCTGTTCCTCGTCGCGGCGCCAGCAGACCTCCATGAAGTTGCCGCCGGGGTCTGTGAAGTAGATCGACTCACCCAGCGGCCCGGCCTCGGGGTGTGTGACTGGTCCCTCGAAGGGGACGCCCTCCTCGCGGGCGCGCTCGACGATCTCGGTGAACCGGGCGCGCGAGACGGCGAAGCCATGGCGAGCGCCATCGATTCCGCGCGGCGACTCCGGCATCGGCGCCTTGTTGCGGTGGGCGAACAGGACGAAGAGGTAATCGCCGAGCACGTTGCACGTGTGGGGGACGCTGCGCCCGTGGCGAACGTCGGCCGTGCTTACGCTGATCCGATTGCAGTGCTCGGCGCCGAGGATCCTCTCGTAGAAATCCTCTCCCTCGCGCACGTTCGGCACGCTCAGGCCGCTGTGGTTCAGTCCCTCGATCTCAGCCATGAATCCCTCCCGCGGCTGCAGCCGGCTGATGGCTCGCGGCCTGACCGGGCTCGTAATGAGTCCGATCGATCGCCTCGTCCGTGTTCACGAGCACGTGGCCCTCGTCGTTGAAGGTGATCGGGTGCAGCCAGAGCGCGTTCAGATCGGGCTGCCCGCCGACGCAATTGCCGCGCCGGTCGTACGCCGCGCGATGGTAAGGGCAGCGGAATCGCCAGTGGTCGCGCTCCCAGATGACCCGCCCGTTCATGTGGCGGCACCAGCGGCTCAGCGCGATGAAGCCGTCTTGCAGGCGGACTACGAAGAAGTCGTGCTGCTTGAAGAGCTTCACGTCGCCCACTTGATAGCTGTCAGCCGGGCCGCAGTCGATGAGGCCGGCGTTGGGGAGAATCAGCTCGGACGCCTCCGGGCCCGTGCAGTCGATCTCGACGTGGTGCCCGTCGGGATCGTTGAAGTTCATCGTGTACTCGCCCCTGGCGAGGAACTCGGCCCGGTAAACGCCGATGTCGTAACCCCACTCCTTCACCCGGCCGAGCATCTGTCGGTACTGGTTGGGCGTCATGGTGAAGGCGTGGTGGGTCCCGTTGGTGCCGGGTCGCTCGGGGACGACGTGCTCTTGCTGGACGAGAATGAGCAGCTGGCCGGTGTTCATGCGCAGCACGGCGTGGGGCCGCGCCTCACTGGTCAGGTTGCGCCCGAGAGCGTCCATTCCGAAGAAGTCGCGGTACCACGCCTCGCTGCGGTCCAGGTCCGTCACTCCCAGCACCAGGTGGCTGAGGCGGTCGGCCATCCCCTCCTCAGAGGCACACGTTGGCAGGCGCATGTGACCGCCGTATCGGGGTAGCTCATCCGATTCCGGCGGCATCTCCCACGCCTTCTCGATCTGCCGCTTGGTGAAGTAGTGTCGCTCGCGTCCGCCCTGCTCGGTCTCGCCCTGCTCTGCCATCGGCCCTCTCCCGATCCGCGCGATCACGATCGCTTCTCGGCTCGAATGTCTCGCAATCCTAGGCAGACGCCGCCGTGCAGTCAACCGGTGGCCGCCGCGAGAGGCGAAGCGTCTGGTAGTCTTGCACGGCCAGGGCTACAGCATGATGGAGGAGGCCTTATGAATGAGATCAAGTGGCTCGACCATGGCGTGATGCCGACGAATGACCTCGGGCGGGCGATCGATTTCTACACGAACGTCCTCGGCGCTCAGATCGAGGAGATCAAGAGCGTCACCACCCAGTCGCTCAACGGCGGCCGTGGTGCGATGCGGTGCTTCATGCGCCTGGGCCCCACGCGGTTTGGCGTGTTCCTGCAGCGCGAAGAGCTCCCGCCGCAGGACGGGCTGGTCGGCGGACCGTGCTACGAATGGGAGGTCGGCGACGAGGATCTCGGCCGAGCCGTCGCAAGCCTGTCGGAACACGACGTCGCGTACGAGGGACCGATCGAGGGCCCTGCCGGTTACCCCGTCGCCAGGCAGGTGTTCTTCAACGACCCGGACGGCAACCACCTCGCGCTTTGCGTGCTTCGGTAGGGACGGATGTTGGGAGGGAAATGATGGCAGTCGCGCTGAGCGAAATCCACAACCCCGGGGAGAAGACCGCGGTCGGCATCCGCTGCATGGGCGCGGTGCGCTTCGAGGCGCAGGACCTCGACGCAACCGAGGCCTTCTACACGCAGACGCTTGGCCTGGAGAAGGTATTCCGTGGCGTTGGCCCGACCGGCCGCGAGGAGTTCATCTGCCGGTTCCCGAGCGGACAGCTCGTCATAACGGAGAAGGTCGAAGCGTTGAGCCCACGCACGGGCTCAGGACGCTGGTCTGGGCACCACACCGCGTTGCACATCGAGCCGCACGACTACCAGGCGATCGATGTGCGGATCATGGCCCACCAGGAGCTTGCGACCCAGATTACTCATGGCGAGCGGTACGACCGGTCAGTCGAGGCCGTCTACGTTCACGACCCGGCCGACAATCGCTTCCAGATCAGCAGCTACGACGACGACACGACGCGTGAGCTGCCAACGAAGGCAAACCACGGAGCGGCGATTCGGGAGACCGGGATGTCACCGCAGGAGCGCCACGAGCGCTACATTGCGGAGCACGGCACGTTGCCGAGCAGCTAGCTGGATGAGCGACGCCGGCGCGGGTGGGGATCGCCCGTGCCCTGCTTGCGCGCCATGGCTGCTATCGTGATGCGGATGTCATCCGATGCGCCATCGGTGTCGGGGCCTGATGTACTCTCATGGATACGGAAGTCGCTGCGCCGTAGTACGGCGCGGGCGCTGAAGCCGCGGTTGACCCGACCGTAGGCGTCGGTCACTTCTCCGTTGAACCGCGCCTGCAAGGCAACCTCGCGGGTGACGCCGTGCATCGTGAGGTCTCCGTACAGAACGTCGGCCTCCTCCCCCCGAGCCACCCGCGTGCTGCGGAACGTGATCGTGGGATAGCGGTCTGCGTCCAGATATTCGGAGCTTTTGAGCTTACGGTCGCGGGTCTCGTTGTTGGTGTCGAGGCTCGCCGCGTCGATCGTCGCCACGACGGACCACTGCGTCGGGTCTTCGTCGTCCATGTCGAGGGTCGCCTCAAGCGAGCGGAAGATGCCTTTTACGGTGACGATGCCGAGGTGCTTGGCCGAGAACTCGGCGAGGAGATGGTTCGGATCGCAGTCCCACGGCATGCCTAGATCGCGGCCCCAGCGAAGTCGCGGTCCGGATCGAGCTCGGCAAGCTTCGGCATCACGTGCTCCGCGAGGAGCTCGGTCGATCGCTGCCAGCACTCGCGGGACGTGTGCCCCTGCGCGGCGAGAAGCATGAGCACGCCGAACCCGCCACTGGCGAAATAGAAGTCGCGGATTGCCTCGTAGACGGTGTCCGGGTCGCCAACGAAGTACCGCCCCGCCTCGACGAGGTAGTCGAACGTCACGTCCTCGATCTTGCCGGCCTCGGGCATCCAGCGCGAGAGGCCCTCCCAGTGGTCCCCGCGCTTCTGCCGTTCGAGCGCCGGCTCCATCGTCGTTCGCAGCTCGTCCTTCGCCTGCTGCACGCTGTCGGAGACGTAGACGTAGTGCACCACGCGGAAGAGGTTGCGCGACGCCTGGCGACCGGCGGCGTCCGCGGCGGCCATGTAGCAATCGCCCATCTCCTTGATGCGATGAGCGGGGTCGCCGCCCCTGCCGAAGAGCGCGATGAATCCGTTGCGCGCCGCGATCTCGATAGTGTCCGGCGAGCCGGAGCACGCGGCGGCCATGGGCGGATAAGGCTGCTGGAGTGGCTTCGGCAGGATGTTGATGCCCTTCCCGTGCCAGTACTCGCCGTCGAAGTCGAAAGGCCCGTCAGCCGTGAAACACCGCATGATGTAGTCGATCGCCTCGTACACCATCGACCGTTGGATCCCGGGCTCGATGCCGAGCTGCAGGTTATGGTCGCCGTACATCCCGTGCGTTCCCCCGTAGCCGAGCATGTAGCGACCTCCCGTGAGGTGATCGCAAACGGTCGCCTCCGTCGCCACCGTGAATGGATGGTGGTAGGGCAGCGGGCGAATGCCGGTGCCGAGCCTGATGCGCTCGGTCATCGCAGCCGCTTTGCAGATGAGCAGGTTGGCGGCCGAGACGATGTCCACGCTCTGGCCGCGGCTTCGGGAGCCGCGCTCGGCAACCCAGACCTCCTCGAAGCCGAGGCGGTCGGCCGTTACGATCTCGAAGAGGTCCTCTTCGTAGCTCAGCTGGGCGCTCGGATTGCCGCGGCCGCCTGATTCCGAAAACAGCGCCAGTTTCATTCGGCTACTCCTTGCCCCACTCGAAGAAGTTCCACGCGCCGCCGGTGGCAATGCCCGTCACTCCCTTCGTAATGAAGAACGGATCGTACTCCCAGTAGAGCGGCATGATGGCGAGGTCGCCACCCTGCTCCTTGAGCAGCTCGCGGTGGAGGGAGAGGCGCTCATTCGCCGATACGGTTACGACCAGCCGGTCGAGCAGCCCATCGACCGTCGGGTTGCTGTACCCACCTCGGTTGCGGCCCGTCCACCTTGTCGCGGCGGTCGGCGCGGACTGCGAATGGTAGCGGTCCGTGTAGAGCTGGTAGAAGCGCGGAGTGGTGATCCAGCCGCCCGGGAGGCGTGCGAGAAACTCGAGGTCTCGCGCCCGGTCGGAGCCGATGGCCAGCTCGTCGACCTGGGCACCGATCGCGCGCCAGGAGTCGGCGACAATTGCCAGGAGCTTTTCGTCGCCCCGTGTTCCGCCGATCTGGACCTCGAAGCGCTCGCCGCTTGGCTGGTGAAGCAGGATGCCGTCGGCTCCGCGCGACCATCCCGCCTGCCCGAGCAGCTCGGTGCTGCGGCGGGTGTCATAGGGGAACTGGGGGATCGACGATTCGACCTGCGCGCGCAGCTCGTGGCCGGGGAAGAACCAGCTGTCCGCCGGCGGCGCCAGGCCGTGGTTCATCACCTCAGCCATCTGGCTTCGATCGATCGCCTGATAGAACGCCTGCCGGACCGGCGTGTGGCGCAGGCCGACTGTCGGCCGAGCATACTCGGGCCGGTGCTGCATCTCGACGATCAGGAAGCCGCCGCTCAGCTTTCCCCCGACGGTGTTGCCGGTCCCTTCCCATCGCCTCCTGACGTCGACTGCCGTATCCAGGTCGATTCCCACTGGGGGCAGCACGTCGAGCTGGCCAGCGAGGATGGCAGCCACCATTGTGGTCTCATCCGAGATGAGGCGGACGTAAACGGTGTCCAGCGGCGGCCGCCCTTTGTAGTAGCCTTCGAAGCGAGCGAACTCCAGGAGCACACCCGATTCCCAGCGGACGAGGCGATAGGGCCCGAGGCCGACGAACTCAGTGGTCATCCACGGGTGATTGGGGAATGCGGCCTTGTCCGTCCGGAACGCCTCTTCGAGAAGGTGTCGAGGCATGAGGGTCAGGCCTGGGGCCTGGTCGGCATCCACGTACGGACCCGACCAGTGGATCACGAAGGTGTGCGGGTCGGGCGCGCTGGCGGACTGCATGAGCCGGAGCGGGGCGCCGATCACGTTCGGGATCTCGGCGTCTTTGATGACGCTGAACGTGAACATCAGGTCCGCGGCCGTAAAGGGCATGCCGTCGTGCCACTGGACGTTCGGGCGGATCCGCCACGTCACGTCCATCGAGCCGTCGGGGTTAATCCGCCACGTGCCCTTTTCCACGGAGATCTGCTCGACGGCCACCTCGGGGACGTACGACTGGTTGTCGTTCTGCACGACGAGCTTCTGGTGGCCGATGTATCCAACCGTGGAGGTGCCTCCGCCCCGCGTGACGAGTGTGATGTCCGTGTTCCACGTGTCCGGCTCCCGAGGGACCGCCAGGGTGAGGATTCTGGGCGCCCCGCTACTCGCGGGGCCACTCGACGCCCGCTCCCCGGTCGTTTCTCGCTGCTGAGTGCAGGCGGTAACCGCGAGAACCAGACCGAGCAAAGCGGCGACGCCTTTTCGACGATGACTGCCCATCCTCACCTCCCTGGGCCATTCGCCCGCCGGTTCATCCGACGCGCTCGGGGCTCGCCCACCGGCCGGCGGGCTGTCCCGCTGGAAGCCCCACGCCGTCTGCCCAGAAGTAGGGATTGCCGTGGCGCTGGAGGAGCCGCTCTGTCTCCTGCTGCACGAACTCTGGCTGATTGCTCCGCAGGTTCAGCTCGAAGTGATAGCCGGTCGGATCCGTGAAGTAGAGAGAGATCGTCCGGTCGCCAGCGGGATGAATCGCAAGCTGGACGTTGTGGCGCTTCATGTGGTCGAACCAGGCATCGACGTCCTCCCATTGAATCGGGAACGCGTAATGCTGGGCGAGCGTGCCCGGGTAGGGCTGCCAGTCGGCGTCCGCCTGGAAGAGATCGATGCGGATGCTGCCCATCATGATTCCGACCGGGGAGAAGCCGCCAGGCGATCCAACGGAGGTCGCAACCCGCTTGGGTCGCTCGATCGTCGCTCCGAGCACCTCTGTGTAGAAGCGGATCGACTCATCGAGGTCGCGACAGACCAGCGTGAAGTGGTCGAGTCCGGTGATCTGGGGCATGGCTTCCTCCTTCAGGTCTCAGGGCTGTCGGCCGGCAGCATAAGGCCGCCCTGTAGCTGTGTCAAAAGCGGAAAGTTTTCGCGTCCCGTAGAAGATTCGGACGGGCCAGAAGGGCGGCGACTGTTTTCTCCTTGTGCGCTGGAGTTGGCCCAGATATCGTTGGGCCGAATGCCGACCGTCGAGTCGTACGCCAACTGGGAGGGAGCCATGGGGCCACCGCCGGTGCAGAACCTCGTACATTGGACGCTCGTCGCGAGCGACGTGGAGCGCAGCAAACGCTTCTACACCGAGATCCTGGGTGCAACCCCGATAGCGCGCGACTGGCCGCCAAGCGTCCGCCTCGGCAACGCGACCATCGACATGTTTGCGACGACGGATGAGCAGCATCCTGAGCCCGGATCGCCCGGGCAGCACCATGCGTACGGCATTCGCCTCGAGGACTACGACGCCTGGGCCGACCACCTGCAGCTGTGCGGAGTTGAGTTCTTCCGGGCGACGCATGGGGACCGGCGCATCTCGATCTACGTCGACGATCCCGACGGCTACCACATCGAGCTGACGGCGGCGATCGACGACCCAGAGCAGGGACGCCGAGAGATCGAGAAGCGCGGCCTGTCCCGCTACACTAACCCCGCCGGCCCGCAGGACCGCCCCTGAAGATCGCCAGCCATCCACCGGGAGGCGCACCCATGTCCATACCTCGGCAACTGATGGTCGTGCTGCTTACGCTCGCCGTCGTCGGCTGCACGCCGGGTGCAACGCCCGGTTCCGGCCAGAGGACGCAGGGCGACCGGGAGAGCGAGGCTCCGAAGATCCTCACGATCGCTCAGCCCAATCCGCGCGAGGGCTTCGCTCCATGGTTCGTGCGCGGCAGCGGGCGCGTT
>Ga0184637_10000606_pt1 | contig 26575 bp, 16 predicted proteins | sample PLM3_127_b2_FD_133143 | JGI IMG/M metagenome (GOLD analysis project Ga0184637, IMG submission 133143) | Groundwater sediment microbial communities from an aquifer in East River, Colorado, USA - PLM3_127_b2 | ecosystem: Environmental > Terrestrial > Soil > Riparian zone | place: USA: East River... | reverse complement strand
GCTCCGCCTCTCCCGCTGCGACTTCCGCGGCGAGTTCCAGGAGGAGCTGCAGCTCAAGAACCTCGAGGCCCACGCGCCCGGCGGCTTCCGCCCCATCGCGCTCACCTACGCGAACGGCAAGCTCTACGTCGTCGACCAGATCGGGATGCGCGTCGTCGTGGCCGAGCCGACGGGCGCCGTCGTCGCTTCGTACGACCTCGCCAAGCTCGCCGGGCTGACCGCAGAGGACCGCGAGAAGTCCGAGATCCGCGGCTTCAGCGTGGACCGGAACGGCGGGATGCTCTTCACCATCCCGACCAACTTCCTCGTCTACGTCGTCGACCCCGACGGCACCACGCGGATGTTCGGCAAGCGTGGCTCGACGCCCGGGAAGTTCAACGTCATCGCCGGCGTGGATCGCGACGAGCACGGCAACATCTACGTGACCGACATGCTCCGCTCGGTCGTGAGCGTCTTCGACGCCGAGTTCCAGTTCGTGAAGGAGATCGGCTACCGCGGCCGGGGGCCTGGGGGCCTCATCGTCCCGGTGGAGATCGTCACGGCGCCGGACCGGATCTTCGTCTCGCAGTACGGGAACCGCGGCGTCTCGGTCTTCACGGTCGCGGTGAACTAGCAGCGCTCCGGTGCTTCTCGCCGGACGGGTGTTCGCAGCAACGAAGCTGAAGCAGACAGGGGAAGCAGTCGATTCGAGCAGCAGGGAAAGAAGTCAGGGGCAGTACCAAACGAAGCCAAGGGGAAGAATGACCATGAAGTTCACGAAGATCGCAGTCGCGGCAGTGTTCGCGTTTGCGTACGGCAACGCCTACGCGTTCCACTCCGGCGGCGTCGCCGAGTGTAACGGCTGCCACACGATGCACAACTCGCTCGAGGGCGTGGCGGCGGACGCCGACCTGGCGCAGTTCTCGGCCGGCCCGTTCCTCCTCAAGGGCACCGACCAGTCGTCGGCCTGCCTCAACTGCCACTCCGGCCCGCTGCAGCAGAGCTACCACGTCGCGACGTACCCGGCCGCCGCGGTTGGCGTCGCCCCGGTCAACATGACCCCCGGCGGCGACTTCGACTACGTCAAGAAGACCTACACGTGGTCGCCTCGCGCCGGCACGACGGAGACCAGCCTCAACGACCGCCACGGCCACAACATCGTCGCGGCCGACTTCGGCTTCGGCCCCGACGCGATCCTGACCGTCGCCCCGGGCGGCAGCTACCCCGCCGCGACCCTCGGCTGCCAGTCCTGCCACGACCCGCACGGCAAGTTCCGCCGCTTCGCGGACGGCTCGATCTCGAACGGCCAGGCGGAGCCCACCCTCCCGATCCGCGGCTCGGGCTCGTACTTCACGAGCGCTGACCCCATCACCGACATCTACGCGGTCGGCGTGTACCGCCTCCTCGGCGGCATCGGCTACCAGCCGAAGTCGCTCGCCGGCGCCTACTCGTTCGGCAACACCGTCCCGGCCGCCGTCGCCCCGTCGTCGTACAACCGCTCCGAGGTCGCGACGCAGACGAAGGTCGCCTACGGCGCCAACATGTCCGAGTGGTGCGCGAACTGCCACACGCAGATCCACCAGGTCGGCTACACCTCCGGCACGGCGGGCCTGACGCACCCCTCCGGCAACTCCGAGGTGCTCGATTCGTTCATCGTCTCGAACTACAACATGTACGTGAAGACGGGCGACCTCACCGGCACCGTCGCGACCGCGTGGAACTCCCTCATCCCCTTCGAGGAGGGCTCGACGGACTACGTCGTGCTGAAGGGCAAGGTTGCTGACCTCACCGGTCCTGAGAGCGGCACCGAGAACGTGATGTGCGTCTCCTGCCACCGCGTCCACGCCTCCGCGTTCGACTCGATGCTCCGCTTCTCGCTCGGGTACGAGTTCATGACGGGCGGCGACGCTGCGGGCGTCCCGAGCTACACGACGTCGGTCGCGACGGCGCAGGGCAAGACGCAGACCGAGGCCGAGTCGGCGTACTACGGCCGCCCGGCGACGGCGTTCGCGCCGTACCAGCGCGCGCTCTGCAACAAGTGCCACGTCAAGGACTAACCAGCAGCAGTTGCTGAGCTGAGCAGTCGAGGGGGCCGCGCGCAAGCGCGGCCCCCTTTCCATTCACGGCGCGACAATGGCTGGGAAGACGCCGCCTTCTTCCCTTGTTCTGTGTGTGCCGGGCGGAGCAAAATGGCGACGTCTCGGCGGCCGGGGGTCCACGTTGACGCGAAAGACCGCGACCGTCGCGCTCGCCGCGCTCCTCTCGGCGTGCCACCCGAGGATGCGCGCCGCAACGGTTCCGCCGCGCGGCCCGGACGAGGGTGAGGTGGCGGTGTACCTGCAGCCTCTCGAGGGCGAGGCCGCGCGTCTGGCGCTCTCCTTCGCGGCGGTGGCGCTCGTCCGCTCGGACGGTGGCGAGGTGCCGCTCTCGCTCGCGGTGCGCGACGCCGCCGGCGCGCGCCAGCGGCGCATCGCCCACGGGCGCGTCCCCTCGGGCCAGTACGTCGCGGCGAACATCCGCATCGAGCGCGCCACCGTCGAGACCGGGGAGCGGCCCGCCGATCTCCACGTCGCGCCGGAGCCGGTCCGCGTGGACGCCGCGTTCCGGGTGCTGCCCGGCCGCGCCGTCCTCGTGCAGCTCCAGCTCTCCGTCGCCCGCTCCGAGCAGCCCGGCTTCGGCTTCGCGCCGAGCTTCTTCTCCGCCGCGGCGGGGCCGGGGACCACCCAGTCCGTCGGGTACGCCACCGCGCCGGGCTCGGACCTGGTGACGGTCTTCGATCGCAGGACGCGGCAGGTCACCGGGCTCGTCGCCACGGGCGCCCGGCCGCGGGGCGTCGCGTTCCACCCGCTGCTCGCCCGCGCGTACGTCGCGATCTCCGGCGAGGACCGGATCGAGGTGCTCGACGTCGTGACCGGCGAGCCGCTCGCGAGCGTCCGCCTCCAGGGCGGGGACCGCCCCGAGGCCGTCGCGCTCACGCGCGACGGCCGGACGATGCTCGTCCTCGCGCCGGGCTCGGACAGCCTCGTCTTCGTGGACGTCGACGGGAGCGTCGAGGTCGGCCGCGTGACGGTGGGTGAGGGGGCGACGAGCCTCGTCGTGGACGGCGCGGATCGACGCGCGTACGTCCTGAACCGCCGCGCCAGCACCGTGACCGTCGTGGACCTGGCGAGCCAGTCCGTGGCCGCGACGATCTCCACCGACGCGGAGCCGCACCGGGCGGCCCTGAGCGCGCGGGGCGACCGGCTCTACGTCGTGCACCGCGGGTCGGCGTACCTCACCATCCACACCCTCCCGGACCTCGCGCCTGCCGGGCGGCTGTACGTGGGGCTCGGCGCGGCGGCCGTGTTCGTCGATCCGCGCACCGACCTCCTCTACGTCTCGCTCGACGACGACCCGCGCCTCCAGGTCTACGATCCGCTCTCCCTCGTCCCGGTCCACCACCTCGACGTCGGCGGGACGGCCGCCGACCTCGCCATGGACCGCGCCGAGAACGTGCTCTTCGCGCTCGTGCCCGAGCGGCGCGACGTCGCCGTCGTGGACCTCGGAAGCCGGCGGACCGTGGCGCGCCTCGACATGGAGGGCGCGCCGTTCGACCTCGCGCTCCTGAGGGAGGGGCGCTGATCGTGCGCCTGGTCCGCTCGAGCGCCGCCCTCCTCCTCGCCGCCGCGGCCTGCGCCGCCCGCGCGGACGATCTCGCCATCCGGGCAGAGCCGGGGTACGACGCGACCGACCTCACCACCATCGACGCCTCGGGCGTGACGAACCGCTCCCGCTCCCAGGCGGTCAGGCAGAAGTACCGGCTCACCCTCGACCGCTCCTTCTCGTCCCGGCTGCGCCTCAACGCCGGCGGGATCTTCGACCAGCTGAACGGGACGCAGATCCTGAACGACGTCGAGGAGTCCTCGGCCGATCGCCGGATGAGCTTCTACGGGACCCTCGGGTTCGGCGACCGGGTCCTCGGCGGGGAGGTCGGCTACGTCCGCCGCGACGAGCGGCCCGAGCTCCGCCTCGGCTCGGCGGCCAGGCGGACCGAGACGTACTCTGCAAACGTCGGCTGGAACCCCGACGACCTGCCGCAGCTCTCCCTCCGGGCGTCCCGGACGGCCCGCTTCGCGGGCGCCGCGTCCGAGCCGTTCCAGGTGACCCTCCAGTCGCAGCTCGCGGCCGGCTACGTCCCGGTGGAGGGGCTCGATCTTCGCTACTCCCTGGCGGTGACGGACGCGGACGCCGAGCTCGACACGTTCGAGGTCCTGAACAGCGCCCGCGCGAGCTACTCGACGAAGCTCCTCGGCGGCCGCTCGACCCTGTACTCCTCGTACGACGCCGGCCACCGGAGCGCGCAGATCGTCGCGAAGCCGGGCCAGCTCGTGCCCACCCGCCAGCTCCCCGTCGCCGGGCTCTCGCTCGTCGAGAGCGCGCTCACGTCCCCCGAGAGCGCGCAGCTCGACCGGAACCCGGGGCTCGTCGACGGCAACGTCTCGTCCCCGACCGCGCTCAACATCGGGTACGGCCCCTCCTCCCGCGGGGACACCTGGCGCCGGCACGTCGGGGTGGAGCTCGCCGACAACGCGACGCCGGTGAACCTCTTCCACGTCTACCTGGACCGCCCGCTCGAGCCGCTGATCGCGCCGCTCTTCGCGTTCGAGGTGTACCAGAGCATCGACAACAAGATATGGACGAGGGTCGCCCCGGAGCCGCGCGGGGGCGCCGCGACGCGCTACGACGAGCTGGAGTCCCGCTTCGAGGTCCGCTTCGTCACGGTGCGCGCGAGGTACCTCAAGTTCGTCGTCCGCCCGCTGGCGGTCGGCGCGACCATCGACCCCGCCCTCGCCGACGTGTTCGTGACCGAGCTCCAGACGTTCGAGGAGCGGAAGGCCGAGGACATCCGCTCGGAGACGTCGGGGTACTCGCAGCGCCTGAGCGGCGCGATCCGGACGCGGCTCCTGCGGGGTCACGACCTCTCGCACGACGCCGCGGTCAACCTGACCTACGCGTCCGCCGACGGGACCTCGCGATCCTCCTGGTTCCTCGAGAACGGGCTCCAGTACGGGCGCCAGCTCGCCCGGACGGTCTCCTTCTCGTCGCGCGTGTCCCGCCTCGACTACTCGCAGCCCGACGGCACGCACGAGGGGGCGTTCAACTACAGCGCCTCGCTCACTGCGGCCCCGCTCCCGACGCTCTCGCACATCCTCACGTACAGCGGTGCCGCGGTCCAGGGCGCCGCGAAGGACTCGCTCCGCAACGGCGTGACCCTCTCGAACCGGGCCGATCTCTACGACGGGATTAGCGTGGCCGCGATCGGCAGTTACAGCAGGGACGTGAGCTGGCCCGGCGGGACCACCACGAGCGCGCTGGCGAGCGCCAGCACGACCGTGACCCCGCACCGCACGACCACGCTCACCGGGACCTATGCCGTGACGACGACGCGCCAGGGGATCGAGGGCTCGCGCCGCCGCACGCTGACGCGCGCGGACGCGAGCGTCACGTTCGCGCCGTTCAGCGCCCTGTTCGCGACGGCGAGCATCGCCCAGGTGACGGCGACCGACACGCGCACCCAGAACCTCTTCAGCGTGTCGAGCGGCTTCTCCCCGTTCCAGGGCGGCGACCTGCAGCTCCGCTTCTCGTACTTCGAGACCCTCGACGACGCGAGCGACGGGCGCACGCGGATGGTCTCGCCCGGACTCCGCTGGCAGATCCGCCGCGGCACCTTCTTCGACGTCGCGTACGTCGCGACCGACACGCGCGCTCCCATCGCCCAGACGCGCGGCCGCACGTTCTCCGCGAACCTCGTCGCCCCGCTCTGGTGAGCCCATGCGCCCTCGAAGCCTCACAGCCCTCGCCGTCGCCGCCGCGCTCGCCGCGGGCTGCGGGACCGCCCGGAAGCGGACCTACACGGACGGTGAGATGGACTTCGGCTCGGTCCGCACCGTCGCGGTGCTGCCCTTCACCAACCTGACGCGGGACAACCTCGCGGCCGATCGGGTCCGGGACGTCTTCGCCAACGCGCTCCTCGCGACGGGGGCCGTCTACGTCGTGCCGCAAGGGGAGGTCGCGCGCGGCGCCCAGCAGGCCAACCTCGCCTCGCCGAGCCCGACGCCCGACGAGGTCATGAAGCTCGGGAAGCTCCTCAAGGCCGACGCGGTCATCGCGGGGGTCGTCCGCGAGTACGGCGAGGTGAAGTCGGGCACCTCCACGGGGAGCCTCGTCTCCCTGACGGTCCAGATGTTCGAGACGTCCACGGGCAAGATCGTGTGGTCGGCAGCCTCGACGAAGGGGGGCGTCACCGTGACGGCCCGGCTCTTCGGATCGTCGGGACCGCCGCTCAACGCCGTCACCGAGGCCGCGGTCGATGACCTGCTCGAGAAGCTGTTCTAGCCGCGCCGCCGTCGCGCTCGTCGTCGCCGCGGCTCTCGCCGCGGGCGTGGGCTGCGCGGGCGGGCGACCCCGGCCCCGCGAGGAGCGGCTGCGGGTGGCGCTGCTCCCGCCCGACAACCTCACGGGCGGGATGGCGCCGGTGCGCGAGGTCGAGGCCGCCCTCGAGCTGGCGCTCGCGCGCCGCGGCGTGGACGTGGTGGCGGGAGATCAGGTCTCGCTGTTCCTCGCCGCCAACCGCCTGCGCTACACGGGCGCGGTCGATCCGCTCATGGCGGGGCTCGCCCACGAGGCGCTCGGCGTGGACGGCATCGTCGTGACGAGCCTCGAGCTGTACGCCGCGTCCCCGCCGCGCATCGCGATCGTCGCGCGGCTCGTCTCCGCGACGGCTGCGCCCGAGCTCCTGTGGATCGACGGGGTCGCGCGCGCGGGCGACGACACCAAGGGCCTCCTCGGGCTCGGGGCGGTGGGATCCGTGGAGCAGCTCCGGAGCGAGGCGGTGAACGCGCTCGCAAGCTCCCTCGCCAGGTTCGCGAACGGCGGGCGCCAGCCGTCGCAGTGCGAGGGCGGCATCCGCTTCGGGCCCAGGGTCACGTTCCGGTCCACCTGGCTCGAGGGCTCCGGCACCGTCTCGGTCGCGGTCCTGCCCTTCCTCAACCAGACGAAGCGGAAGAACGCAGGCGAGATCCTGGCGCTCGAGTTCGTCCGCCAGCTCTCGGCCGTCCCGAGCGTGCGCGTCCTCGAGCCGGGCGCTGTCCGCGCGGACCTCCTCCGCTTCCGGGTGGTGTACGCGGACGGCGTGTCGCTCGAGAACTCGCGCCTCCTGGCGGCGGCGCTCGACGTGGACCTCGTCCTGTCCGGCACGGTCCGGGAGCTCTCCGACGCCGGGACGCCGCGGGTGGACTTCAGCGCAGCGCTGGTCGAGAAGGGCTCGAAGCAGGTCGTGTGGCAGTCCACCTCGTACAGCACCGGGACGGACGGCGTCGTCCTGTTCGACTTCGGAACCATCCGGACGTCCCACGCGCTCGCCTGCCGGATGGCGAGGAAGGTCGTGGAGGAGATGGGCTTCGACGACCGGCGCCGCTCGGCGCCGCGCGCCGCGCCGGCGCTCGACGCGACCACCGCGGCGGCGGATCGTGCCTCTCAGAACTCCGCGCCAGCTGCGCAATCTTTGCAGAAGACGCAGGGCCAGCAAGCGCCCATTACCCCGTAATCGTTCACTAGTTCGCGTATGCTACCGTCCGATCGGGGGCACACGCGTTGCACGGCGGCGGTCCCGACATGCTCGACATTCTCGCTGGTCCCGCGCGGCGGATCTCCGCCGCGGCCCTTCTCCTCTCGCCCCTGCTCGCCGTGGCCATGCCCGGCGCGATGCCGCCCGGCGGCTCGCCGGCCGCGGCTGGCTCCGTTCCGTCCGTGAAGGTGAAGCTCGAGCTGCCGCTCCTCTCCGAGGAGCTCGCCGACGTCCCCGTCGCGAAGGTCGGCGAGGACGCCATCACGCTCGGCGAGCTGGGTCAGGCCCTGGCCGTGACGCACGAAGGGCAGGCGCCGACGTCGACCGCGAAGGCCGGGAAGAAGGACGTCCGCGCGATGATGGAGCGTCTGATCAGCACGCGCCTCGTCGTCGCCGAGGCCCGTGCGATGGGCATGGACGAGCTCGACGACGTGAAGAAGGCGCTCGCGACGTTCAGGACCAACACGCTCCGCGCCATGGTCGAGGAGCGCGTGACCACCGGCCTCCACGCCGACGCGTTCGAGCTGGAGCGCGAGTACCGCGCCGCGACGATCCAGTACCGCACGCGGTCGCTCCTCTTCGACAAGGCCGAGGACGCGGCCGCCGCGGCGGCGGAGCTGCGCGGCGGGAAGGCGTTCGACGAGGTGGCCAAGGCCGCCCTCGCGGAGAAGAAGGCGACGGGCGGCGAGCCGGCCGGGGTGCAGGCCGCCTCGAAGATGCTGCCCGAGGTCGTGGCGGCGCTGAAGGACCGCGAGCCCGGCGCCGTCGAGGTGGTCGCCGTCCCGAAGGGACAGGCGGTCGTGCTGCTCGAGGCGGTCTCGTACGGCGAGGACCCGGCGGTGAAGGCCCAGATCGAGGAGCGGCTCCTCGCGGGGGTGCACCGCGCGCGCCTCGAGGAGTACTTCAAGGAGCTGAAGCAGAAGCACGTGAAGATCGATCACGCCCTGGTCCGGAGCCTCGACTACCACTCGGCGAAGCGCCTCGAGGCGTACACGAAGGACCCGCGCGTCGTCGCCCGGATCCAGGGCGAGCTGCCCGTCACCGTCGGGCACCTCACCGCGGAGATCCGCAAGGACTTCTTCCACGGGTACGACACCGCCATCCGCGAGAAGAAGATCAACGCGAAGAAGGAGGAGAAGCTCAACAGCCTGCTCCTCCGGCTCGTCTTCCTCCGGGAGGCGGCGATCCAGGACCTCGAGCGGTCGGCCGACTACCGGCGCCGGTATGCCGACTTCGAGCGCTCGGCCCTCTTCAGCACGTTCGTGAAGCAGGTCGTCCTGAAGGACGTCGAGGTGATGGAGTCCGAGGTGCGGAAGCACTACGAGGAGCACCTCTCGGAGTACACGTACCCCGCGATGTACCGGCTCGACGGGCTTGCGTTCGGCACCGCCGGCGACGCGCAGGCCGCGCTCGCGAAGCTCCGGGCCGGCACCGACCTCAAGTGGATGAAGACCAACGCGCAGGGCCAGCTCGCCGCCGGGAAGCGGGCGCTCGAGTTCGGCGAGGCGCCGATCGCCGCGACCGGCATGCCCGCGACGCTTTCCCGCGCGCTCTCCGGCGCGAAGGAGGGGGACCGGCGCCTCTACTCGACCGACGACGGAGCGCAGCACTACGTGATCGCCGTGCTCGCCGTGGCCCAGCCCGAGCCGCAGCCGTACCTCGAGGTGCGCGAGAAGGTCGCGCGCAAGCTCCACGGCGAGCACGTGTCCAAGGCCGTGCGCGAGTGGGCGAAGAAGCTCGAGGAGGTCCACACCGTGACGCTCTTCGTGACCGCCGTCGGCGAGTAGCCTCGCCCTGGAGCCGGCCGTGAACCCGAATCCCATCCTCCGCCGGATGCTGCGCCCCGCGCTCGTCCTGGCTGTGCTCGCCCTCGCGCCCGCCGCCGACGCGGCGCCCCGCGAGTTCAAGAAGAAGGACTGCCTCGACTGCCACTCGAAGTTCGTGTCGGAGGTGATGCCGCGCAAGCACCTCCACGCGAACGTCCGCGATCGGAAGTGCGAGGAGTGCCACCTCCGACACGGGATCGTCCCGAAGCTCGTGCTCAAGGAGAACGGCAACGCCCTCTGCTTCAAGTGCCACAAGCGCGAGGCCCTCGGGCTCGACAAGCCGAACGTCCACCGCGCGGTGCGCACGGGCTCCTGCACGAAGTGCCACGACGCGCACGGCTCGAACGCGCCGCACATGCTGAAGGCCGAGGGCGCCGGCGCCTGCTACACGTGCCACGACAAGACGGCCTTCGAGAAGAAGACCGTCCACGCGGTGCTCAAGAAGGACGGGTGCGCGGCGTGCCACGACGCGCACGCGTCGGCCGAGAAGGCGCTGCTCGTCCAGCCCGAGGGGAAGCTCTGCGCGAAGTGCCACGCGCCAACCGCGGCGGGCTTCAAGAAGGCCCACGGCGACTACCCCGTCGCGACCTGCTCCGGGTGCCACGACCCGCACGCGTCCGACGGCAAGAAGCTCCTCAAGGTCTCGGTCCACGACCCGGTCGCCTCCGCCTCGTGCGACGGCTGCCACGCCTCGGCCAAGTCGGCGAAGCCGCTCGCGCTCGCGAAGACCGGCGCCGCGCTCTGCGCCGACTGCCACGACCCGGACACCTACGCGAAGGGCGCCGTCAAGCACGCGCCGGTCGTGAAGGGCGACTGCACGGTGTGCCACGACCCGCACGCGTCTCAGTCCAAGGGCCTGACGCGCAAGGCGGGCGCGAGCCTGTGCGTCGCGTGCCACGAGGCGCAGGGCCAGAAGGTGCAGAACGCCCACGCACCCATGAAGGACGGCTGCGCCGCCTGCCACCGGCCGCACGCGTCCGACGCGAAGCGGCTCCTCGTCAAGGACGCGAAGGCGCTCTGCGGCGACTGCCACGCGAAGACCGCCGCGGAGAAGAAGAAGGTCCCGCACGCGCCGGTGGTGAAGGGCGAGTGCGCGGCCTGCCACGACGCGCACGGCTCCAACGTGTCCGGGATGCTCAGCCGCCGCACACACGAGGTCTGCTACGCGTGCCACAAGGACGCGGAGGTCCGCTTCGTCAAGGCGTACACGCACGCCCCGGTCGCCGAGGGCAATTGCACCGCCTGTCACGTGGCCCACGGCTCGACGGAGAAGGGCATCCTCAAGGCGGCCGGCGCGAAGCTCTGCCAGGGCTGTCACGCCGACCTGATGAAGCCTGCGGCGGGGGCTGGCACGAACCACCCGCCGTTCGAGAAGGGTGACTGCCTCGGCTGCCACGACGCGCACGCGTCGAACGTGAAGGGCATGCTCGTCGCGGAGCCGACGACCCTGTGCGGAAAGTGCCACCAGCCGCAGGTCAAGGAGGCGGCGGCCGCGAAGAGCGTCCACGTCGCGTTCAGCAAGGGCGACTGCGCGAGCTGCCACTCGCCCCACAAGGCCAGCCTCAAGAAGCTGATGCTCGCGAAGAGCCCCGACGTCTGCCTCAGCTGCCACACGAAGACGAAGGAGCGGCTCGCGACGCTGAAGAACCACTCGCCGGTGGACGACTGCCTCACCTGCCACCGGCCGCACGCCTCGGCGGAGGCCCGGCTCCAGACGAAGCCGACGCTCGAGCTGTGCGGCGAGTGCCACGAGCTCGGCGCGAAGCCGTTCCAGGAGGCGCACCTCGGCATCGACGCCAAGGGGACGGACTGCATGAGCTGCCACGACGCCCACGCGTCGCGCGATCCGAAGTTCCTCAAGGCGACCGTGCACGCGCCGTTCGGTGCGCGCGAGTGCGAGAGCTGCCATGCCGTCGCGAAGAAGAAGTGAGGACGAGCCCATGACGCCGAGATCCTTCCTCCGCGCCGCCGTCGCCCTCGGGCTCCTCGCGCTCGCCGCGCCGGGGGCGGGGGCCCCCCCGGCCGCGCCCAAGCCCGACGCGAAGGCGGCCACCCGCCAGAAGCTGAAGCCAGGCGCGAACGGCGCGCTGTGCCTCGACTGTCACCCGCAGTTCTCCGACCGGTTGAAGATGGCGTCGGTGCACACCCCGGTGCGCGCCAAGCAGTGCACCGGCTGTCACAACCCACACGCCTCGGACCACGGCAAGCTGCTCTCCGCGACCGGCGGCGCGGCGTGCGCCGCCTGTCACGCGGGCACCGTCCCGGCCGGCGCGAAGAGCGTCCACGAGCCCGCCGCCAAGGGCGAGTGCCAGAAGTGCCACGACCCGCACGCCTCGGCGACGGCGGGGAACCTCGTGAAGCCGGTGGGCGAGCTCTGCGCCTCCTGTCACCAGAAGACCGCGGAGGCCGCGGCCAAGGCGAAGTACAAGCACGCCCCCGTCGAGAAGGGCTGCTCCGCCTGCCACCTGCCCCACGCGTCGGCGAAGACCGCTGCGCTCCTCGCGACGGACGTCCCGGACCTCTGCCTGAAGTGCCACAAGCCGGACCGGCCCACCTTCGCGAAGAAGCACATGGGCTATCCGGTCGCGAAGTCGCGCTGCACCTCCTGTCACGACCCGCACGGCTCGAACCAGAACGGCCTGATGTACGCGGAGGTCCACTCGCCCGTTGCGAAGGGCATGTGCAACCAGTGCCACGAGCCCCCGGGCTCGGCGGCGGGGTTCGCGACGAAGACCGAGGGCGTGGCGCTCTGCAACAAGTGCCACAACCAGCAGCTCGCGACGATGCTCGACAAGGGCCGGGTCCACCGGCCGGTCCTCGAGGGCGACGCGTGCCTCACGTGCCACTCGCCGCACGCGTCGCGGGCCAAGGGGCTCGTGAAGGCCGGCGGGACGGCGCTGTGCGGCGGGTGCCACTCCGAGAGCGTGAAGCGCCAGGCGCTCTCCCGGACGAAGCACCAGCCGGTCCTGGACGGCGATTGCGCGAAGTGCCACGACCCGCACTCGTCGAACGCGCCGCTCATGCTGAAGCCGGCCATCACGGTCGAGCTGTGCGGGACGTGCCACAACTACCAGAAGCACTCGTCGCACCCCATCGGCGAGAAGGTGGTCGATCCGCGTAACCCGAACCTCACGGTCGACTGCCTCTCGTGCCACCGCGCCCACGGGACGGAGCACGAGCACATGATGCCGTTCCCGAAGACGACGGACCTGTGCGTCAAGTGCCACCAGGACATGAAGAGGTGATGACCGTGCACCGCTCCATCCTCGGCCTCACCGCCGCGCTGGCCGCCGCGCTCCTTCCCGCGGGCGCGCGCGCGCAGTCGATCACCCTCACGCACGTCGAGTCGATCTACGCCGACGCGAAGAAGGGCGCGCTGAAGGCGCCGGAGGGCGTCGCGTGCACCGAGTCGGGCCGCGTCATCGTGGCCGACACCGGGCACGCCCGGCTCGTCGCCTACGCGATGAAGGACGGCAAGCTCGGCGGCGGGACGGCGATCCCGCTGCCGGAGGGCGCCCAGCCGGTGCGCGTGCAGATCGACGGCAAGGGCGACGTGCTGGTGCTCGACCGGAAGACGCGGGCCATCCTGCGCGTCGGCGAGAGCGGCGCCGCGACGCCCGTCGAGGCGAAGGGCGCGCCGGCGAAGCTCATCCCGGCGAGCTTCAAGGTGGACGGCTCGGATCGCCTGTACGTCCTCGACGGCGCCTCGCGCGCGGTGCTCGTCCTCGACCGGGACGGGAACGTCGGTCGCAAGCTCGACCTGCCGCGCGAGGGCGGGGCGCTCTTCACCGACCTCGCGCTCGACGCCGCCGGGACGATCTACGCGGTGGACGGGGTGAACGCGACGGTGTGGGCCGCCGACAAGAGCGCGACGGCGTTCCGCCAGATCTCGAAGAAGCTCGAGGACGTGATGAGCTTCCCCGCGTACGTGACGATGACGCCGCGTGGAGCGCTCCTCCTCGTCGATCAGAGCGGAAACGGGATCGTGACCATCGGGGTGGACGGGGCGTTCCTGGGCCGCCAGCTGGCGGTGGGCTGGGAAGACGGCCTCGTCCAGTACCCCGCGCAGATCTGCCTCACGGGGAAGGGGGAGGCGCTGCTCGCCGACCGGAACAACAACCGGGTGCAGGTCTTCTCGCTGCACTGACGCACAGTCGGTCCTCCGTTGACGCCGGTCAACGGCAGGCGTCCCGGGTGCATGGTACAGGCGCATTCGCCCGCGAAAGATGGCCGCAGGTGCGCTGACGTCCCGCGGCCTCCCACCCTTCAGAAACGCTGCGCCAGCAGACGAACGTGTTAACATCCAAGGGCTTGGCCGCACTTTCCGTGAAGCGGCCGCCCGAGGGGGAAAGCATGTCCGTCCGCAACGTTCCGGCGCTCACCGCGTTCCGGCGCGCCGCGTTCACCGCTCTCGCCGCCGTCGCGCTCGCCTGCGAGGTGCCGGTCGTCGAGGCCCCCGCCGCCGACGAGAGCCCGGCGGCGACGAGCCGCGCGGCCGCGACGATGGCCGACGGCTCCGTGTGCACCGGCAGCGGCGCGCACGACAGGCACGCCTTCCCGGCGGGGTGCGTGCTGTGCCACGCCTGCGGCGGCGCCTATGGCTTCAGCCTGATCACCTTGCCCGGCGGGACGACGACGGCGGGCGGCACGATGACCCGCGGCGCCACCGACACCACCTGCGCCGTCGCGTGTCACGGGACCCAGTCCGTCTCCTGGAGCGCGGTCGGCCCGCTCGCCTGCTCGAGCTGCCACGACGACGTCGTGCAGCCGGGCGTCGTCTACCTCTCGATGCACGCCCAGACCTCGCCGGACGCCGCGACGGAGCGCTCGGGCTGCCAGGGCTGCCACGACATCTCCGGCCACACCGGCGGCAGCGTGCGGATCGCGCTCGGCGACGGGACGTACGTGGACGCGACCAACGGCGATCCCGCGCAGCTCGCGGCGGCGTGCCTCGCCTGCCACGACGGCGCCGGGAACCCGATCGCCGGGCAGACGCCGCCGCCCGTCGTCGCGGGCTGGACCTCCACCTCCGGCGACTTCCACGGCGTGCGCGCCGGGACGGGCTACGGCGGGACGCTCAGGGCGCCGTACGCCCGCGGCCAGGACCAAATGGCGTGCACCGCGTGCCACGACGCGCACGCGAGCGCGAACGCGTACCTCGTCGGCGCCACCGTGAACGGCACCCCGGTTCCGCCCGAGCTCGTCAACAGCGCCGGCCAGGGCGCCGAGCACCTCTGCTCCTCGTGCCACGAGGGCGAGCGGCATCAGGGGTGCGTGGACTGCCACGGCGTCGATCCGGTGCCCGGTGGCGGGACCGCGTGCTTCACGTGCCACGGGCACGAGGGGATCGTCGTCTGGCCGAAGCCCGCGCCGCAGCACAAGATCGGCCCGGCGGAGCTGTGCATCCACTGTCACAGCCCGGGGTGGCTGCCGGTCGTCGAGTTCATTCCGCCGGCGATCTCGAACGGGATCGTCAACGTGACCGCCATCGGCGCCGACAGCGCGACGATCAGCTGGAACACGGTCGAGCCCGCCACGTCGTTCGTGGAGTACGGGACGGGCGGGAACCTGAGCCGGGTAGCCGGGGACTCTGCGTACGAGTACTACCACGAGGTCGTGCTCACCGGTCTCGAGACGGCGGTCACCTACGACTTCCGCGTCCGCACGACGGACCGGCTGCGGAACGTGCAGCTGTCGTCCATCCGGACCTTCCGGACGTTCGACCCCTCCGCGCCGCCCGCGCCGACGCTCACGCCCGCGCCCGATCTCATCTTCTGCGACGACTTCATGACCTCGGCGCCGCAGACCCTCCACTGGAGCGCCGTCACGTCCGTTACCGGCAACCCCATCCAGTACCGGGTGGTCGTCGACGACGGCCCCTCGTTCGACAGCCTCACCGCGGACTCCGGCTGGATCGCCGGGACGAGCTACACGACCAACGTGCCGCTCGCCTGGGATCCCGACGCGTACTACTACCGGTGGCGCGTCCAGGCCCGGGACTCGGTCACGTTCGCCGAGGGCCAGTGGTCGGCCGTGAGCGCGTTCTGGGGCGCGCTGGCCTGCTGGTAGCCTCGCGGCGTCTCGCTTGAATACGGGCGGCCCGGCGTCAGCCGGGCCGTTCGTGCTTTCTGAAGCGCGGCTCGGCTCGGCGCCGCGACCCGGGCGTCACCCCGGCGTGCTTGACCTATGATGCGCCGCGATGCCGATCCCGCGCGTGCTCAGCAGGCCCGCCGCGCTCGCCGCCGCGCTCGCGGTGGTCGCGTTCGCCGTCTGGACCCCGGTGCTGGGGAACGGGTTCGTCTGGGACGACGGGCCGATCATCGTGGAGAACCCGGACACGCGCGACCTCGGGAGCCTGCCGCGCGTGCTCCTCTCGCCGGACCAGACGCCGCCGTATTACCGGCCGCTGAACCGGGCGTCGTACCTCCTCGACCACCGGCTCTTCGGCCTCGACCCGCGCGGCTTCCACGCCGTGAGCCTGGCCCTGCACGTCGCGAACGTGCTGCTCCTCTTCGCGATCGGCCGCAGGCTCCTCGGCGCCGAGGTGCCGGCCGCGCTCGCGGCCCTCCTCTTCGCGCTGCACCCCGTGAACGCGGAGGCGGTGAGCTTCGTCACGGCCCGGAACAACCTCTTCGCGCTCCTGTTCTCGCTCGCGGCGCTCCTGCTCTTCGCGGACGCGGTCCGCCGGCGCTCGACCGCGCGCGCCTGGGCGAGCGGCGGCGCGCTGCTCCTCGGGCTCCTCTCCAAGGAGCAGGCGGCGATGACGCTCCCCGCCCTGCTCGCGTGGCTGTGGATCGTCGAGCGGCAGGGCCCCCGCGCGTGGCCACGCGCCTGGCGCGCGGCGATGCCGCACGCGCTGGCGGCGGTCGTGTACCTCGCCCTCCGCGCGGTGTCGCTCGGCCCGGCGGCGGAGGCCGGGGCCGCGGCGCCGGGACCGCTCGCGAGCCGCCTCGGCGAGAACGTCGTCACGATTCCGCGCCTCCTGGGGCTGGTCGTCTTCCCGCGCGAGCTCACCATCTTCCACCGGCCGGGTCCGGGCGGGCTCTCCACCGGGGTGCTCGTCGCGGCGTGGATCGCGATCGCCGCGGCCGTGGCCCTCCTCGCCTCGCGGCGCACCCCCGGCGCGTCCTTCGGGCTCGCCTGGTTCGCGCTCCACCTCGTGCCGCTCGCGGGCGTCGTCGCGATCCCGGCGACGACGCGCGTGGCCGAGCGGTTCCTGTACCTCCCGCTCGCGGGCGCCGCGCTCCTCGCGGCGGGCGTGGCGGGCCGCGCGGTGCGCCGCTGGCCCCGCGCGCGGCCCGCGGTGGTGGCGCTGTCCGCGCTCCTCCTGGTCGCCCTCGCCGCGAGGTCGGTGGAGCGCGCGAGAGACTGGAAGGACGACGAGACGCTCGCCCGCAGCGCGGTCCGGACGGATCCCGGCTCGGCGGAGGCCCGCTTCAACCTGGGGGTCGTCCTGAAGGACCAGGGCGACCTCGCCGGCGCGCGCGAGCAGTGGGAGGCCGCCGCCCGGGTGGACCCGCGCCACGCGCGCGCGCTCACGCAGCTCGGGACGCTCTCGGCGGTGAAGGGAGATCTCCCGGGCGCCGAGCGGCTCCTGCGCGAGGCGCTGGCGGCCGAGCCGGTTCCGATCGCGCACCTGAACCTGGCGCGCATCCTCGAGCGAACGGGTCGTCCGGAGGAGGCGCTCGTCCACTACCGCGCGTTCGTCCGCACGGCGACCGACCTCGAGGCGTCGCTCGTGCCCGCCGCAGAGGCGCGCATCCGGCTGCTCGCGCAGTGAGCCCGGGGAGTCTGGAGGAGGCGCGAAGCCCCGCCCGTCGGGCAGGGCAGGGCTTCGCTTCCTCGGTGGGCTCGTCGGCGCCGCCTGGATCCTAGAAGCAGCCGTCGCCCTCCGACGGCTTGATCTCGTGGCACGTCCCGCAGGCCCAGTCCCCGTTCGCCTGCTTCACGCCCTGGAGGACGACGATCGTCAAGTCGCACGGGTCAGCCGTGGAGAGGTCGTATCCGGTGATCTCGACGTGCACCTGGCCGTCCACGTGGTACGCGGTCCGGTCCGCCCCGTGGCAGTTGCCGCACGAGCGGAGGTGCTCGGTGTGGCCCCGGAACCTTCCGCCGGTCGTCGGGTTGAGGATCCCGCCGGTGTTCGGCGGGTTGCCGTGGCACGAGCTGCAGCTCGACACCTGCGTGGAGCCGCCCGTCCAGAGCGGCGCGGTCAGCGTGCCGCCCACGAGCGTCGCTCCGTGGCAGTAGTTCGTGCACGTCAGCGCAGCGCTGCTGAAGCTCGGGGTGGCCCCGCCGGTCCGGGCGAGCGTCCCCCAGGCGAGGTCGACCGCGCCGGTGGGGTGGCTCATCGACGCCGGCACGGCGTGGCACTCCTCGCAGGCGACGGGCTGGCTGGTCGTGCTCGTGAGGTGCTTCTGGTGCGCGCCGACCGCGCGCTGCGTGGTGGCCGTCTCGCCATTCGTGCCGTACGGAGGGGCCGCCTTGACCGCGTCCGATCCGACGCGCGCCGGGTCGCCGTGGCAGGAGGAGCACGTGAGCTCGATGACCTCGAGCGTGCCGTTCATGTGCGTCGCCGCGTTCACGCTGGAGCCGGTGTAGCCGGTGTGGCAGCTGCCGCACTGCGCGTTCTGGACGTGCGGGGCGGGGGGCGGCCGGCCGTGGCAGGTGCCGCAGGCGGTCTGCGACGCCCCGCCGGTCCAGGAGGGCGCCGGGATGGAGCCGCCGGGGAGCGTCGCGCCGTGGCAGTAGGTGGTGCAGGTGAGCGCGGGGGTGTTCCAGGCCGGCGTCGCGCCGCCGCGGCTCCACAGGCTGCCGAACGCGACCGCCGCGACGCCGTTGACGTGGGCGGTGTCACCGGTGGCGGGCACGACGTGGCACTGCGTGCAGGCCACCGCCGGGCCGAGGGCGCCGCCGGTGAGGTGGCGCTCGTGCGCGCCGACGGCGCGCTCGGTGGTCGCGGTCTCCCCGCGCGAGCCGGTGGGCGGCGCCGCCTTGCGGGTGTCGTCGCCCGCGCGGGCCGGATCGCCGTGGCACGACGAGCAGGTGAGCGCGAGCACGTCGAGCGTCCCGTTCATGTGCGTCGCGAGGTTCACCGCGGCCTGCGTGTAGCCCGCCCCGTGGCAGCGCCCGCAGTCCGGGCTCGACACGTGCGGGGCGGGCGGCGGCGCGCCGTGGCAGCTGCCGCAGTCGGCCTCCGCCGCGCCACCCGTCCAGAGCGGCGGGACGTCGCCGCCGCCCGAGAGCGAGGCGCCGTGGCAGTACGTGGTGCAGGTGACGCTCGCCGGGTCGTAGGCGGCGGCGACGCCGTCGCGGCTGGAGAGCGCGCCAAGCGCCACCTGCGCGACGCCGTCGGGGTGCCCGGGGCTGGTCGGCACCGCGTGGCACTCGCCGCAAGCGACCGCCGGGCCGACCGCGCCGCCGGAGAGGTGCCGCTGGTGGGCGCCGACCGCGCGCGTCGAGGTCGCCGTCTCGCCGTTCACGCCGGTCGGCGGCGCCGCCTTGAGCTCATCGGAGCCGGCGCGAGCCGCGTCGCCGTGGCAGGAGGCGCACGTCATGCCGACGAGCTGGACGTCGCCGTCCACGTGCGTCGCGGCGTTCACGGTCGAGGAGGAGTAGCCGGCGCCGTGGCACCCGCCGCAGCTCGGGTTCTGGGAGTGCGGGGGTGGCGGCGGGAGCCCGTGGCAGGTGCCGCACGCGGCCTGGGCGGCGCCGCCGGTCCAGAGGGGCGTCTGCTGCGACCCGCCCGCGGCCAGCGTGGCGCCGTGGCAGTAGGTCGAGGAGCAGGTGAGGGCGGGCACGTTCCAGGCCGCGCCGGCCCCGGCCTCCGCGCCGAAGGTGACGCGCGCGACGCCGTCCGGGTGGTTCATGGTCGCGGGGAGCGTGTGGCAGACCTCGCAGCCGATCGGCCGGGCCAGCAGGCCGCCCACGACGTGCTTCTGGTGGGCGCCGACCGCGCGCTCGGTCGCCGCGGTCTCGCCGCGGGTGCCGAGGGGAGGCGCGGCGTTGGCGGCCGACCCGTGGCAGGAGCTGCAGGTGAGCCCGGCGACGTCGAGCGCGCCGTTCACGTGGGTGGCCGGGTTCACGGCCGAGCTCGTGTAGCCCGCGTGGCAGCTGCCGCAGGCGGTGTTCTGCACGTGCGGCGACGGCGGCGGGAGGCCGTGGCAGCTGCCGCAGGTCGCCTGGCCCGAGCCGGTCCAGAGCGGCGTCTTGAGGTCGCCGCCGCCGAGCGAGGCGCCGTGGCAGTAGGTCGAGGCGCAGGTGAGGCTCGCCGGCTGCCAGGTCGCGCCCACCCCGGCGAGGACCCCGAAGGTGATGTTCACGGTCCCGTCCGCGTGGCCCATCGCGTCGGCGGCGGGCGTGATGTGGCAGAGGTCGCAGGCCATGCCGTCCGAGAGCGCGCCACCCTGCACGTGGCTCTGGTGCGCGCCGACCGCGCGGTCCGAGGTGCTGCTCTCACCCGCGGTGCCGGTCGGCGGCGCGGGGTTGGTGGCGGAGCCGTGGCAGGAGGAGCAGGTCAGGTTCGCGAGATCCACGCTGCCGTCGACGTGCGTCCCGACGTTGACGCTGTGGTCCGTGTAGCCCGCGTGGCAGCGGCCGCAGTCGAAGTTGGCGACGTGCGGCGGCGGCGGCGGGACGCCGTGGCAGCTCCCGCACCCGGCCTGGCCGGTGCCGGTCCAGAGCGGCGTCTTGAGGGTGCCGCCCGAGAGCGTCGCGCCGTGGCAGTAGGTGCCGGCGCAGGTGGCGTCGGCCCGGTTCCAGGCGGTGGGCGTCGCGCCGTCCGCTCGCGCGACGCCGCCGAAGACGACCTCGGCCGTGCCGCCGTCGACGTGCCCGGCGTCGAACGCGCTCGCGGGCTTCTGGTGGCAGACCGCGCAGTCGAAGGAGGAGCCGAGGGCCCCGGCCACGTGCGACGCGTGGGCGCCGACGCGGATCGGGTCGTCCCGGAAGCCGAAGGTCGCGCGGGGCGGCGAGCCGGTGCGCGCGGCGCGGTCACCGTGGCAGCCCCCGCAGTTCGTCGGGAAGCCCGCGCCGTGGCAGGTGGTGCACGTCGGGCCGGTGAGCCCGCCCGTCAGCTCCTGGCCGTGGCAGAGCTGGCAGCGCGTCAGCCCCTGGTTCGCCTCGAGCGCGTGGAACGTCGCGCTCGTCACCCCGTACTTGAAGGCGTCGTCGTGGCCGCCCAGCGCCTCGACCACGCCGTCGAGGTGCGTGCCGCCGGCGAGGATGTTGCCGGACGTGTCGACGGTACTCGCGTGGCAGCCGCTGCACTCCGTTAGCTGCGCGGGGATGGTGGCGTGGGAGGGCAGGGGAGGGACGCCGTGACAGGTGCCGCAGTCCGCCTCGCCCTGGCCGACGCTCGTCCAGACCGGGACGAACGGCGTCGCGCCCGGCCGGAAGGCGCCGTGGCAGTAGGAGGTCGCGCAGGTGGCGGAGCCCGGATCCCAGCCCGGCGGCTCGCTCGCGGCGTCCTGCCAGACGGGATCGGCGCCGGTGTAGCCCGTCACGTCGAGCTGCCCGTTCAGGTGGCGCAGGTCGAAGACGTTCGTCGTCGCCGGGTGGCAGAACTCGCACGAGAGGGCCGGACCGAGGCCGCTCGCGCCGGTGACGTGGGACTGGTGGGCCCCGACGCCGCGCGCGGTGGTGGCGGTATTGTCCGAGAGGTCGCGGGGAGGCGCCGCGTTGGTGCCGCCGTGGCAGACGTTGCAGGTGACGGTCCAGTCGCCGCCCGCGAGGGCGTCGTGGCACATGCCGCAGGTGACGGTCGTCACGGCGGCGGGCGCGCGCGCGGCGTGGCAGGCGGTGCAGGCGCGGACGTCCTGGGCGGCGGCCTGGCCGTGCAGGGCCGGGCTCGCCCACCCGGCGGGGTGCTTCGCGGCCTCGAGCGTCTCGACGACGCCGTCCACGTGCTTGCCGCCGGCGGCGAGCACGGCGCCCTGCGCGTCCACCGTCTCCGGGTGGCAGCGGGCGCAGGTCGCGAGCGTCGCCCCGGCCGCGAGCGCCGGGTGGTTCGTGCGCGGGAGCGCGGGGACGTCGGTGCGCGTCACCTCGCCGTGGCAGCTGCCGCAGGCGGCTCCCGCGTCGCCGGCCGTCCAGAGCGGCGAGGTGGCGTTACCGCCCGTGAAGTTTCCGTGGCAGTAGGTGGACGCGCAGGTGGCGTTCTCGGCGTTCCAGGCGGGCGAGAGCGCGCCCGAGGCGGTCGCGAGCGCGCCGAAGGTGAGGGTGATCTGGCCGTCCGTGTGGGCGGTGGACCCTTCGCGCGGGTCGGGATGGCAGGCCGTGCAGGCGAGCGGCCCGGAGAGCGCGCCGCCCGCGACGTGCGCCGTGTGCGCGCCGACGGGCCGCGCGCCCGCGTCGGTGACGCCCGCGATGCTGCGCGGGGGCGCGCCCGTCTCGTTGTCGCCGCCGCCGTGACAGCGCGTGCAGGCGACCTCCTGCGAGGCGCTCGTGCCCGACACGTCCCGCGCGTTGCCGCACGCGAAGAGGAACGCGGAGGTGGTAGCCGCGAGCAGGAGGGACGGGAGGCGGCGGGTCATGCGGGCTCCTTGGCGCACGGGGGTCGTCCCTCGCGTCGGAGCCTCGCTCCTCTGCGATTTCGGGGTGACCCTCGGTGGAGCGAATGTACGAGAACAGCCGAGTCAAAGACTTGACGCGAGACAAGCGGACGCACCGAAGGGTGCGTCAAAACACGCAGGTCGCGGGGCCGCCGGTGTCCGACTCATCCCCACTTTCGCGCACCCCCCTGGTCCGCGGTATGGGAGGGGCCTCCATCGAGGCGCGCCAGAGAGGAGCGGTCATGATCGCCGGGAAGCGGGTCTGCGTGGTGATGCCCGCGTACAACGCGGAGGCGACGCTGCGCCGGACGGTGGCGGAGATCGACCGCGCGATCGCGGACGACGTGATCGTCGTCGACGACGCCAGCCTCGACCGGACCGCCGCCGTGGCGCGGGAGCTCGGGCTCGACGTCATCGTGCACCCGCGCAACCGCGGCTACGGGGGGAACCAGAAGACCTGCTACCGCGAGGCGCTCGCGCGCGGAGCGGACGTCGTGGTCATGGTCCACCCGGACTACCAGTACTCGCCCCGGCTGCTGCCCGCGATGGCCGGCCTCGTCGCGAGCGGCCACTTCGACTGCGTGCTCGGCTCGCGCATCCTCGGGGTGGGCGCGCTGAAGGGGGGCATGCCCCTCTACAAGTACGTCGCGAACCGGTTCCTGACGCTCTTCGAGAACCTGCTGCTCGGCTACAAGCTGACCGAGTACCACACCGGCTACCGCGCCTTCTCGCGCCGCCTCATCGAGACGTTGCCTCTCGAGGAGAACTCCGACGACTTCGTGTTCGACAACCAGATGCTGGCCCAGGCCGTCTGGTTCGGGTTCGACATCGGCGAGGTGACGTGCCCGACGCGCTACTTCGCCGAGGCATCCTCGATCAGCTTTCGCCGGAGCGTGAAGTACGGGTTCGGGGTGCTCGCCACCGCGCTCGAGTTCCGCCTCGCGCGGCTCGGGGTGCTCCGCCCGGCGAGGCTCTCGGCGACCGGAGGGCGCATCGCGCCGGTCAGCGCGCCTTGATGGCGTGGAGCGTCAGCGACGAGCCGAGCCCGGCCGCCGCGAGGACGAGCGACGCCGGGAAGGCGACGAGCGCGAGCGGCGGCGCCAGGGCCAGGCTGACGAGCCGGTCGGACCGCCCCGCGCCGGCGGCGAGCCGGGCGCTGCGCGTCCGCAGCAGGTCGTACAGGGCGTTCGGCCGGAGGCCGAGCACGTTCAGCGTGCTCTGCACGAGGCTGAAGGTGTCGTACTCGACCGCGAGGAACGAGGCGCGCACGACCTCGAGGCCCGCCGCGCGGACCGCCGCGCCGAGCGACGCGGGCGTGAAGTGCGTGAGGTGGCGCGGGACGTCGAGGTGGAACCACCCGCCCTTCGCGAGGCGCGCCTCCGGGCTGCCGAAGTTCGGCACGCCCGCCATCAGCACCCCGCCCGGCCGGAGGAGCCGGTGCGCCTGCTCGAGCGGCGGCAGGGGATCCGCGAAGTGCTCGAGCGCGTGCCAGAGGACGATCGCGTCGAAGTGTCCGGCCGGCCAGGGCGCCTCCTCGAGCGCCCCCACGTGCACCTGGACCCCGGCGGCACGGGCCGCCGCCGCCGCGCGGTCGTCCAGCTCCGTGCCATGGACCTCCCAGCCGCGGCGGGCGAACGCCCCGAGGAGCGCGCCGGGGCCGCAGCCCACGTCGAGCACGCGTCCGGGCTTCCCCCCCGCCAGCCGCTCGACCCGGCGCGCCCGCAGCGCGTAGACCCGGCGCTGGCCCCACTCGACCACCGCGAGGAAGCGGCGCGCCCCGGCGGCGCGGTGGTACGCAGGCGGGTAGTAGGCCCGCAGCGCCTCGGGAGAGAGGGGGGGACGCGTCACCGCGAGCCCGCAGGCGTGGCATTCTCCGACAGTGAAGGGATGTCCCGTCACGGGGTCGCGGGCGGGGAACAGCTCCCGGATTCGGTCCGCCGGGTGGGCGCAGCGCTCCATGACGTCGAACGCTAGGTCGCGCCCTGCGGCGGGTCAACCTGCCGGCTCGCCTCCCGCGAGACGAGCGAAGGCCGGCGGGATCGCTCCCGCCGGCCTCCGTGCTGCAGGGTCCCCGCCCTCGCTTACTTCGAGTCCTTCCGCTCGGCGATCTCCTTCTCGAGCCGCTCGAGCTCCGCCGTGGCCTGGGCCTCGCCCTTCTCCACGTCGCTCGCCTTGCCGGTGAGGTGCGCCTCGCCCGTGGCGAAGCCGCCGGTCGCGACCGTGGCGGCGAGGTCCTTCGCGCCCGCCTTCACGCCGCCCGTCACCTTCCGGAAGACGGCGTTCGCGAACACCGCGAAGCCGATCAGCGGGAGGCTCATCAGGAAGCCCGCGCCCATCAGCGGGACGACCACGAAGAGGGCGAGGAACGGGATCTTCAGGTAGTGCGCGCTCGTCGCGCCGGGAAGCTTCGCCCCCTCCTGCGGCACCACCTCGACCGACCAGCTCCTGGGGTTCCAGTAGTAACCACCCGAGACCTGCATCCCGCCTGCGTACTTGGCCATGGCGCTCTCCGTGTGTGTTCGGGTTCGAAATCCGTGGAAGCTCGGCGCTACCGCTTGGCGGCGATGTCCTTCTCGAGCGCGTCGAGCCGCGCCTCCGCCGCCGCCGGCCTCTTCTCCTCCGCAGCGGCGCCCTCGGGCGTCTTGCCGGTGAGGTGCGCCTCGCCGGGCTGCCAGCCGGGGCTCACGGTCGCGGCGAGGTCGGTCGCGCCGGCGCGGAAGAGCTTCAGCACCGGGGTGGCGAGGGCCTGCGCGAAGACCACGAAGCCGATGACCGGCAGGGACATGAGGAACGTGGCGCCCAGGATCGGGACGAGCACGAGGGCGACGACCGTGTTCACCTTCATCCAGGAGCCGGCGCCCTCGGGGAGCCGCTGGCCGTCGGCCGCGATCGGAGCGATGTGCCACCGGATGGGGTTGAGGTAGTAGCCGCTCTGCACCGCCGCGCCGCTCTGGAAGGTCGTCATGTTCGTTCTCCCTTTCGATGCTCAATATCGTCCAATCGATTTGAGATGGAAATTGGGGCGATTGCCCAGGTGGCCGGGAAAAAGTCCGGGCGGCGACCCGGGCCGGGGCCCGAGCCCGCTGGCCCGCGCGCCCGAGGCGCCCGAGGCGGAGACCGGAGCCGCCCTCCGGTGGACACCCGAGACGGAATGACGCGGGCGCAACCCGGCGGAATCCCTGGAGTGCTGTGGACGGGCGGGCGAGGAGGGAACGGCGTTACCGGCCGCCCGCGATCTCCTCGACCCGCCTCAGCGCGGCCGCGCCGGCGGCCGGATCGAGCGCCACGAGGCGCGCTCCCGCGGCCCGCGCGCCGGCGAGATCGCCGCCGTGCGCGAGCGCCAGCGCGAGCCCGCGCCACGCTCCCGCCTCGTCCGGCGCGATCGTCGCGGCCGCGCGGAACGCGTCGATCGCGACGGGCCAGGCGCCGAGATCGACCGCCGCGATCGCGGCGTTGAAGGCGGCGTCGCGGCTCCCCGGCTCGACGCGGCGCGCGTTCTGGAAGGCGCGCAGCGCCGCCTCGCGCGCGCCGGCCGCGCGGTAGCCGGCGCCGAGGTTCATCCAGCTCACGAAGTCGTCGGGCTGGAGCCGCACGGCCTCCTCGAACGCGGCCACGCCGGCCGCGTGCTCGCCCGCGGCGTAGCGGGCGTTGCCGAGGTTCTGCCACGCGAGCCAGTTCTCGCTCGTCACCGAGAGCGCACGCGCGTAGAGCGCGAAGCTGTCCGACCAGTGGCGCGTCTGCGCGCGCGCGGCGACCCCGAGCGCGACCAGCGCGCCGCACGTGAGGACGGCCGCGGCCCGGCGCGCTGCGACGCTCCGCGCGGCCTCCGCGCCGAGCCACACGACGGCCGTGAAGATTCCGACGGCCGGCAGGTAGGTGTACCGGTCGGCCATGGCCTGCGAGCCGACCTGCACGAGGCCGATCACCGGGAGCAGCGTCACGAGGTAGAAGCCCCAGCCCATGGCGATCACGGGGCGCGCCCGCAGCTGCCACGCCGCGAGCGCGGTGACGGCGACGAGGAGCAGCGTCGCGCTCGCGACCTGCCACGCGTCGAGCCCGCCCGTCGTCCACGCGCGGTGCGGGTAGAAGACCGCCAGGTCGGTCGGCCAGGCGAGCTTGCCGAGGTAGGCGACGTAGGAGAGCGCCGCGTTCGCGGCGCGCTCGGAGAGCGGCAGCTTCTCCGCCGAGGAGATGGCTCCGCCACGGGCCTGCGCCAGCACCGTCACCGCGCTCGAGGCGACGGCCAGCAGGACGAACGGCGCCTTCTCGAGGAGGAGCCGCCCCGCGCGCCGCAGCGTCTCGGCGGGGGGCCCGAGCTCGAGGCGCCGGAGCGGCCAGAGGTCGAGGAGGAGCAGCACGACCGGCAGCGACACCGCCATGGGCTTCGAGAGCAGCGCGAGCGCGAACAGCCCGAGGTCGAGCGCGTACCGGCCCGGGCGCGGGCGTCGCAGGTGGTGGATCCACGCGAGGAGGGTCGCGAAGAAGAGCGCGCCGGAGAGCACGTCCTTGCGCTCGGCCACCCACGCCACCGACTCGACGTGGGTCGGGTGGACGGCGAAGAGCGCCGCCACGAGGGCGCTCCGCCAGGTCGCGCCCGTCGCCGCGCGGAGCGC
>Ga0184637_10000605_pt1 | contig 26586 bp, 31 predicted proteins | sample PLM3_127_b2_FD_133143 | JGI IMG/M metagenome (GOLD analysis project Ga0184637, IMG submission 133143) | Groundwater sediment microbial communities from an aquifer in East River, Colorado, USA - PLM3_127_b2 | ecosystem: Environmental > Terrestrial > Soil > Riparian zone | place: USA: East River... | reverse complement strand
CCGTCTGGCGGCGGCGTGTTCGGCGGACTTGGCGATGTGCTGTTCGGCTCGACCGGCCCGCGCGGCGGCAAGCGCGAAGGCATGGTCGAGGCGATGGCCAAGTCGGCCGTGCGCACGATGGGCACGACGGTCGGCCGCGAGATCATTCGTGGCGTGCTCGGCTCGATCATGGGGAGCGGGTCGCGGCGCCGTTGACGGGCGCGCGGTCCTGCGCTACGGCACCGCTGTCAGCTTCGCCTCGGGCAGCACGCGCACGCGCGCCAGCCGATCGACGCTGGCGATGATCCGGTTGGCGACGAAACCGTTCTGCGTGTCGGGCTCCATCGCGGCGATCACGAGATTGGCGAGCGGCTGTGTCAGCGGCACGTAGTAGCTGCCCGCCGGCATGTCGATCAGCGCACTCACCAGCTCGACCTGCACGGCGATCGCAGCCGCGGCGTCGGCGATGGTGCCGCGCGCGTCCTGGCGCGCGCCGCTCGTGCGCGACAGCTCGCGGTAGGACTCGCCCTGGACGCTCGCCGCCTCGGCGAGTTGAACCACGTGGACACCCATCGCGCGCAAGCGTGCGACCGCGTCGCTCGCATCCGCGGCGAGCCAGTAGCCGCAAGGGCGCGGGCGCAACTTGCGCGGTTGCAGCGTGAGCGCCGAGTCCCAGTCGACGACGAGTGGCTTGTCGGCGCCGGTCACGGGATCGAGCATCAACAGACGGTATTCGCCACCGGTCGGCGCAGCCTCGACCACGACCTGCCCTTGGCATGCCTGCGCGCTGATTTCGGCGTCGGCGAATTGACGCAGCTTGATGAGATCGGAGGCACGCGACGCGGCGCTTGCAAGCAAGCTGCCCATCGCGATGACCTGCGTGTGCAGGCGTCGCTGCGCGTGCAGGTGGCCCAGGTCCGCGCCGCGCGTTTCGAGCAGGAAGCTGATCGTGTTCTTCAAGCCGTTGACGTTGCGGCCGCTGTCGGGCTGCACGCCACCCATCGAGACCTTCTTGTCGGCCAGGTCGGCCGTCGTCGTGTAGTACCACTCGGCGGTCAGTTGTTCGCGGCGCAGGCTGTCGAACATCGGCACGCGGAACCACTCTTCGGCCGCACGGGTGATGAACGGATGCATGTTCGCCGTCATCGCGTATTGGGCCAGCGCATCGAAGCGACGTACGGCGCCGAACTTCTGCTGCCAGCGCCCGAGCGACGTGAACTCGTGCGAATCGACCACGACCATCGGACGGTAGTCGCGGACCAACTGTGCGATCGCGCGCGCCTCGGGCGTGTGCAGCACCAGATGATCACGATTGATGTCGATGCCGTTCGCGCTGACGCGCTGCCCTTCGACTGCGCCGTCGGGGTTGGCTCGTGGCATCACGATGACATTGATGCGATCGACGAGCGACGCGAGCCGCCCGCTCGCCAGCTCGCGCGCGATCACGATCAACGCCTCGCCGGGCATCGGTTCATCGCCATGCTGCTGCCCGATCAGCAGCACCGTGGGCCGCGCCGAGGCTGCCAACGCAGCAGCGTCGGTGTTGTCCAGCCGCGTGTAGAGCAGCGCTTCGAGCGGCACGCCGCGTTGCGAATGGCCGATCGACAGCAATCTCATGGTCGGCGTCGAGGGCGCCCGCGGCGAAGCTGCGATCGATCGCATCAGCTCCTGCAGCTCCTGCTGCGTCGTGAACTGGGCGCGCCCGGCGCGCAGCCCCGGCGTGTCGTAGCGCACGGCCGGGTCGGGGAAGCGGGCGGCGACCGCGGCGCCATAGGGTGGCGGCGCAGGCGCCGCCGGCTCGACAGCGCGCTCGACCGGCACAACGGGTGGGGGCGTTGGCAGCGGACGCGGCGGGGCGGGCGCCGGCGCCGGAGCGCTCGGGCGAGGGGGTGCCGGCGGCGCCGCGGTGCAGGCGACCGTTGCGGCCGCGCACGCCGCGGCCAGCACGACCGCGCGAAAACGCAGGCTCAGGTCTGGCATCGGGTGGGCTGAATCGGCTCTGTGCGGTGTGCGCAATATAGTCCCGCTCACCGTTCGATCAGCGATGGCGCGCGTCACAATCGCGCCTGTGTCGGCATGGAGATGCGCGCATGCAAGTGCTCAAGTGGATCGTCATCGTCGTGCTCGGGTTGGCCGTTGCGGTCCTGCTGATCGGCCAGCTGGGCTTGCTGAAGGGCAAGCCGCCGTCCAGGCTCGGGCTCACCGACGGACGCCTGAAGCCACCGTCGAAGACGCCGAACAGCGTGACGAGCCAGTCCGACCTCTATCCCGATCACCCGATGCGCGAGTACGCGCGCATCGAGCCGCTGCGCTACAGCGGCGACCCGGTGGCGGCGATGGCACGCGTGAAGGCGATCGTCGAAGACACACCCGGCTCGCAGATCGTGAAGACCGAGCCACTGTATCTGTACGCGACGATGAGAACCCGCCTGATGAAGTACACCGACGATGTCGAGTTCGCCGTCACCGACCCTGCCGCGGCGGTCATCCACGTACGCTCGTCGTCGCGCCTGGGGGGCAAGGACTACGGCGCAAACCGCGCGCGCATCGAAACGATCCGCGCGCGCTTCAATCAAGCGCCGGCTTGAGGGGCCCTGCCCGCAGGCCCCAAGATCAAGCGGCCCTTCAATCCCGCCTCCACCGGCCGCGGCTGATAGCCGCGGAGTTCGATGTCACGCTTGTCTTCCAGCGCGGCGGCCCGCACTTCGCGCCGCACCTGCGCTTTCAGCAACCCGCGCAACCAGTACAGCGGCCCGGGCAACGGCAGGCGGATGACGATGTCGACACAGGTGCCTTCGCGCCCGTCGCGACTTTGCGGCTTGAATCGAAAACCGAGCGAGCCGTCCTTGTTGAAGCCTTCGACGGAGGTGTCGGTGATGCTGCCGTCGGCTGCGACTTCACGCTCGAACACATCGCGCTGGCGGATGCCGAGCAGCTTGACTTCCTGCACGTAGCGAGCGCGGTTCGCCCCCTGCGTCACGATCTCGAAGCGCAGCTTCGGGTGCACGTTGGCGGCGATGTGGTGTTGCAGATCGGCGAACTGCGAACGCACGGTATCGACCGGGCATTTCGATGCCACCGAAGTCGCGCGCGCCGAGCGCGACCGCGCGCTGGCCGTGTTGTTAGTGCAGGCGGGTGGCGGCAGCGCGAGCGCCTTCGAAGCCTTCTACGACCAGACGCTCGGCTACGCGCAGGCCCTTGCGCGGCGCATGCTGCGCAACAGCGGCGACCTCGAGGACGTGCTGGCGTCGGCCTATTTCCAGGTCTGGCGCGAGCTCGAGCGCTTCGATGCCGGGCGCGGCAGCGCGGTGACCTGGCTGCTCACGATCGTGCGCTCGCGCGCGCTGGATGCTCTTCGCCAGGCACGCAGCAGCGTGCCGCTCGAGGCCGGCGACGAAGAAGTCGAGCTGCCGAGCGACGTACCGGGCCCCGACGAACTGCTGCAAAGCATCGAGGCCGGCGCCCGATTGCGAGCGGTCGTCGCCGATTTGAACGCCCAGGAACGATGGGTGCTCGGCTTGGCCTACTTTCGCGAGATGTCGCACAGCGAGATCGCGACGGTCACCGGGCTGCCTCTGGGCACCGTCAAGTCACTCATCCTGCGCTCGCAGACGAAGCTGCGAGAGATGCTGGTTTCGCGCTGAATGTTCGCAACTGCAACGAAGTCATGACCACCTCCCTGCCCCGCCCGCCCAACGACGACAGCGTTGTGCTCGACGACGACGCTCTGGCGGTCTTGAGCGCTGCCCAGGCCCCCGAGCCGGTCGATGCGCAGCTGGCGGCGCGCGTCAAGCGACGTGTGCTCGACCGCATCGCGGTGGCCGAAGGCGCCCAGGTCGCGGTGCCACCGGAAACAGGGACGTGGCACGCTTTCGTGCCGGGTGTGCAGATCAAGGTGCTGCACGACAGCGGCGGCATCATGTCGTACCTGTTGCGCATGGAGGCCGGGTCGACGTTGCCGAACCACCGGCATCCGCACGACGAGGAGTGCGTCGTGGTCGAGGGCAGCGTGCAGATGGGCGACGTGACGATGGGGCCGGGTGGCTACCTGATGGAGCGCAAGGACACGTTGCACCCGCCGCTGGCCACGGTGGACGGCGCGACCATCTATCTGCGCGGCGCATCGCCGCGCAAGGAGCACGTCGTCTGAGCGATCGCGCGACGCGTTCGCGCTGAAGCCTCGCACCGGCGCGCCGGTCGACTCTCGCCTGCCGGCGTTTCGCGCCTGCTCACTGCCGCTTGTCGCATCGCCATCGCCCCGCCGGCGCCGCGTCGGCACAGTGCCTGCAAAGCCGCGCTGCGGCGTCTTTTTGCAGAGGAGCGCACCATGGCGCTGTCCGGGCCCGCCGTCACCATTCACGTCACCCTTGCGCTCAGCGCGCTCGTGCTCGGACCGCTCGCGCTGAGCGTGCGCAAGGGCTCGCGCCTGCATCGCGCCACGGGCTACGCCTGGGTCACCCTGATGCTCGGTGCGGCCCTGTCGAGCGTGTTCATCCGCGACTTCAAGCTGCCCAACATCGCGGGCTACACGCCGATCCACATCGTCACGCTGCTCACCTTCGCCGGCATCGGCGTTGCCCTGTACTTCATCGCCAAGCGCAACATCCGCGCCCACAAGCGCGCGATGTGGATCACCTACATCAACGGCTGCGTCGGTGCCGGCGTGTTCGCGCTGCTGCCCAACCGTACGCTCGGCCAACTGGTGTGGCACCAGTGGCTCGCAATCGTTTGAAGCCTTCAGCCCCGCCCCTTAGACTGGGCCCACGCGACAGGACCGCAACCCATGACCCCACTCGAGAAATTCCTGCTGTTCGTCGCCGCGCCGACGGTGCTTGCCTTGTCGCTCGTCGAAGCGGTGATCCTCTCGCGCCGCGAACGCTACGACTGGCGCGCGCTCGGCGTGTCGGTGTTCGACCTGGTCGTGCGCATCGCAGTGTCGATCCTGCTGCCGCTGTCGATCGCGGCGCCGATCGTGAGCTGGGCTTCCGAGCATCGGTTCGCGACGATCGAGTTCGACGCCTCGTATGCGCTTCCGCTGCTCTTCATCGGGCAGGAATTCTGCTACTACTGGTACCACCGCGCGGCGCACCGGGTGCGCTGGTTCTGGGGCAATCATTCGGTGCACCACACGCCCAACGAGCTCAACCTGTCGGCCGCGTATCGCATCGGGCCCTTCGGCAGGCTCACCGGCACAGCGCTCTTCTTCGTGCCGATGGTGCTGATCGGCTTTCCGATGCGCGTCGTGATGGCGACGCTGACCTTGAATCTGCTCTACCAGTTCTGGCTGCACGCCACCTGGATCCCGAAGCTGGGCTGGCTCGAATACGTGTTCAACACTCCGTCGGCGCACCGCGTGCACCACGCGGCGAACCCCGAGTGCCTCGACGCGAACTTCGGCGGCGTGCTGATCGTTTTCGATCGCCTGTTCGGCACCTACGTCGAAGAGCGCGACGACCTGCCGTGCCGCTACGGGCTCGTGCATCCGATAACGAGCTACAACCCGCTGCGCGTCGAGTTCGCGCAGTGGGCGTGCCTGGCGCGCGACCTCGCCGGCGCGCGCAGCCTGCGCGCCTTCTTCGGCTACCTGTTCATGCCGCCGGGATGGTCGCCGCATGGCGCGGGCAGCACCACTGCCGAGTTGCGCACACGAGCGCGCGAGGCCACGGTGACGCCCGTCGGGATCCCGGGCGGCTGAATCCAGTCACGCCCACGGGGCGGCGTTTGGCACCCGCCGGATACGGTGCATCGCACCGTTGTGGCTCGACGAGAGGCGCCGCGCCACAGTCGCTGCAAATGCATTCCAGGAGCGCTTCATGATCGACCGTTTGCCTTTGTTGCGCCTCGCCTGCGCGCTACTGATGCTCGTCTTCGCCGCCTCAGTGCGGCCGGCTGCCGCGGCGGTCGGCATGCGCGTCTTGCCCGCCAACGAGCAGACAGGGCCAGTGACGCTGTGGTACCCGAGTGCCGCGCCCGAGACTTCGCGCGAGTTCGGCCCCTTCAAGATCGATGCCGCCTGGGACGCCGAGCCCGGGCGCGGCAACGGCCGGCTGATCGTGCTGTCGCACGGCAGCACCGGATCGCCATTGCCCGAGCACGACCTGGCGCGCGCGCTCGTGCAGGCCGGCTTCATCGTCGCGTCACCCGAACACGAAGGCGACAACTGGCGTGACGACAGCGCCATGGGGCCGCGTTCGTGGATGCGGCGGCCGCACGAGGTGGCCGCGACGATCGATCGATTGACCGCCGATGCGAGCGTCGGCCCGCTGTTCGACGCGCAGCGCGTTGGCGTCTATGGCATGTCGGCGGGTGGCCTGACGGCACTGACGGTGGCCGGCGCACGCTGGTCGCCGGCACGCATGTCGCGCCATTGTCAGGACCATGCGCAGGACGACGCCGGGTTCTGCACTTACGGCGCTCGCGGCGCGTGGTACCGCGTGGCGCAGCGCTACGTCAGCGCGTGGTTCGCGAGCCTTGCACGCCGCGACACATCGCTCCATGGCCATGCGGTTGCACGTGTGCGCGCTGCGGTGGCCGCCGTGCCTGTCGGCGCGGTGATCGAGCCGGCATCGCTGGCCGAAGTCGCGATCCCCGTCGGCCTCGTCGTCGCCACCGAGGATCGCATCCTCGCTCCGGCCCTGCATGTGAACGCGGTGCAGGCGGCGTGCCCCCGTTGCAAGACCCTGGCCGTGCTCGACGGCGCCGGCCACGACAGCGTCTTGTCGCCGTGGCCCGACGTGCTCGCGCAAAAGGCTCGCCTGAGCGGACCCGAAGCGGCCGCGTTCGACCGCGGCCGCTTGCCGGACCTCTACCGCACAATCGCGCAGTTCTTCGCCGAGCACCTGTGAGCAGCGCAGCCGACATCAATCGACCCAATGTCGCGAGCTTCGCGCGTCACGGCGCGCTGGTGGCGGCCTTCAATGTGCTGATCGCGCTGATGCTCAGCTACGTCACCGAGAGGCCGCTGCTGCTGCAAATGGTCTACTCGGAAGCGATCGGTCTGTCGATCTGGGCCTTCATCGACTTCGGGCGATTCGCGTTTCCGCGCGACCCGCGCACCGGCTGGCCACGCGGATGGCGCGGTCTGGCGTTGACGCTCGTGGGCATCGTGTTCGGCTGGCTGCTCGGCATTTCCATCGGCGACGCCTATTGCCAATGCTCGACATGGGAGTTGTTGTCGTACGCGCCGCGCCGGTTCGCCGCCTACGTGACGCTGACGCTTGTGGTCAGTGCTCTGATCAGCCTGTACTTCTACAACCACGGGCGCGAACAGCGGCACCGCGCGCAGCTCGCCGAAGCAGAAGGTGAGGCCTCGCTGTCGAAGCTGACGCTGCTGCAATCGCAGCTCGAGCCGCACATGCTGTTCAACACGCTTGCGAATTTGCGCGTGCTGATCGGTGTCGACCCGCCGCGCGCGCAATTGATGCTCGATCGGCTGATCGCCTATTTGCGCGCGACGCTCAACGCCTCACGCGCCACGCTGCACCCGCTGTCGGCCGAGTTCGCGCGCGTCGACGACTATGTGCAATTGATGAAGGTGCGCATGGGTGAGCGTCTGTTGCCGCGGCTCGAGCTGCCCTCCGAGCTTGCCGCTCAACCGGTGCCGCCGCTGTTGCTGCAACCGCTCGTCGAAAACGCGATCAAGCATGGACTCGAACCGAATGTGAACGGCGGCAAGCTGATCGTCAGCGCCACGCGTGATCGAGATCAGTTGGTGCTGAGCGTGCGCGACACCGGCGTCGGCCTGGGCGAATCGTCGGGCGACGGCACGCGCTTTGGCGTGCAGCAAGTGCGCGAACGACTCGTCACGCTCTACGGCGACAAGGCCACACTCGAACTCGGATCGGCGGGCGACGCCGAAGGTGGCACGATGGCCACCGTGCGCGTCCCGCTGTATTCACCATGAACACACCATGAACGCCTCTGCACTCATCGCCGAAGACGAACCGCTGCTTGCCGAGAACCTGCGCGCCGAACTCATCAGCCAATGGCCCGAGTTGCGCGTGGTGGCGAGCGTCACGAACGGCGAGGCCGCGGTCGAACGCGCCCTCGCCTTGAGACCCGACGTCTTGTTTCTCGACATCCGCATGCCCGGCATGACGGGCCTCGAGGCCGCGCAAGCCCTCGCCGAAGACTGGAGCGACGATGCGCCGTTCCCGTTGCTCGTCTTCGTCACCGCGTATGACCAGTACGCCGTGCAGGCTTTCGAGCGACAGGCCGTCGACTACCTGCTCAAGCCGGTGACCGCCGAGCGCCTGGCGCAGTGCTGCGCCCGCCTCGTGCGCACGCTCGACGAACGCAAGGCGGCTCCGCAAGCCGTGCAGCAGACGGTCGATCAGTTGCGCGAGTTGCTCGCCATGGCGAGCGTGTCACCGGCCGCAGCGGCGACCCGCCTTGACGTCATCCAGGCCGGCGTGGCAGACACGGTCTACATGGTGCCGGTCGATGAAGTGATCTATTTCGAAGCGGCCGACAAGTATGTGCGTGTGATCACCGCGAACAAAGAGCACCTGATTCGCATGTCGCTGCGCGAGCTGCTTCCGCAACTCGATGTCCAGCGCTTCTGGCAGGTGCATCGCGGCACCGTCGTTCAAGCGCGCTACGTGCAGAGCGCGCACCGCGAAGAGTCGGGCAAGGTCGTCCTGACGCTGCGAGGCCGCAACGAGAAGATCGTCGCGAGCCGGCTCTACGCGCATCTGTTCAAAGGCATGTAACGCCGCGAGCCTCGGGGATGAGCGGCGCGCACAAAGAAGAGCGGCCCGCCATCGCTGGCGGGCCGCTCGTCGAAGGCAATGAATCAGCGCAGGTTGATGCGACCGATATCGAGCTTGATGGACGAATGGTCCTGACCGGCAACCACGGTGTTGGCGACCGTCGGCGATGACGCAGCAACGCGCTTCGCATTCACCGCCGGCGCTGGTTCGACGACCACTTCGTCGACGATGCGCTCTTGCGCATTGGGGTCTTCCAGACCCATCAGCGACAGGCCCAGCACCGCAGCACCAAAGTAAAGCCAAGCACGCATGCTGACGCCCGGCGCTCCACGCGACGAATAATCGTCCGCGTTTCTCATCATGTCTACTCCAGTTAATTCTTAGAAGGCACGAGGAGAAGATAGCTGAGCGCGCGAGCCCTTCCAACACCCGGATAGGGGGGTTGTCGCGAATGAACTTAGGGGATGCCGTTACCGCGTTGTCATCAGTTCGACGCAGCGTGGCATGCGCCCTTCGCAGTGCCGTTCGGCCAATGAAAACGGCCCCCGCAGGGGCCGTTGGATACCTGATGCAAGGGGCGTCGGTGCTCAGCGTCTCCAGCCGTCGTTGCGATTGCGGTGATTGCCATCGTCGTCATGGCGGCCGCGGCGATCCTGCCAGCGGTCGCGACGGTCATGCCACCGGTCCTGGTATTGGCGCTGATGCCAGTACCCGGGGTAAGGCGCCCCGCGATGCACCACGACGGGGACCGGGCGGTAGTACACCGGCGGCGGCGCGTAGTAGTAGACCGGTGCCGGCCGCAGGTACACGGGGGGCGGCGGGGCATAGTACGGCCCATTCGAGATGACAGTGCTGACCTCCCCCGGATAGAGGGGTGCACTGATGCCGACGGACCAATGGATGTTTGAGGCGCGCGCCGCCGTGGTCGCGAACAGCGCGCTGCAAGCCAAGGCGGCGACGACGGCAATGCGTCGGGCGGTCGAGATACTCATAGGTCGGACTCCTTTGCGCGGACACGGCTCACTCGGCCGGCCCTCGATCCTTAAACGCAGCTTGCCAGCCGTTCGTGCACGGAAAACGGACCGGTTACGTAAAGAACTGTCAAGCTGCCGGCCGGTACGAGTTCGGGCGCGGGGCGCGCCCCTGCGCAAGCGCTGCTTAGAATCGACCGAACATTTGCCGCTATGAACACGCCCAGCAAGAACCCCGGCGCCCAGACGCCTCCAGACCCGAAACCGAGCAACTTCCTGCGGGTGGTCATCGAGCGCGACCTCGAGGCCGGTACCTATTGCGCCCGGCGGTGGGGTGGCAGTCCGGGTGATGCGGCGCACCATGCAGCGGGCGTGCCGGACCCGGCACGCATCCGCACCCGCTTTCCGCCCGAGCCCAATGGCTACCTCCACATCGGGCATGCGAAGAGCATCTGGCTGAACTTCGGCCTGGCGCGCGACTACGGCGGCGTGTGCCACTTGCGCTTCGACGACACCAACCCCGAAAAGGAGGAGCAGGAATACGTCGACGCGATCGTCGATGCCGTGCAGTGGCTCGGCTTCGACTGGCAGGCACATGGCACCAGTCACCTCTACTACGCGAGCAACTACTTCGACTTCATGTACAGGGCCGCTGAGGCGCTGATCGAAGCCGGCCTCGCCTACGTCGACGAGCAGTCGCCCGAGCAGATGCGCGCCTCGCGCGGCGACTTCGGAACCCCAGGCACCGACAGCCCCTTCCGCGGCCGCGCACCGGACCGCAATCTCTCTCGTTTTCGCGAAATGCGCGACGGCAAGCATGCCGACGGCTCGATGGTGCTGCGCACCAAGATCGACATGGCGAGCCCCAACATCAATCTGCGCGATCCGGCCATCTACCGCATCAAGCACGCCGAGCATCACAACACCGGCAACAAGTGGTGCATCTACCCGATGTACACCTACGCGCACCCGATCGAAGACGCGTTGGAGAACATCACCCACAGCGTCTGCACGCTCGAGTTCGAGGATCAGCGCCCGTTTTACGACTGGCTGCTCGAACACCTGGCCGACCTCGGCTTGCTCGCGAGGCCGCTCCCTCGGCAACACGAATTCGCGCGGCTGAACCTGACGTACATCGTGACCAGCAAGCGCAAGCTCAAGCAGCTGGTCGACGAAGGCCACGTCGACGGCTGGGACGACCCGCGTATGCCCACGCTTGCCGGGCTGCGTCGGCGCGGCTACACGCCCCGGGCGATCCAGCTTCTTTGCGAACGTTCCGGTGTCAGCAAGGCCGGCGGCTGGATCGACTACGCGAGCCTGGAAGCCGCGCTGCGCGACGACCTCGAAGGGAAAGCGCCGCGCGCCATGGCGGCGCTCGAGCCGGTGAAGCTCGAGCTCACCAACTGGGCCGAGGTGTTCGGAAGCGTTGAGCATCTGGAAGCCTGCGGCGCGCCGGCCCATCCACAGCGACCCGAGCTCGGCATGCGCCGCTTCAGGCTCGGCCAAGAAGTCTGGATCGAGCGAGACGATTTTGCCGAGCAGCCGCCGAAGGGGTTCTTCCGCCTGTTTCCGGGCAACAAGGTGCGGCTGAAATATGGCTACGTCGTCGAGTGCACCGGCGCGCGCAAAGATGCCGACGGCAATGTGACGGCCGTGCTCGCGACGGTCGTTCCCGATACGAAGAGCGGGACCGCTGGAGCCGACACCGTGAAGGTGAAGGGCGTGATCAGTTGGGTCGGGGCGCACGACGCGGTTCAGGCCGAAGTGCGGCTCTACGACCGTCTCTTCACCGAGGCGCAACCTGACTCCGGTGGCAAGAATTTCCTGAGCGTATTGAATCCAGACAGCAAGAAGGTCGTGACAGCGTATCTGGAGCCCTCACTCGCGCACGCGAAGGTCGACGAGCGGTTTCAGTTCGAAAGGCACGGATATTTCGCAGCGGACCGGATCGATCACGCACCGGGCAAGCCGGTGTTCAACAAGATCGCGGGTTTGAAGGACGGCTGGGCGAAATAGCACCTGCAGTTGTCCGCAGGTCGGCGCTTCACACAGCTTTACGCGCCGCTTACTTCGCAGCGGTGAACGATCAGTGAGCACTCCCCGTTGGAGACGCACGGCCATCAAAAGCCGCCAACCCAAGGAGTACTGATCCATGAGCAAGAGCAAGGTCCTGATCGCCGCGTCGCTGGCTCTCGCGGGAGCGCTCGGCGCGGGAGCCGCACAAGCGCGCGAGGACGTGCAATGGTCGGTGACCATCGGATCGAACGCGCCGATCGGCGTCGTTCGCGCGCCGGTGTATCACCACCCGGTGCCTGTGTATCACCAACCCGCGCCCGTGCATCCGCAGCCGCGCTACCTGCCGCCCCGCCACGACGTCGATCGCGATGGCATTCCGAACTGGAACGACCGCTACGACAACCGTCGCGGCGCGTATGCATGGCAACCGCGCCACGACGTCGATCGCGACGGCATTCCGAACTGGAACGACCGCTACGACAACCGCAGGCATGGCGGCCAGTGGCAACCCCACGACCGCGACGGCGACGGCGACGGCGTCCCGAACCGGAACGATCGCTACGACAACCGCCGCTACCCGGGCCGTTGAGGCCTCGCTCGCGCGGGCCGAGGCTTCAAGCCTTGGTCAGCGTGAGCAGGATGTCGGCGTACCACGCGCAGTTCAAGCCGAGCGCCTCGTCGAGCTTGAGGTCGCGCGTTCCGATGTCGATGCGCGACGAATGCACGCCGAGCAGGATCCACGGCAGGTCGCCGCCAGGCCGGTTCGAGTCGGTCGCGCGCATCAGCACCGGCGCTCCGCTGGTGCCGCGATGCGTGCGCGCATCGGTCAGGAAATAGCCTTGGCCCTGAAAACGCAAGCCGAACGATGACGCGATCACCGCGTGCCGCACGACCGGCAGGTGGTGCAGCGTGTCGTGAAAGCCGAGCGGAAAGCCGACGATCAGCAGCGAGCCGCCGACATCGACCTGGTCGAGCGCGTCTTGCAGGTGCTCGGGCGTGAATGCCCGGTAGGCGGTCGTTGCGGGCAGCGCCGAACGATCCAGCTCGATCACCGCAACGTCGATCTCGCCGGCGCTGTCTTCGCCCTGACGCCAGACGCTCTTGCGGTCGCTGTACAAAGGGATCGAGAACCCGGTCGACTCCGCCATGTTGTCGCTGTCGGTGTGCAGCTCGATCTCGATGCGGTCCGGGAAATGCTTGCTCGGCTTGTCGATGACGACGTGCCGGCTCGTCACGAGGAACAGCCGCGAATCGCGTTCGAAGAAGAAGCCGCTTGCGTTCGTCAGCAGGCGCTTCCCGTCGAAGGTCGAGACGCGCGCAGCGGTGAGCAACAGCGATTCGATCATGATGGTCTCGCCGGAGCGCATTGCGGGTTGGAGGCCGCGATGCTAGGCACTCGACGAAGCCAGTTGCTGGCACACGTTGCTGCCGGTGATCGTCAATCGCAGGCTGCCGCCGTTCCATTCGAGCCAATGCAGCGCGACGTAGTCATCGATGAATCCTTCGTCGATCATGTCGGCGCGACGACGGTGCAGGCAGTCCACGCTCGCGGGCAACGCATCGCGAAGTTGCTCCAGACGCGAACGCGGTATACGACCGACGCTGCCCTCAGCCATCGGCTTGGCAGTGGATCGGCGCTTGGTTGTGCGGGTCGAAGTCATATCCGTCTTCTCCGGTGAGCGACCACCATAACACCGCTGCATTTCCGCGCCACGGCGAGCTGTGAGCGGTTGTGGTGAGAGGCTATTTGCGCAGCCGGCCCGGATGCGTCTCACCGGCGACCCGCGTATTGCCCATGCCGAGCAGTTCGCGGGCGCGCTGCAGGCTGATCAGCTCATCGCGGGAGTGGCGTGCGTGAGTCAGGTGGTCCTCGATCTCCCACGCCAGGTCGATCAGTTCGCTTGTCGACAGCGCGCTGCGCACTCGAAAAAAGGTGCGCGCGCCGAAAAGCGGCGAGTCGATGCGCAAGGTGTCGATGAGCAAGTCGCGCACCTGCTGTAGCAGCCGCTCTTCGGGCGTCTCTTCCACTGCGGGAGGGGATTCGGCACTCACGGGTGGGGGTTGCAGCGCCGCAGTCGGCGGCAGCGCGGCGACAGCCTCTTCCAGCGGGCCGGCGGGCGTTGTCGCTTGGGCATGGGCGTCCGGCATCGCTGCGGCTTCGGCTTGGGCATCGGTCGCTGGCGCGTCAATGGGCGCTGTCGCATCGGCGGGCAGTTCGACCAGGCCCAGCTGCACGAGCTCTTCGAAATGGCTGACTGCCGCACCCGCCTGTTGCGCGAGGCTCAGCAACTCGTCGAGCGGCCGGCGTCCGTCGACCAGCAACAGGACCGTTCGGTATCGCTGCCCGAGCTTGCGGGTACGGTGGCGCAATTCATCCTCGCCGGCGGATGTCCGATTGGGGGCGGTGGGCATCGTCATCGACATCGTTTCAACGCTCGAGCCGCACGATACGCCCGTCGCCGGCATCGGTCAGCAGATAGAGGTAACCGTCGGGGCCTTGGCGCACATCGCGGATGCGCTGGTTGTAGTCCTGCAGCAGCCGCTCCTGTTTCACGACGCGGCGGCCGTCGAGCTGCAGGCGCACGAGCAGCTGGCCACGCAGCGCGCCGACGAACAGATCCCCCTTCCAGCCCGGATAACGGTCGCTGGTCAGGAACGCCATACCACTGGGCGCGATGGAAGGAATCCAGTGAACGAGCGGCTGCTCCATGCCCGGCTTGGCGGTGCCTTCGCCGATCGTGCGGCCCGTCACGTACTCGGCGCCGTAGGTGATGACGGGCCAGCCGTAGTTGCGTCCTGCCTCGGTCACGTTGACCTCGTCGCCGCCCTGCGGGCCATGCTCGTGCGTCCACAGCTCGCCGCTGTGCGGGTGCAATGCGGCACCCTGCACGTTGCGGTGGCCAAGGCTCCAGATCTCCGGCAGCGCACCGGCGCGCTTGACGAAGGGGTTGTCGGCCGGCACGCGCCCATCCGCTTCGATGCGCACGACCTTGCCGTGATGGTTGTCGAGCATCTGCGCGTCATCGCGCCGCGAGAAGCGATCGCCAAGCGTGATGAACATCCTTCCATCGCGCGCAAAGACCAGGCGCGAGCCGAAGTGGGCGGTGCTGGGGAAACGCGGCGCTTGGCGAAAGATCACCTGCACGTCCAGAAGCTGGCCTTGCAAACCGTTCGCCTCGAGCCGCGCGCGTGCGACCGCGGTGCTGTTGGTACCGCGCCCGGCGGGCTCGGAATAGCTGAAATAGATCCATCGGTTCTCGCTGAATTTCGGGTCGAGCACGACATCGAGCAGACCGCCCTGCCCGCGCGCATCGACTTCGGGCACGCCGCCCACTGGCGGACCCACGTCGCCGCGCGTGTTGACCAGGCGCACGCGCCCATCGCGTTCGGTGACCAGCATGCGCCCTTCGTTGTCGAAGCCGGGCAGGAATGCGAGTCCCCAGGGATGCGACAAGCCGCTCACCACCGTCACCGGCTTCAGTGCCTGGCCGTGGGTCACGTCGCACGCAAGCACGACCATCGCGGCCAGCGCGATGCGGCCAAGGTGAGCGAGGAATCCGGCGCGTCGATCGGTCATGGGTTCACACCTGCAGGAGCCGCACTGTAGAGCGCTTCTGTCGAGCATGGCGCGGCAACGACCCCTGCTGGGGGCGCAGCAACTGAGATCGATTTGCCGGCAGCGATCAAAATGTTGCCGGGTATTCAAGGCCAAGGGGCATCTCATGCGACTGCAACCACGCCATCTGGTCCTGTCAGCCTGCACCGCGGCGGCATTGGCACCCGCTCAAGCTGCGGGCACCGTCGATGTTTCGTTCGTCAACCCTGCGCGCTTTGCGGATGCGGGTGCGAAGGACGAACAGGCCAACCTGCGCACGATCTCGGAGCATTTGCGCTGGCTCGGCGAGCGTCACCTGAAATCGGGACAGGTGTTGAAGATCGACGTCCTCGATCTCGATCTGGCCGGCGAGATGCGCCCTTCGCGCCGGCGCATTGGCGACGTGCGCATCAGCAAAGGCATGGCAGATTGGCCGAAGATCAGCGTTCGCTACTCGTTGCAGGCCAATGGCCAGGTGCTTCGCGACGGCGTGGAAACGATCGGCGACATGAGCTATCTGCAACCCATGGCCGACTATCGGAATGCGCAGCCGCTGCGCCACGAGAAACAGATGCTCGACCGCTGGTTCAAGGCCCGATTCGGCGAGCAGCGAACCGGCGGCGATTGAGTCTGGTAGGCAAAAGGCGCGCTTCGCTGAAGCGCGCCTTCGTGCAGGGGCTCAGATCACTGCGCCGTCAGCTGCCCGCGAATCTCGCCGGCGGCAAGGCGGCTGAATGTGCATTCACCGTGTTGGCGGGCACCGCGTAGTGACCATGGCCACCATGGTCCTCGAGCTCGACGATCACCGGGCCACGAGCGATGCTTGTGGTGGCGCTTCGTCGATGAGCCAGTGCAGATCGAGTTGTTCGCCGATCAGCGTGAGCAGCGCTTCGCGGTCGATCGGTTTGGACAGGAAGCCACTGGCGCCCGCGCTCAGGCATTGGGTCCTGCAGCCGTCGGACGCGTTCGCCGTCACCGTGATGATCGGAATCTCCTTCCAGCTCGGCAGCGCGCGAATTCGGCGCGTGGCCTCGATGCCGTCCATCACGGGCATTGCCATGTCCATCAGCACCAGGTCCGGCGTTGCCGATTGCACCTGATCGATCGCATCCACCCCGTTGACCGCTTCACACACGCCAAACCCCACGATGTCGAGCAAGTCGGCCAGCATCGCGCGGTTGCTCTGCACGTCATCGACGATCAGGATCTTGCGCCGCGCACCCTGATAGCCGATGACCATCCCTCTTGCGGGCTGCGCCGCGGCGATCGGTTCGAGCAGCGCCGCCGACACTTCGAACCAGAAGCGGCTGCCGGCGCCGATGCGGCTGTCAACCTGGATGTCGCTGCCCATCAGGCATACCAGTTGTCGGCTGATCGCAAGGCCAAGCCCCGTGCCGCCCGCGCGACGCTGGAGATCGCCCACTTGCTCGAAGGGTTCGAAAATCGGCCCCCATTGGCTTTCGCGAATGCCGACGCCCGTGTCCAATACCTCGAAGCGCAGCGCGACATGGGTGCTGCTTGCGCCCACACGTCGCACGGCGAGCGTGATATTCCCGCTGTCGGTGAACTTGACCGCATTGCCCAGCAGATTGAGCAGTACCTGCCGCAAGCGCTTCTCGTCGGCCTGTATCGCGCCCGGCAAGTCGCTTGCCGCATCGACGTCGAATTGCAGGTGCTTCTCTTCGGTCTTCACCCGGATGATGTCGGCGATGCCCGACAGGAAAGGCGCGAGCTGCAGGGGTCCGATCTGCAACTCGGCCTTGCCTGCCTCGATGCGCGACAGGTCCAGGATGTCGGTGATCAGCATCAGCAGATGTTCGCCGCTCGTGTGAATCGCATTCACGCAGACGTCCTGCCGATCGGTCAGGCCCTTGTTCATCTTCAGGATCTGCGCAAATCCGAGGATCGCATTGAGCGGCGTGCGCAACTCGTGGCTCATGCTGGCGAGGAACGTGGTCTTGGCCTGGTTCGCGGTTTCGGCGCGTTCCTTGGCGACCTGCAGTTCGCCGGTGCGTTCGCGCACGAGCTCTTCGAGATGATCGTGGCTCGCCTTCAATTGCGCTTCGACGTCGGCGCGCCGCGCGAGTTCGGCGGCCAGGCTTCGACTCATGTCGTTCATCGCCGAGGCGACCTGATCGAGCTCGTCGGGCGCATCGCCCGCCTTGCGTCGCAGCGCGAGCGGTTGCCCGAGGCGCTCGACGTTGAGGCTTCGCGCGTGGCGCGCCATGTGTTCGAGGTGCCGGGTGACCCAGCGGCTCACGAGGAACAGGATGAACAACGCGATGAGGAAGGTCTTCGTCGTCTGCGTGGCGAGGATGACGAGCGTCCTGTCGACGAGGCGGGTGTACACGCCGTCCAGGCCGACAGAGACGGTCAGGACGCCCACCGACCCATGGGGTGACTGTGGTGCACGCAGCACGTATTCACGCACGACGGCCCGATCGCTCGTCTTGTGGCCGGCCATGAAATGCTCGCCGGCATTGCCGCGCACCTCGGCGAACCGCACGTCACGCATCTTCACGAGCCCCTCCAGCTGCAGCCGGACCTGGTTGCTGTCGAAGGACCACAGGCTGCTGGCGAGGCTGGCGAGGTACGAGCTTTCGATCTGCTCGAACTCGGTGTCGATTTCCGACAGATCGCGCGAATAGTCGAGATACAGCTGGATGCCTGTGGCCAACAGCGCGAGGCAGGTGCTCGCCAGCACGATCGCGCCCAGCAGCCGCGCCCCGAGCCGGTGCTCACGCCCGCGCGCTTTCAACCATTCGACAACGCTCATCGCGCCCTCGCTCGTCGAACGAGCGACGTGGTGTGACGGACGAGCATTTTGTGTTGAGTCATCGACACGCAAAAAGCACAATGCGCAGTATGCGACGCAGTTCCATCGCGGGGAATTCGTGAGCGGCCGGAGGCTGCGCCGCTGGAGCCGCTGCCTCGCGCTGGCCGTTGGCCTGTTGCTGCCGACCCCATGGGTGCAGGGCCAACCGGCGCCACCTGATGCGCCGTTCGTGATGGGCACCGATCAGGTCGAGGGTGTCTACACCGATCGCTGGATGCGCCGCACCTACACCGAAGCGTTCAGGCGGCTCGGCATCCCGGTGCAGTTCGTGGTCTATCCGCTGCAGCGCCTGAGCACGATGGTCGAGCAGGGAAGCATCGACGGCGAAATGCTGCGTGCCAGCGGCTACGCGGCGGCCCATCCGAAGCTGATCCGCGTCGACGAGTCGGTGTTCGACGTCGGGTTCGCGCTTTTCGTCGCCAACCCGGCGCACAACCTGAAGCGGCTCGACGAGCTTCCATCGACCACGATGAACGGCATCTATCGCCGCGGGATCCTCTTCTGCGAGAACGCCCTCAAGCCCTTGTTGCCCGTGGAGCGGCTGGCCGACATCACCGACACCTCGCAAGGTCTGCGCATGCTGCTGGCCAGCCGCGCCGACTTCCATTGCGACATCGATGCTGCGGTGCTGAACTCGCTGTACTCCAACGAGTTCAAGGGCGTGACGACGATCCGCAAGATGCTCGAGCTCGGCACCGCGATGCCGCTCTATCCGTACCTGCATCCCAGGCGCGCCGAGCTCGCGCCGCGGCTCGCCGCCACGCTCAAGCAGATGAAGACCGAAGGGCTGGTCGAGCGCTATCGGCTCGAAGCGTTGCGCGAGCTCGGGCGCCAGTGATTCGGCGCGGTACCCGCACCGCGCTACGCAGCATCGAAAAGCGTCGAGGTGCCCGGCGCCTGCACGCCTTCGATCGACAACAGCCGCAGCTTGGTCACCGCGCCTCCAGGCGCGGAGAACCCGCCGGCATGGCCGTGCGCCGCGAGCACGCGATGGCACGGAACGATGATCGCAAACGGGTTGCGACCGAGCGCCTGCCCCACGGCCCGCGCCGCGCCCGGATCGCCGAGCCGCGTCGCGATGTCGCCATAGGTGAGCGTTTGGCCCGGCGCGATGCCGCGCGCGACGGCGTAAACGCGGCGGTGAAACGGCGGCACACCCTGCATGTCGAGCGTGATCGCCGACAGGTCGGTCGCCTGCCCGCGCAGCAGCGCGACGATGCCATCGATCGCGCGCCGCACCGCGGCCGGCGGCGGCGTTTCGAGCGATTGCGCAAACCGACGGCGCACTCGCGCGCGCGTCTTCTCGTCATCCGCTTCGGGCAACTGCACGCCCGCCACGCCGCGCGCCGTCCAGGCGATGCCGCAGCCGCCGATCGCCGTGTCGAAAAGCGCGTAGCCGTTCATCGGTGCCACCGTAGCACGGCCGGCAACACCCTTGTTGCACAGAGCCCGCCTTTCACGAGGCGGCGCGCGCAGTCCATAGCCGCTGAAGCCCGCTGACGACCACCAGCACCAGAGCGCCGGCGACGATGCCGGCAGCCGCGTCGAAGAGCAGCGGCGCAGCGACCGCGAGCACGCGGCCGATGCCGGCGAGCGTGCCGGCGGCGCGGGCCAGCGCCTCGCTCCAATGATGCAGGACCGCGAGCCCGTGCGTGAGGATGCCGCCGCCGACCAGGAACATCGCAGCGGTGCCGGCGATCGAAAGCGTCTTCATCAGGTACGGCGCCATCTTCAGGATCCCCGTGCCCGCAACACGTGCGAGCCGCCCGGACTGCCGGCTCAGGTACAGCCCCGCATCGTCGAGCTTGACGATGCCGGCCACCAGGCCGTAGACGCCGATCGTCATGATGACCGCGATGCCGACCAGCACCGTCACCTGCGTCACAAAGGCCGCAGAGGCGACCGTGCCGAGCGCGATCGTGATGATCTCGGCCGACAGGATGAAATCGGTGCGCACGGCACCCTTGATCTTGTCCTTCTCGAACGCGACGATGTCTACCGAGGGGTCGGCCACCGCGTGCGCCAGCTGCGCATGATGGGCGTCGTCTTCGGACTTCGCGTGCATGAAGCGGTGCGCGAGTTTTTCGAAGCCCTCGTAGCACAGGTACGCGCCGCCGAGCATCAACAGCGGCATCACCGCCCACGGCGCGAAGGCACTGATCGCGAGCGCGGCCGGCACGAGGATCGCCTTGTTGATCGCCGATCCCTTGGCCACGGCCCACACCACCGGCAGTTCGCGGTCGGCGCTGACGCCGGACACCTGCTGCGCGTTGAGCGCGAGATCGTCGCCGAGCACGCCGGCCGTCTTCTTGGTGGCCACCTTCGTGAGCACCGCCACATCGTCGAGCACGGTCGCGATGTCGTCGATCAGTGCGAGCAGGCTGCTTGCCGCCATGGTGTCCGTTGCGTCGCAGGAGTTGGCCGGCATGGTAGCGGCTGCGAGGCCGTCACGGCCGAGCGACACCATGGGTTTGCGGACCGATAGCGCGCGCTTGCGCCCGGCTACCAGTCGCAGGCGATTGTCAAATTGGTCGAGCAGTACCGCGGCGGCAGCTGAGAGGCGTTCAGTGCAGGTCGCACGGCAGCACGGCCGGGCGCGCGTACTCGCGGCCCACGACCGCTCGGGCGTACAGGTAGCTGTTGCGCGCACGGTCGCTGAGCGCATCCATCTGCACATGGCCCTTTTCGTCGCAAGGGAAGCTGAGCGCCCGGCCCTCCTTGGAGAGCGGCTGGTAGCAAATCTCGTAGCGCCTTGCTTGCGAAGAATTCGAGCTGTTCATGTGGGCACCTCGCTGCATGGAGTCCAAGGTAGTCGCGTGGCGCGCCGGTTTCATCATCAAGGCAAGGGATCGCGGGGTGCCGGACACCTGTTCGGGGGGCGGGTTGTCACTGCAGCGTGCGCAGTTGCACCGCCGGCGTCGCGAACTCGCGCCCGACCACGGTACGGGCGTAGAAGTAGTTGTTGCGCGCGCGGTCGCTGAGCGCATCCATGTCGACGCGGCCGCCGGCATCGCACGGGAACGCGTAGCCACGCCCTTCGTCGAAGAGCGAGCGAAAGCGCAGCTCGTAGTGGGCGCGGTCGAAAGTGGCGGTCTGCGTAGCGTTCATGGTGCGGCTCCTGTGGGGGCGGATCGGTCTCACCAATGAGTTGCAAGGGTCGGCGGCGCGGTTCACTCGTTGTTGCGGCATTTGTTCTCATGTACGGCCTGCGCCCGACCGTGGATGCGGCGGCGGCGACCCTTGCGGTACAGTGCCCGCGCGAAGAAGGGAGGCTTGTGACGTCGAGCATCACCGTGCCCTTGTGGCTGGCCCTTGCGATCGGGCTGCTCGCTGCGTGGGCACTGCTCGACCGGTTTTTGATGCCTTCGGCGCGCTGGTTCATCCGCAGCCGCGCGAACCGGGTGCTCGACGAAGTCGGGCGGCGGCTGAAGATCCACATCCGGCCGTTCCAGCAGGTCAGTCGCCGCGCGCTGATCGACCGGCTGATCTTCGACGACAAGGTGCAGCAAGCCACGCAGGCCTTCGCCGATGAGCGCGCCATGCCGCGCGAAGTGGCGCTGGCTCAGGTGAAGCGCTACGCGCGCGAGATCGTTCCCGCGTTCAACGCGTACATGTACTTTCGCGTCGGCTACTGGCTCGGCAAGAAGATTTCGCAGACGCTCTATCGCGTGCGCATCGGTTACACCGACGATGCCGGGCTGAACGCGATCCCCGAGAACGCGACGGTGGTGTTCGTGATGAATCACCGCAGCAACATGGACTACATCATCGCGTCGTACCTGGCGGCCGAGCGCGCCGCGCTGTCGTACGCCGTGGGCGAATGGGCGCGCGTGTGGGGGCTGCAGCAACTGATCCGCGCGATGGGGGCGTACTTCGTGCGCCGCAATTCGAAGGACGAGCTGTACCGCCGCGTGCTCGAGCGCTACGTCGCGATGGCCACCGAGGCCGGCGTCACGCAGGCGGTCTACCCTGAAGGCGGGCTCACGCGTGACGGCAAGATGCGCGAGCCGCGCTTCGGCGTGCTCGACTACATGCTGCGCGGCTTTCATGCGCAAGGCGAGCGCGACCTGGTCTTCGTGCCGCTCGGTCTGAACTACGACCGCACGCTCGAAGACCGCACGCAACTGATGAGCGCCGATGCGCAGGCGCCGCGTCCGGGGCGCTGGCGCACCTTGGGCAAGACGCTCGCGTTCGTGTCACGTCAGTTGTGGTTGATGCTGCGCAGCCGCTGGTATCGGCTCGGCTACGCGTGCGTGAACTTCGGCACGCCGGTGTCGGTGCGCGCGTGGGCCGCAGCGCGCCACATCGATTTCGAGCGGCTGCCGAAGCCCGAGCGCCAGGCCGAGGTGGCAGCCCTCGGCCGCCACCTGATGGACCAGGTGGGACAGCTGATCCCGGTGCTGCCGGTGCCGCTCGTGGCCACGGTGCTGCTGAACGCAGCCGCACGGCCGCTGAGCGCGCTCGATGTCAAGTCGGGCGTCGGCGAGTTGGTGGGCCAGCTCGAAATGCGCGGGGCGCGCCTGTATCTGCCCCGCAGCGATTGGGACTATGCCGTGGGTGCCGGATTGCGCATGCTGACGCTGCGCCGCCTGGTCGACGAGCGCGACGGCCTGTACCTCGCACGGCCGAACGAAGAGCTGCTGCTGCGCTACTACGCCAATTCGATCGCGCATCTGCTGAGAGACCCTGTCCCCGTCGCGCACTAGGTCTTTACACGAGGGGCACTCTGCGCGAGGCTCTAGGGTTGCTTCGCCAAGGAGGCGCCATGAAGATCTACTACCACCCCGCATCGACCACCAGCCGCCCGCTGATGCTCTTCGCCGCCGACAGCGGTTTGAAGGCCGAATTCCAGGTCGTGGACCTGTTCACCGGCGAGCACATGGGCGCGGCCTACACCGACGTGAATCCGAACCAGCTCGTGCCGACCTTGGATGACGACGGCTTTCGCCTGACCGAGAGCTCCACGATCCTCAAGTACCTGGCCGACCGCATCGACTCGCCGGCCTATCCGAAGGACCTGAAGCAGCGCGCCCGCGTCAACGAAATGATGGACTGGATCAACACGCAGCTGTGTCGCGACTTCGCTTACGGGACCGTGTATCCGCAGATTTTTCCGCACCACAAGCGCCCGACCGAAGACGTGCAGAAGGCCACCGTCGCCTGGGGCCAGGAGCGCGCGAAGCGCTGGATGACGATACTCGACCAGCACCTGATCGGCCCGAGCAAGCCGTACCTGTGCGGCGACCAGATCACGATCGCCGACTACTACGGCGCCTCGTTCGTGCACCTGGCCGAAGTGACGGGATCGGACCTCGAGGCCTACCCGAACGTCAAGCGCTGGCTCGACCGCATGAAGTCCCGGCCGAGTTGGGAGAAGGTGTACTCGGTGATCAATGGCCTTGCGAAGTCGATGCAAGGTCAACTCGCCACGGTCTGAGCCCAGGGAGTGCGCAGATGATCAAAGGCTTGCACCACAACGCGTACCGGTGTCGCGATTCGGAGGAAACGCGCCGGTTCTACGAGGAATTCCTCGGACTGCCTCTGGCGAACACGCTCGAGATCAACGAGTCGAAGACCGGGCGCGAGACGACCGCGCTGCACACCTTCTACCGGCTCGGCGACGGCTCGTTCCTGGCGTTCTTCGAGGTGCCCGACATGCCCTTCGAGTTCAAGCCGCAACATGACTACGACCTGCACATCGCGCTCGAGGTCGACCGGCCGACGCTCGATGCGATGTTCGCGAAGGGGCATGCGAGCGATGTCGAAACGCGGGGCGTCTCGAACCACGGCTTCATCGATTCGATCTACTTTCGCGACCCCAACGGCTACGTCATCGAGCTGACGACGAAGCGTGAGGGCCACGACCGCGTCATGGAGTCGTCGGCCAACGCCGCGCGCGAGAAGCTCGACCGCTGGCAGACCGACAAGCGCGCACCGTAGCGGGCGCGAGCCGCGCCTCAGTGGGCTTTGCGCGCGAGCCGCGCGGCCGCCAGGTCCCAACCCCATCAAGCGTCACACTTGCGAGGTGGCGCGTACAGCGCTGCGATGCGCTGCGCGGTCTCAGCCATCCGCTCGCGCAGCGCCACCGGCTCGAGCGCTTCGACGTCGGCGCCGAGCTTCAGCAGTTGGTTGGCGGCATGCTCGATCGACTCGATCGGAATGCTGACACGCATCCATCCGTCGCCGTCACCGGCGGCCCGGGCCGTGCGCGTCACCGCATCGGCGACCACCGCGCTCGAGTCCTGCAGCAGCTTCAGACCGCGCGGCGAGAGGCGCACGACGGCGGTGTCGCGGTAGACGCCCTGCTCGAAGCGCTCCGTCGAGGCCTGCCAGTAGGCCGCCAGGTCGAACGACGCCGGGCGCGCGAAGCGCTCATCGGCGACCGACAGCGCCTGAATGTTGCTGAGCCGATAGGTGCGCACATCCTCGCCGCCGGCCGCGCGCGCCGCCATGTACCACACGCCCGCTTTGAGCACGATGCCGAGCGGCTCGACGACACGATCGACCATACCGTTCCAGCTTTCGTAGTGCATCGCAAGCCGCCGCTCGTTCCACACCGCGCCCGCCACCGCGTTCAGGTGATCGGTGCTTGCGGCGATGCGGAACCAGTCGATCGGGTCGAGGTGAAAGCGCGAGCTCACGCGCTGCGCTTCGGCTTGCCATTCCCGCGGCAGGCTGGCCAGCACTTTCAGTCGGGCCGACGCCACTGCGCCGCCCAGACCCAGGTCGTGCGCCGGCCCGGGCAGCCCGGCCATGAAGAGCGCCTGCGCCTCGGGCTCGGTCAGGCCGGTGAGGCGCGTCTGCCACCCCTCGCGCAACTGGAAGCCGCCGGCACGCCCGCGATCGGCCCACACCGGCACGCCCGCGGCGCTGAGCTGGTCGATGTCGCGATAGACGGTGCGCACCGACACCTCCATCTCGCCGGCGAGCGCGTGCGCGCTCATGCGGCCGCGCGCTTGGAGCAGCATCAGGATCGAAAGCAGGCGGCCTGCGCGCATGTCGGGAGTCTTGCAGGAAAGCTGACACCCCTTGGCAGGTATGGCGGCTCACCATCGGCGCATCGCACGAACGTGGAGAGAAAGTCATGAGCGCCGCACTTGCCTGCACCGTGATCGAGCTTCGCCAATACACCCTGCGCACCGGGCAGCGCGACGTGCTGATCGAGCTTTTCGATCGAGAGTTCGTGGAGGCCCAGGAGGCGGTCGGCTGCATGGTGATCGGCCAGTTCCGCGACCTCGACGACGCCAACCGCTTCGTCTGGCTGAGAGGCTTCGCGGACATGGCGGCGCGCGCACGAGCGCTGCAGGCGTTCTATGGCGGGCCGGTGTGGGAAACGCAGCGCGAGCGCGCCAACGCAACGATGATCGACTCCGACGATGTCCTGCTGTTGCGGCCGGCGACCGCGCCGGCTTTTGCGCTGCCGCGAAGGCCGCCCCTCGCGGGGCCGAACGGCCAGGCTGATGGCGGGATCGTCGTCGCGACGATCTGTCCGCTCGCCTCGCCCGCGGGGCCCGATTTGCTCGAGCACTACCAGCGCGCGATCGAGCCCGCATTGCGAGAACGCGGCGCGTCGATCCTCGGTGTCTTCAGCACCGAAAGCAGCCCGAACAACTTTGCGCGCCTGCCCGTGCGCGAAGGCGTGCAGGTCTTCTCGTGGCTCGCCGGCCACCACGATCGCACGGGCGCGCAATCCGCGGCGGCGGCGCTGGACAGCCTGCGGCCCTGGCTCGGCGGCCCGGCGCAGGTATTGCGCCTCGCACCCACCGCGCGCTCGCGCCTGCAGGCCTGAGCCGCCGCCGGGCCGCCCCCAAGGCGACGACGCCCCCTCGGGGGGCCGACGCCGGAGGCGTCTTGGGGGCCGCCAAGGAGATCACGATGACCCCAGCCTTCGTCGCACAACCCCATGACTTCGACTTTCTGGTCGGCCGCTGGCGCGTGGCCAATCGCCGGCTGCGCCGCCGCTTCGCGGGCAGCGACGATTGGGACGAGTTCGCCGGCACCAGCCAGGCCTGGGTGCACCTGGACGGCTGCGTCAGCGTCGACGAGATTCGCTTTCCGACGAAGGGCTTTTCCGGCTTCACGCTGCGCACGCTCGACCGCGCGGCAGGGCGCTGGTCCATCTATTGGATCAACAGCATGAGCGGCACGTTGTTTGCGCCGGTGCACGGTGGCTTTGCTGGCGATCGGGGCGAGTTCTACGGTGACGACACCGACGACGGTCGGCAGGTGGCGGTGCGATTCATCTGGACAAGGCTCGGGCTCGACGCCGGGCGGTGGGAACAGGCCTTCTCGCTCGATGGCTCGGCGTGGGAAACGAACTGGGTGATGGAGTTCGGCCGGCAACCGGGCTGAGCGAGACGCACTTCGGGACGCACTTCATGCCGTCACAATCGTCCCATGTCGACCGACGATGCCCGCCAACTCAGCCCCGCTGCCGAGCGCAACAAGCAACCGATTCTGGAAGTCTTGAAGCGCGTG
>Ga0184637_10000604_pt1 | contig 26592 bp, 17 predicted proteins | sample PLM3_127_b2_FD_133143 | JGI IMG/M metagenome (GOLD analysis project Ga0184637, IMG submission 133143) | Groundwater sediment microbial communities from an aquifer in East River, Colorado, USA - PLM3_127_b2 | ecosystem: Environmental > Terrestrial > Soil > Riparian zone | place: USA: East River... | reverse complement strand
CCGCTGGCGGGCCACGGCTTGCGCGCCATCGCCGTAGACCTGCCGGGAGCGGCCGGAAGCTTCTTCGCGGGCTGAACGCCTACTCGAAGCGCCACTCCCACGGGTTCCACGTGGAGGGGTAGAGTGATGACCCCTTTGAGTCCGTTGATCACCACAGCCGGTCGCACCTGGTAGTACAGGTAGCCGATGGCCACGTCCGCCGTGGTAAAGCGCTCCAGCTCGACCAGGACGTCCGCGCGGCCCCGCTCGTCGAGGGTGGCCTTCAACCGGTCGATCAGGGTCTGGAGCTGGGGGTTTGTGTAGTCCCCGGTTTCGGCCGCGGAAGTTGTTCGCCGGGCACACGGAAGCGCTCGCGAAACGCTGTCGGGCTGGTTGGTGTCGGGCTGGTTGGTTGACAAACCCTGATGCCGGGTATACATGCATGTGTGGGCTTCCGGCACGCGAGCGGCGAGCCTGAGTGAGAAGCAGCAGCCAGAAAAAGGTGGAGGGTTGGCCATGCTGGCCCCGGATCTCTCGATGGACAAGCTCGTCGACTCCCGCAACGGGACCATCAACAACGCCATCTTCAGCCACCCGGACATCTACGAGCAGGAGCTCGAGCAGATCTTCGAGCGGATGTGGCTGTTCGTCGGCCACGAGAGCGAGATCCCGAAGCCCGGCGATTTCGTCCGGGGCCGCATGGGTGAGGAGCAGGTCATCGTCACCCGCGGCGAGGACAACCAGGTCCACGTCCTGCTGAACTCGTGCGCGCATCGTGGCAACGTCGTGTGCCGCTACGACCAGGGCTCGTCTCTGAACTTCCGCTGCTCCTTTCACGGATGGACCTACGACAGCAAGGGGGCGCTGGTGGCCCTGCCGCCAGGAAGCGAAGACCTGTATGCGCCCGACCTGCGCAAGGAAGAATGGGGGCTGCTGAAGGCACGCGTGGAATTGTTCCAGGGCACCATCTGGGCCACCTGGGACGAGACCGCGCCCAGCTTGATGGACTACCTGGGAGGCGCAGAGACCTATCTCGCGCCGCCGCTGGCCGATGCCGACGGCACGCCTGAGGGAACCGAAGTCGCGGGCGGGGTCATGAAGTGGCGCGTCGGCCTGAACTGGAAGGTGCCCATGCCCGACATGGACACGACCCACGGATGGATCACGCACCAATCAGCGCGGGCGGCGACGGGCCTGTTCGCACCCACGGTCCCACGCTACGACAACATGTATCACATCTGGTTCCCGGAGGGTCACACCACGGAAACCCGGCTGCCGAAAGAAGGACCCGACGGAAGCGACTTCGGCAGTTTCGGCAGCTTCTCTGACTACCCGGTGGTCCAGGAGTACATGCGGGAGAAGTGGGCCAAACGGAAGGAGCGCCTGGGCAAGCTGGCGCACATCCAGGAGCCGCCACACATCTTCCCCAACATGGGGTCCGTCGGCCGCATTATCCGCGTGCTGCACCCGCAGGGCCCAGCCGAAACGGAGATGTGGTCGTACATCCTCGTGGACAAGGCCGCGCCGCCCGAGGTCAAGGAGGGGGTGGTTCGGTACCACGAGCGGCGCTGGGGCCCCAACGGGATGATCCAGAAAGACGATATGGAGAACTGGTACATATTGACGCAGTACAGCAAGGGCCGCATGACCCGCACCAGGCTTCGCCAGAACGCGCAACTCGGGATGTCCACGCCCTCGATGCACGGCCCCTCCGCTTTCGGTATGCCGGGCATGTGGCACCCCGAGCCCAGCGACGAGAACATCCGCCGGTTCTACGAGCGCTGGGCGCACGTCATGAAGGCCCGCGACTGGGACGAGATGCGCGTGGCGAACTCCGCGAAGTAGGAGAACGGCATGATCCCCGAGAACATCGAGGTTCACTTACTCCGGCTGGAGATCGAGGACTTCCTCTGGAGCGAGGCGGACCTGCTGGACGAGCACCAGTACGACGAGTGGCTGGACCTGTTCACCGATGACGCGAGCTACTGGATGCCCATCAGGCGGAACGTCGCTTCTCGGGAAATGGATCGGGAGCTCACGGGCGAGGGTCCGGACCTATCGTGGTTCACCGACGACAAGCCGACCCTGGAGAAGCGGGTACGGCAGATCCAGACTGGGGTGCACTGGGCCGAGGAACCATTCTCCCGCGTGACGCATATGGTCTCCAACGTGCGCGTGCTGGGGTGGGATGGGAAAGAGGCGCGAGTCAAGTGCCGCTTCCTGTTTTATCGGAATCGGCATTCCGATGAAGAGAGCACCTTTATTGGAAAGCGGATCGACACGTTGCGCCGTGTCGATGGCAGCTGGAAGATCGCTCGCCGTGAGATCTACCTGGACGAGAGCGTTTTGCTCTACAAGAACCTGACGAATTTCTTTTGATAATGCCGAGCGGGAGCGAGGCGGTGATTTCGTAGCGCGGTCGTGGTCCGTTCCCCACACGCGGACATTGACGCCCAGGTAGTCGAGCGAGGAGGCGCTGCTCATACGTGAGCCGACTCAGGCGGTCGCTCATCTGCTCGCACCAGGTCTGGAGGACTGTCAGGCGCTCCTGTGCGTCCTCCCACATCGCCCGCTGTGCCCGGATGCGCTCTAACTCCTGATGTGGGCACCCGTCGCAGCCCGGCCGTCAGTGCACTCTAACCTCTTCAGGCGAGATGAACGGACCGGTCAAATGCTCGTAAAGACCATGATTCGGTCTGCCCGCGACCAGCTTCGCCAGCACCGCAAAACTGGCTTAGAGCGACTGCGCCTACGGATGCTCTGTGGACCATGTAGCACCGCCACGCAGAGTTGCGTTCTGGGCGGCTCCTGCGGAGTCGGCTGCCGTTGCACCTACCCCTTCATTGAACCGCCAGTTTCCTACGAGCCCTGCCGGGGAGCCAATGAGCTCGGTCTGGTAGTTGGTTTGAATCTCGCTCGCAGTGCGCACGACGTTCCACAATCGCAGGTCGTCGAGCTTCCCGCGCCAGTAGTCGCCACTCGTTCCGCTGCGGCCCATGATCAAGGGCAGGCTATTTCCGGTGCTAGCCGACGCAAGCACCTGCTGCAGCCGCTGCGTGCCGTCCAGGTAAATTGCGAGTGTGCGCGTGCTCGCCTGGAACGTCGCGGCTAGGTGATGCCACACGTTAGGTGTGACCCCGGCCATACTGATGGTTAGCGTTCGCCCTATCCCACCCGAGCGAAGCCCGACGTAGAGCAAGTTACCGTCAACCGACGCAAAGAAGGGCACCTCCGGGCTGCTGATCTCACCCTTCGTCACTATTCGCGTCCGAGGGTGATTGAAATTCGGATTTGCGTCGAGAAACCACACTTCCAGGCTCCAGTCGTTCACGGCTAATTCTGGTGCGTGTGGTGCTTCGGCGTATGCAGTCGCGCCATCTAACAGCAGGCTCCCACTCAGTGCCGTTGGCGTGCCGGTCGGTACGACCGTCGCAGTCGAGGTGGGGGTTTGGCTCGGAGTGGCCGTAGCGACGGGGGTACTCGTCGCCGTCGACGTTGGGGATGCAGGAGCGGTGGAACCTACCTCGAAGGCGCCTATGTCGCAGATCGCCGAGCCGTTGCCGTCGCCGTCCTGCGGCCGAGCTACTCCGCGCTGATCGGTTTGCGGACAACCGTCGTTCGAACCGGCATCGACTGCCGCACTGCCTGTTAGTAAGGCGTGAGTTTGTGTCGGCCCCCCGTTGTTGGCTAGAGGGCCCACCCTGGCGTTAGGATTGTTGCTCAGATCCCCAGGCCCGCCAAGGAAGCAAGATCCGTCGTCGTCCAGGTTATTGCCCATCGATAGAGGGGCGCCCGCGCCCTCACAGTTTCTCGGCGGGTTTCCAACGATGAGGCTATTCTTCAGCTGAATCTGAGGCAGCGTCCCGAAGACGCCACCCACGCCGGAGTTGCCGTTCACGGTGACGTTCAGCAGGCTCACCAGGCCTCCGACCTCCGCTGCCACGCCGCCGCCCTCACCGGCCTGGTTTCCGCTGAACGTTACATTGCGTAGTAGAGCGGGGCCGCCTGTGTATAAGCCACCCCCCTTCCTGGCGCCGCCTACGCTCCTGTTGCCGCTGAACGTCGATTCGACGATGGTAAGTGGGCTTGGCCCTCCGTAGAAAACGCCGCCTCCGTTATCGCCGGAAGTGTTGTTGCTTACACTCGCCCGAATGACCGTGAGCGAAGCACCACCCGCGATGCTTACGCCGCCGCCGAAACGCCCCGACGTATTGGCAGTAACCGCGACGTCGGAAAGCGTAAGGGGCGCGTTCGCCTGAATCCCCCCGCCGTCCCCGCTACCGGAATCTCCTCCACGAATGGTCATGCCGGAGATTCTCGAGGGCAGCGTAGCGGTGAAGGTCTCGAACACACGATCAAGGCCGCCGGCGTCAACTATCGTGCTGGCCGCACCGGCTCCAACTATTGACAGCTCTCCACGGATATCCAGATCGCCATTTTCTCCGAAGTCGCCGCCTCGTCCGGGTATCGTGAGCCGATATGTCCCTGCCGGTACCGTTATGGTGTCTGCGCCTGGCAGCATGTTCGCTTCCATGATCGCGCCTCGCAGGGTACACACCCCTGAAAGGGTTGCACAGATCGCATCGCCCGGAACCGCATCCGGAGCGTCCTCGGTCGAATTAACCAGGAATGGCGTGGCGCGGGCCGGTTGTGGCGCTGAGAGGGAGCCAAGCAGCAGCGTCGCGCCGAGCAGGGCAGCGAGTGCTGACATTGCCACTGTCTTCATTGGAGACCGTCTCCTCGTGATGCGAGCCTTAGCGTAAGAGAGGCGACCCCGAATCCCGTCACGTGGCCATTACTTTCAGGTTGGGGTTGTTTACGGACGCCCCTTCGAGTACCCCCTCCGTCAATCGCGGCTCAAGCCGCGCGGAACTCAAGAGGGTGCTCGGGGCCACTCCGGACCCATAACCCGACTGAGAGCGCCCGCATGGAGGGTCGCGGAACTCGAAACCAAAACCGCACGGCAGTGGCCGCCGCCGTGATTGAACCTTTGTGCACTCGGCGGTGCCGCCTTGCAAGCGAATCTGCAGAAGGAACCCATCGTGAACAACATGATCATCGTGCCAACCAGCCAGCCGGCGCAGCTACCAACCTTGACGAGCGTGATTTCAGCCACACCCACTCCGACGTAACTGTCCTATCGGCCAGCCGCCTTGGCCGCGGCCTCAACCCAGCCCGCGAGATTCCGATATCCATCGTCGTTAATCCAGTCGTAGGTTCTATATGCGGTAGAGAGAAGTTGCTTCGTGCTCGCAAAACGAAGGTTGTCGAACGGGTTGTTGCCCGGCGTGTCCACGAAACCGAGCTGATCCTTGATGTTGTGTAAGTAGACCCCGACAAGTCCGTTTCCGCGAGTCAGGCTCTCATCAATCTCGTGCTGGATCCATTGTCGCTTGGACGTCTCGGCACCGATCAGCACAACCGTGGCGGAAGTGTTGTTCAGGCCTTGGGCAATTAGTCGCTTGACCGCTGCGTCTCCCTCTGTTTTGGTCTTTTCCCACAGAGAACCATCCCAGAACGCATTACTGATCTCGTACTCGGGGCGGAACCGCCAGCTATTGCGAACTACGTTCGCACGGAAGATGTCGCGCTGGTAGTGGAAGCTAAAGAACACTCGACGGGCCATGATGCATCCTCCGTTTGGCGCCTTTATGGCGTGGGTGGCGGGTTCTGGATGGCCACAGGTGTTGGTGCCGGCGTGGGGCTTTGTGGCATGCGAGCGCCGAATACCGTGAGTAGCACGATGACCGCCAGGACCGTACCAACGAGCGGCCCGTGAAGACCGAATACCGCTGGGGTCCACAGTGTGCGGAACCAGGTCGCGGCATTTTCCGAATAGGGACTCGTGCTCATGGAAAGAACTTCCGGCGAATCGACCGATGGCAGGCGGAGATCGTCGTAGAGGCAACGAAAGAGCCGCTCGCGACGGAGAAAATAAGCATCGAGCCCCCACATCGCGAGGCCGGGCAAGATAGCGACCACGACAAGGGCAGGATCCCGGTCTTTCGCGGCTGCCAGGGCAAGAATCGCTGCCGTTAGGGTGATGCTCCAGCCTTTGAGAAGGAACGAGTTCGCGGCCATACGCGAGATGGCGGCCTGGACGAATTGAAGGTGGAGCGCGCGGGTTTCTGGATCGTAACGGGCGCTGTCTCTCATGGTCGGCGCGATTCTACTCCCGCTTGAGACAGTCCCCCCGCTCGCTGCTCTTCTAGCTGGCAGCGTGAGGAAGAGTCCTAGATCATCCTGCCGGGCTTGTTGTTTGCTAGCATTCCAGTTGGCCTCCACGGCATTCGCAAATGTGTCCGGGGTCAAGAAATGGCACTCAGCAGGAACTTGCTGGCCCAACTGGGATGGGCGACTCTTAGGCCGGGTGAGTTGGCCTCCGTTTTGCTTGACGAGTTTTCCTACGTTGAAGAGGACGGCCAGCAACAGCTCTACTTCTCTGACGGGAGGGAGCCAGCCCTTCGACTCAACTACAACCGGAAGGGCTCCCTATACGACGTGCGTGCAGGCCCTCAGCTAGAGGAGATGGATGTTGCTCGGCTCAGCGCGCGCGTTGAGGAGGAGTTGGTCAGTTCCTCTGGGCTTGCGGTCGGGACGCGGAAGTTGTTTAGCGACTCGCGTCGGCTGAACGGCTACTGGCGGTATCGCGACCGATTCCAAGTTCTCCCCGCTCCTGAGAATGCCCCCGACACTGGCCAGGCCATTGGTCCGCACCCATTCCTTCTCCAATTCACGTTCTCGGGGAGCAGCAACCAACCCATCAATAGCGCCCGGCAATGGCGCGAGTCGCGAAGGCTGGAGCTGTTGCTCTGCGCCCTCATTAACCATCCGATTACATCAATCTCCCCTATTTATGCTGCGCATTGGGTGTACTCTCCTGACTTCACGGAGACTGTGTATGCACAAGAGGGGTACTCGATCCCTAACTTCGTCCCCCCGACTGGCTTCCTCGCGGTGGAGGGGATGGATCCGGCGCCGGAACAGCCAGAGGCGACCTATTACGCATTTGGGCCGCTCGACTTCGGGCCGCCTTTGGCGGTACCAACCACGCTGGCCACATTGCTGGATATCTTTTTTAACCTGAGCCCTTTCGTACAAGACCAGTTCCTCAGAGCCGCCTACTGGCTCCAGCATTCGCACCGAGTGAGTTCAATTTCCCATTCGGCGTCGTATATGGCGCTGATTGGAGCTATAGAAGTCCTCACGGAAAAGGCGGGGGAAGCCTGCCCGACGTGCAGGCAGCCCGTCTTCTCTGTCGGCCAACGCTTCCGCGAGTTCTTAGACGAATATGCTCCGCTTGCCAGTGGCATTGACCCCGATGTCGCAAAGGCAAGGACACGGCTGTACGGAACACGATCAAAGATTACCCACGGCGAGCGATTACTATTGATTGACGACGACCCCGTGACCTTCACACTGGGTCCGAACGCCATCCTGGAGCGAGAAACCTTCAGACACGCCTGGGAATCGGCCAGGGTGGGACTCGTTAATTGGCTACGGCGGCAGGCCGAGCCCGCTGGTTGAGCAGGACCCGCCATAACCCGATTAATCGGCGGGTCTAAAACGAGCGCTAAGAGCTTTTCCATGCTGATTGCCTGAGACAGAAACTCCGCATCGCGGCTCTTCTATCAGTATGGGCCTGGAAGTGGACCAACATCCGGAGTGGTGCGAACCACGTAGACCCGTGGCCTCATAGGGCGCCGGCCCATGGTGCATAGGTGAATGCCATGCCCGTCATGGTGCAAGGTCGGCGGCCGCGAGACGCGGGTGCGGCGGGTGCTCAACAGCTACAGCGTCCACGAGTTGGGCCTGGACGGTAGAATCTCACGCTGGCGTCACGGCCAAAGCGTCACCGGCCCACCGCAGCACGAGCACACTCTGAAAAGAACCTGACCAACTTCTTCTTGTGCGTGTAGGAGGACCACATGGCACGCGCAGACGCGGCTCGAGCTCGACCGATCGTCCCCGAGGATCCGGACTACTGGTTGGCGGCGGAGCTCTCCCCGCGCCAGGTCCGGGTCGAGCTGGCTGGCGAGACCATCGCGGCGAGCCGGAGGGTCATGCTCTTTCGAGAGCGCGGGCGCACCCCCGTGTACTACTTTCCGCGGAGCGACGTGCGGATGGACCTGTTCACGCCCATCGACGAGATCGTGGACGATCCCAACAAAGGCGGCGCCCGCTACTTCAACGTGGGAGCCGGAGGACGGGTCGCGGAGCGCGCCGCGTACGCCTACCTGGAGCCCCACGTCAACTGGGCGGAGCGGCCCGACTACGTGGCCTTCGTCTGGGACCGGATGGATCACTGGTACGAAGAGAACATCGAGGTCTACAAGCACGCCCGTGACCCTTACCACCGCGTGGATGCCATGGCGGGCGCTCGCCACGTTCGCATCGTGGTGGGTGGCGAGACGATCGCCGAGACGCACCGCCCCCACGTGCTGTTCGAGACCGGCCATCCGATCCGTTACTACATTCCATCGGACGACATCCGTATGGACCTCCTGGAGGCCACGCCCCTCCATTCGGTGTGCCCCTACAAAGGCGAAGCCTCCTACTGGAAGGTGAAGGGCGGCGAGCAGGAGGTCGCGTGGGCCTACCTGGATCCGATCGCGGAGTGCCCGAGGATCAGGGGGCTCATCGCCTTCTACAACGAGCGCGTGGACGAGGTCTGGGTCGATGGCGAGCTCGAGACCAGGCCGCCGCACAGGTGGCATCCTCCCCGCCCGTTCGCGGCCCCCCCTGCTTCCCAAAAACCGTGAAACGGAGCACCGACCGAATTCTCACGAAACGTCCACCGGCAACTACTGGGAGCGCGGCGCATCGGTTGGAGCGCGCCTGCTGGGGCCTGGAAAGCCTCCCCCATGGGAGCGACCTCACGCTGATCCTGGCGGAGGCTGCGTCCTTCTGACTCTTAATCTCAGGGTGTGGTCGGAGCGACAGCCTTGGCTCTTTTGCTGACCGCGGACGAGATTGATGGCTTGGTCACCATCCCTGACGCCATCGAGGTCATGGATGCTGTCGCGCGCGAAGAATTTGCCGGCACCACCATACACATGGCGCCGTTCGGCGGTGTCCACGCGCGGCCGACCGGGCTTCCGCCTGCGCGCACGGACCAGGGGAGTGCTCGGGCAGCCAACATTGTGCGCATGGTTGGTGGTGGGGCTCTCGGATTAGGCCGGATTGGCGTCCGCGCGGGCAGGGTCTCGCTCGTGTTCGATACGGATGGCGGCGGGCTGCTCGGAATCTTGGGGGGCGGCTTCTCCAATTTCAGAATCAGCGCCTGCGTCGGCCTCGCGGCCAAGCACCTCTCCCGCCCTGATGCTCGACGAATCGCCATGCTGGGAAGCGGACGCCTTGCCCTTACGACCCTCGCCGGTCTCTGCGCCGTCCGCCCTATCGACCGGATCTCCGTCTACAGTCCGACACCGGAGCACCGGGAAGCCTTCGCCCTAAAGGCTTCGAGCGACCTCGGCGTCGAGGTCGCCCCAGTCACCAGCGCGGATGCCGCAACACGCGGGGCCGACATCATCGCGGTGGCCACTGATTCCCCGACCCCGGTGCTGACGTCTGACCAGGTGCAGCCTGGGGTGCACGTCACCAGCGTCGGCGAGCCCCACGAGCTCGACGGCTCGGTTTATCTCGCCGCCAAACGCATCGTCGCTTCGAGCTGCCAGCTGGAGCTGGCCGCCATCGATCCCGCCGGCCAGCGCGTTTCTCAGCGCAAGGGCCTGGAAGACCCGCCCCTCTGGCAGCTCTTCGCCGGCGGCAAGCTCCAGCGAGAAGGCCTTGTCGAGCTCGGCGCAATCGTCACCGGCAGCGTCCCCGGTTGGACCGATCCGTCCGACATTACTGTTTTCCGCGAAGCGCAAGGCGGCGCCGGGGACGTAGCACTGGCGAACCTCGCCTATGAGCGGGCCAGGGCGCTCGGCCGGGGAGCGGAGTTCAGCTTTTAGCGGACGATGTCCCACTCGTGGATGTTCCACGAGATGTCGCAGTCGCCGCTCTGGCAGGCGGCGTTCACCGGCTTGATTCCGGTTACGTAGCGCGCCGCCGCCGACGATCCGGCGTCGATGTAGTACGGGAAGTAGGCGACATCGCGGCTGATGACATTGAGGATGTCGCCCTCCACGTTCCAGGCTTCCCGCGGGTCAATTGTCGCGACGAGCCTCTCCAGTAGGCGGTCGGTTTCCGGATCTGAGTAGGAACCCCAGTTCTGGCCCCCGAAACGGTTGGCCGCCGTCGGGATGTTCCGACTGTGGAACCGTCCATCGATGAAAGAAAGGCTCACGCCGTTGCCCGTTGGCTGGATGGCCGGGAAGGAGGCGCGGAACTCCAGGTCATTGTTGAGGGCTGGCGGGCGCTCGAAGAGCGTGACCTCCATGCCCGATCTTTGCCAGTAGTCGCGGACAATCGCGGCGGCGGCATCTCCGGCCCAGTATTCGAATGCGAAAGGTTGCCCACTCGAATCGCGCAAGCGGCCGTCGGCCCCGCGCGCCCAGCCGGACTCTGCGAACAGCCTTTGGGCCTCGTCAGGCTTGTACGGATAGCTGACTACCTTGCTCTTCAGCGCCTCGTACTTGGGGCTCCCCTTGAACAGCCAGCTGTCCGCCACGTTGGTGCGCTCTCCGCTCAGGACGCCGGCCAGCTCCTCCCGGTCGAGCGCGTGCAGCAGGGCCTGGCGCTGCCTTGCTTTGTCGGGACCGCCGAACAGCGGATTCGTTTGTTTGAGCACGGCGAGCTGCAAGCGACCGACGTTATGTTGAATGAGCTGCCCACGCCCGTCTCTCACGGCCTGATCGGCAAATGTTTCACGCTGCTCCAGCGCCAGGCTATAGAGGAACTCTCCCTCCCCCGACAGCATTGCAGCGAGCCTCGTATTGGCATCGAGGATCAACCGGACGTCGATTCGGTCGATCTTCGGCTTCCCGCCGTACCACTGGTCATTCGCCTCGAGGACGATGTGGCTCCCTGGCGCCCACGAGCCCAGTTTGTAGGGCCCCAGCCCAACGAACTCCCGGTTGAACCACGCGTGCCCGCCGAATTCGGGCTTTCGATTCTCATACGCGTCGACGAGGCTGGCATGCCAGGTCGGAAACGGGTCCAGATCGAAGGGCTGGATGCGATCGGCGAACGCGTACAGCCCCGTCCAATGCAAGATAAGCGTTGAGTCGTCCGGCGAGTCGATACGATCGATGATGGCGGCAGTCGACCGCTTGTTGAACGGAACGCCCGGATCGCGGGCAACCTTCCAGCCAAACACGTAGTCGGCCGGTCTGAAGGGCTCGCCGTTGTGCCATTTGGCATCGGTCCGAAGCCGCCACGTCGTCTCCATCGACCCGTCCAGGTTGATCTTCCAGGAGCCGTTGTCCCTCGACGGGATGCCCGTTGCGAGGCGCGGCACCGGGTCGCCATTGTTGTCGAGCACAACCAGGAAATCGTGCATCGACCCGTAGAGCATCCGCCAGTGCGTCGAGGACGATCCTCCGAACAGCTCCGTGAACCCATCGGGCTCGAGGTTGAGGATCCAGGTGAGCTTCTTCGGAGCCGCGGGCTGGGATCCCGAGCTTCCTGCGCCGGACTGGGTGCTTCCGGTCCCACAGGCGGTGATGAGCATCGCTACCACCAGTAAGCCAGGCAACGATCGCGGTCGCACCATCAGGCTCGCCTCCTTAGCCAGTCGGGAATCCGAAGCAAAGCTGCTCGCGACGCAATAGTAATCCCGGTCGCGGGCGTCCGCGAGGCGTGACAGCCTGTCCGGGCTACCAGTAGACTCGGATCTAGCTCGATCCGTCGTTGAGAGGGAGTGCCGATGGATACGGTGAAGTTCGCACGGTACAGCGGGGAGACCGCGAGGATCATTTTCGCCCCCCTGTTCATCGCCCTGGCCAGGGGCTATTTCAAAGAAGTTGACGTGGACGTCGACGATCTTGATATGCGCCAGCAGCCCTGGGAAACGGTCGCCGCTCACAGCGCCGACTGCGGAGCCGGCAACGTTGACTACGTTGTGAATCCTAAATGGGCGGGGAAAATGAAGGCCGTGCTTGTCCACGAGCAGTTCCGCAAGGGCCACGGCCTGACCTCGTTGCTGGCGCGCAGCGAGCTGGTCAAGAGCGGGGCGCTCACTGACGACTTCGCCACCATGAAGGGCAAGTCCATCGCCTTGCCGCCCGAGCGAGGCGACGACTATCTCGCCTACTACGGCGCCCTCAAGCAGGGTGGCCTGACGATCGACGATGTGGTTATCGCTCCTACCGGCCACGGCGCCGCCGAAGAATCGATGGACGTAGACATTCGCGTTGGCCGGCGTCCCCGGGGTGTCGCGGAGAACGTCGCGTCCGGGAAGTTCGTCAAATGGAAGCAAGGCGACGAGGTGCACCTGGACGTCCAGGCCCGCTACCTGCTCTTCTCCAACCCATTCCTCCAGGAGCGCCCCGAAGTGGGCGAGCGCTTCTTGTCCGCCTATCTGCACGGGGCGCGAGACTATTGCGATGCCTACGACAAGGGGATCGGAAAACAGGCAATGATCGATTTGCTGCACGAGGTGACAGGCGAGAGCGTCGAGATGTTGACCACTATGAAGCCGCTTGGCTTCAGCCCGAACGGCACAGTCGACTCCAATCGACTCGACATCGAGCTGGGCCTGCTCCGTGAGCGTGACCTCGTACCCGTCGGGACGACTCCCGCGGACGTGGTTGACGCACGCTTCGGGGAGGCCGCGATCAAACGGCTGGGCGGCGCCTACACCTGGTAACTTCGCGCGATCGATCGGCGCCGGCTACTTGATGACGCGGGCAGTATAGTAGGCTGGATCGTCGGTCACTACCCAGGATGCACGTCGGTGCAGGGAACGGAGCTTCAAGTGGCGGGAATTAACACGTTTGACCACTGTGGTTTCAGCGTCCAGGACATTCCGCGGGCCTGGCGCTTCTACGAGAAAATCCTGGGCGGTAAGCCCACCAACATCTCGAACCTCAACCATAAGGTGTACGAGGGCTGGCCCATCATCTCGTTCGTCGAGATGGGCGGCCACCGCTTCGAGCTCTGCCTCGCACAGGAAGAACTGCCGGAAGCGCAGACCGGCTACCCCCGCATCGGTTTCACCGTGACCGAGGGAAACTTGCAGAAGCTCATGAAGGAGCTCGATGAAGCCGACATTGCCTATGAGGGCCCTATCAGCTACCCAGACCCAGTGCCGCTCAAGCAAACGCTTCGCGTGCGCGACCCAGAGGGGAATCTCCTCAAATTCTCGACGCGCCGTGCGTAAGCCCAGCGACCCGCAATTCTGAGCGCGAGGCTGAAAGCCGAGGGCGATGGATTGCGACCAATAAAAGTAGGAGCGACTCATGATCACCTACGAAGACATCAGCCACGTCGGACTCGAGGTCACTGACCTCGACCAGGCCGAGAAGTTCTATACCGAAGCGCTTGGCATGAAGATGCTGCACCGCGACAACGGGGAGTTCGGCTCGGGACGCATCATTCTCCAGAACCTGACCGGGCAGCTCCTCTTCCTCGAAAAGGTTGATGAGCTCTCCGCCCGCTCCCGGTTCTGCGGTCCCGACGAGACCAACGTGCCCGACCCGGACGGCCCAACCCGCTTCAAAGGGTCGCACCTTGCAATGAGCGTGGAGTCCCTGGAGGAGTACGACGAGGTGTATCCCAAGCTGCAGAAGTTCGGGTGCTTCCTCGAGGGGGACTTGCCCGGGCGCCAGCAGCCCGCGGGCGTAAAGACAACCTACTTTTACGACCCGTTCGGCAACCGGCTCCAGCTTATCATCCTGCCCGCGGGCGGGCAGCAGAGGCTCCAAGGACGACCCGGTCGATAACTCCGTCCGCGATATCGAAGTAAGCCCGAGACAGCGATTACCCCATCAGCTCCGCACGTCCCACTCGTACGCATTCCAGGTGATGAGGAGACGGGGCCACTCGCTGCTCACGTTGAGCAGCCGGTCCGCGGCTGCGCCCGGGAGGGGGGTGTAGAAGAGGCCGACGAGCGTGACCTGATCCGCGATCTGGTGGATGATCTCTCCCAGCGCCTGGATCCGCTCCGGCATCGGCACGGTTCTGAAGTACCGCTCGAGGCGGGCGTCGAACTCCGCGTCCATGTAGCGGCCCCAGTTCGCGGCGCCGCCCTGGACGCGGAAGTTGTTGCTGGGCAGCCGTGCTCCAGAGCTATGCAGGGAGGGCAGGCCCCCGAGGTCGTTAGGGCCGCCGCTGACATAGAAGGCTGGGAAAGTAGCCACGTACTGCTGATCCTGGATTTGCTGCGGGGCGAGCCGGACCACGGTGGCATCTACCCCCACCTGCTGCCAGTAATCGGCGACGGCGGACGCCGTCTTGCTCATCGTAGCCAGCGGCCCGCTGCGGACCTCCAGCTCCAGCCGCCGGTTCGCCTCGTCCCGATAGGTCCCATCCGGTCCCTTCCGATAACCGCCGGCCTCCAACATCTGGGCGGCCTTCCGTGGGTCGTACTCGTATCGCGGCACGGCGGCCTCGATGTCACGGTAGGCCGCCTGGTTCGGGCTCAAAAAAGTGTGGGGCACCGGCGATAGGCCCGTCACCAGCGTGTCCACGATCTCCTGGCGGTCGATGGCGTGGACCAGCGCGCGCCGGACCTGGAGGTCCGCCACGGCAGCCGGACGGGGATCGACAAACTGCGGCCACAGGCGGATCGACGTATCCCCAAAATTGAAGTGCACGGTGCCCGCGCGCCATTGGTCCCGCAGCTGGAGTCCGAGGTCGGTGGACCCGACGTTGTGGGTGACGTCCACCGTGCCGGCCAGCAGGTTCGCTGTGAGGGTGTTGGCATCCGGAATCACCTTCACCTCGATCTGGTCGATCCTGGGCCGCCCCAATACAAAGTCGTCATTCGCAAGGAGCTGGACTCCGGTGCCCGGCGTCCACTCTCGCACTCGGTAGGGCCCCGCCCCGACGAAGTCCGAGGTCCAGTAGGGGAGATCGAGGAGGCTCGCCTTGTCACTCTGATACGCCTCCTCCAGCAGATGCTTCGGGAGGAGCCGGCTATCGCTCGAGTCGAGCACGGCGTCGGCGGCGATAAACGGTTCCTTCCAGGTGATGGTGAGGGTCCGCGGGTCCGGGGCCCGTGCCTCCTCGATCGAAGCATAGGCCGGGGTATTGAACGCGGACATCTCCCGGTCCCGCCCGACCTGAAGCGTAAAGAGGAGGTCTTCCGTCGTCAACGGCTCGCCATCGTGCCAGCGGGTGCCATCGCGCAGCTTCCAGGTGGTCTCCATCCGGCCGTCCGGCAGCAGCTTCCACAGACCGTTCTCGAGGCTGGGGACGGCCTCGGCCAGCAGCGGATGCCGGGCTCGCTGGTTGCCGAGCACCGTCAGGCCGGAGTGCACCAGCACACCTACGACGCGCGGATTCCCTGTAGCGCTCGGGCGCAAGTCCGGCTCTTCCGCCAAGCCGAATGTGATGCGCTTCACCGCGAGGGGGCGGCCGGGAACGTTCCCACCTGTGGCGCCGCCTGGGGTGGCAGGTGCGCAGTTGACGGTGACGAGCGCAACGACCAGCGACACCAAGCAAAGACACCTAGAGCGACGCATTTTCCCTCCTGCAGCCCGGCGCGCGCCAGTTTTCCCGAAGTGGATGGCGGCGTTGCACTGCCGGGGCACGCACAACTCGCGCAATCGCCTGACTGCCGCTATAGTCCCACTCGGCGGCGGTTGGGACAATGGGTTGAGTCCCATCCTGGTACCAGCTTTTCCCAGGCGGCAACCCTGGCGCCCTCCCGCGCGCCGCGCGTTCGAGGTTGCCCCATCGTATCGTCGGTTCGGTCACGAAAGCTCGAGCCAACCCGCTGGACTCAGCCGGACGCCCTGACGCACGCGGAGTTCGCTCACGAGGTGCGGGACGCCCTCGACCACGTGCACGACGTGGTCGCGCTCCACGCACATCGCTTCGCCGACCTTTCGCTGGGAGATCGGCCGCCGGGCACACTGAATCGCGGCGAAGCCTTGCGCCGGGAGCTTCTGGATGCAATCGGAGGCTGCGAGCCCGCGGCTGGAATAGACCCCCGCGCTGCCCGCCGCTATCGCGCCCTGCTGCTGCGGTATGTCGAGGGCCGGGAGCCAGCCCAGGCGCAGCGCGAGCTGGGCCTCAGCAGAACCCAGTATTACCGGGAGCTGCAGAGCGCTGTCGATGGAGTCGCGGCCCTCCTATGGGACCGCTGGGGACTCGACGCGCAGCGGGCCACTCCCGAACCAGGCGGCGCGGTGCGGGCCGGCCTCTTCCGTCGTCACGTGCTCGTGGGGCGCGACCTGGAGCTGCAGCAGCTTCAGCGCGCCTTCGATACGGCTCTCGCCGGCGAGGGCGGTATCGTGGCGGTGGTCGGTGAGCCCGGGATTGGCAAGACCGCGCTGACCGAGCAGCTCGTCACCTACGTCAGTGCTCGGGGAGGGCGCTCGCTCGTCGGGCAGAGCTACGAGCCCGGATCGTTGGCACTCCCCTACCTGCCGTTCGTCGAGGCACTCCGCGGCTACGTCCTGGGCAGTGAGGCCCAAGCCCTGGCGGAGATCCTGGGCCGTGATGCCGCGGAGGTGGCCCGCATCGTGCCCGAGGTGCGCGACCTCCTCCCGCCTCAGTCGTTAGCCCTCAGTCCTCAGGCCTCGTCTGACCCCGACGAAGACCGTTGGCGCCTGTACCAGTCGCTGGCGGACTTCCTCCAGCGAGCGGGCGCGGCCCAGCCCCTGCTCCTCTGCCTCGAAGACCTTCATTGGGGCGACCGCGGCACGCTCGACTTCCTTGTCTACCTAGCGCGCCGACTGCAGAGCGCGCGCCTCCTCATCGTCGTGAACTATCGCGACGACGAAGTCGACCGCGCGCATCCGCTGTCGGCGGCGCTGGCTGAGCTGCGGCGCGTCACCGCGTTCGAGCGCATCCGGCTGTCGGGCCTGAGCGCCGACTACGTGCATGCGCTGCTCGAGTCACTCGCCGGTCGCACGCTCAGTCGGGGTCTGGCGGACGCGGTGTGCAGCCAGACCGAGGGCAACCCGCTGTTCGTGCGCGAGCTGCTCCGCCACCTCGCGGAAGAGGGCCTGCTCGATGGAGCGGATCATGGCGACCGAGCCAGCTCTGAGCTAGACGGGCAGCATATTCCAGAGGGCTTGCGCGACGTGATCGGGCAGCGCCTCAGCCGTCTCAGGCCAGCGACGAACGAGGTTCTGGCCATCGCCGCGGTGCTCGGGCGCGACTTCACCCTCGCCACGCTGCAGGAGGTGGCCGACCTTACGGACGAGACGCTAGTGGGCGCCCTCGAAGAGGCCGTGCGCGCTGGCCTCCTCGAAGACCGGTCCCAGGCCGGCATCCTGCAGTTCCGTTTTGCCCACGCATTCTTCCGCCAGACCTTGTACGAGGAGCTGTTTAGCGCCCGCCGGCTGCGGCTGCATCAGCAGGTAGCCTATGCCCTGGAGCAGGTCCATGCCGACCACCTGGAGGAGCACGCAGCGGAGCTGGCCGAGCACTTCGCGCAATCCACGGATCCCGCGGACCTGCGCAAGGCGGTCGAGTACGGCAAGCTGGCTGCCCACCGCGCAGTCACGGTCTCGGCATATGGCGAGGCGGCGCGGCTGCTCGAGCACGCGCTTCAGGCCCAGGACGTGCTGAATCCGCGCGACCGGGGCGCGCGTTGCGACCTGCTGCTGGCCCTGGGGGAGGCCCTCGGCCCCGCGGGTGAGCCGCGGCGCGCCTACGAGGAGGTCGCCGAGCAGGCGCTCGGGCTGGCCGAGGCACTCGGCGATGGGGACCGCGCTGCGCGGGCGAGCGTGATCGCCATCGAGGGCCTGTTGCGCCAGGCCAGCGGCGCGGCCGAGGGCATGCCCGCCTTTCGCAGCTGGGCGGAGCGGGCCGACCGTTATGCGGTCCCTGGCACGTCGGCGCGCGTCTGGGCGGACTCCATGGTTGGGCGGGCGGCGCTGGGAGCTGGCCAATGGGAACAGAACCGCGCGGCGGTGCAGCGCGCCCTGGACGGTGCGCGGGCGCTGGGCCATGCCCGCACCCTTTTCGACGTGGGTGGGATACTGCTGGGACCCGGTCACTGGTGGCCGGGCGATGAGGACGACCTCGTGGCCCGCGCCCGGGAGCTGAACGAGCTGCCGACCGAGGGCGTGCCCATCCACAGGCTCGGCCAAGCTTCTTGTTTCGGTGCCGCATGGCTCCTGGCGGCCGGCGACCGCCCGGCCGCTGAGGAGGCGATGCGGCGGTTTGTCGACGTTGTGGAACGCAGCAGCGATCCCCGCGCGATCAGGTTCGCGATCGAGAATGAGATCCTGCTCGCCACGCTGGATGGCGAGTTCGACCGGGTGCTGAGGGCTGGCGGACGGTTGCGCACGCTGGGGATTGAGACGGGCAGTGCTATCGGCACCTATCTGGCGAGCGCACGCACGTCCGCGCTGGTCTGGTACTACCTCGGTCGTGCGCGGGACGCCGTTCAGGCGTACGATGATCTGGGCGACCAGTGGCCACTCAGCCAGCCGCGCGACCTCATCCGACGGGGGTTGTACACCGTCCAGGCCGAGCCGTCGGAGCCCAACGTCGCCGCACTGCGGACGGTGCTCGCCGAGCAGCTCTCCTCCACCCCGAACGTTCGCGCACCGGCGACCATGATCATCGACCTCCTCCAGGCCGCGGTCGTCGTGAAGGACCGGGACGCATGCGCTGCACTGGCGCCGTTGCTGTCGGGGACGCGCTGGCTCGCCATTCTGGGGCCCTTTAGTCCGACTGCACCCGGGCGGCATCTCGGCGATGCGGCGCGGCTGGTCGGCGATCGCGAAGGGGCCCGAGCGTACTACGAGGCAGCGATCGAGGCGACCGCCCGCGTCCGCCACCGCCCGGAGCTGGCGCTCGCCCGCTTGCGGCTCGCCGAGCTGCTACTCGAAGGCACGCCGAGCGAGCGCATCGAGGCAGAGCGTCACCTGAAGCTCGCGATCCCGGAGCTCGATGCCATGGAAATGCGGCCGTTCCTCGAGCGCGCCCGCACTATTCAAGGGGCGTCCGTCAGCTCCGCACGTCCCACTCGTGCGCGTTCCAGGTAATGAAAATCTGCGGCCATTCGTTGCTGACGTTCATCACACGGTTTGAGACCGCTCCGGGGATGGGGTTGTAGTAGAGGCCTACGACGGTGACCTGGTCGGCCATATGGCGAATGACCTGCCCCAGCGCCTGGGTCCGCTCCGGCAACGGCACCGTTTTGAAGTACGTCTCGAGGAGCCCGTCGAACTCAGGATTCATGTAGCGGCTCCTGTTACCGGGGCCGGGGATGCGGAAGTTGTTGCTGGGCAGCCGAGTCTGAGAGCTGTGGAGGAAGCGCAAGCCGTTGACGTCGTCGGGGCCGGCGAACACCAGGAACCCGGGGAAGGTGGACAGGTACTGCGTATCCTGGAATTGCTGGGGGGTCATGCGCACCGCCGTGGCGTCTACGCCGAGCCGCTGCCAGTAATCAGCAATGGCGGACGCCAGCTTGAATGTCGCCTCCTGCGGCTGGCTATGGACTTCGAGCTCCAGCCGTCGGTTCGCCTCGTCTCGGTAGGCCCCATCCGCTCCCTTCCGATAGCCGCTGGCCTCCAACATCTGGGCGGCCTTCCGTGGGTCGTAGTCGTAGCGCGTGACGGCGGCCTCGATGTCCCGGTAGGCTGCCTGGTTCGGGCTCAAAAACGTGTGGGGCACCGGCGATAGGCTCGCTGCCAGCGTGTCCACGATCTCCTGGCGATCGATGCCGTAGGCCAGGGCGCGCCGGAACTGGACGTCGGCCACGACGGCGGGACGGGGCTCGATGAACTGTGGATACAGCGCAGCCCAGTTGTCGGAGCCGAAATTGAAGGGCACCGTGCCGTCATGCCACCGATCCCGGAGTTGGACGCCGAGGTCGATCGACCCCACGTTGCCGGTCACATCCACGGTGCCGGCGAGGAGGCTCGCCGTCAGCGTATTGGCATCGGGTATGAACTTCACTTCGATCTCGTCGATCTTGGGCCGCCCCAACACAAAGTCGTCGTTCGCCTGGAGCTGCATGCCGAGGCCCGGAAGCCACTCGCGGAGTCGGTAGGGACCCGCGCCGACGAACTCAGACGTCCAGTAGGGGAGATCCAGGAAGCTCGCCTTGTCGCTCTGATACGCGTTCTCGAGGAGATGCTTGGGGAGGAGGGTGTTCAACCGAGCAGCCAGCACGCCGTCGGCATCGACGAACGGTTCCTTCCAGGTGATGGCCAGGGTCCGGGAATCCGGGGCCCTCGCCTCCTCGATCGACGCAAAGGCCTCGCTATTGAACGCCGACATCTCCCGGTCCCGCCCCACCTGCAGGCTGAAGAGGAGGTCCTCCGCGGTCAGTAGGGCACCGTCGTGCCAGCGGGTGCCCTCGCGGAGCCGCCAGGTGGTCTCCATCCGCCCGCCAGGCAGCAGCTTCCAGAGCCCGTTTTCCAGGCTGGGCACCGCCTCGGCCAGCATCGGACGGCGGGCTCGCTGGTCGCCGAGCTCCGCCAGGCCCGAGTGCACCAGGAGGGACACGAAGCGCGCGGTGCCTGGCGCGCTGGGGCGAAAGTCCGGCTCGACCTCCATGCCCAGCGTGATGCGCTTCACCGCGAGAGGACGGCCGGAAGCGTCCCCGGGTGTGGCGCTGCCTGGCGTGGCAGGTGTGGGTGCTGCGCAACTGACGGTCAGGAGCGCAACGATTGGCAACATGAACCAGAGATCCGTAGAGCGCCGCATTTTTTCTCCTACCAGGCGGTCCGCCGATTTCCCCGAGTGGGGTTGGGGCGTTGCACTGCCGGCACACCCGCGACTCGCGTAGTCGCGTGCCTGCCGCTATAGTCCCATTCGGCGGTGGTTGGGACAATGGGTTGAGTCGCATGTTTCGTCTCAGCTTTTCCCAAACCGGCAATCCATTACCCGTATCCTGGTCGTTCAACTAGGGCGGGGGCTTGTCCCCCGCCGCGCCGGCCCTGTGTGCGGTCGCCGGGCGGGAGGCGACAATCCCCTCCCCTACTGGACGAAAAGGCCATGCTCACAGAAACTGACCCACTAGCTGCGTCACGACCGCTCAGCGCCGCTCCCCAAGACGGGCCGCCCGTCCTGTCGCGCGCCGGCTTCGCGCGCGAGGTGCGGGAAGCACTCGACAGCTTGTACGACGTGGCTGCGCTCCAGGCACAGCGCCTCGCTGACCTGGCGCCCCGAAGAGTAGGGTCGGGCATGCTGACGCAGGGCGAGGCGCTCCATCAGGCGCTTCTCGACGGGATCGAAGCCTGTGAACCTCGAGCAGGCGCCGGAGGCGACTCCCGCGCGGCCCGCCGCCATCGTGCCCTCGCGCTGCGGTATGTCGAAGGTAAGGAGCCGGCCGAGGCGCAGCGCGAGCTGGGCCTCAGCAGAAGCCAGTATTACCGGGAGCTGCAGAGCGCGATCGATGGACTCGCGGCTCTCCTGTGGGAGCGCTGGGGGCTCGACGCGAAGCCGGCTGCCCCTGATCCAGGCGGCGCGGAGCCAGCCGGCCTCTTCCGTCGACATGTGCTCGTCGGACGCGACCAGGAGCTGCTACAGCTCCAGCGCGCCTTCAATGCTGCTCTCGCTGGCGAGGGCTCGCTCGTGGCGGTGGTCGGGGAACCAGGGATCGGTAAGACCGCGCTGACCGAGCAGCTCGTCACTTACGTGGGCGCTCGGGGCGGGCGCGCCCTCGTCGGGCACAGCTACGAGCCCGGATCGCTGGCACTCCCCTACTTGCCGTTCGTCGAGGCACTTCGCTCATACGTCTCGGAGCGTGAACCCGGCGCGCTCGCTGCGGAGCTCGGCCGCGACGCGCCGGAGCTGGCCCGGATCGTGCCGGAGCTGCGCGAGCGCCTGGCCGTAGACCTCCGCCCCCCGGGCGACCCCGAGGAGGACCGCTGGCGCCTGTATCAGGCGCTTGCCGATTTTCTTCAGCGGGCTGGCGCGGGCCAACCGTTACTGATGTGCCTCGAAGACCTCCATTGGGCCGACCGCGGCACGCTCGACCTCCTCGTCTACCTGGCCCGCCGGCTGCAAAGCGCGCGCCTCCTGATCGTCGCGAACTACCGCGACGTTGAGGTCGACCGCACGCACCCCCTATCGTCGGCGCTCGCCGAGCTGCGGCGCGTCGCCGCGTTCCAGAGCATCCGGCTGCGGGGCCTGAGCGCCGACCACGTGCACGCCCTACTCGAGTCGCTCGCCGGTCGTGCGCTCGGTCGGGGCCTGGCGGATGCCGTGCACGGGCAGACCGAGGGTAACCCGCTGTTCGTGCGCGAGCTGCTGCGCCACCTCGCGGACGAGGGCCTGCTCGAGGGAGCGGAAAGTCGCGACCGAGCTAGCTCTGGGTTGGACGGGCAGCGTATTCCGGAAGGCTTGCGCGACGTGATCGGCCAGCGCCTCAGCCGGCTCAGCCCCGCGACGAACCAGGTTCTGGCCATCGCCGCGGTGTTCGGGCGTGACTTCACCCTCCCGATGCTGCAAGCGGTGGGCGACCTTACGGACGAGACCGTGGAGGGCGCCCTGGAAGAGGCCGTGCGCGGTGGCCTCCTCGAAGACCGGTCCCAGGCCGGAATCCTGCAGTTCCGCTTTGCCCATGCGTTTTTCCGCCAGACGTTGTACGAGGACCTGTTTAGCGCCCGGCGCCTGCGGTTACACCAGCAGGTAGCCCGGGTTCTCGAGCGGCTCTATGCCGACCACCTGGAGGACCACGCGGCGGAGCTCGCCGAGCACTTCGCGCAGTCCACGGATCCCGCGGATCTGCGCAAAGCGGTCGAGTACGGCAAGCTGGGTGCCCAATGCGCGGTAAGGGTTTCGGCGTATGGAGAGGCGGTGCGGCTGCTCGAGCACGCGCTTCAGGCCCAGGGCTTGCTGGATCAGCATGACCAGAGCGCGCGTTGCGATCTGCTGCTGGCTCTTGGGGAGGCACTCGGCCCCGGCGACCCGAGGCGCGCCCACGAGGAGGTCGCCGAGGAGGCATTCCGTCTGGCAGAGGCACTGGGTGATGCCAACCGCGCTGCGCGGGCGAGCGCGATCGCTATCGACGCACTGATACGCCAGGCCGGCGGCGTCGCCTGGGGCGTGCCCACCTTTCGTACCTGGGCGCAGCGCGCCGACCGCTATGCGCCCCCAGGCACGGCGGCGCGCGTCCGGGCCGACGTCGCGGTTGGCCAGGCCGCCTTTGGCGTTGGCGACTGGGAAATGATGCGCGCGACGCTGCGACGTGCCTTGAACGGCGCACGAGCGCTGGGGGATGCGCACACCCTTTTCGACGTGGGCGACGCGCTGGGACCCGGCCGCTGGTGGCCGGGCGATGAGGACGAACTCGTGACGCTCAGCCGTGAGCTGAGCCAGCTCCCGACCGAAGACGTGCCGGCCCGGATCCTCACCTGTGCGTACTGCTTCTCACTCGCGTGGCTTGTGGCGGCCGGCGATCGCCCGGCCGCTGAGGATACGATGCGGCGGTGCAGAGACGTTGCGGAACGCAGCCGCGATCCTCGCGCCCTGAGGTTCGCGATCGAGAACGAGATACTGTTCGCCACGCTGGACGGCGACTTCTCCCGCGTGCAGGCGGCTTGCGAGCGACTCCGTGCGCTGGGGGGCGAGACGGGCAGTCCTATCGCCGCAGCCTTTACGATCGCGCGCTCGTGCGCCCCGGCCTGGTACTACCTGGGTCGTGCGCGGGACGCCGTTCAGGCGTACGATGAGCTACGCGAGCAGTGGAGCAGTAACCGACCGCAGGAGCTTCTCCGTCGGCAGCTTTACGCCGTCCATGCGGATCCGTCCAAGCAAAACGTCGAGGCACTGCGGGCGGTGCTCGCCGAGCAGCTCTTGTCGAGCTCCGATGGGCTCGCACCCGCGACCTTGCTGATCGACCTCCTCGAAGCCGCGGTCGCCGTGAAGGACCGCGACGCTTGCGCGACGCTGACCCCGTTGCTGTCGGGGATCAGCGGGCTCGCCATTGTCGGGGCCTTCAACCCGCCTACGCCCGGGCGTCATCTCGGCGATGCAGCCCGGCTCCTGGGCGATCCCGAAGGGGCTCGAGCCGCCTACGAGGCCGCGATCGAGGCGACCGCCCGGGTCCGCCACCGGCCCGAGCTGGCACTCATTCGTCTGCGCCTGGCCGAGCTGCTGCTCCATGGTTCGCCGCGCGAGCGCATCGAGGCGCGGCGCCACCTGGAATTGGCCATACCGGAGCTGGATGCCATGGAGATGCGGCCCTTCCTCGAGCGCGCCCACTCGATCCAGGGGAGCCCCCGCGGATGACTCTTCACCTGCGATGATGCGAATTTATCGTGGTGGCACCTGACGGAGGGTGATGTATGAGCAAGTCGGTAGTAGCCGCCATCCTGGGAGTCACCGTGCTGGCGAGCACGATCGGGTGCGCGGGCCCGCCCCGCGCCGACTCGGTCTCGGGTGGCGCTATGACGGGCCAGCCGGGAGACGGCGCGCCGAAGCGCATTGTCGCGGCGATTCGAGGGGTTCCGCCGTCGTTAGCGGGGCAGGAGACCGCTCGCACGAGTGGCAACTACCCGGGGCTGGACGCGCTGATGGAGCTGGTGCACGGCTCGCTGGTGCACGCGGATGACCAGGGCACGCTACGTCCGCAGCTCGCGGAGGCGGTCCCCACGCTCGAGAACGGGTTGTGGCAGCTCTTCCCCGATGGGCGGATGACGACCACCTTGACCATCAAGACGGGAGCTCGGTGGCATGACGGCACGCCCGTCACGACCGACGACCTGCTTCTGGCGGCGCGGGTGGAGCAGGACACGGAGCTGGGGATCCCTCGGGCCCGGGCGTGGGACTTCGTGGAAGGAATCGAGGCGCGAGATGCGCGGACCGTCGTGGTGCGGTGGAACGGGCCGTACATCGAGGCGGACGCGATGTTCAGCTTCCTGTACGCCATTCCCTTGCCCAAGCATTTGCTAGAGACAGCCTATGCCGAGAACAGGGCGAACTTCCTGGCGCTCCCCTACTGGGCGGACGAGTTCGTCGGCGCGGGCCCTTACCGCATGCAGGAATGGGTGGCCGATAGCCACGTGGTCGTGCGGCGCAATGACGATTACCTCCTGGGCCGTCCCAGGGTGGATGAGATCGAGCTCCGCTTCATCCAGGACCCCAATACGGTCCTAGCGAATCTCCTTGCCCGCGCGGCGGACATGACGCTCGGGCGGTCCTTGATCCCGCTCGAGCAGGCCGAGATGGTGGCAGGCCAGCGCGGCGATATGCGCATTGCGACTGCCTATCGGTCGTGGTATCCGCTCCACGCCCAGTTCATCGACACGAATCCCCCGATCGTGGCCGACGCACGGTTCCGCAGGGCGCTGCTGCATGCGATCGATCGGCAGGACCTGGCGGACACGTTCATCGGGCCGAAGACGACGGTGGCGCACAGCTACGTGGGTCCGGATACGCCAGGCTACGAGGCGATCGAGCCGAGCATCATCAAGTACGCCTACGACTCCAGGCGGGCGGTCCAGATGATCGAGGGGCTCGGGTATTCCCGGGGATCCGACGGGTTCTTCGTGGACAGCGCTAACCAGAGGCTGCGGGTGGAGATTCGGACGACGATCCGAGCGGAGCTGCAGCCGAAGATCGTGGCCGCGGTCGTGGACTACTGGCGGCAGAACGGCGTTGACACCGAGCAGGTGAACATTCCGCCGCAGCGACAGAACGATCGCGAATATCGAGCGACGTTTCCCGCGTTTGAGATGCCCGGTGGGAACAACGATCTGACCCCGGAAGAGATCATGCGACACCACAGCTCGGCCACACCGCTGCCGGAGAACCGCTTTACGGTCATGGGGAATTTCTCGCGGCACCGGAGCCCAGAGCTGGACTCGTACTTGGAGCAGTTCATCACGACGATCCCGCGGGCCGAGCGGCTGCGGGCGCTCGCTCGGATCGCGCGCTACGAGTCGGACATCCTGCCGTCGATGGGGCTCTTCTACCAGGTCGACTCCGCGCTGATCGCGGATCGCATTCAGGGAGTCACCGCGAACGGGAGACGGGCAACTCAGGCGTGGAACGTCGAGCAGTGGGACATCAAATAACCTCCGCCTCCCGGAGCTCGGCGATGAGCTCTGGCGAGTAGCCCAGCTCTCCGAGGATCTCGTCGGTGTGCTGGCCTAGCGTGGGCGCCGGCTTCAGCGGGACGCTGGGGGTCTCGGAGAGCCGCACGGGTGTTCCCACGATGCGCGTCCGGCCGACCACCGGGTGCTCGATGGGCACCATCATTTCGTTCGTTAGCACCTGCTCCTCGTAGGGCACCTGGGCACGATCGACGATCGGGGCGCAGGGGACGTCGGCCTCCACCAAACGATCCTCCCATACTTGAGCGGGCTCGGTGGCGAGGAGTTCGGTGATGATCGGACCGACTTCCGCGTCCAGCTCGTGGCGGCGGAGGGGATCGGTGATGCGCGGGTCGTCGGCGAGGTGTGGCACGTCCAGCGCCCGGCAGAGGGCTTTGAACTGATGGGGCAGGTAGACCCCGATGTTCAGATAGACGCCATCGGCACAGCGATAGCTGTTGTACCCCGCCGGGTTCTCCTCACGTGGGGGCGTTGGGTTATCCTCGACCACCGTGAGCTGGCTGAACTGCATCGCGATCGCCGCCTGCAT
>Ga0184637_10000602_pt1 | contig 26709 bp, 29 predicted proteins | sample PLM3_127_b2_FD_133143 | JGI IMG/M metagenome (GOLD analysis project Ga0184637, IMG submission 133143) | Groundwater sediment microbial communities from an aquifer in East River, Colorado, USA - PLM3_127_b2 | ecosystem: Environmental > Terrestrial > Soil > Riparian zone | place: USA: East River... | reverse complement strand
GGAAATTGTCCAGTCGTTCGCTCGCAAGGATGGATAACCCTATGCGCTACGCACTGCTTCTACTTGCCCTCGCCGCCTGCGCCAAAGATTCCGGCGGCCCTGCCGGTCTCGATCTGATCGTGCGGGTCCACAACGCGGCCGGCCCAATCGACCTCGAGATCACGTGGTTCGATCAGTCGGGTCAGGTCTCCACCACCGTCGTCGGCATCGGGCAGACGGCCTGCGTGAAGTTCCTTTCGACGCTGCCGACCGATAGCGTGCGATTCATCACCGCGATGGGGGTGTCGAGTCTGGACACGCTGCGCGGCGCGGAAGGGACCAAGTACAGCAAGCAATGGAGTCCGTGGTTCAATCCGCTCACGGGATTGCCGACCGCCCGTGCCGACCAATATCCCTTCGGGGCCGAGTTCTGGACGCTGAACGTACCAGGCCGTTGGGAACTCATCATGCAAGCCGTCGAGAGGCCGCCCTGCGCTTAGCGCACGAGGTGCGGCACAGCTTTGCGGAGCGCCTGCGCGACGGTGTTCGTCACATCAATGGGGGCACTGAGTGCCGGATTCGCCGGCGCTTTATCGATAGTCGCTAATGCGCGTAGGGCGTCCAGCGTCACCACGGCCGCCGTTGGGACGGCATCCCACGGATCACCGAGGGGCATCACGTCAGGATGGTCCTCGAACTCCTGCATGGCGCTGAGCGATCCCCACCGAATCGAGAACAGCACCAAGGTCCCCGATGCGGGCGCAGCGACTGGCGCTTCCCATCGGGGCTTGGAGTTAGTCTCTGCACGACGGTCGAACTCAAACACCGCACGCGTCAACGGGCAGATGTAGTGCTTCAATTGGGTTCCTCCACTCCTCCCCCTCCCGCTCCAGTGCCACCGCCGGTATCGGAGTTGGACCCGCTCACGCTGGGGGTCACAAACTTGACGCTCCCGGCACTCAGCGGAATGTGGCCATCCAACCCTTGGTTACGTGAGGCAATCTCGTCGCTGCCGCTGTTGGCTATGTTGCCCGCGCTATTGGGGCCAAAGAGCACCCGGCTCGACGGAATGTCGTAGTAGGGATAGTGATGGTGCGTCGCGCTTGCCGCGAGGTCGGGAATCCGCATCGCCGCATTCAGCCACGCGCTATTGTACGTCCCGCCGAACTGCACCCGCCCGCTCGTCGCTTCGGTGTAGTCGGTGCCGAACGTCACCCCGGACCCCGACACCAGGTTGCCATCGATATACTCCGCGTTCGTTGCCGTGCCGATCAATACCCAGTACTTGGTGAACCCTGCCACAGAAGCCGGGCTCGTGACCTTCAATAGAAAGTTCGCACTGACGGCGAACGAAGCTTCGGCGCTGATGGCATACATCCCGTTGTCGCCTTTCCCGTAGGCGATCCGGACGAAGTACGTCCGAGCCCCGAGAGCGCCGCCCGCCATCTGCGACAGCGTCGGTGTAGGTGCCGCTGCCGTTGAGGAGGGAATGGCGACGGAGGAGCCGTCCACGCGGTAGATCGTCTTGGTCGGCCACGACAGCGCGATCCACATCTCATTATTGACGGCCCCGCCACCCGATCCCGTAATGAAGTTCGCACCGATGGCGCTCGGAGGAATGGACCCTTGCGGGTTGTCCCCTGTCGATGTGGACCGCTGCCCGATCACCACGGTGTACGCGCCGGCCCGCGATTCGGCCCCGGTCCCGTCGGCCCGCTCGTAGGCGAACACCTTGATGTAGGCCGTCTGCCCGTGCACCCCATCCTCGAGCTTGGCGGTCGTGAAGGTGCCGTTGGCGTCCACGGCCTGCGGCGTGGCGGCCCGCGCGGTGGCATCGGAGGGCATCGCGGAGAGCGACGACGCGAGCCGGATCGATCCCGCGGTGCGCGTCGCCACAACGGCAAAGACGTGCGCCCCAAAGTCGGCATAGGCCTGCACGGCCAGGATCTCGGGCCGGTGAAACCCCAGGCGGTTCGCGGCGTCAAAGCTGCCCAGGATGTCCGCGTAGCCGCGCGGCCAGATCGTGAAGTTCTCGCCCCAGAAGTCCGCCCGCTGGATGATCCCGATCACCCACTGGATGCCGCGGAGCTCGCGCGCGAGATTGGGGTCCCGCGCCACGAACTTGTCCGTTTCGACCGCGATCAGGTCCCCGATGTGGATCTCCGGGTAGCGGTCGATCGAGAAGAACGGCCACAACATCTCGCCGCAGCCGAAGGCGCTGATCATGCGAAGCCCTAAGACGTCGGCCAGCGCCTCCGTGTCCACCCACTTCCCGACCTCCTCGTTGAGCCAGGGCGGCGGGCCGAGCGTGTCGCGGCCGAGCTTGTCGAGCGAGGGCCCGTGGAAATAGTGACCCTCGTTCTTGAACTCCTCCTTCTCACGGTCCCACTGGAACCCGATGAAGAACTCCGGGCGCCGGCGGGCGAGGCCCGGGCCCGCGCTCGGCATCCGGATCCGCTCGGAGGGGAAGATCGCGGTGATCGGCTTCGTCTCGAACACCGAGGTGAACACGAGGCGCCCGCCGAGCTCGTGGATGATCCCGCCGGCGAGGTAGGCCAGCGCCTCGAGCTCCGTCTTGGCGACGACCTCCTTGCCGTCGGGGTTCCGCTTGCGCAGGCCCGTCAGTTGCTTCGAGACCGTGTGCGCGGTGCTCTCGATCAGCTGGCCGCGGTAGCGTTTGTCGAGCGCGAGCCGGTTATCGACGATGTCGTCGCAGGCCGCCTTCAGCGTCACGTTGGTGTAGGTGACGACCTCGCGGCGGCCGCCCGTGCGGAAACGGGCCCAGTAGACCTGGGCGCGCCGGCCGGTGCCAGGCGTCGGGGCGTTGGCGGTGAAGGCGAGCCGGATGTCAGTGAGATTAGTGAGCGCCGCGATCTGCGCTTCGCTCAGCTCCATCGTGGACTGCATGCGGTCGGGGCCGATGTCCGTCTTGACGAGTTCCGCGACGAGGTTCCCCCCCTGGGCCAGCTGGATCTTCAGATCGATCTGCTCGCCGCCGCTCGCGTCCTTGGAGTAGTCGCAATCGACGAACATCCGGCGACCGGCGACGTCGGTGGGCGTGGGCAGCGTGAACACGACTTGCTGATTCGAAGGGCTGGTGCCGGAGCGGATGCCGTCGGTCTCGTCGGCGCTCGCCTCGTCGATGTGGGTGTGGATGTTGGTCGTCCCACCCGCAAGGTCCGTCCAGCTGCCGATCGACTGGGTGCCGTCGGGCGCGTGGTTGGTGCCCGGCGAGTAGGGCGGCACCGCATCCTTGAGCTTCCCGAGCGGCGAGAGGCCCCGGATCGCGACGTGGTCGTCATGGCCCTCCCAGTCCCCGACGCCGAAGTCCGTCTTGTGCATCCACTGCGAGCGGGGCAGGCCCGGGGCGGCGATCCAGGACCGCAGCAAGATGTCCTTGCGGTAGTTGGTGGCGAGCAGGTCCTCGATCCAGGAGCGGAAGTCCCGGGGCCCGTTCTTGATCGCCACGAGCCGGCCGTCGGGGATCTCGGTGCGGAGCTCCTGGGGATCGAACGCCTCTTCGTAGGCCCGCACCTCGCAGATCCCCGTCCCGTCCTTCCGCGTGACGGCGCGCAGGCCCAGCTTCTTCAGCGTCGGGGTCAGGGTCAACGAAGGATCGGAGTTGAGCGTCGCCCGCATCTTCCGCGGCTGTGTCTTACCGATGCCGATATCGGAATGGAGTTGCCCATCCGTGAACGCGACGTAGGCCGAGTCGGCGTCGTTGCGGATTTCCAGCGTGACCGAGGTCCCCTTTGGCGTGGCGATGTGGCCCGTCAGCTCCAGGTCGCCCGTCGGCGTCGCGCCCGCGTTGAAGGGGTTCGTACTGAAGGTGATCGTCTGGGTCGCGGCGAAGGTGCCATTCTCGATCGTGCAGCGCGGCGTCCCACTGGGGGAGCCGCCGCCATCCAAGAGCTTGGCGTATCCGAACGCGCCAGTGGCGTTGGTGAGCCGCCGGCCCGAGAGCACGTTGCCCGCGCTCGTCACGGAAGCGACGGTCGTGTCGAACCCAATCCCCGCGTTCGCGGCGGGACTACCATCTGCAGTCAAGGCGTAGACAAAAATGAACGTGGCGCCCGCCAGCGGGGTGCCGCTCGGAAAGCCAGGGTCCGTGTGGACGATTTCGGTCCGCACGCTTTTGGGCCGCGGCCGAATGGGCAGCCCGGAGAAGTCGAAGGTCACGAGCCCAGCGGTGTCGCCCACCACATCCACGTCCACCGCATCACACAGCTGAGCAAAATCGTACTGCACCACCTGTTGGAGACTGGTGGTAGCCCGGGCGGGAAACATCAGCTCGCACCGCCATTTCACGACCTCGCGCTTCTGGCTCGTGTTGATGCGGGGGTTGAGCCACAGCTTCACGCGCAGGAGCTCGAAGTCGCCGGGCTCGGTGCCTTTCCACTCGCACATCAGCACGTCGAAGGGCGCGATGCGGTCGAGACTCGTGACGTGCGTGTTGGACGTGGCGAGCGTGAGCAGCGTGTTGGTGGTGTCCTTGAGCTTGAGGTCGCCGTTGTCGTAGCGGGTGAAGATGGCATCGACGGCCCCGGCGCCGCCGTCCGCTTCCGCCCAGTGGGCGCGAGTGCTCCGAATGTGCTCGCGCGGCGTCCCGTCGGTGTTGGTCTCAAGGACGTGGGCCTCAACGACTTGGTGCCAGACAGGGTCCGCGCGGCGGCCGCGGGCGACGAGCTCCAACGATATTGGGCGCGGCATCTAGGGCACCGCTTCGAACTCGGGCTGCGTGAAGAGTCCCCGCGCCAGCATGCCGTCGAACAGTGTCCAGAATCCAGTGTTGAGAAACCGCAGCAGCACGAGTGGACGGAACGTCACGCCCGACGGCGCGGCGCTGACAGCGAAAGCGCCCCCGTCGATCGCGGCGTCAAGCACATGGTCGCTTGCGCGGTGGCGGAGCACAAGCTTCTGCGGGTTCGACGTAACCGTGAAGGTGCGGGACGCCGTCGGGCTATTGCTGCCGTACTCCCACTCGTATTGCGTCGCGGTGTTCTGGCGGTGGAGGCGGAGGCTGTCGTTCGCGTCCGCCCCGGCCGTCGTCGGGTAGAGCCCAAGCATGAACGCGTCGAGCTGTGGCTCGGTGTCCGGCCAGGTCGCGACGTTCGCGTGGTGCGCGTGGAACCAGAGGTAGAGCGACCAGTCGCGCGCCATGTCGAGCACGATGGCCACGTCGATCTGATCTGCGGACCGCATGGCGACTGCCGTATTCGTCGGGACGGGCTCGCTCGCGAATGCGCCTTCCTGGAAGTCCGCGATGTCCACCCAGAAGTCGAAGATGCCCTGCGCAGCATTCAACTCAATAAACGGCACCGCGAAGGCCGTATTCGCCGGGCTCGTCACTGTGAAAATGAGCCGCTGCCAGCCCGCGACCAGCGCCGTGGTCGGCCCGTTGCTGTTGCTGATTGCCGCAGGGATGGCGTTCCACCACTCCATGCCCACGCGCAACGTCTTGCCGACTGATGCGGCAGGCGCATAGACGTCCACTTCCACTGTGTACGCGCGCGCTGCCACGGCGACGATGCGACCGCCCGCCTTTGGAACCCAATGCATCCCGCTTTGCACACTGTTGGCCACGGTAACCTTTAGCGCCCAGGCCCCGTGCCGGACGTTGGTCTGATCGCGCAGGAGCGTGGCCCCGACGCGGATGTTCGAGCCCACGGCGTCGGTCTCGTAGTCGCCGTTCTCGATCTTGTTCTGCCGCGTCCCCTCGGCGAGCACGCCGCCCAGCGGCTGCCCGCTCGCGTCCACCAGCCCGGGCGGGTAGTGCATCCGCAGCTTGTCGATCGCGGCGACCTTCACGTTCCGGTCGCGGTCCCCGATGAGGGCCGTCGATGCCCGCGTGACGGTCTCTTTGGTTTCCACGAGGCCGCGACTCGCCCCGGGGACCATGAAAACCCCGTGCTGCGACAACGCCTTGCCGCCGAACCGCGCGACGATGTCTTTGGGGAAGATTTCCATTAGGCTACCCGCCGCATCTCGTGCTCCGTGAAGGGCAGCTCGCCGTGCGGATAGAACCGCCCGCTCCCCGTCTTGAAGCCCGCCCGCCCCTGCGGCCGCACCGCCATCACCGCCTGCTCGGCCCGCTGCTCGTCGAAGAGCAGCACCCCAGGCGACGCCGGCGTGTTGGGTGTTCCCCAGAACCGCTGCAGGTGATAGCGGAACTGCTCGTAGTCAAAGAGGCTCGGCGTCTGGCTCGGCAGCGCGCCGCCGCGGGGGATCGCATGCGCGCCGCGGCCCGCGTACCCGGCCTCGGTCCGCTGCTCAGCGGTCGAGAAGTCCGTCGCGTCGACCAGGTCGCCCATGTTCCGGTCGAACGCATACGACAGCCCCACGATCCCGTTGAGCGAGGGCTTGAGACCCGCCCCCATCGCCGGCACGTAGAGGCGCACCGCCCGCGCCGCGCGCGGGGCGAACCGCTTCACCCACATCAGCCCGTCCTCGCACACGACCCCAAGCGCGTCGTCGAACGCGCCCGCCGCGGGCGTCGTCGGCAGCACCGCGTCGAACGCCGTCTGCGGCGTCGCGACGAAGTCGTCGTCAGAGAACTGCACCCGGAGCGTCTTGCCCAGGAGGTTGTGGTCCCACAAAACAATTGAGTCGACGAACCGTGTGCGGTCGTAGGTCGTCTTATGCCAGGCGTCCACGTTGAACGCCTCGGGGGACCAGTGATCGGACCGCCGCAGCGTGGCGAAGCGGAAGGCCTCGGTCCCGACGCCCGCGCCGCTGCCGCCGCCCGACTCGTGGCCGGTGACGACGGAGCCCGCAAATTGAACGACATTGCAGACGTTCTCCGCGAGCAGGCGCGCGCTCATCCGGTCATCCCCGCGTAGCCGGGCACGCGCACGACCGCGTCGTGCTCGTCGGCCTCCCGGAGCTCGTGCATCGTGTTCGTCCGGGGATCCCAGACGATCACGCGGATCTGCTTGCCGACTTCCTGGCCCTGGCGATTGATCGCGTCGACGAGCTCCTTGTGCCGGCGGTCCTCATTGCGATCGAATAGCGAGAACGCGGTCCCGAGCGCGCCCAACACGAAGCCAGCCGGACCGAGGAAAGCTGGCGCGCCCTTGAGGGCACTCGCCCCGGTGAGAATGGAGCCTGCGCCGGCGAAGATCCCGCCCGCCTTCCCGGACATGAGCCCGGGCAACGCCAGCACGAACGACTGCGCCATGATCATCCCGGCGCTTCGGCCGCCCTCATCCAAGCCACTGATGGCGTCGTCCACGTCCGCCTGCACGCGGTCGAAGAAGCTTTGGTCGAGGCCGAAGGCGAACTGCTCACCCTGCTTTTGCAGCTCGGTGACCTGCAGTCCCGCAACGCGCTGGCCTTCCTGCGCGCGGAACGTTTCGGCGGTGGGCAATCGGAGGTGCTGGACGTCGAACGGATCGAACGTCCGGGACACCTCACCACTGATCCGCGAGATCTCCTCGAGGATGTCGCGCTGCGCCTTGAGAACGCGATTCTCCTCGTTGCGGCGCTCGAGCCTCCGCGCCGCGGCGACGAAGCGCCCGGTCTCCTCCGCGTCGAGCCCCGCCCATTCGGCGCGGAGGCGGGCGACCGCAGTGGCTGAGAGGCCCACCACCTGCGCTTCGCGCTCCAGGCCCTGAATGAGTTTCTCTTGGTCCTGGTCGCGCGCGGCACGCACCGCCTGCACCGCGGCGACGGCCTTCTCGCCGGCGTCCTCCAGCGCCCCTTGCTTGCTGAGCGCGATCCATTCGAGGATCGGGTTCCCGCCGAGTGGACCACCCTGCGCACGGGACTGGGCGGCGAACACTCCCTGACCCGCCTCCGTGAGGTTGCCACCGATTGCGCGAAACTTGCCGCCGAGCGTGAGTTGGCCGACGCTCTTGGCGAGCTCGTCCGCAGCCGTGCCCGCTTCCCGCGCGTCGGCGGTGAAGGCCCGGATGGCGAGCGCAACCCCCCCAACCCCGGCGATCGCCGCCGTGACCCAGAGCGACCCGATCCCGAGCATCCCGATCCCCTGGGCGGCCTTGCCTACGGGCCCGGGAATCCCGGCGGCCTGGAAGGACAACGTGCGCAGCGCGTTCTCGAAGAGGTGGACCCCGCGCCGCGCATTGCTGGTAGACGCGATGAGCTGCCCATTCTGAAAGACCATCTTCCCGAAGCCGGACGCCGTGCCGGTCGCAGCGGTCCCCACCGCCTGCACATCGCGCTTCGCTTCCTGGAGCGCGGCGCGCGCCAGGTTCTCGGCGATGATCTTGAGTCTGGCTTCAGGCGTCTGGGGTGCCATCAGGGAACGCTTCGCTCAGGAGTTCAGGGTCAGACAACAAGTGGAAGAGGGTCCACGGGATGACGTGATCGGGGGTCTGCCACACCGGACTCCAGTAGAGTCCGGGCCAGTGCTTCAGGAAGCGGAGGGTGCCGACGCAGGTCCGGTCGTCGGGGTCGTCGGATCCGGGCTCGACGGGGGTGGCGGCGCCGGCGTTGAGGGCGCCGTGTCCCGCCCCGCCTTTTGGCAGACGAAAAAATCCGCCATCACTCCTTCGAACGCCCCATCCGGCAGCTTGAGTATCCGGTCGATGGCTTCATCGGAGAACCCCATGGAGGCGATCAGTCGGCGCAGCTCGATCTTGTACTCCGCCACCGACTTCCCCTTCCATCCCTTGAACACTTGCAGCCAGTCAACGTACTCCAGGTGCGACCACAACCGCCCCGTGAACGTCCTGCCGTCGAGATCGACGAACACGGGCGGCTTGTGCGCCTCGACCCACCGGCGGGCGTCGAAGGTCACGTCGTGTAGAGCAGCTTCATGCGGTTGGTGCCGCCGGGGTCGAGGACCCCGCCCGCGCGGAAGCGCGCGAGCCCGTTCTCGTCCTCGTAGCCGACCGGCTCCCGGATGATCTGCGCCCGATCGGCATCCACCTGGAGCTTGTTGTTGCTGCCCGCGGCGCCAAAGATCATCGTGATCGCCTCCTGCGCGCGCGCGGACCACTTGTTCCACGGGTTGTAATCGGCGACCCGGGCGGCCTCGACGAGGACGTCCCAGGTGAGGCTGCGCCCCGTGATGAGGTGCCGCACGGCCGCGGAGTTCGCATTGTCGCGGAACTGCAGCGTGTTCTCGAGGGTCAGCGACGCGCGCTTCACAAAGCCGGTCGCGTACGACCCGATGCTCCATGAGCCTGCCGCCCGGAAGAGCGGCGCGATGCTGGTGAAGTAGGTGGGCGAGATCAGGGCGGTATCCGTCGGCTCGACGTACTCCCCGCGCGCGGCGACCTCGAGGATCCCGGCCCGGTGCGCGTCCCCGATGATGCTCAGCCGGCGGACCTTGGCCGCGAGGATCTTCTGGAGGATCCAGACGTTCGTATCGAGGCCCTTGAACCCGTAGAACGTCAGGGTCTTCTGGCCGCCCGCGATGCCCTGCGCGGTGTCATAGGACCACTGGGACGCCGCGAACGACTCCTGCATCAGCGCGCCCTGCAGCAGCGCATGGGTCTCGGGTCCGGCCGTGGTCGCGTAGGCCGAGCCCTTGCCGCGGATGTGGAGGCGGAGCCCGATCTCGGCCCACATCCCGGAGGGCGCGAGCGGGGCGTCGGACTCGAGCTTCTGGTTGTCCTTGTCGTCCTGCTCGTTGTCCTGGTAGGCGCCCCAGCTGAAGTCCGCCGGCGCGACGAGCTGCAGGGCATCGGTCGCCGTGGGGACGGCGTCGGTGCCCTCGGCGGACTCGATCTTGGCGAACACGACCTGGAAGCGCCGCAGCTGCGTGGGCATCTAGACCCCCTGTGTCCGCGTGTACAGCGACCCTCTCAGCACCCCGCCCAGCCTGACCACTGCGTTGTCCTTCGTCTCAAACACTTCCACGGACAGCACCGGACTCTCGACGTTCAGCACCTGTCGGAGCGTGGCCCCGAAGGATTTGCCGCTCAGGCCCTCCAGAATCGGCAGCAGGGCCTCGAGCGTTACCTCGCTGTCGCGGCGCGCATTGGCGAGACTCGATGCGCGCGTGTGATAGGCGAACACCACGGGGAAGTCGGGGATGTCCCGCTTGCCGAAGCTCGCCATCTCACCATTCGTGGGCTGCGTCCCGATGTAGTGCAGCACCAACGGAAACGCGGCGCCAGGTTTCCCACCCACGACCGTCTCTGCCCCATCGGCCACGGTCACGACGTTTGGCACCGTGAGCGTGTACAGCGTGTTGAGCACCGCGATCTGCGCGTTGATCGCGGACAGTGTGAAGTCCGCCTCGATCAGTTTCCGAATCGGGTAGATCACGGGGCTAGAATCACGTCGGTCAGTCCCCCGTCATCCCCCGGCCAGACGTCCCGCGCCGTGTAGCTCACCCCACCCACCGTCAGCGTGCTCCCGATCGCGAGGCCCGGCAGGCTGCCCGTCTTGATCGTCACCGCCGGCACCCGCTCGACCTGCTGCCCCTCGAACCCGAGCAGCTCGTAGTTCAGCCGCAACACCCCTTGCGTCGTCGTTCCCCCGAGGACCACATCGACCGCTTCGCCCAGGATCTTGAGATCCGCGAGGATCGCGGCGATATCGCTATCCCCGAGGGCCACCGGCTAACGCCGGCGCCGGCCCGGCCCATCGTCGGGCTGGTTCACGCGGCCCGCGAAGCGCGGGTCGTCCTCGACCGGATGGGCGGGCGTGGCCCGCTCCTCCGCGACGAGCTGCCAGCCGAAGGCCGCGTCCACGGTGTGGACCTCGCCGTCGGGGCTCTCGAGATGGGGGAAGTCGGGACCGGGGCCCTGGATCCCCAGGCCCCGCTTGATGACGATGTTGAGCTTCTTCTCGCCCATTGGCCTCTCCTTAAGCGGCCAGCGCCTTGCGGATCTGGCCTTGACGTTTCGGGCTCATCAGTGAGTACAGCGTCAGCATCACCCCGCGCGCGCGCGAGCCATGAGCCGACCATATCCATTGTGGTTGCTGGTTCGGTAAACTTCCTTGAGCTGGCCGTTGTTTGAGACCACCACCGAACAGCTCCAGACACCGCGCTACTGGTTCCCGCTCTACTTGAACAGCCGCGACCTTCACGTGCGACCGCCTGCCGGCGAAGAACGTGCCCTCACCTTCGAGGAAGCCAGCCGCCCAGCCGAGCTCTCGTTGTGTTGGTTTCTTGCTGGCTCGGTGCGTGCCAGCCCGTTCGACGCCACGTGTGTACGTCAACCGCCCGCCAACTTTCTCGAGATACCGGGCCTTGGCTTTCGCCAGGACCCGGTCCCGATTCCGCTCGTAGTAGCTCTTCACGTCTACGGAAGTGCGTCTTTGACCGCGGCCATGCTGGCCGCGTGGCGGAGTCCAACATCCGCCATGATGAAGGTGGTCACCTCTATATCGCCCCTCTTTTTCTGCGAGTAGGGGTCCGCGATAACCTCGAGCTCGCCCCACTGGCCGATCAGGACCTCGGCCCAGTTGCCGAAGAGGATCGCGTGACAGATCGTCGTCGACGTCCCCTTCGTCAGGTTCGACGGCACCTGGTTCGACACGTTGCCGCCGTAGCCGTTGATCTCGTTCATGAACCAGGCCGGGATGCCGGTCGTCGCGGAGATCTGCGCCGACTTCTTCATCCGGCCTCGGGTCTGCGGCGTGCTGAGATACGCCATCGCGGCGACGTCCGCGTTGGCGGCCGCGACCTGCGTCTCGAGATCCACGAAGTGGTCGTAGGTCGGGACGCCGCCGTTGGCGCCGACCGTCACCGAGCCGATGCCGGCGGTGTTCAGGATGCCGGTCGGCTGGTTCGACGTGCCGAGGCCGTTGATCGCGGCCAGGTCGATCCCCAGCGCGTTGATCGCCGCCAGGTCCTCCCGCACCAGCATGTCGATGTCCCGGACCGCCTGGGCGAGCAGCTTCCGGGAGTAGGAGGTCGTGCTCTGGCCGATCTTCGGCGCGAGCACGAGCTGGTTCAGGAGCAGGTTGGACGAGGCGACGTCGGCCGTGGGCGATTCCGGCACCCACGAGAACGTGCCCGCGCCCGTCTGCCGCGGGAAGGCGACGTCGCCCTGCAGGCCCGTCAGGACCCGCGCCCCGAGTGCCCGGACGAGCATCCGGTTCCGGAGCATCTCGATGAACGGCCCGGGCTCGATGAACTTGAGCTCGGCGCCCTTCGTGGCCGTCTGCACGTCGAGGGCCGCGCGGGACATGAACTGATCGCGGATCTCGGGCGGCAGGGCCGCGAGGATCCGCTCGCGCACCTGCTCCGCGAGCGGGTTGACGCGGAGGTTGGCGGGCATGTAGAAGCCGCCGCGCTTCGACTCGCCGCGTTTGGCGACGATGGCGTCGTGGACCTCGTACTCGAACGGCGCCGCGTCGCGGTTGCCGTCCGCCACCGCCAGGATCGCGCGGCAGAAGCTGTACTCCTTCTGGTCCTTCTCGGAGAGGTCGACCGCGTGCTGCCCCTGGCGCGCGCCGTCGGCCGGTGTCACGACCGGCGCGGCCCCCCGCATCTTGAGGTCCAGGATCTCCCCCTTGATCGACTCGAGCGAGCGATCGCCGTTGATCCACTCGTCGACCTTCTCCTGCTTGAAGCCGTGCTGGTTCGCGAGCGAATAGATGCCCGCGACGCGCTTGCGTTCGCCGGGGATGTCCACGACCGTGACCGCGGCCGGCGTCGGCTCCGCGGCCCTCGCACCCGCAGCGGCGGGCGGGGGGGTGGGCGTGGGTGCGCCGGCAGCTGCGGAACCGGACATGGGCGTGTCCTCCTGGTCGGCCTCGCGGGCTCCGGTGAGTTCGACGGGCTCGGTATCCGCCCCGTCGCTGCGACCGAAGCCCACGGTGACGTCCGCGGGCACGGAAACGATCGCCACTTCCTGGGGCTGCCACCGCGTCGCGCGGTAGGTCGGCCCTTTGTCCTTGTCGTCGGACTCGAGCACCATCTTCGAGATCCGGTAGCTCACGGAGACGAACTTCCGGATCTTGTCCTGCACGTCCTGCTTGATTTCCTGGGCCTTGGCGCTGCGGCCGAACCGGACCACACCGCGGAGCACGCGCGCCTGCTCGTCGAGCTCGGGTTCTTCGACGAGGCCGACCTGGACGCCCGAGTAGTGGCCGCGGTCCAGGTCCTCGACGACGCGCAGCGCGAGCCCACGCTTGAAGCGACTGAGATCGACGGCCGTGCGGCTGTGATCGAGGATCTCGGCGCCGAAGTACTGCTTGACCGGCTCCTCGGACGAGATCGCGACCCGGAAGCGGTCGGGATCCGCCGTGCCATCCGCGCGCGTGAGCGGCGTCAGCTCGATGGCCGCGCGATGGAGCACGGGCAACTTGTCGGGCACCGGCTTCGCAGCTGTGGTCATCGCGCTCCCAGAAAAGACAAAGCCCCCAGAGGTGTGGCCTCTGGGGGCTCGAGCTGCGCGAGTCTCCTACCTGCTCAAGGATATAGGTGGAGCCGTGGCGGCGCAAGTCAATCGAGCAGCGCCAGGACGATGGCCTCCCAATCCTCGTCGGGAGCCGGCTCGGTGTCGACGGGCGGCGTCCACGCCTCGAGGATGTATGCTGGCTCGAGTGGCCGGCGCCGGTGAGGCTTCTGGAGGAACTTCGCCAGCCGGGGATCCGCCCAGGGTGCGCCGCGGGAGGGCGCTGGGGCGCTGACGACAACGCCGTCGAGCTGGAAGGTGGCGGCGCCGGCGAGGACGGTCGCGCCCTGGTGGACGACGCCGGCGCCGGCGACGACACCATCGGCGGCGAAGATGCCCGCGCCCTGCAGCGCGATCGCGCCGGCGGCCTTGCGCGCCCCCGCAGCGGCGAACGTGGCCGCGCCCGTGACGTTCCACGCCCCGACCGCTTTGCGGACGCCGGCAGCCGCGAACGTCGCCGCTCCCGTGACCGACCAGGCGCCAGCCGCCTGCAGGGAAGGCGCGGGCGCGAACGTCGCCGCGCCGGTAAAGCTGACCTCGCCCTGGTGCGTGGTGGGGCCGGCAGCCACCCGCTCGGCTGCCCACGGGGTCTCACCCCACGCGTGGCCGCCCCACATTTACGGCGTCTGCGCTCCGGCGAAGATGAGCTTGTTGTCGCTCGGCTCGACGGTAAATCCCAGAAGGGCACCCGCCGCGACGGCTGCGGCCAGGCACGCCTGGTTCACCGCCACCGGCGTCGAATCCCAAGGGACGGACGTCTCCCACGCCACGGAAATACCATCCGGGCCGAAGTTCGCTATGCCATTCAGAAACAGGGCGCCGTCGCCGACCACGAGGCTGCCCACGAGTACCGCGACGTCTGCCATGTTCGTGCGCTCCCTTTTCAATCCACGGGTTGGACGATCACGCAGCTCCCCGCCATGACGGTCGTGCTCGTCGCCGTCTCCGAGGAGTGCCAGAGCTCGAGGTTGCCGGCTGCGGTCACGGTGATGATTGCCGTGATGCAGATCATGTTGTTGACGTTGATCGCCGCGACGCCGGTGTTCAGCATATTCGGCGCGGTCGTGCTGTACGACTTCGTCGCGCGCCCCTCGACCAGCGAACCCGTCAGGACGTTCGCTTCGTCGTCAGCGACGCCAGTGGCCGCTGAGGCGCCCGTGGTTGGGTGATACAGGAAGATGACCGGGTTCGCCGCCGTGCCCGAGAAGTTGATCCCGAGGCCGAGGCCCACCGTGGCGGTCGCCGACTGCACGATCAGGAAGTACTGGACGACGTAAGACCCTGGTTGGAGATTTGGAATCTCCAAGCCGGTCACTTCGGTCGCCGCCGTCGCCGAGATGGCGTGGTTCGCCGACAGGCGCTTGACGATCGGGATGTGGCGGAACGAGGACGCATCCTGGCCTGCGGTCATCGCCACGCAGAAGAGGTTCCGGGTGCCGGCGGCCCAGTTGACGGCCGCGTCGCCGTTCGAGGACTGGAGCACGAGCGTGCGCGCGAGGGTGTCGGGCGTCGCGTCCGTAACGAGCCCGATGCCGATCTCCCAATCGGTGCCGTCCTCCGCGCAGTAGTGGCAGAAGTTCCCGGTCCCAACGCCGGCGACGAACGTCTGGAACCCCGCCACCGCGCCGGCCAGGGAGTAGGTGCCGGTGCCCGGGGTGGTCGAGGTTTCCTTGACGCGGTCGGCGTTGCGGAGCGCCACCCGCTACGTCTCGGCCACGTCGATCGCGCCGGCGGCGAACTCGAGCGAGTCGTCCACGTTCACGGTGCGCGCCGTGGTGAGCGCGCCGTAGTAGAGGCCGGTCGTGAAGGCCCCCGACGCCGTGTCGCCAAGCGCGGCGTGCGTCACGGAGCCCCAGTTCGTTGTGGTGCAGGGCCCGAAGGTCTCGAGCGCGGTGTTGGACCCCGCGCCATTCGAGGGGGCGTCGAACGCCACCGCCTGGCGCGCATACCCGACGCCGGCGCCGATCTCCGTCCCGCCGCCGGTCTCGCCGGGCGCCGCCGTATAGAGCGCGAGGTGCGCCTGCGCGATCTGCAGCGCGATGTTGCGGAGCGCCGCGTTGTAGACGGCGTTCTCGAGGCTGTCGAACTTGGCGCTCACGAGGGCCTCACGATCAGCTTGGGTCGCCCGAAGGCCGCGGCGCCTGCCGCAAACTTGACCCCCTCCGGTACCCACGCCCCAAGCTGCCACTGCGCTGCCCGGAGCAGGTCCCCGTCCGTGAACGCCGGCGGCCAGTAGTCCTCCGCCTCCCCGTAGCGCGCGATCGCGAGCGCGGTGATCCAATCGAGCTGGGTGTGCCAGATGCGCACCGTGTCGCTGTCGAACTGCGCGGTCATCTGCCCCGCCCATTGCTTCATCAGCGGCGGCGCCTTGGCGATCAGAACATGCGCCGCCCAGCGCACCGCCCGATCGGCGGTGATCACGCGGTAGGGGTCCACGCCATCCTGTTCCGCCTGCGCGCGCAGCCCCGCCTCCCGGCGGATGAGCTCGACGTGCCGCGCGCTGCGCACGCTCACGAGCTCGGGGGTCGACTTCGCCATTGGTTACTCCTTATCCTCGATCTCACCCGTCACGTCGCCGCGGGGCGTGTGGATCGTCACCTTCCGTTTGCCGTGGCCGTTGCGCGTCGCCGGCATGATCGCCTGGACCACGGGCGCCGGGCCGGCCGGGATGATGTTCTCCACGCGGACGGCCGGCGCGGCCACGTGCACGACTGGCGTGCGCTCCGCGAGGGCTCGGATCGCCTCAGACTGACGGTCCAACGCGGCGGCCACCGGCACCAGATCCGGCGGCGGGGCGTGCACGTCGATCGTGGTATCGGTGTGGACTCGCGCGCGCTGCACGTCGTCGCCCTCCTCCGTCGCTTTGCCGTTGATCGCCCCTTTCGCCGGCGCGACGATCGTGATGCCGTACTCGGCCGCGAGCTCCTGCTCCGCGTCGAGCTCGGCGAACAGTTCCTCGATGTCCCGGCCTTGGGCGGCCGCCTCGATCGTGCGGCTCGTGAGACCCAGCTGCAGCGCCTTCTCGATCGCGTTGAGTTCTTTCTCGGGATCCACCCACGCCCACCCGCGGGGAAGCCAGGCGACCGCGCGGTAGTCGGCCGTACGTTCGGTGGGCAGCTGCACCTGGCCCGTGAGACTCGCCATCGCGAGCCACCGCTCGTAGACCCGCTGGTGCAGCTCCTCACACAGCCACTGCTGCAGTGCCTTCCAGGCATCGCGCTCGTCGAGCTCCCCGACGCGCGCGCTCGAGTAATTCACGCCCTCGAGGTCGCCGGTCAGATTGTGGTAGCAGACGTCGAGCCCGCTGGCGACGCCGCGGAGCACGGCCTTCACGAAGTCCTTGTAGACCTCGTTCGGATGCTGCGGATCCCAGGCCTGGAACTCGAGCCCGGGCGGGAGCTGCGACATGAGCCCCGGCTCCGCCTCGATCTGCAGCCGCTCGATGCCTTTCGCATCCTCTTGGGGCGGCATCCAGCCGGCGGCGCCTTCCTCGGTCGTCTTGAAGAACCCCATCTTGGCGGCGGCGCTCCGGGCCGCGACCAGCTCGGCCTCGGCGTAGCCGTCGAGCTGCTTCAAGTCGAGCATGATCGCGTGGAACCAGGGCACGCCGCGGCTTTGGCCGACGCGGAACGGGACGTAGAGGTGCAGCAGCTCGGCCGCCGGGACGAACTTGCGCTCGCGCTTGCGGGCGATCTCACTCGGGTGCCGATCCCAGAGCCAGTAACCGAGAGGCTGGCCCCACTCGTTGATCTCGATGCCCATGCGGATCTCGTAGCCGTGGGGCCCGGGCTCGGCATTGTACTGCTCGTCGAGGAGATCGGCATCGATCAGCTGCAGCGCGAAGCCGTGCGCGTTCGGGAACCCCTCGACCATCCGGATGAGGACCTCGCCGTCCTGCGGCACCGCGCCCACGACCAGGCGCTGCAGCGCGCGGAAGGAGAGCTTGCCGTCGACACTGCACGTGTCGCGCCGGCACCAGTCCGCCCACGCGCGCGCGAGCGCCTGGTTTGTGCGCTGATCGAGCGTACCGGCGGCGTCCACGACCTTGGGCTTGAACCGGAAGCCGTGCGGACCGGCCACGTTCTGCGTGACCTGTCCCACGAACCGTTTCGCGTAGGGGTTGTTGAAGACCAGGTTCCGCGCGCGCGCGCGGAGCGCGCCCAGGTCGGCGAGGATCTCCTGGTCCGCGCTGCGGCGCCACAGGCTCCAATCGGCGGTGAGCCGCGTCCAGCGGGCCGCCGAGAACCCCGAGTCGCTCTGGCTCGTCGCCAGGAAGTTGCCGAATGCATTGAGGGCCCGGGCACCGGCGTTGTAGAGCCGCATCCCCAGGCGCCGCATCCGGCTCGGGCGGACTAGTCGGGCTGGGTGAATACGACCTCGATGGGGGTCAGGAGGAGATCCGGATGCCGCTCACGATAGACCATCGACTCGTAGACCCCGCGGAGCTTGACGAGCTGTTCGATCGGGATCTTGTTCACCGCGCGGCCGACGATCTGGTAGCTCTCGATGTCGCTCGTGAGCCGGCCCTCGAGCGCGGCCTTGATGACGGCGAGCGTCTTCTCCGCGTGGGTGCGTTGGCTGCCGGCGGCCGCGGTCGCGAGGTTGGGCTTGAGGGTGATGACGCCAGAGCCAACGGTATGGCGCTCGGTGGCCTTCGTGACGTAGGCCTGCCAGAAGAGTGACCCCGGCGTCTTGGTGGCCGTCGTCGCGGCCGGCACAGTGATCCGGAAGTCCACGCCGTTGGGGTGGGCGACGACCTCCGTGGACCAGGCCAGGTCGATCTTCTCGGTACCCTGTAGCGTATAGGAGAGCTGCCAACCATCGGCGGCGCTGTAGTCGTTGACGTGCTTGTCCCAAGACCAGGTGTCGCCGGCGATCAGGACATCGGGTTCGGTCGTGACGATCGGAGGAGGCATGCCGCTCCCTAAAAAGACACGAGGCCGGGGATCAGACCCGGCCTCGAGGGGCTCGCTTGCCTGCCTGTATGATAGCGCCGGCGGCGCCGGCGCGAAAGTCAGAGACGGTTGATCCACCCCCCGCGGCCCGGTGGACGCCCGCGAATCTGGCGCAGCCGGTCGGCGGCCATCGACGAGCTCGCCGAGACGGCCGGCGCGCCGCCCTCGGCCCGCCGCTTCTCCCCCTCCTGCTGCACCCGCGCGACCCACTGGGCCAGATGCTCGCGGACGCCGGCGCCGAGCGCGTGCAGGGCGGCGAGGTTCATCACCTCGAGGTCGATCGCTTCGTTGCGATCGCGTGTCTGCACGTACCGGCGCACCGGGCGGCCGCGCACGCGCTCGATCACCGCCCGCTCGGCGCCGAACTGCGCGAAGTACTCTCCATCGAATCCGCCGTCGGGGAGCATCGTGCGGAAGTGCATGTAGCGCGCGCCGGGCTGCTGGATCCGGAGACGGCTGAAGAGCGCGTCCTTCAGCGCCATGGTGCCGATCGTGAAGAGCTTGATGCCGTAGCGGTTCTTCCGTCGTGCCCGTGCAAGCGGCGGCCCGCCACGGCCCCCCTCGTCGCCCTTGCAGGCGAAGATGTTGCGCGTCTCCCGCGGCCGGACGAAGCGGTAGACGGTCACGGTCTGGTTCCCTGAGTCCACCATGACCGCCTGCAGCCGGAGCGTGGCGCCGCCGGCGTGGGCGTAGGCTTTCGTGAGCAGGGGCTCGAGGCGCTGCCACGGATCCGCCTGCTCGGTGTCGCCCATGATCCGATGGTGCGCGATGCGCCAGGATTCCTCGTCCGCCCCCCAGCCCACGACCAGGAGCTCGAGCCGATCGGGATGCACGTCGACCGCGGCCGTGAGCACCCCGACGGCGGCCGGCACGTCGATGCCGGCGCCGTACTGCTCGGCGCGTTCCGCGAGCGCGGTGGGCTCGAGCTTCTCTGACCGATCCTCCCACAGCTCGCCGAGCTTCAGGTTGATGAACGCCTTCAGCTGCTCGCGATCCTGCTGGGCGTCGATCCAGCCCTGGGCGAGCGCCGGCCAGCGCGACCAGGGCGAGTAGAGGGCGTTGATGTGAAAGCCCGCCACGCGGCGCCCGGGATGCGTGGCCACCCAGCGGCCCCCGCGGACCAGCGCGAGCTTGTGGGTCTCCTCGATCGGCCGCGGACAGCCGGCGCATTCATAGTGCACGGACTCCGGGACGACGTCGCCGTGGTCGTCGCGGGAGAACTTGAGCCGCGGCCACTCGAGGATCTGGAAACGGGCGCAGTGCGGGCAGGGCACCTCGAAGCGCCGCTGGTCGGACGACTCCCACTCGCGCTCGATACGGGACACGCCCTTGTCGCCGGGCGTCGAGAACGCCGCGATCTTGCGGTTCCAGAAGGTCTCGGTGCGCTGGATCGCGAGGGACATGGGGTCGCCTTCCGTCCCAGCCGACAGCGGGTAACGATCGACTTCGTCGAGCAGGAGGATCCGGATCGGCCGGCTGGCGAGCCCTGCCGGCGAGTTCGCGCCCACCACGGTGACCTGGCCGCCCGAGAAGACCTTGTGCAGGATCGTGTTGCCGGAGTCCCGCGCCCGAGGATCCCGCACCTTGCCGGTGAGCCGGGGGCTGTCCCGGATCATCGGCGCGAGCCGGTCCTTCGAGAACGACTCCCCCATCGGCTTGACGTTCGGCTGCACGACCAAGATCGGCGCCGGATCCCGGTCGATGTGGAACCCGATCACATTGAGGATCACCTCGGTCGCGCCCACCTGGCCGGGCTTCATGAACACGATCCGCTCGATCAGGGGCTCGGAGAAGGCGTCCATGATCTCGCGGAGATAGGGCGCCCGATCGGTGCGCCACTTCCCGGGGGCGGCCGAGGACTCCCGCGAGAGCACCCGGTGGCGGTCAGCCCAGGTCGAGATGGTGAGCTTAGGCGGCGGGGCGAGCCGCTTTCGCACGCCGGCGGCGTCGCGTTGGCGGACTCGGGGAAATGCGCTCGGGTGTGTCTTGAGGGGCGTAGTCGTCATTGTCGTCCTCGATCTCGTCTCCCACCCGCGTGATCTCGAGTAGGCATTCCTGCATGATCTGTTCGAGCAGCAGCTGGCCCTCCGCGATCGTACGCAGTCCGACGGCCTGCGGGGCCCATTTCCCAGGGGCATTGAGGTGCTTGGCGCGCAGGCGGTCCTGCATCCCGCCCAAGATCCGGTCATGGTCATCGATCGAGATCATCTGCGCCCGCTTTTCGGCCAGCTCGTACTCCGCGAGCTCGGCCTGGGCGAGCTCGCGGCGCGCCTTGGCCTCCTCGACGCCCGGCGGCCGCAGCTGCTCCATCCGCTCGAGCTTGCGCTGGTAGTACCAGACGACCGCGTCGACGTCATAGTCGAATGCCCGGCCGCGGCGCCGGCGGGGCATGCCCTCGGCGGCAAGATTGGCGATCTGCCGCGCGGTGAGATTGAGCGCAGCTGCGAGTTTGTCTCTCGTCATGGTGTGTGAACAGGAAATCCCATTCTATTTTTCTGTCGCTACGCGATCACGGCCGGCTGCGCTACCCGCTGGACGAGGCCTCGGAGGGACCCGTGATCTTGTCAACATGGGTGCCCATGATCCACTGCGTGGCAGTCAGCGCAGACCCACTCGACATCGAGAGGAACGCCCATGACGAAGCCCCGCACGAAGGCCGACCCGACGCCGTTTGAGAAGGTGCGCGAACTCACGCGGCGTCTGGTCGCGGTGCCGAAGTCGGAGATTCCGAGCAAGGGGAAGAAGGCCAAGCGGAAGCGGCACTAGAGTCTCGTCGCCAAATGTTTCATGAATGACTTTGCGGCAACAAAGATTGCATCCGCTTGCTCGACTGTATGAGTCTTTTCTACATGCATGGATGGATTCCGCCACGCCCGGCGAATCGCGTCAAAGGTGATATAGGCCTCAGCGTAGAATTGCTCATCAGGAGTGCGCGCCCCTGACACCTTGAATCGGCGTTCTAATTCCTTCGCGATTTCCTCTACGTACTTGCCCCAATCGCGGAGGGGCTTTGAGACTCCGACAGCCTTCCCTAAAGCATCAAGGCCACATTCGAGTACCCGTTGAAGATGCATGACGCAAGCCGTGCCCCGCGCGAGCGCGAGGCACTTGCCAGCCTCCGCTATGTCCTCTCCGCTCGCGGGAAATTGCTGGGCCACTTCCTTGCCGAAGAGTTGATCCGCCCGATAGAGTTCTTCTATGCGCCCCCAGAGGGCAAAACAGGTAGTGCGCCCCAGTTCATCTACAAGGCGACCATGAAGTTCCTCAGCATCAGCGGCAAAGCCTCGAATCGTGTAGTCCGACTCACCGAGATGCTTTAGCATTCGGAACACGGTCGCATAACTATTCTCTAGGTGCAGCTTAATAATTTCGTCCTGAATCCTTCCGACACCGGGCTTGTAGGCTTCTCGAATTCCGGCGTCCACCGGGTCAGAACCGACATCGGGAAGTTGAATTGGCTGGCCCGGCTGCACCTGTATGGTCACTACGCGCGGTGGCTTATTCATGTCTATAGCTTGGTGAAGGCCAAAGACATGATTCACCAAAATGTGCGGCAGGAACTCTTGCATGAGACACCCCAGGCGGTAGTAGGAGAGTGCGCTAATCATGCGCCCCCCTGCTTGGTGTGTCTAAGTATGTTGTTGCCCTGATAAGGCAGCGTCGAGATGTTCATCGAGCCGACCGGATGGCTTGGGCGAAGGCCTCGGCCCACCGGATCGGCCAGCGTTCGCGCACGACCCGCTCGCCCACGGGGACGAAATCGAGCCGCTTGGGGATCGGGATGCGCGACTTTAAGGTCCAGAGGAGCCGCACGTCCTGCGGCCCAGGGCCATACCGCTGATAGACCCCCCAGACCTTCACGCCCCGATGTTCGGCGGGGTCGAGCACGAACGTCCGCTGCTTCCCCTTGAGCTGCACGACGCCGCGACTCGTGATGTGCCGCTTGGGGCCGATGATGCCCGTCACGCCACGCCGAGGCACGAGCCGCAGGTTCTTTGGGTAGAGCCCTAGGGGTACCAGATCGCTGATATTCGGGCGGATATTTGTCGAGGGAATGGCGATCGGCATCGCCGGGTCGAGCGCCTGCTTCACTCCGGGCGCCTGGAACTTTCGCAGGAAAGCCCCCTTCTCCCCAATCTCGATGACGACCTCCATCGGCGAGTCGTTCTTGTTAGAGAACTTGGGGATGCGCACGCTCTGCAGGATGAACGCCGGCTGCCGCAGGATGAAGTTGGCGGCGAGCTCGCCCTGCTCGGCCTGCTGAACGTCCTTGGCCGTGCGATTGAGGGCGAGACTGGCCGCAAAGGGGATCTGATCGCGGTATAGTCCGTCGAGGAAGGCTTCGGCCTCGGAGGTGTCGACACGAATCATTGGTGGTCGCCCTCGGGGATCTTCGTGAGCCCGTTGACCTTGATCGGCGAGCCCTTTGGCAAGCCGAGCATGTTGAACGAGATCACCCCTGGCTCGTGATCCACGGGCATGCGGCCGTAGTTCTCGGCATTGAAGTGCGGCGCGTAATGCCACCACAGGTCATAGTCGAGCGCGTGGATTTGGGCGATGAGCTCCGGCATGGCGGGGCTCGGGTTATTCTCGACGTACAACACCGGCCGACACTCCCGAAGCAGCCGTGCCGCCCCGTGCAACACCGCGCCCTCCATGCCCTCGACGTCGGCCTTGATGAAATGCACCACGCGCAGCACATCGTCGAGCGGGACCACGTCGACGCGGAAGCCTTGCGTGAACCCGCCGAGCGCCAAGCCTCCGTAGTTCTCGGGCTTGGTGTAATCGAGGGGCGGCACCACGATGCTGCCGGCAGCCTCGCCCGCGGCGGCATTGAGCGCGCGCACCGAGGTCAGGCCATTGAGGGCGAGGTTCCCACAGAGCAGGTAGTACAGGAACGGAATGGGCTCGAAGGCGACGACGTGGCCCTGGGGCACGAGCCGCGCGAGCGCCACCGTATGCGCACCGATGTTCGCGCCGGCGTCCACGACCACCCAGTTCGGCTGCAGCAGTTGCCGCCAGAGGACGACCTCGGCCTCGGAATACTCGCCGTACACGTCGAGCGCGCGCCCGATGTAGGCATCGTTCGCCAGGTACATCATCCGTCCGTAGCGGCAGTCCTGAATCCGGATCAGCGCGGGATCCGCCCGCCCGAAGATCATGGCTTCGCTCCCGTTTTCAACTGATCCGCCTGATCGGTGAGGCGCCGCTCGACAATCGCCCGGATCGTGGCGTCAACCTGCTGAAATGCCGTGGGCCAATCGCCCGCGTGAGGTTGATGAAACAGCCGGAGGCTCGGGTACCAGGGGCTGTCTGGGCGCTTGAGTTGCCACCGCCAGTCCGGGACGGCCGGCAACAACACGAAGCACGCCCGGCCCATCGCGCCCGCGAGGTGCGCGATCGCCGTATCCACCGTGACGACCAAGTGCAGCTGCGCGATGAGCGACGCCGTATCGGCGAAGTCCCGCATCAGCCGGCGGAGATTCCGGCAGGAGAAGGCGAGGCATTCTTCCTCGACCTGGAGGCTGTACCAGCTCGTCCCGGGAATCGTGGCGAGCGAACGCCACGCCCGGAGGCTCGTGCTGCGGTTCCGATCGTTCCGGTGTGAGGCATTCCCCCGCCAACAGAAGCCCACGCGCAGCCCGTCGCCGGCGGGGAGCGTGGGCTCGGGCGGCGGCCCGAGGTACGGGATCGGCACGGGGATCGTGTCGAGCTCGGTCCCGAAGCGGTGTGCCAACGACATGAGCGGCACCTGCAGGTCGACCTCGGGCACCGCGTCGCCCTGGGCGATGACGGTGCACTGGGGGAAGTTGCCAGCGAACAGGCGCTGCAGCGGCGGCTGGACCTCGACGACCACCGGGCCCGCCCCGCGCTCGGCGAGCATGGGCAAATAGCGCGCGAACATGATCGAGTCGCCGAAGCCCTGCTCGGCGTGCACCAGGAGCCGGCGCCCCTCGAGGGGCTCGCCCGTCCAGGCGGGCTGCTCGTGCTTCATGGTGAACGTCCCGCGGAAGATGGGGGCCTCGAAGCGCGCCTCGTAGGCTGCGAACCCTTCCTTGAGCCGCCCCATGGAAAGCAGCGGGTAGCAGAGATTGTAGCGCGCTTCGGCGCTCACGCGCGTCCCGGCCCTCGCAAACGCCACCGCTTTCTCGAAGCACGTGAGCGCCATCTCATGGTCGCCCAAGTCGCGGCAGCTACACCCGAGATTCCCCCACGCGTCGGCGAAGTCCGGCTTCAGCTCGATCGCGCGCGCGAGCGCCGCCATCGCCCCGATGTGGTCGTGCGTGTTCTGCAGCATGCTGCCCAGGTTGTAGTGCGCCTCCGGGTGGTTCGGCGCCTGGGCGCACACGAGCTTCAGCATCTTCACGGCCAGGTCGAGCTGGCCCACCTGCCAGGCCGCCATGCCGAGGCCGTAGATCGCGCCGGCGTGGTTGCGCTGCAGCTTGAGCGCGCGCCGGTAGTAGTCCATCGCCTTCTCGACGTCGCCCTCCTGGTGGCACTGCTCGCCGAGCTTCGCCAGCTGGTTCGGCAGCGCCAGGTCCTGGCTCAAGGGCGGCGGGGGCGGATGGAAGATGCGGCCGCGGTGGCTCATGCAGCGACGCTCACGAAGATGATTTCGAGGAGGCGGTTGCAGCGGCACTTGGTGACGATGCCGCGCCCCGAGGCCGCATCGCGATGCGCGATCTCCGCGACGGTCGCGATCAGCCCCTCGGGCCGAGTGAAGAGGAGCTTATTGCAAGCCTGGCAGCGGACCTCTACAAACGACGAGGCCGCACCACCTGGCGGCGGTAGCGGCCTCATCGGGCTCCTTGGCAGTATGTGCAGCTGCTGAGCCAAGATACAGCGTCGCGGGTCCCGGATCAAAAGGCGCCCCTCTCAGGTCGGCGTGCGCGATGGCTGGTAGGTGGGGCTCGTGAGGGCCATGGCGCCGAGCCAGATGGCATCGAGGAGATCGGGACTCACGCGCGTGTTGAGCGCGAGCGGGTGATGATGACTGCGCAGCTGCGACAGGACGATCCGGAGACGGAGTGTCTTGTCGATGGGCGAGGCGGGGATCAGGGTGACGTCGACGAGCGCGGCCGCCACCGCGGCGACGAGCGCGCCGATCGCGCGGTCCAGCTTCGCGAGGTCGGCCGCGTTGAGGCCGGTCTTCGAGTACTGGCGGCCGCGGCGCTTGCGGTGCACGCCGGCGATCGCCGGCAGCTCGATGTACACGCGCTCGCAGCGAGGATGGTCCTGCACGACGTCGCGGAGTCCATGGAAGAGATCGCCCAGGCGGGCGGCGAGAGGTTCCTGAGGCTCCGTCCGCAGTACCTGGTAGTGGGCCAGGCGCCCGACCACCTGGGCGAAGCTCTCCCCGCGGCGCCATCCCTGGAGGTCGAAACAGGCGACGCCCACGTTGGCGATGCTCGGGTCGACCGCGATCACGTGACTCACGCGGCGGCCACGGCGATGACGCCCACCTTCCCACCGCACGGGACGCACCGCTTCGGCGGCCGCCCACGCCGTAGCCAGGGGATCGCGCAGCTGCACGCCTCGCAATGCGGATCCGCCGGCGCGCGGCTGCGGCCGTGCAGCTTGTAGCGTCGACGCCAGGAGGCGCGCGCCTCCGCGGCGTGCTGCCGATACCAGCGGCGGCCGCGGAGGATGCGCTCTTTTGCCTTACAGGCGTCGCAGTACCACGAGCGTCCCACGCGCGGCGCCGAACACCACCGGCAGAGGCCGGCACGCCGGCGTGTGCAGGTGGGACACCGCACGGTGAGTCGGCCGTCGCGCGTGTTGAACGCAAGGCGATCGCCGCAGGTGAAGCAGCGGTTCGGTCCGATCGGTCTCATGCGACCCGGGGCCGCCGCCGCGCCCGGAGGTGCCAGGGATGGCAGTGCGCGCACGCGACCGCCGTCTCGAGCGGATCATCGAGCCGGACCTGCTGGTGCACGTGTTCCTGCCGCTGCTCGTCGAGCTCGTCGTGGCAGCCGCAGGGGCAGAGCTCCTCGGGTCGCGACTGTGGGGCGATCGGCATCATGCGCGATTCCACTGGGCAAGCCGACGCAGCTCGACCTGGTGTTCCTTGACCGCGTCCTGCCGCGCCTGGTGCATGACGTCGCGGCGACCGGAGCAGCGTTGCCCTGCCGGCGCGCCGCAGCTCGGGCACCGGAAGTCGAGCGGAGATGTGGCGGGCTCGGGCATGCTACCGGCCTTCGAGGAAGAGCACCGGCTGCGCCACGACCAAACCGCCCGGCTGGGAGTCGATGAATCCCAAGGTGCGCAGCCGGCTGACGGCGTTGACGAATCCCTTGCTCTGCACGTTCCCGTAGCCGGCGCGCTTGCGATCGACGTCGAGCCCGGTGCGCCCGATCAGCGTGTTGTTGAGCTCCGCGGCCGCGTCCTGGTGCTGCTTCGACAGCCGCTGCGTGGCAAGGATCGCGCTGAACCGGCGCGTGCGGCCGCGCTTG
>Ga0184637_10000600_pt1 | contig 26781 bp, 29 predicted proteins | sample PLM3_127_b2_FD_133143 | JGI IMG/M metagenome (GOLD analysis project Ga0184637, IMG submission 133143) | Groundwater sediment microbial communities from an aquifer in East River, Colorado, USA - PLM3_127_b2 | ecosystem: Environmental > Terrestrial > Soil > Riparian zone | place: USA: East River... | reverse complement strand
ACTACGACCGGCTGATGTCCGAGATCTTCGTCGAGGAGCTCGAGGTCCCGGAGCCGGATCACATGCTGGGGGTCGGGTCGGGGACGCACGGCGAGCAGACCGCGCGCGTGATCGAGCGCCTCGAGCCGGTGCTGGACGAGGAGCGGCCCGACCTGGTGCTGGTCCCGGGCGACGTCAACTCGACCCTCGCGGCCGCGCTCGCCGCCGCGAAGCTGGGGATCCGGCTCGGGCACGTCGAGTCGGGCCTGCGGAGCTTCGACCGCTCGATGCCCGAGGAGATCAACCGCGTCATAGCCGACCAGCTCTCGGACCTGCTGTTCCTGCACTCCGAGGACGCGGCCGAGAACCTGCGCCGCGAGGGAGTGGCCGACGAGCGGATGCACTTCGTCGGCAACACGATGATCGACACGCTCGTCTCGCTCGAGGAGAGGTTTCGCGCCGCGGGCGCGCCGGAGCGCCTCGGACTGGAGCGGGGGAGGTACCTGCTGGTCACCCTTCACCGCCCCGCCCTCGTGGACGGCCACCTGCTCGCGCCGGCGATCGCGGCGCTGTCCGCTGTCGCGCGCGAGCTCCCGGTCCTCTTTCCGGTCCACCCGCGGACCCGCAAGATGCTCGAGGAGAGTGGAGTGGATCACGAGGGCGTGGGGCTCATCGACCCGGTTGGGTACCTCGACTTCCTCTCGCTCGAGGCCGCGGCGGCCGCGGTGCTGACCGACTCGGGCGGCATCCAGGAGGAGACGACGTACCTCGGCGTTCCCTGCTTCACCCTGCGCCCGAACACCGAGCGCCCGGTGACCGTTCGCGCCGGCACCAACACGGTGCTCGGGCTCGACCCGGCCCGGATCGCCGAGATCCCCGAACTGCTCGCCGCCCGCGACGGCGAGCCGGGCGATCCGCCCCCGCTGTGGGACGGTCGCGCGGCCGAGCGCGTCGCCGACGTGGTCTGCGGCGGATCCGAGCCCGGTTAGAGCGGAAATCGCCCCTGCCGGGGAGCCGCCGCCCTGCTAAAACGTGGCGCGCGACCCTGGGGCAGGGAAAAGGGTCGCGCGCGCGCTGACGAGAGAGGAGTCTCGTGAGCGAAGCCAGCCTGACGTTTGCGCCCGATCAACGGGTGAAGATCCGGATAACCGGGGGCAGCGGGTTTCCGCGTTTTGCAGCTTTCTGGATGTGAAATAGCTGTGAACGCCGTATTTCGCCGACGGGTGGCGCCGCTAGAATCCGCGACAGGATGACCATGCAGGCGGTCGTCGCACGGGTACGAGAGGCGGGGTTCGCCCGATGACCACACAGTCCGGAACGGTGAGGCTCGCCGTCATCGACACCGACAGCGGCTTCGTCAGGGTGCTGACGAAGCGCCTCGATGCTGCCGGCTGGGAGTGCCGTGTGCTGTCGAGCGGCGTACCGACCGACGAGCTCGTGGCGATGAAGCTGAACGCGCTGCTCGTCGACATCTCGGTGCTCGGCACCGAGGGGTGGAGCTTCCTTGACAGGGTGTGCGGGATGCTCCCCGACCTCGGGGTCGTCGTGTGCACCACGGGCTCCACAGTCGCCCAGCGGGTGCGCGGCCTGCGCCTCGGGGCCGACGATTGGATCAACAAGCCGTGCCATCCCGAGGAGGCGATGGCTCGGATCGAGGCCGTCGTGCGCCGGCGCCGGCGCGGGAGCGCGAGCGCGGACGTGGGCCCGCTCGTGGCGGGCGAGCTGGAGATCCGCGCCGACCAGTTCCAGGCCTTCGTCAGCGGCCAGAGCGTCGGGCTGACGCGACGCGAGTTCGAGCTGCTCCAGGTCCTCGCCGAGGCGCAGGGCAAGGTGATCGAGCGCGAGGAGATCTACCAGCGCGTGTGGGGCTACGCGATGGCCCACGGCGACCGCTCCGTCGACGTGTTCGTCCGCAAGCTGCGCCGCAAGCTCGAGCGCCTGTCGGCCGGGTGGGAGTACATCCACACCCACTTCGGCGTCGGCTACCGGTTCGAGCCGGAGGGAGTGCTGGAGGAGGCGGGCGCCGAGCCGGCCGCCGCCGAGCCCGCAGACGCCACCACGGCGGAGGCCGTGGACGAGCCCGAGTCCGTCACCGACACGGCCTCCTCTTAACCGCACTTTTATCAGCGCTTCACGCTCGGGTCACACGGCGTTTAGCGGGCCCGCGTAGCCTCGGCAGCGATGGACGAGGTGGCCGTGAAGAGCGCGCTTTCGAGGCTGGGCGACCGGGCAACGGTCGTCGACACCTGCCCCCTGTGCGGCCGGCCGGTGACCGCGGCCCACGAGCGGATCAGGGCGTGGCGCGGCAAGCACGCGCACGCCCGCTGCGCCTCGTATGTGCGGCGGGCGCATCGGCGGCGCCGCAGCGAGCGGCGCTAGCCGGTCGTCTCCGCGCAATTTGCGGATTCCTGCCGCGATTCACAGCTTTTTCACCCCGGCCGGTCGCCTGACTGGGAGGGTGGCGCGACGGGGGGAGCCCGTGCGCCGTTTTTTCTCTCATCGGCTCGGAGGGCCCCCGGCCAATGCACACCTGTCTACGAGCGAAGGAGATGCAGTGATCACTTCAAAGTGGTGGCTTGCGCTTGGTGCTTTCGGGGTCCTCGCGCTTGGCGTCGCCGCGTGTGGCGGCGACGACGACGGCGGAGGAGGGACCACACCAACCGGACTCTCCGGTGACATCAGGATCGACGGCTCGAGCACCGTGGGCCCGCTCACCGAGCGGATCGCGGAGGACTTCCAGAAGGAGAATTCGGACGTCAAGGTCTCGGTTGGGACCTCCGGGACCAGCGGCGGGTTCGAGAAGTTCTGCGCCGGCGAGACCGCGATCAACGACGCCTCGCGGGCGATCGAGGCGCCCGAGAAGAAGGCCTGCGGCGAGGGCGGAGTCGACTACGAGGAGGTTCAAGTAGCGAACGACGCCCTTACGGTCGTCATCAATCCGGACAACCCGGTCACCTGCATGACCGTCGACCAGCTCAGCTCCGTCTGGAACAAGGGGTCGACGCTCGACAACTGGGACCAGATCAAGGACCTCGACGCCGACTACAGCGAGACGCTGGACCTGTTCGGCCCCGGGACCGACTCGGGGACGTTCGACTACTTCACCGAGGCGATCAACGGTGAGGAGGGCGTCCAGCGCACCGACTACAACAACGTCGGCGAGGACGACAACGCCACGGTCACCGGCGTAGCCGGCTCTCCGGGCGGCATGGGCTACTTCGGGTTCTCCTTCTACACGGAGAACCAGGACCAGCTCAAGGCGCTCGAGGTCGACGGTGGCGACGGCTGCGTGGCGCCGTCGGAGGAGACCGTCCAGGACGGCTCCTACACGCCGCTAGGTCGGCCGCTGTTCATCTATCCGTCCTCGGAGGCGCTCAAGGACGAGGCGGTGAAGGCGTTCGTCGAGTACTACGTCGACAACGTGAACACGGTCGCTTCCGAGATCGGGTTCATCTCGATGACCGACGAGCAGACCACCGAGTCGAAGGACGAGGTGGCCAAGCTCGGTGGCTAGCAGGACGACCAGGCTGCCGGTGAGCTAGGCAGCCGGATGGAAGCACGGGACATCACGGCCTCCGGCCCGGCGGGGATCACCCGCCGGCTGGAGGCCGCGAGCCCGCGCTACGGCGAGAAGGCGATCGTCGCCGCGCTCGCCGCGTGCGCGCTGCTCTCGGTCGTGACGACGACGGCGATCGTCATCGCGCTGATCGGCCCCACCGTGGGGTTCTTCCAGGACGTCCCGATCACCGACTTCCTGTTCGGAACCGACTGGTTCCCGCAGTTCGAGCCGGCGAGCTTCGGCGTTCTGCCGATCGTCGTGGGCACGCTGAGCGTGACGCTGTGGGGGATGCTGGTCGCGATCCCGATCGGGCTCGGCGCCGCGATCTACCTCAGCGAGTACGCGAACCCCCGCGTCCGCAAGGTGGTCAAGCCGGCTCTCGAGGTGCTTGCCGGGATCCCCACCGTCGCGATCGGCTTCTTCGCCGTCGCATTCATCACGCCGGACATCATCCAGAAACTGGCAACGAGCGCCCCGATCTTCCTCGCCCTGTCCGCCGGGATCGGGATCGGGCTGATGGTCGTGCCGATCATCGCCTCGATCTCAGAGGACGCGATGGGCGCGGTGCCGGGGGGCCTGCGGGAGGGCGCCTACGCGATGGGCGCGACCAGGATGCGGGTCGCGACCCGCGTCGTGTTCCCGGCCGCGCTGTCGGGCATCGTCGCCTCGATCGTGCTCGCGATCTCGCGCGCGGTCGGCGAGACGATGATCGTCGTGCTCGCGGCGGGGAGCACGCCGAACCTCACCTTCGATCCCCTCCAGTCCATCCAGGCGATGACCGCGTACATCGCGACGATCGCGACCGGCGAGGTCGCGCAGGGAACCACCAAGTACGACACGATCTTCGCCGTCGGCACCCTGCTGTTCGTGATTACCCTGGCGATGAACCTGATCAGCATCAGGCTGGTGCGCAGGTTCCGCGAGGTGTACGAGTGAGCGACGACGAGCCACGCACCGAGCGCACGCGGCTCGCCGTCGCGGGCGCCAGGGCGACGACCGCCGCGGTCGTGGCTGGTCAGCCACGCAAGGACGTGATCAGGAACACGCTGTTCTCGGTGCTGCTGTTCGTGGCGATCCTGATCGCGCTCGCCGGGCTCGCGGCGCTGCTGATCCAGGCTTTTGTTGAGGGAAGGCCGGCGCTCGGGTTCGACCTGTTCACCGAGCCAAACTCGAGCGACGCGACGATCGCCGGCTTCCGGCAGGCGATCATCGGCAGCCTGATGCTGATCGCGGGCGTGATCGTGCTGGTTGTGCCGCTCGGTGTCGGAGCAGCCGTGTACCTCGAGGAGTACGCCAACAGGGAGCGGTGGTGGAACCGCCTCATCGAGCTCAACATCCAGAACCTCGCGGCGGTGCCGTCGATCATCTACGGGATCCTCGGTCTGGGGTTCATCGTCCGGGGCCCGCTCGACCTTGGGTTCATCGCGCTCGCTGGCTCGCTGACCCTCGCGCTGCTCGTGCTGCCGATCGTGATCATCGCGGGGCGCGAGGCGATCCGCGCCGTCCCGCCCTCGATCCGCGAGGGCTCGCTCGCGCTCGGGGCGACACAGTGGCAGACGATCCGCCGCCAGGTCCTGCCCGCCTCGATCGCGGGGATCGCCACGGGGGTGATCCTCGCCATATCGCGGGCGTTCGGCGAGACCGCGCCGCTGCTGCTGGTTGGCGCGGCCACCTTCGTCACCTTCGACCCCCAGTTCCTCAGCGGCGACTACACGGCGCTGCCGGTGCAGATCTTCCAGTACGCGACCCGGCCACAGGAGGAATTCCGAATTCTCTCCGCGGCCGGGATCATCGTCCTGCTGCTCGTCTTGCTGGTCATGAACTCGTTCGCGATCTGGCTACGAAATCGTTACGAACAGAAGTGGTAGGTGATCTAGAGTGACGGAGCGCATGACCGAGCAGGAGCGACGCACCGAGGAGGCTGGCAGCGGCGCGGCCCCTGATGCGGAGGATCGCCGCGGGCTCAGCCAGGGGATCGCCGTCGCCGAGGGCGCGCGCCCGCAGAAGGGCCTCACCGAGGAGAAGGTCTTCGAGCTCAACGACGTCGCGGTGCTTTACGACGGCAACCCCGCCGTGCGCGAGATCAGCTTCGATGTGTTCAAGAACCGGATCACGGCCCTGATCGGGCCGTCCGGGTGCGGCAAGAGCACCCTGATCCGGTGCTTCAACCGCATGAACGACCTCATCCCGATCGCCAGGGTCGAGGGCGAGATCCTGTACCACGGCGAGGACCTGTACGGGCCGAACGTGGACCCGGTGCAGGTGCGGAAGCTGATTGGAATGGTGTTCCAGAAACCGAACCCGTTCCCGAAGTCGATCTACGACAACATCGCCTTCGGCCCGCGCACCCTCGGGATGAAGGGCGACATGGACGACATCGTCGAGCGGGCGCTGCGGCGCGGGGCGCTGTGGGACGAGGTCAAGGACCGCCTGGACGAGAACGCCTACGGGCTGTCGGGCGGGCAGCAGCAGCGCCTCTGCATCGCGCGCTGCGTCGCGGTCGAGCCGGACGTGATCCTGATGGACGAGCCGTGCTCCGCGCTCGACCCGATATCGACCGGGAAGATCGAGGACCTGATGATGGAGCTGAAGGACGACTACTCGATCGTGATCGTGACGCACAACATGCAGCAGGCGGCGCGGGTCTCGGACATGACCGCGTTCCTGATCGTCGAGCTCGACGCGAGCGAGAAGAACCGCACAGGGCGGATCGTCGAGTACGACGAGACACAGACGATCTTCACCAACCCGTCCGACCAGCGGACGGAGGACTATGTGACAGGGAAGGTGGGCTGATGGCCAGGGAGACCCGCCTTCACTACCAGGAGGAGCTGGAGCAGCTCGAGAAGCACGCGCTGGAGGGACTCGACTTCGTGGTCCAGACCGTCGACCGCACGATCGAGGCCTGCGAGCACCAGGACGTCGAGCTGGCGGAGCTGGTGATCGCGGACGACGACCGGATCGACGGGCGCTACCTCGAGATCCACCAGTCGATCCTCACCCTGCTCGCCACGCAGGCGCCGGTGGCCAGCGACCTGCGCCTGATCTCGGCGCTGCTCCACGTCATGAAGTGCATGGAGCGGATGGGCGACCAGTGCGTGAACATCGCCAAGCTGATCCCGGTCGCGGGCCACGAGCCGCCCGCGGACGAGAAAATGCTGCGCGACATCGTCACGATGGGCAAGCAGGCGCGGAGCCTGATCACCCAGGCCAAGCGCGCGTTCGCGAACCGCGACGTCGCGATGGCGCGCGACCTCGTGCGCCAGGACGACGTGATCGACAACCTGAACCGGGAGTGCTTCCACCAGGCGCTGGAGATCGGCGACGACGCCGACGCCCGCGAGTGGGCGATGACGATGATGCTCGTCGCCCGCGCGATGGAGCGGATCGGCGACAACGCCGTCGACATCGGCGAGCAGGTCGCCTTCGTCGTCACCGGCCTGTTCCGCGAGTTCGAGGACGCCTCGCACCCGGGCGAGGTCGCCCCCCAGCCCTCGACTCAGTAGCCGGCGGGATTCACCCGTGTGGGCGCCCGACTGCGTAGCGTCGGCGAGGTTCACAGCGATTTCACCTTCGGTTCGCGATCCGTTAACCGCGGCGTGGCTGGGCGCGGCCACACTCGCAGGGCATGCGAGTCGACATGCACTGTCACTCGGTCGCGTCGCGGCTCACGAAGCCCGAGGTCCGCAAGGCGCTTCTGTTCCCGGAGTGCGCGACCGACCCCGAGGCGCTGTACGCGCTCGCCAAGTGCCGCGAGATGGACTTCGTGACGATCACCGATCACGACACGATCGAGGGCGTGCTGCGGATCGCGGACCGCCCCGACGCCTTCATCTCCGAGGAGCTGACCGTCCGCTTCAGAGGCGAGCCGCGCGAGGTTCACGTGCTCTGCTATGGCATCGACCCCGACGATCACGCGATTCTGCACGAGCGCGCCGGCGACGTCGAGGCCTGCGCCGAGTACATCCACGAGCGCGGGATCGTCGCTGCCCTCGCCCACCCCTTCTGGGAGGTGGAGGAACCACTTACCCTGCGTCACTGGCATCGTCTCGCCCAGCTCTTCCCGGTATGGGAGGTCCGCAGCGGCTACTTCGGCACGGAGCTGAACGCGCCCGCGGTCGCCTTCCGCGAGGCTTGCGGCGGCGTGGGGATCGGCGGGTCGGACGATCACGGCGGGATCCACGTGGGCCTCACCTACACGGAGACGCCCCGGGCGGCGTCCCCGAAGGAGTTCCTCGCACACGTCCGCGCCGGCCTCGCCGAGCCCGGCGGCGAGCAGGGGAGCCGGTGGAAGCTCGCCCAGGCAACGGCGGCGATCGGGCTGAGGAGCCTTCCCGGGGGGCTGGGACGCGCGGGCGGCGCGCTTGCATCGCGCGCCCCCCGCGTCCGGCCGAGGCAGGCTCCGGCGCCCTCGCCGGCGCCACCCGCGCCGCTCCCGGAGGCCGTCGGCTGGTGAGCCAGCCTGGTCCGGGTGTTCTGCCAAGATGGCGCGCGCCTCGATGCTGTGCGCCGCGATCGACATCGGCTCCAACACGACCCGGGTGCTGGTCGCGGAACCGCGCGAGGGTCAGCTCCGCACCGTGATGGAGCAACGCGCCTACACGCGGATAGGGAAGTCCGCTCGAGACAACGGAGCGATCGTCTCGGAGAAGGTGGCGGAGATCGCCGAGACCGTGGCGACGCAGGTGCGGCTCGCCGAGGAGGTCGAGGCGGAGGCGATCCGGACCGTAGCGACGGCGGCGATCCGCGAAGCGGACAACCGAGACGACGTGGTCGCCGAGATCGAGCGCGTCGCGGGAGTCGAGGTGGAGGTCCTCAGCGAACACGAGGAGGGCCGGCTCGCGTTCGTGGGGGCGACGAAGACGCTCGGCCACCCGGCCGGCGGCGAGATCGGAGTCGTCGACGTCGGCGGCGGGTCGACCGAGGTGATCACCGGGACGATCGAGCAGGGGGTGGGGGAGGTGCGCTCGTTCGCGATCGGCTCGGGGTCCCTGGCGGACACCTTCCTGTCCAGCGACCCGCCCTCGGCCTCCGAGCTGAGGTCGGTCCGCGAGAACATCGCTGAGTTCTTCGAAGGGGCGGACTTCCCCGAGCCCGAGCAGGCGGTTGCCGTGGGCGGCAGCGCGACCTCGCTGCGCAAGGTGGTCGGGGCGGAGCTCGAGTACGAGACGCTGGAGCGAGCGATGCGGATATTCGCGACCGACGAGGTCGCGGAGGTGGCGCGCCGCTTCGAGCTCGACCCGACTCGGGTGCGGATCCTCCCGACCGGCGTCCTGCTGCTCGAGAAGCTCTCCGAGCTGCTCGGCCAGCCGCTTCAGATCGGCAAGGGCGGGCTCCGCGAGGGTGTGATCCTCGACCTGCTGAACGGCTCCGGCGACGGCGATGCGGCGGGCGCAAGCGGCGCGGAGCTTGCGTGAGCGCGCCGGCCGGCAGACGGTCGCTGAAATAGACTCGCATCCGGAGATGGCGGTGGCCAAGGCGCGCGAGATATCGGGACTCTCAGAGGAAGACTCGTACGCCGCCGCGGCCGCGAAGGTGGTCGCGATCAGGGCACAGGAGCTCGCCGATCACGCCGCGGGCGTGCTCGACGTCGGCGACATCGAGCGCGTGCACGACATGCGGGTCGCCACGCGGCGGCTGCGCGCCGCACTCGAGGTATTCGAGCCGTGCTTCCCCCGCAAGCGCCTGCAGGCCGACCTTGGCGAGGTGAAGGATCTCGCCGACGCGCTCGGCGAGCGGCGTGACCGGGACGTCGCGATCGCGGCGCTCGAAGACCTGGTGGCCAAGATGCCAGCCCCCGACCGCACCGGGATCGAGAGCCTGATCGAGCGGCTCCACGACGAGCAGCGGCGCGCGAATGAGGAGCTCGCACCCCTCGTGACGCGCGAGCGTCTGGAGTCGCTTGACGAGCGGCTGGGCGAGTTGGTCTCGGACGCCTGGGCGGCGGCGCCCGAGGAGGCGAAGTGAAGGCACGCCGCGTCAAGAAGCTCGACCCGGCCGGGCCCCTGGCGGAGAACGCGGCCCGCATCGTTCGGGTGCGCCTCGACGAGATGCGCTCGTTCGCCCCCAAGGCACTCGAGATCGAGGAGATCAAGGCGCAGCACAACATGCGGATTGCCGCCAAGCGGCTCAGGTACGTGCTCGAGGCGACCGAGTTCTGCTTCGGGAGGCCGGGGGAGACGGCGCGCAGGCGGGCGCGCGATCTTCAGGACGTGCTCGGCGAGATGCACGACTGCGACGTGATGCTGCCACGCGTCCGCGGGCATCTCGCGGAGCTACACGCGCAGGATGCCGAGACGATCCGGGAGCGGGCCGCCGACGCGCCGGACCTCGACCCGCGGCTCGTCGGTCGGGCACCCCACCGGACCGCCTACCGGGGGCTCGAGTCGCTCGCCGTCTACCTGGAGGCGCGGCGCAGGCTGCTGTTCGAGCGCTTTGGCGGCTTCTGGCGCATGAACGAGGAGCGGGGAACCTGGGATCGGCTCGAGCGAGCCGCCGAGCGGCAGCTCGGCCGCGCACGGGAGCGACGCCGCGCAGCTCGGCGGGCCGAACGCGCGCGCGAGGAGCTCGCCCAGGCCGAGCGGGCGGAGCGCGCCGCGCTGGATCGCGCCCGGCGCGCCGCGGCCGAGCTCGCGGACGTCAGACGGAGCACGAAAGCCCCCGCTCACGGGACGCCTCGGCGGCCCCAGTAGCGGCGGAAGAGAGATCTGGAGCTTGACGCCAACCCCCGAATTCGCGCAGGACTCGCGACTCCTCGAGGAGGCGTACGAGCTGGCGGCCGACGCGCACCACGGTACGCCGCGTCGCAAGGGCACCGACATCGACCACCCGGCGGCGGTCGGGCGGCTGCTCAGTGAGCAGGGGTGCGGCGACGAGGTCGTTGCGGCAGGTCTGCTTCACGACGTGCTCGAGGACACCGACACCGAGGTCTCGGAGATCGTCGAGCGCTTCGGGTCGGACGTCGGCGATCTCGTCTCCGTGCTGACCGAGGACGCGTCGATCGAGCCCTACGAGGAGCGCAAGGCGGAGCACCGGGCGAGGGTGGCGCGCGGGGGGCCCGACGCGGCGGCGATCTACGCCGCCGACAAGCTGGCGAGGGTCAGGGCTCTGCGCGACGAGGGAGCCGCGGTCCCGGACGCGAAGCTGCAGCACTACCGTCACAGCTTCGAAGAGCTCAGGGACGCCCATCCCGAGCTTCCGTTCCTCGTCCAGCTGGGGGACGAATTGCGTGCGCTGGACGTCGAGCGTGAACGCGTGGGCCACCGCTAGCATGAATCTCGCCACGCGCGCGTGGCGGCTGATGGCGAACCTGGCCGACTCGGAGCGAAGCACTGTCGTCGGGCCCGAAGAGGCCACGACTACCCCTGTCACGACAGCTCGTCCCCGCCCCGACCTCGACGACAGCTCCCTGTACTTCAACCGCGAGCTCTCGTGGCTGGACTTCAACGACCGCGTGCTCCAGCTCGCCGAGGACCCCTCGGTGCCACTGCTCGAACGCGTCAAGTTCTGTGCCATCTACCAGGACAACCTCGACGAGTTCTTCATGGTCCGGGTCGCCAACCTGCACGAGCAGGTCGAGGCCGGACGCGATGCGCGCGGCGCGGACGGGATGAGCGCCTCCGAGCAGCTCGAGGCGATCCGCGGACGGGTCGTGGGGCTGCGCGGGCGGCTGGGGTCGTGCTTCGAGCGCGACCTTCGTCCGGCGCTCGCCGAGCATGGGCTTCGCCTGATCTCGATGGCCTCGGCGGACGAGGCCGAGCGCGCGGAGCTGGAAGATCTGTTCGAGAACCAGATCTTTCCCACCCTGACTCCGCTGGTGATCGGCCTCGGCCGGCCGTTCCCCTACATCTCGAACCTGTCGCTGAGCCTCGGCGTCGTGCTCAGGGACCCGGGCCAGGAGGCCGAGGTGATGGCACGGGTCAAGGTCCCGAAGGAGCTGCTGCGACGCTTCCTCTCGCTCGGGGACGGCAGGACGCTCGTCGCACTCGAGGACGTGATCGCGCACAACCTCGGGGCCCTGTTCCCCGGGATGGAGGTCGTGGACCATGCGCTGTTCCGGGTCACTCGGGACACCGACTACGACGTCTCGGACGAGGCGGCCGATCTCATGCAGGCGGTCGAGGAGGAGCTTCGCCGCCGCCGCTTCGGCGAGGTGGTGCGCCTCGAGGTCGAGCCGGGGATCAACCCACGGTTCCGTGAGCAACTCGTCGCCGCGCTCGAGATCGAGGACGGTCAGGTCTACGAGGCGGAGGGGCTGCTCGGGATGGACGACCTGTGGGACATCGCGGCCGTCCCCGGCTTCGACGAGCTGCGCTACCCGTCGTTTGCGGGCGTCACCCAGGCTCGGCTGCAGGGCGAGGACGGTAAGCCGGCGGATGTGATGGCGGCGATGCGGGAGGGCGACGTCCTCGTCCACCACCCGTACGACTCGTTCGAGACCTCGGTCGTGCGCTTCGTGAAGCAGGCGGTCGAGGACCCGGACGTGCTGGCGATCAAGCAGACCGTCTACCGCACCAGCCCCGACTCGCCGCTGGTGCCGGCCCTGATCGAGGCCTCGGAGCGGGGCAAGCAGGCCGTCTGCATGGTGGAGCTGAAGGCGCGCTTCGACGAGCAGGCGAACATCCAGTGGGCGAAGAAGCTCGAGGAGGCGGGGGTGCACGTGGTGTACGGGATCCCGTCGCTGAAGACGCACTGCAAGTGCGTGCTCGTGGTGCGCCGCGAGGGCGACGCGGTGCGCCACTACGTTCACATCGGGACCGGCAACTACAACCCGAAGACCGCCCGCCTGTACACCGACGTGGGCCTGCTCACGGTCGATCCGGAGATCGGCGGGGACGTGGCGGAGATGTTCAACTACCTGACTGGCTACGGTCGCCCGAGGCGCTCGCGCAAGGTCCTGGTCGCCCCGTTCAACCTCCAGGAGGGGATCCTGGCCGAGGTGGAGCGGACGATCGAGGAGCACTCCCCCGAACGGCCCGCGCGGATCCGGCTGAAGATGAACGCGCTGCTCGATCCACCCTCGATCAGGGCCCTGTACCGTGCCTCGCAGGCCGGGGTGAGCGTGCAGCTCAACGTGCGCGGAATCTGCGCGCTGCGGCCGGGGATCGCTGGCGTATCCGAGAACATCGAGGTCGTATCGGTGGTCGGGCGCTTTCTGGAGCACTCCCGGATCTTCGCCTTCGAGAGCGGCGGCGAGGAGCGGATCTACATCGGCTCCGCGGATCTGATGCCGCGCAACCTGTACAACCGCGTGGAGCTCGCGACCCCGGTCGAGGATCCGCGGCTGCGGGCTGAGCTGCGCGAGGTCCTCAACAGCTCGCTGGCCGACAACACCGGTGCGTGGACGCTCGACTCCGAGGGCCGCTGGACCCGGCGCTCGCGCCACGACGCGGGAGGGTCCAGGTCCGTGCAGCGCGAGATGATCGAGCGCCACCTGGCCCGCGCAGCGGAGCCCTCGCGATGACCCCGATCTCGCTCGTCCCCCGGGACCGGGTGTTCTTCGACCTCTTCGTCGAGGCGGGCGAGAACTCCCTGCGCTCCGCGCGCCTCCTCAAGGAGATGCTCGCGGTGTGGCCCGACGATGCCGGCGGCCTCGCACGGGACATCCTCAAGGCCGAGCAGGAAGGCGATCGGATCACGCACGACATCATCCGGCGGCTGAACACGACTTTCGTGACGCCGCTGGACCGCGAGGACATCTACGCGCTCGCGACCAAGCTCGACGACGTCGTCGACTACGTCGAGGAGGCTGCCGACTTCCTCGGCTTGTACAAGATCGAGGCGCCGATGGAGCAGGCGCAGGAGCTGGCCGACGTCCTCGTCCGTTCCTGCGAGCAGCTCAACGGCGCGCTCACCAACCTGCGCGGGTTCAAGGACCTCGAGCACTACTGGATAGAGATCCACCGGCTCGAGAACGACGGCGACCGGATCTCCCGCGACGCCGTCGCCTCGCTGTTCGCGAACGGGATCGACCCGATGGTCGTGATCCGTTGGAAGGACATGTTCGCCGTGCTGGAGCGGGCGATCGACGCAACGGAGACGGTCGCCCACATCATCGAGGGCATCGTGATCAAGAACGCGTAGATGGGCAGCGACGTCGTCCTGGTGATCGTCGTCGCCACGGCGCTCGCCTTCGACTTCACGAACGGGTTCCACGACACGGCGAACGTCGTCGCCACCTCGATCTCGACCAGGGCGATGTCCCCCCGGATCGCCGTCGGCTACGCGGCGATCCTCAACTTCGTGGGCGCTTTCATCTCGCTCGAGGTTGCGGCGACCGTCGCCGAGGACGTGGTCGAGGCGGGCGCGGTTACCCCGACGATCGTGTTCGCGGGCCTGATCGGCGCGATCGCGTGGAACCTGATCACGTGGTACTACGGCCTGCCGTCGAGCTCCTCGCATGCGCTGATCGGGGGCGTCGTCGGGTCCACGATCGCCGCCGTGGGCACGGGGGCGGTGCTGTTCGACGGTGTCGTGGGGGAGGTCCTGATTCCCGCCGTCGTCGCGCCGATCGTGGCGTTCGCCGTCGGCGCGCTCGCGATCCTCGCCTCCTACAGGATCGTGGGGCGGCAGCGGCCCGGGCCAGTGAGCCGGGGGTACCGGCTCGGCCAGACGGTGACCGGCGGGCTGCTCGCCCTCGCACACGGGACCAACGACGCGCAGAAGACGATGGGCGTGATCACGCTCGCGCTGGTCGCCAACGGGACGCTGTCGGAGAACGCCGGCGTGCCTACCTGGGTCGTCGTCTCGGCTGCGACGGCGATCGCCCTCGGCACCTACAGCGGCGGGTGGCGGATCATCAGGACGATGGGAACCCGGATCATCAAGATGGACGCCGCGCAGGGCTTCTCCGCGCAGGGCGCCGGCGCGGCCGTGATCCTCTCCTCGTCCCACTTCGGCTTCCCGCTCTCGACTACCCAGGTGATCTCCGGCGGCGTGATGGGCGCCGGCGCCGGCAAGCGCGTCTCTGCGGTGCGCTGGGGCGTGGCGGGGAACATCGTCGTGGCATGGCTGCTTACCCTCCCGGCTGCCGCGGGATTCGGCGCGGCTGCGTACGGCGTGACCCGGGTCTTCGGGACCGGAGCCGTCGGCCCGGTCGTGGTTGCGGCAGCGGCAACGATCCTCATCGCGACGCTGTTCGCGCGCCGCGCTCGCCAGGGAGCGCCAGTCCCGGCGGGTTGACGATGGCGATGCTGGCCACGATCGTCGACTCGAAGGCGCTGCTGGAGACAGCGGCGGTCGCCGTGGTCGCCGGAGTCGGGATCACGATCGCGTTCTCGTTTGCGATCTACGGGGTCGCCCGCTTCGCGGACGCACGCCGCGCGGGCGCCCCGCTTGCCGCGGGAGCTGCCGCAGCACTCGCGGTCCTCGCGCTCGCCGCCTGCGCGGCGGGGATCACGGCCGCGATCCTGGTCATGATCTCGGACTGAGAGCGGCTCGGGCTAAGATCGCCGCATGCGCGCGCTCAGGAACGTGGCGATCATCGCGGTGCTGGCGCTCGGCGTCGCTGCGCTCCCCGGCGGCGGCACCGCCGCCGAGGCCGTGCTCGCCGTGCTGTTCATGGGCTTCCTCGCGGCGATGGGGTTCTTCGCCTACCGCCTCTATATGGAGAACCAGCTCACCCTCTCGGCACTGAAGGACTCGCAGCGGGCTCTCCTGTACGGCGCCTTCGGGGTGATCGCGCTGATGATCGCTGGCACCGACGAGCTGCTCGACTCGGGGGTCGGCACGCTGATCTGGATCGGGCTGCTCGCGCTCTCGGCGCTGGCGATCTTCCGCATCTGGTCCGAGGCGTCGAGCTACTGAGGATTCACTAGCTCGTCACGGTGAGCGCGCCACGCGTGCGCCCGACGGCGGGATCGTCGGGCCGTGTCGAGCCTTGACGGATGGAGCGCTGAGCGGGGCCAGGCCTCGGCGGAGCTGGTCGCGGTGATCCCGGCGCTGCTGCTCGCGGTGCTCGTCGCGGCCCAGCTCGGCCTCGTCGGCTGGGCGCTGTGGTCGGCGGGCTCGGCGGCGCGGGCGGGCGCCCGGGCCGCGCACGTCGGCGGGGACGCGGAGGCCGCCGCGCGCAGCGCGCTGCCCACCTTCCTGCGCCAGGGCGCGCGCGTCAGCGACGAGGACGAGGTCGAGGTTCGGGTGCGGGTCCCGACGCTGGTCCCGGGCGCGCCGCGCATCCCGCTGGAGGCGAGCGCGGCGCTCGGAGCAGGCGATGAGTAGCCTCACCGCCGAGCGGGGGCAGGCGTCGGTCGAGCTGCTCGCCGGCGTCCCGGCCCTGTTCCTGGCCGGCCTGATCGCGCTCCAGCTGCTCGTGGTCGGCTACGCGGTGACGCTGGCCGACGGCGCGGCCGAGGCCGGCGCGATCGCGATCGCCGCGGACCGACCCGCCCGCCCGGCGGTGCGCGACGCCCTCCCGGGCTGGACCGACGGGCGGGTCGCGGTGGATGTCCGCGGAGGGCGCGTGACCGTCGAGCTGCGCCCTCCCTCGCCGCTGCGCGCCCTCTCGGAGCGGCTCGAGGTGACCTCGTCGGTGTGGGTTCGCCGCCCGGCGGAGGGCTGATGGGAGGCGTCGGTAGCCGCGCGCGGCGGATCGGGGCGGCGGTCGGCGAGTTCCTGCTCGAGCCGGATCCGTCCGTCGGCGGCGCCGGGTCGGGCGGTGCCGCCGTACAGGGCTCTGAGCCGGATCGTCCCGAGGATCGCCCGCCGAGGCCGCCGGTCGTGCTCGCCACCTCCGTCGCGGGTGCGGGCGGCGGCGTCGCGGTCGCTGCCGCGGTCGGCGTCGCGGCGGCGACCGGCGCCGAGGACCGCAGCGCGCTGCTGATCGACGTCGACCCGCCGGCGCGGGCGCGCGGCCCGACCGTCCTGGCCTCGGATGGCGCGCGAGCGCTGGAGGACCGGCTGCGCGGTCTTGGGAGCCCTTTCGAGGCCGCGGCTGCGCGCGGGCACCTGTGCTACCTGCCGCTTCCCGCGCACGACGATCCGCTCGGGCTCGTGGCCGAGCTGCTCGAGCAGGAGCCGAGCGCCGCGGTGGTGATCGTCCACCTGCCGCAGCGGCTGTGGGCGCAGGCGCTCGAGGACCCGCGGTTGCATCCGGCCGGCGGGTTGATGTGCGCGGAGCTGCCCGCCGATCGGGCGCTCGTCGCCCTCGCCGTGCGCGAGCTGCACGAGCGGGGCGTGCGCGCGAGGGTCGCCGGGCGCCCGCTCGGACACGTCGCCTCGCGGCGCGCGCTCGCCGGGATCGAGCCGGGGGGCGCGGCGTCGCGCCGCGCCGCGCGGCTGGCACACGGGCTGCTCGCCGGCCAGTCGGGCCAGGGGCTGCCGCTCGTGCTCGGCGCCGCGGCGGCGCTGATCTTCACCGCGCTGATCCTGGCCGCGATCGGGGGCGCGGTCACCGGCAAGGCGCGGGCACAGCGCGCGGCGGACGTCGCCGCGCTGTCGGGGGCGCGATCGCTGCGCGACGACTTCGACGGCCTGTTCGCGCCGCCGCTGCACCCCGACGGCTCGCCCAACCCGGCCCACCTGACGAAGGCCGAGTACCTGGGGCGGGCGGCCGAAGCGGCGCGCCAAGCCGCGCGGATGAACGACGTGGCCGTCTCGCGAGTCCGGGTCCGCTTCCCCGACGCCGAGTCGTTCGTGCCGCTGCGGGTGCGGGCGCGGATCAGCGGCGAGGTCGATCCGGAATTGCTTCCCGGGCCCGAGGAGTCGACGGCGCGACGGAGGCGGACGATCCCGGTCGTCGCGAGCGCCGAGGCGGAGGCCTCGCTGCCGGCGGGATGGACCGGCATGCCGGCGATGGCATCCGGAGGCGGCTACTCAGGCCCCCTCGCGTACCGGCAGGGAAAGCCGATGCGCCCCGACGTCGCCGAGGCGTTCGACCGCATGGCCGCGGCTGCCCGCAGGGCGGGAATCTCGCTGGTCATCAACTCCGGCTACCGCTCCGATGCGGAGCAGGCAAAGCTGTTCGCGCAGAACCCGAATCCGACCATGGTCGCCCCGCCCGGCAGGTCGCTTCACCGCTGCGGCACGGAGCTGGATCTCGGTCCGCCAAGCGCCTACGGCTGGCTGGCCCGCCACGCCCCACGCTTCGGCTTCGTGAAGCGGTACTCGTGGGAGCCGTGGCACTTCGGCTATACGCGCGGGCCGGCGCCGTGCTCGCAGGCTGCGAACTCGATCGGCGCGGGCGGCGACGGGCGCAGCGCGGGGGGCGACGGCCTGCCCTCGTTCGTCCCCTCGCAGTTCCGCGAGCCGATCCTGCGCGCGGCGGCGCGCTGGAACGTGTCCGCCGCCCTGCTCGCGGCGCAGCTGCTGGTCGAGTCGAACTTCAACCCGAATGCGGTCTCGCCCGCCGGAGCGCAGGGGATCGCGCAGTTCATGCCGGGGACGGCGCGCGCCTACGGGCTCAGGAACCCGTTCAACGCGGCCGCCGCAATCAACGCCCAGGCGCACCTGATGTCGGACCTGCTGCGCCAGTTCCGCTCCATCCCGCTTGCCCTGGCCGCCTACAACGCAGGCCCCGGCGCCGTGGCCGCGTGCATGTGCGTCCCGCCCTACCCGGAGACGCGCGCCTACGTCGCCCGCATCCTCGGCCTGCTCGACGGCGCCGGCGAGCTGGTCGCGCCGGCGCTCGAGGTGAGGCTGGTGGAGTGAACGGCCGGGCGCTAGTCTGCGCGGTCGTGTCGGTGATCGAGGTGCAGAGCATAGAGGGCCTGAAGGCGCTCGTCGGGGAGCAGATCGGCCCCAGCGAGTGGCGCCAGGTGACCCAGGAGATGATCGACGAGTTCGCCGAGCTTTCGGGCGACGACCAGTGGATCCACGTCGACGTGGAGCAGGCGAAGAGCGAGAGCCCGTTCGGGACAACGGTCGCGCACGGGAACCTCACCCTGTCGATGATCGACGGCCTGCGGCGCGAGTTGATCAGCTCGACCGGGTTCAAGCTCGGCGTCAACTACGGCTGGAACCGGGTCCGGTTCCCCGCCCCGGTGCGCTCGGGATCGCGGGTCAGGGCGACGGCGAGGGTGACCGAGGTCGAGGACGTGGGCGGCGGCTGGTGGCAGGTCGTGACCCGGTTCACGGTCGAGGTAGAGGGCGGGGAGAAGCCCGCCTGCGTCGCCGACAGCGTCGGCCGCGCCCTTCCCGAGTAGCCGCTACCGGCCCTTGAACTCCACCTCCTCGCCGGCGAAGAATGCCTGCACGCCTTCGCGGAGGTCCTCGGTGCCCATGCTGTCGGCGATCCCGTGGCGCTCGAGCTGCAGGTGGTCGGTGAGCGAGTTGCTGATGCTCTGGCCGACGAGCAGCTTCGACATGCGGACGTAGTGCGGCGCCTTCTGGGCAAGCTCCTCCGCCTTCGCCCGCGCCTCGTCCGTCAGCTTGTCGGCCGGGACGACGTACGAGACGAGGCCCAGTTCGAGCGCCTCCTGTGGCGAGATCATCGGGTCCTCGAGCAGGATCTGCCGCGCCCGGGCGGGGCCCACGACTCTGGGGAGGAAGTAGGTCATCCCGCCGTCCGGCGAGGCGCCGATCCGCCCGTACGCGACGACGAAGAACGCGTCCTCGGAGGCGATGCGGATGTCGCAGGCGAGCGCGAGTGAGAAGCCCGCTCCCGCAGCGGCACCGTTGACGGCGGCGATCACGGGATATGGGATCCGCTGGAAGTCGACGATCCCCTGGTGCAGGACCTCGGCGCCGCGGCGGACGTCGGAGGGAAGGTCGATCTCCTCGGACTCCACTCCCTTCCGGAACCAGTTGACGTCGCCTCCGGCCGAGAAGGCGCGGTCGCCGCTCCCGGTGACGATCAGCGCCCGGAGGGGCGCCTGGTCGGCGAGCCATGCCGCGGCCGTCGTGAACTCCGCGATCAGCTGGGGGCTCATCGCGTTGAGCGAGTCGGGGCGGTCGAGCGTCAGGGTCCCGATCTCGCCGTCGATGTCGATCCGGAGCGTCTCCAGCTCCGGGGGGCTGACGGTTTGCGTGGTCATCGGAGTGCTCCTCTCAGGTTTCGGACGCCTATCCCGGGCACCCGCCGTGGGGGGCCGCGGGAGCCGGAGCCTAACCTGTTCTGGTAGTGGCAAAGGTCAAGGACAAGATCGCCGACCAGCGGCGAAAGCTGCCCGACCAGCCCGGTGTCTACCTGTTCAACGACGCTCGAGGCCGGGTGATCTACGTGGGCAAGGCGCGCTCGATCCGCAAGCGCGTCGCGTCGCACTTCTCCAAGCAGCAGGCATCCGGGTTCGGAGACCTGAGGCGCGAGATCGAGGGCATCGACTTCCTGGTCACCGAGACCGAGGCCGAGGCGCTGCTCGCCGAGCAGCAGTTCATAAAGCGCCACCGCCCGCGCTTCAACATCCGGCTGCGCGACGACAAGTCGTATCCCTACGTGGCGGTCAGCCTCGATGAGGAGTTTCCGCGCGTCTACTTCACACGCGAGCGGCACCGGCCGAACCGCGCGTACTTCGGTCCCTTCTCGAGCGCGAGGCGGGTCCGCGAGACGCTCGACCTGCTCGGCAAGCTGTTCCAGTACCGGACCTGCGAGGGTCCCGAGCCAGGCCGGCGCTCGGGCGTCCCCTGCCTCGACTACTACATCAAGCGCTGCCAGGCTCCGTGCGTCGGTTACATCGACAGCGACGAGTACCGTCGCAACATCGAGGCGATCATGGACTTCCTCTCGGGACGCTACCGGGAGATCGAGCGCGACCTGGAGCGCGAGATGTCCGACGCGGCGGAGACTGAGGAGTTCGAGCGTGCCGCGATCTACCGCGACCGCCTCGCGGCCGTGCGCTCGCTGATGGAGCGGCAGCGGATCGCGGGAGAGGGGATCGGGACCGCGGACCTGATCGGGGTCGCCGTCGACGGCCCGGATGCCCACGCGCAGGTGTTCCAGGTCCGCGATGGGGTGCTCGCGGAGCGGCACGGTTTCTATCTCGACAACCATGCGGAGCGGGACGAGGCCGAGGTCACCGAGCAGTTCATCGCCCAGTACTACTCGGCGGCGCCGGCGGTGCCGAGCCTCGTTGTGGTTGGACCGGCGGTGCGTGACCGCGCCGACGTGCTCGGCGAGGCGCTGGAGAGCCGGCGCGACGCGGCGGTGGAGGTCCGGGTCGCGGAGCGCGGCGACAAGCGCAGGCTGCGGGAGCTGGCCGAGCGCAACGCCAAGCTCGCCCTCGCGCAGGACCAGCTGCGGCGGGAGCGCCGCCGCCAGCAGCGTGTGGACGCGCTCGCCGCGCTCGCCGAGGCGCTCGGCCTCGAGGAGCTGCCGATCCGGATCGAGGGCTTCGACGTCTCCAACCTCGGCGCGGAGCACACGGTCGCCTCGATGGTCGTGTTCGAGGGCGGGGCGCCGAAGAAGGCCCACTACCGCAAGTTCAGGGTCCGCGGCACCGGTCCGGACGACGTCGCCGCGATCGGCGAGGTCCTGGGGCGGCGCATGGGCCGCTACGTCGATCAGGCCGACCTCTCCCCGCACGATGCGGAGCGGGACGGGAGCTTCGCGACGCTCCCGGGGCTGATCGTGATCGACGGCGGCAAGGGACAGCTCTCTGCGGGCATGCGCGCGCTCGCGCCCCTCGCCGAGCAGGGGACCGCTGTGATCGGGCTCGCGAAGCGAATCGAGCAGGTCTTCCTTCCGGGCCGCTCGGACCCGGTCCCGATCCCTCGCGACTCCGAGGCGCTGCGGCTGTTACAGCGAGTGCGCGATGAAGCGCACAGGTTCGCGATCGAGTTCCACCGCGAGCGACGTGGAAAGGCGATGCGCCACTCGGTGTTCGACGAGCTACACGGCGTGGGGCCGGCCCGGAAGCGCGCGCTGCTGAGCCACTTCGGCTCCCCGGAGCGGTTCCTCAGGGCGAGCAGGGAGGAGCTGGAGGCGGTCCCGGGGATCCCCGGCAAGCTCGCGCGCGACATCCACAAGCAGCTCCACCGAGCGGGGTGAGAATGGAGGCGGGGGCGGACGGCGCGCCGGTCGACCTGGTCGTGATCAGCGGTTACTCGGGAGCGGGCAAGACCGAGGCGATCGCCGCGTTCGAGGACGGGGGCTACTTCTGCGTCGACAACCTTCCGCCGCGGATGATCGGAGCGCTCGGGGAGCTGTTCCGCCACGAGGGGAGCCATGTGGGCAGAGCGGCCGTCGTGTCGGACGTGCGCGGCGGCGAGTACTTCGACGAGCTGGTCGGCGTCCTCGACGAGCTCGAGGCGGAGGGGCTCCAGCCCACGGTCGTCTTCCTCGAGGCCGACGAGAGGGTGCTGGTGGACCGCTTCAAGGAGACCCGCCGGCGGCATCCGCTTGCCCCCGAGGGGCGCGTGATCGACGGGATCAGGGCCGAGCGCGCGGTGCTGGGCGCCCTGCGCGAGCGCGCGGACGTGGTCATGGACACGACCGACCTCACCGGGGCGATGCTGCGGCGGCGGATCGCCACCGAGATGCTGGGACGGGACGGCTCGGGCCGCCTGGCGCTGACGGTCCTCACCTTCGGGTTCAAGCACGGGCCGCCGCGTGACGCCGACCTCGTGCTCGACGTCCGCTTCCTGCCCAACCCCCACTACCGTGAGGACCTGCGCCCGCTGACGGGCCGCGATCGGGCGGTCGTCGATCACATCGAGGCCGGGGCCCTGGCCGGCGAGTTCTACGAGCGGCTGCTGCCGATGCTCGATTTCCTGCTTCCCGCCTACGTCACCGAGGGCAAGACGCATCTCACGCTCGCGGTCGGCTGTACCGGCGGCCGTCACCGCTCCGTCTGCGTCGCCGACCGGATCGCCGGGCACCTCGAGGGGCGGGACGACGTGCGCCTGCGCGTCGTCCACCGCGACGTCGAGCTCGACGAGTAGGCACCCATAGAATCGCGCTCGTGCCGGAGCCGGTCATCTTCGTTCGCGGCCTGCGGAAGTCGTACGGCGACACCGACGCGGTTCGCGGGATCGATATCGAGGTCGAGCGGGGCGAGATCTTCGCCTTCGTGGGTCCCAACGGGGCGGGAAAGACGACCACCGTCGAGATCCTCGAGGGCTACCGCCGCCGGACCGCGGGCGACGCCTCGGTGTTGGGCGTCGACCCGGCCTCGGCGGGCCGGGAGTGGCGCGAGCGGGTGGGGATCGTGCTGCAGCAGTGCCGGATGCAGCCCGAGCTGACGGTGCGGGAGACGGTCGAGCTGTACGCGGGCTACTACCGTCGCCCGCGCCCCGCGCGCGAGACGATCGAGCTGGTCGGCCTCGCCGGGAAGCTCGACGCCCGCACCGGCAAGCTGTCCGGCGGCCAGCAGCGACGCCTTGACGTGGCCCTGGCTCTGATCGGGGACCCGGAGCTGGTGTTCCTCGACGAGCCGACGACCGGGTTCGACCCCTCCGCGAGGCGGCATGCATGGGAGGTGATCGCCAGCCTGCGGGCGCTTGGGAAGACGGTGTTCCTGACCACCCACTACATGGAGGAGGCCCAGGCGCTGGCCGACCGGGTGGCGATCATCGTCGAGGGAGGGATCGTCGCCGCGGGACCGCCGGACGAGCTCGGCGGCCGCGACGACGCCGCGGAGGTCAGCTTTCGCCTCCCGGAGGGGGTCGCGATCGCCGACCTGCCGGCCGCCGCCCGTTCCGCGGCGCAGAAGGCGAACGGCCTGGTCGCCTTCCGCACAGAGAGGCCGGTCGAAGCGCTCAACGAGCTCACCGGGTGGGCGCTCGACCGCCGGATCGCGCTCATGGACCTCGAGGTCCGGCGCCCCAGCCTCGAGGACGTCTACCTGCGGCTGACGGCGGACAGCGACCCGGGGGAGGAGCAATGAGCACGGTCGCGCTGGTGCTGCACCAGTTCCGCTACGACCAGAAGACCTTCTGGCGCAGCCCCGCAGCGGTGTTCTTCACCGTGCTGCTGCCGCTCATCTTCCTGTTCATCTTCGCGACGATCTTCGGCAACGAGACGATCGAGCAGCTCGGGGGAGTCAAGACGACCACCTACTACGTGCCGGCGATCATCACGCTCGCCGTGATCTCGGCCACGATGGTCAGCCCGGCGATCTCGATCACGCAGGACCGCGAGACCGGGGTGCTGAAGCGGGTGCGGGGCACCCCGCTGCCGAGCTGGGTCTTCATCGCCGGTAGGGTCGGCAACGCGATCGTCATCTCGGTGCTGATGACCGTGCTGCTGACGATGCTGGGCAAGCTGATCTACGACGTCGCGATCCCGGGGGAGACGCTGCCGGCGGTGCTGATCACCCTGGTGGTCGGCGCCGCCGCGTTCAACTGCATGGGCGTGGCGCTCACCGTCGCGATTCCCTCCGAGGACGCCGCTCCGGCAGTCACCAACGCCATCGCCCTGCCGCTCTACTTCATCTCCGGGATCTTCATTCCGGAGAACGAGATCCCCGACGGTGTCCTTCAGGTCGCGGACGTGTTCCCGTTCCGTCATTTCTTCGAGGCCTTCTTCGCCGCCTTTGACCCCGGGACGGCGGGACTCGGGATCGAGCTCGGCAACCTCGCGGTGGTGGTGGCGTGGGGAGCGGTCGGCCTGGTGGTGGCCGCGCTGTGGTTCCGCTGGACGCCGCGCGCTGGATAGGGTTCCGGGGTGATCCATCACGTGACCTTTGAGGTCTCCGACCTCGATCGCAGCTCCGCGTTCTACGACGCGGTGCTCTCGCCCCTCGGGTGGCGGCGGCATGCGGACTCCGGCCTGGGGATCGGATGGGGGATAGCGGAGCCGGTGTTCTTCGTCACCAGGCGCGGCCCCGTGAAACCCGGGAGCGAGCTGGTGTGCTTCTCGGCGCCCGGCATCGCCGCGGTCAAGGCTGCCTGGCAGGGAGGGATCGGCGCCGGCGGCGCGGACGACGGCAACCCGAGTCAGAGGACGGAGTACGGTCCCAGCTACTACTCCGCTTATCTGCTCGACCCCGACGGCTACCGGATCGAGGTCGCGGCCCGCGAGTGAGCTAGGTTCTGGGGTGAACGCCCCTCACTCCGCCAAGCGAAGGGGAGACAGGAGGACGAGATGCCAGTCAGGGTGGGGATCAACGGATTCGGTCGCATCGGGCGCAGTCTGTTCCGCGCCGCGCACGAGGGCGGCACGGATCTCGAGTTCGTCGCGGTCAACGATCTGACCAGCGCGGCGACGCTAGCTCACCTGCTCAAGTACGACTCCACCCTCGGTCGCTTCCCGGGCCGGGTCGAGGTTCGGGACGACGTGATCGTCGTCGACGGACACGAGATCAAGGTGCTCGCCGAGCGCGATCCGGCGCAGCTCCCGTGGGAGGATCTCGGCGCCGAGGTCGTGATCGAGTCCACCGGGCTGTTCACGAACCGCGAGGACGCCGCCATGCACCTCGAGGCCGGGGCGCGCAAGGTGATCATCTCGGCACCCGCAGCGGACCCCGACGTCACGGTGGCGCTGGGGGTCAACTTCGACTCGGCTTACGACCCCCAACAGCACCACATCATCTCCAACGCGTCGTGCACGACCAACTGCCTCGCTCCCGTCGCGAAGGTGCTTCACGACGCGGTTGGGATCGAGCGCGGGCTGATGACGACGATCCACGCCTACACGGCGGACCAGAGCCTCCAGGACCTCCCGCACAAGGATCTGCGCCGTGCCCGGGCCGCGGCGATCAACCTGATCCCGACGAGCACGGGCGCGGCGAAGGCGATCGGCCTCGTGCTTCCCGAGCTCGAGGGCAAGCTGAACGGGATCGCCGTGCGGGCCCCGGTGGCCACCGGCTCGGTGGTCGATCTGGTGTGCGACGTCGCGCGGGACACGAGCGCCGAGGAGATCAACGAGGCGGCGCGCGCCGCTGCCGACGGCCCGCTTCGCGGGATCCTCGCCTACACGGAGGACCCGATCGTCTCCACCGACGTCGTCAAGGACCCGCACTCGTCGATCTTCGACGCCGAGCAGACCATGGTCATGGAGGGCCGGATGCTGAAGACGGTGGCCTGGTACGACAACGAGTGGGGCTATTCCAACCGCTGCGTCGAGCTCGCCGAGAAGGTGCTCGAGGCGAAGCCCGCCGCCGTCGCTTGAGCTTTTCAAAGGCGAGCGTCCGCGACGCCCCCCTCAACGGCGGACGCGTGCTGATGCGGGTGGACTTCAACGTGCCGCTCGAGCACGGCGAGATCGAGGACGACGCCCGCATGCGCGCCGCGCTGCCGACGATCGAGCTGCTTCGGGAGCGCGGCGCGGTTGGCGTGCTGTGCTCCCACCTGGGCCGGCCGCAGGGCCCCGACCCCGGTCTCTCTTTGGCGCCGGTGGCGCGGCGGCTCGGCGAGCTCCTCGGCAGCGAGGTTCCGCTCGCTCCCGGGGTCGTCGGCGACGAGGTGTCCGAGCGTGTGAAGAAGGTCGAAGCGGGTCAGCTCATCCTGCTCGAGAACACGAGGTTCGAAGCCGGGGAGACCGAGAACGACCCGAAGCTCGGTGCCGCCCTCGCGGCGCTCGGCGACCTGTACGTGAACGACGCGTTCGCCGCGGCGCATCGCGCCCACGCGAGCACCGAGGGCGTCGCTCATCACCTCCACGGCTATGCCGGGCTGCTGCTCGAGCGCGAGGTGCGGGAGCTGACGGCGGTGCGCGACGCTCCGGAGCCTCCGCTCGTGGTCCTGCTGGGGGGCGCGAAGGTGACCGACAAGATCGGCGCCATCGACCGCTTCCTGGATACCGCGGATCGGCTGCTGGTCGGCGGCGCCATGTGCTTCGCCTTCTTTTCTCACCAGGGAATCGCCACGGGCGATTCCCTGGTGGAGGAGGAGGGGGTGGAGCTTGCCGGCCGCGTCTTGGAGCGCGAGCGGGGATCTTCGTGCGGCCTCGAGCTCCCGGTGGACCTGATGCTCGGCCGTGCCTTCTCCGCCGACACCGAACGGCGGGAGTTGGATGGTGTCGAGGTCCCCGATGGGTGGATGGGCCTCGACATCGGCCCGCGAACCGCGGCGGCTTATGCGGACGCGATCGCAGGCGCCGGCACGGTGTTCTGGAACGGGCCGATGGGAGCGTTCGAGCTGGAGCCGTTCGCGGCCGGGACGCGCGCGGTCGCCGAGGCCGTTGCGACGGCACGCGGCAGAACCGTCGTCGGGGGCGGCGACTCCGTCGCGGCCCTGAGCCGGTTCGGACTCGCGAACGAGGTCGATTGGCTGTCGACGGGGGGCGGAGCCTCCCTGGAGCTGATGGAGGGGCGGAAGCTGCCCGGGGTCGAGTGCCTGCTGGAGGCAAGTGAGGTGCCGGCGTGAGCTCCCGCACTCCACTTATCGCGGCCAACTGGAAGATGAACAAGACGATCGCCGACGCGGAGGCCTTT
>Ga0184637_10000599_pt1 | contig 26786 bp, 28 predicted proteins | sample PLM3_127_b2_FD_133143 | JGI IMG/M metagenome (GOLD analysis project Ga0184637, IMG submission 133143) | Groundwater sediment microbial communities from an aquifer in East River, Colorado, USA - PLM3_127_b2 | ecosystem: Environmental > Terrestrial > Soil > Riparian zone | place: USA: East River... | reverse complement strand
TCGGCGCCGGAGCCCGTCAGAGCCCGGCCGGGCCCGACTCCGTCCGAGTCCGAGCCGCGCCGAACCCAGGCCGAACCGAATCCGAGCCCAACCCGCTGCAAGCCGCCGCTGGCCGCGTTGCACGCCGCCGCGCCCCGCTTCCCCCGCTGGATCTCCATTCCCCGCCCTGCAACGCCTCGCCGGCCCCGGGGCACCCGCCACCCTTCGCGCACGTGCACCGCGAAGCCGCCCGAGCCACCTCGGCCACACGTAGGCCGATCTCGCGGTTACGTTTCCCGCGCGCGGTTACGCCCCGGCCGCAGCCCTCTCCGTTGCCGAACCCCGGTCCTCAGCGCGGAGACCTCCCGGTTCAAGGTGACGGTCGCTCGCTGGGGCACACCCACCCCCGCTTCACGCAAACGCTCTAGCGCAGCCCCCGGCGCCGGCCCTACCGAAGCCCCCCGCTCTACCCCCCCGCCACGAAGTCGCACCCCGGCGTCCCGCTCCCGACGGTCAACGTCGCAACCGTCGGGAACGTATTGGTCGCCGGGTCATACACACGGACCTGGTAGGTCCCCGGCTCGTTCGGCGCCTGGAACGTGCACGCGAGCGGATTGGTCTGGCACGCCGGCTGGGGCGACGGACAGCTCGTCACGTCCTCACACGCCTCCACGATCGGATCCAGCTGGATGACCCCATCCGAAACCGCCGCCGAGGTGTCCACGTCACACGTCGCCCCCGTCTGGTTGCACGTCGGGCAGAGCCGCAGCCCTATCGACACCGTCGCCCCCGGCGCCGCCGTGCAGCTCTGCGCCTCGTCCACCTTGGCGACCGGCTCCGTGTTGCACTTCTCCCCGCAGCCGGAGAGCCCCCCCGCGAGCGCGACGACCGCAGCGGCCAGCACCGTGTTCCGCATGCCCGTTCCCTCCTCCCGGCTCACGGCCGGAGCACGATCTTCCCGAACTGCGCGCGGTCGGCGAGGAGCCCCTGCCCCTTCACCGCGTCGGCGAGCGGCAGCACCCGGTCCACCACCGGCCGGAGCTTGCCCTCGCCCACCCAGCGCAGCACCTCGACGAGCTCGGCGGCGGTCCCCATCGTCGAGCCGAGGATCGACAGCTGCCGGAAGAACACGTGGCGCAGGTCGGTGAGCGGATCGTATCCGGTGGTCGCACCGACCGTCACGATCCGCCCGCCGATCCCCGCCGCCAGGATCGACTTCTCCCAGGTCTTCTTGCCGACGTGCTCGAACACCACCTCGACGCCCTTCTTCGCGGTGAGCCGCCTGACCTCCTGGACGAAGTCCTGCGTCTCGTAATTCACCACCTCGTCCGCGCCGAGCGCCCGCGCCTTCTCGAGCTTGGCGTCCGAGCCGGCGGTGGCGATGACGCGCGCGCCGTGGAGCTTCGCGATCTGCACCGCGGCGACGCCCACGCCGGAGCCCGCCGCGTGCACGAGCACGGTCTCGCCGAGCCGCAGCCGCGCCCGGGCGACGAGCGCGTGCCAGGCGGTCATGAAGGTGAGCGGTATGGCGGCCGCCTCCTCGAAGGAGAGGTTCGCGGGCTTGGGGAGGACGTTCCGGGCCGGGACGGCGAGCTTCTCCGCCTGGCCGCCCGAGACGTGCTCGCCGAGGATGGCGTAGCGGCGGCAGAGGTTCTCCTCGCCCGAGAGGCACCGCTCGCACCGGCCGCAGCCGAGGCTCGGGTTCACGACGACGGCGTCGCCCGGCCTCACCTCGGACACGCCGGGGCCGACCGAGTCGATCACGCCCGCGACGTCCGAGCCGAGCACGTGCGGCCAGGCGAGCTTCAGCCCCTGCCACCCGGTGCGGACCCAGATGTCGAGGTGGTTCAGGGCCGCGGCCTTCACCGCCACGACCACCTCGCCGGGCCCCGCCACCGGGTCCGGGAGATCCTCGAGCTTCACGGCCTCGGGGCCACCGTGCCCCCTGAGCGCGATCGCCTTCATGCCCGCCTCCCACGCCGCGCCGGCCGGCGCCGTCTAGTTCGTCACGCAGACCGCCGGCAGCGGCTGCTCGCTCACGAACCGTGAACCGCAGATCGGCGTGTCCGCCGTCGGCAGCCCCCCCGCGTCCGGGATCACGCGGATGCCGCAGCCGTACCAGCAACCGAAGGGGCCGCAGAGGTCCGGGTCGCTCGGGTAGTAGCACCAGCCGAGATCGCACAGCATCCCGGTGTGGTCGCAGTCGTCCCCCGGGTACCGCAGGAGCTTCTCGCCGGTGGCGCCGCTGTCCTGCCCGGGCAGGCAGCGCACGAGGAGCGCGCCTTCCCCGAAGGTCTCCTCCGCGCCCCGGATCGTCGTCCCTGCCTCGGGGAATCCTTCGCACGCGGCCCGGAACCGGTCGACGGCCTTCTCCTCCGCGCTCTTGCCGCAGGCGGCGAGTGCGACGAGGGCGCCCGCGAGCGCGAAGGGTGGGAGCCGCATCTGACCCACGATTTACCTGCACGCACACGTTGACGCCAGCCGTCCGTCGGGCGCCGGACCTGTCGGGGGGGCGAGCGCCTTGCCAGGGGCGCGCGGGGACGGCTACGGTTCGGCGCAGGCGCGCATGCTCTCGATCGACACGGTGGCGGTGCTGGGTGCGACGGAGTCCGGGAGCGCGTGCGCGGTGCTCGCGGCGCTCGCCGGCTGCGCCGTGCGGCTCCACGACCCCTGTCCCGAGGCGCTCCGCCGGGCGTTCGAGGCGGTGCGCTGCCGCGTGGAGCTGGCCTTCTCGTCGGGCGCGATCACCCCGAGCGAGAAGCAGCGGGTCCTCGACGGCGTCCTCTTCACGCGCGACCTCGAGGAGGCGGCCACCGCCGCCGACCTGCTCGTGGACGCCGCCGCCGCGGGCGGCGCCGGGCAGCGCGCGCTCCTCGGCGAATTGCTCCGGGCGACCACCGCGGTCGCGGCCGCGGGCGCGGCGCCCGCTGCGGACCTCGCGAGCGGCCTCCCGCAGCCGGGGCGCGTGCTGACGCTGCGGCTCGCCGACGCGCACGGACCGGTGCCGCGGCTCGAGATCGCCCCGGGGCCGGCCACGGTCGCCCACGTGCTCGACCGCGCCGAGGCCTTCGCGGCGCGCGTGAACCGGGCGGCGCGCACCGGCGCGCGGTAGGCTCCCGCCGTGATCGTCCGGATAGACGTGCTCCCCATCGCGCTGGAGCTCCGGCGCGTGGTGGTCGCCGAGGTGATCGGCGGGTTCCACGGGCAGGCCTCGCTCGGCCGGTGGTGGCTGCCCTCGGGGCTGCTCGGCGAGTCCGAGCAGCCGGGCGAGGCGGCGGCCCGGATCGCGCGGGCGCAGCTCGGCCTCGAGCTCGACGGCCTGGTGGTCGTCGGCACGCGCGCGATGGACGTCGGCAAGGAGCGCCACCTCGCGCTGGTGGTCGCGGGCGCGGTCGGCGGCGTGCCCGAGCCCGCGCCGCCGGTGTCGGGCTTCGCTGCCCGAACGCTCCCGGAGCTGCCCGACCAGCTCGGCTTCTGGCACCGCGACGACGTGGCGGTGCTGGTCGCGCGGTACGAGCGGCTCCGCGCGCCCTGAGCCGCGCCCGTCGACTCCCCGTCACCGAGGCGCGGAAGCCCCCGCCTCGTCGCGCACGTGCCGCATCGCCACCGAGTTCATGCAGTAGCGGAGCCCGGTCGGCGGCGGGCCGTCCGGGAAGACGTGCCCGAGGTGCCCGTCGCAGCGGGCGCAGCGGACCTCGGTGCGCCGCGTGCCGTAGGCGCGGTCCTCCACCGTGACGACGGCGTGGGCGCCGATGGGCTGCGTGAACGACGGCCAGCCCGTGCCCGACTCGAACTTCTCGCCGGAGCGGAAGAGCGGGTTGCCGCAGGCGGCGCAGACGTACGTCCCCGGCTCCCTCGTCCCGAGGAAGCAGCCGGTGAACGGCCGCTCGGTCCCGTGCCTGCGGAGCACGTCGTACTCCTCGGGCGTGAGCCGGCTGCGCCACTCCTCGTCCGACAGGATCAGCTTCTCGACCATGCCGGGGGCTTAGCGCGGGACGGCGCGCCGCGCCCCACGGAGGCGGATTGCCCGGCCGGGGCAGCCCCGATAGAAGCCCTCCCGAGAGGACACGCCAGCCATGAAGATCGCCTTGCTCGCCATGCTGCTCGGATCCGGCCCGCTGAAGGTGGGGGATCGGGCCCCCGACTTCACGCTCCCCGACACGGAGGGCGCGCCGGTCACGCTCTCCAAGCTGCTCGAGCAGGGGCCGGTCATCCTCGCCTTCTACCCGAAGGCCTTCACTCCGGGTTGCACCAAGCAGAACGCGGCGTTCCGCGACCGGTTCGCGGACGTGGAGAAGAAGGGCGCGACGGTGGTCGGGATCTCGACCGACGGCGTCGAGACGCAGAAGAAGTTCAAGGCGGAGATGAAGCTCCCCTACCCGCTCCTCTCCGACCGGGGCGGCAAGGTCGCGAAGCAGTACGCCGGCACGATGGTGATCGTCGGCGTCGCGAACCGCGCCAACTTCGTCGTCGGCCAGGACGGCGTCGTGAAGGAGATCGTCGCCGGCGGGGACGCGGTCGATCCGGGCTCCGCCATCGCGGCGTGCCCGCTCAAGAAGGGATGAGCCCATGAAGCTGCTCGGGGCGTTCGTTTCGGAGCTGCGGCGCCGGGTGCTCGGCATCTCGCCGGAGGAGATCCGCTACACGTTCGAGGACGTGCGCTCGGAGCTCCGCGCGGCGCGCGCGGAGCTGAAGGACGAGATCGACAAGCTGCACCGCGAGCTCGACGCGCTGCCGTCGCGGCAGGACCGGCCGCAGGGGCCGGAGCTCCCGGTCGCCGAGGCCTAGAGCGCTCTCGGGCGCCGCGCGGACCCCCGGCGCGGCGACGCTCCGCCTCGGCCGGAGGCCACTACAGGTCCGGCTCCTCGACGAGGAGCCGCCGGACGGTCGCGGGCGCCCCGCCCGCGTCGACCGCGGTCCCCGGCGTCCAGTGGGCGCGGCGCAGGTAGCCGAGCCCCACGCGGCCCTCCGGCGTCTCGACCGCGCTCGTGACGAGGCCCACCTCCTGCCCCCCGCAGGCGAGCCGGGTCCCGGGGCCCGCGCTCGCGGGCAGGGCGAGCTGCACGAGTCCCTTCTGCAGCTGCCCGCGGGCCGTCGCGCGGAGGACCACCTCCTGCCCGATGTAGCACCCCTTGTGAAACGAGATCGCCGCCCGGGTCAGCCCCGCCTCCATCGGCAGGCGCGAGGCGTCCATGTCGGCGCCGAAGCGGGCGTGCCCCGCGAGGACTCGCAGCACCTCCAGCTCCGGCTCCCCGAGCGCGGGCCACCCCTCGGCGACGAGCGCCGCCCGGAGCGCCTCGGCCTCGGCCACGGGCAGCACGAGCTCCAGCGACGGCGCGCCCCGCCGCGCGTTCGCGAGGCGCGGCGCGGCGGCCGCGCGGGCGCCGAGCCGCGATCCGGCCTCGGGCCCGAGGAGCGGCAGCACACGGTGCGTCCCGGAGCGCTCCTCGAACACCACGTCGTCCATGATGACGAGCTTCTCGAGCAGCGCGCGTGTCTCGGCGAGGGCGAGCGGGTCGAGCTCGACGAGCAGCCCCTGCCCTTCCCCGAGCGCCACCACGTGCCCCTCGCCCAGCAGGTGGCCCTTCGCGTTCAGGAACGCCGTGTACGCGGCGCCGCCCGGCGCGAGCGGCCGGAGGTCCTGGGTGGACATCCGGTTCAGGTAGTCCTGCGCGTCCGCCCCGCCGACGTGGAGGAGGCCGCGCGAGAGGACGGGCCCGACCGCGAAGCCCTCGCGCGCCGCCCGCAGCGTCTCGTCCAGGGCCTCCGGTGGCCGCTCGTCGCTCGTGGTCACCCGCGAGCGAGTAACGCGCCGGCGGCGCGGGTTCAAGCGCGGGCGCGGGCGCCGGTCAGCCGCGCTCGGTGAGGAGCACGCCCGCGAGCACCATCGCCCCGCCCGCGAGGAACGGGCCGGTGAGCCGCTCGCCGTAGACGGCCCAGGCTAGGAAGGCGGTGAGCACCGGCTGCAGGTTGGACCAGATGGCGACGCGGGTCGCCTCGGAGCGCGAGAGCGCCCAGTAGTAGAGCAGGTACGCGACGACGCTCGTGAGCACGACGAGGTAGCCGAGGCTCGCCCAGCCGAGCGCCGAGAGCCGCGCGAAGCGGGAGAGGTCGGAGAGGACGAGGCCGACCGGCAGGTAGAGCACGGTGCCGGCCACGATGGCGGCGCTCGTAGCGGCCACCGCGCCGTACTTCTCCGCGTAGCGCTTTCCCCCCACGGCGAAGAGGGCCCACGCCACGACGGCGAGGAGGATCAGCAGGTCGCCGAGCAGCATCCGCCGCGACCCGCCGAGCGCCACCGAGCCGCGCGCGAGGAGGACGATCGTGACCCCCGCGAAGGCGACGCCGATGCCGAGCAGCTTCAGCGCCGTCGCCCGCTCGCCGAGCCGCAGCCGCGCGATGAGGAAGACGAAGATGGGCGTGAGCGCGTAGAGGAGCGCGGCGTGGCCCGGCGTCGAGAGCGAGAGCCCGACGAGGAAGAACCCCTGGTTGAGCGGCACGGCCACGAACCCGAGCGCGGCGAGCCCGAGGAGGTCCTGCCGCGGGATGCGGACGCGCCGATGCCAGAGGAGCCCAGCGAAGACGACGCCGGCGAGCGTGAAGCGCGCGAGCGCCACCTCCCACGGCGGCAGCTCGTCGAGCAGCCGCTTCGCCGCGAGGAAGGTCCCGGCCGCGATGACCGAGTGGAGCAGCATGACGAGGTGGATCATCGGGGATCGGCGGCGGACCCGGACCCGGACGAGGACGAGGGCGAGGACGAGGTCGCGGACGAGGTCGCGGTCGCGGTCGCGGACGAGGTCGCGGTCGCGGTCGAGGTCGCGGTCGGGGTCGGGGTCGGGGTCGCTCCACCCCGCTCCTCGATCCGCTCGAGCGCCCATCGCGCCGCCGCCCGCACGCCGGGATACGGGCTCTCGAGCCGCTCGCGGACGGCCGGCGCGTAGCGCGCATCGCCGGAGCGGCCCGCCGCGAGCAGCCCGTTTCGCACGAGGCCGTCATGGCGCGCCCGCGCGAGCGAGGTCCCGTTGAAGCGCGCCCGGTACTCCTCCTCGCCGAGGGCGAGGAGCCCGGCGATCCCGAGCGCCGCCTGCCCGGGGCGCGCGACGAGCTCGGGATCGCACGCCGGCTCGGGCCGCCGGTTCCACGGGCAGACCGTCTGGCAGTCGTCGCACCCGAAGACCCATCGCCCGAGCCGTCCGGCCATCTCCGCCGGGATCTCGCCCCGCCGCTCGATCGTCCAGAACGAGATGCACCGCCGCGCGTCGACGAAGCCGGGCTCGGTGATCGCGCCGGTCGGGCAGGCGGGCAGGCATGCGGCGCAGCTCCCGCAGCGCTCCGGATGCGGGGCGTCGGGCTCGAGCGCCCGGTCGAGGAGGACCGTCGCGAGCAGCACCCAGCTCCCCCAGCGCTCCGTGATGAGGCAGCCGTTCTTCCCCACCCAGCCGATCCCCGCCCGCTCCGCCCAGACCTTCTCCATCACGGGCGCGACGTCGGAGGACGGGAAGCAGCGCGCACCGGGGTCGCGCTCCGAGAGCGCGGCGACGAGCGCGCGCAGCTTCCGCTTCATGACCGCGTGGTAGTCCCGGCCGCGCGCATAGCGGGCGACCTCCGCCTCGTCGTCCGCGGGGGGCTCGCCGCCGGCCGCGCCGTACGCGAGCGCCACCGCCACGACGCTGCGCACGCCCGGGAGGAGCCGGGCCGGGTCGAGCCGCTCCGCCCGCTGCGTCCGCAGCCAGACCATGTCCGCCTCCGCGCCGGCGGCGAGGACGCGATCGAGGGGCGCAGGATCGAGGGGCCGCGCCTCGGCGACGCCGCAGGCGTGGAACCCGGCCGCGCGAGCCGCGGCCTTCACGAAGGCCGAGTCGAGCGGCAGGGCCGCATGGCCGGGGCTCTGTGCCGGGTAACCCAAGGCGGGCACTTCATAACGCAAGTCGAAAACTGGCGATATCGATCCCCCGCCTTCACCATGCCCGGATGGCGCGACGACTCGATCTCCACCCGTGGAACGAGCTGCCGGGCACCGCCGAGCGCGGCCGCCGCTGGGCCCTCGTGCAGGGCGACTGCCTCGCCTCCCTCGAGGCCCTGCCGCCGCACTCGGTCGACGTGGCGTTCGCCGACCCGCCATACCACCTCTCGAACGGCGGCTCGACCTGCCAGGGCGGCCGGCGCGTCAGCGTGGACAAGGGGAGCTGGGACGCGTCGCGCGGCATCGCCGAGGACCACGCCTTCCAGCGCCGGTGGCTCGAGGCCGTCCGGCGCGTGCTGAAGCCGTCCGGCACGCTCTGGGTCTCCGGGACGCAGCACGTCATCTTCTCGATCGGCTTCGCCATGCAGGAGCTCGGCTACCACCTGCTCAACACCGTCACCTGGTACAAGCCGAACGCCTCGCCCAACCTCGCCTGCCGCTTCTTCACCCACTCGACCGAGATCCTGCTCTGGGCGAGCCCGCTCAAGTCGCGCCCGCTCGCCCACCGCTTCAACTATCAGGCGATGAAGGCGGCGAACGGCGGCAAGCAGATGCGGGACCTCTGGGAGATCTGGGAGGCGCCCGCGCCGGGCGACGAGCAGACCGTCTGGTCGCTGCCGACGCCCGGCCCGCGCGAGAAGGTGCACGGCCGCCACCCGACGCAGAAGCCGCTCGCGCTCCTCGAGCGCGTGCTCGCGGCGAGCGCCGCAGAGGGTGACCTCGTGCTCGATCCGTTCTGCGGCTCCGGGACCACCGGCGTCGCCGCGCTGCGCGCCGGCTGCCGGTTCCTCGGCCTCGAGCGCGACCCCTCGTACGTGGACCTCTCGGCCCGGCGGCTCCAGGCGGCCGAGATCCTGCCCGCCTCCGAAGCTTCCTAGCGCCCGGCGTGTGCGGCTCGCGCCCCGCGCGAGCCTGCGCGCGACCGCCCTCACGAACGGTGACGCGCCGTGCGCGGCGGCGTTGCCGCCCCGGGGGTCGCATGGTAAGGGGTGAACCGTGAGAGGCCCCCCGCCCCGCCACCCCGACGACCAGCGTGAGGAGCTCCCGGCCGTCGAGGGCATCATCGCCGACGCCGCGGAGATGAGCCCCGGCGACCGCGTCGTCTATCCGAACCAGGGCGTCTGCGCCGTGGTCGGCGTCGAGGAGAAGGACATCGCCGGGCAGAAGCTCGTGCTCGTGCGGATGCGGCGCGAGGAGGACGGGGCCACGGTGATGGTCCCGAAGAACAAGGTCCCGTCCGTCGGCCTGCGCCGCGTCGCGAGCGGCGAGCAGATGGAGGGCGTGTTCCACTACCTCGCCGCGCAGTTCGACGACCCCGAGCTCGACTGGAAGGTCCGCCACCGCGACAACGCCGACCGGCTCATCGCGGGCGGCGTCCTCGGGGTGGCCGAGGTGGTGAAGGGGCTCCACTCTCTGTCGCGCCTGCGCCCGCTGCCGACCAAGGAGCGCGAGCAGTACGACAACGCGCGCCACCTGCTCGTGCACGAGGTGGCGGTGTCGCTCGGCGTGCCGCCCGGCCTCGCCGAGGACTACGTCGACTTCGCGCTCATGCCCCCCGCCGGCGTGAAGTTCGATCTCAAGCCGCCGCCCAAGCCCGTGCTCCTGCCGTCGCGCCCGAAGAAGCGCCGCCCGGTGGCGGAGGAGGGCGAGGCGGACGACCTCGGGCTCGGCGAGCTCGGCATCGACCTCGGCGAGATCGACGCCGCGATCGCGGGCGCCGCCGGCGTGCCCGGCGTCGAGGGCGTGGAGGCGGTCGCCGGTGACGGGGCCGAGCCCGAGGCGGAGGGCGTCGAGGGCGAGAAGGCCGAGGAGGCCGAGGCCGAGGCGCCGGACGCCGACGAGGATCTGCCGGCCGCGCTGCCGCGCAGGGAGAAGCCGGCCCGCGCCGCGAAGCCCGAGAAGGCGCCGCGGAAGGCCCCGGCCGAGAAGCCCGCCCGCGAGCCGAAGAAGGCGGAGAAGCCCGCTCGGCCGGAGAAGCCGGCGCGCAAGCCCGCCCCCGCGAAGAAGCCGGCGCCGGCGCGGAAGGCGGCCCCGGCCGCGAAGAAGGCCGCGGCGAAGCCGGCCGCGAAGCGCGGGGGGAAGAAGAAGTGATCCGCATCGTCACGCTCGACGCGATCGACCCCGGTGACATGGCGTTCCTCACGGCGACGCTCTACCGGGCGTTCGGCCTCGGGACGGAGTTCGCGGGCGAGAAGCACGCGCCGCGCGAGGCGGAGACGAAGGACGGCCGGCTCGACGCGGTGAAGCTGCTCAAGGAGGCGGACCCGGTCCGCACCTTCGCCGACGACAAGGTGCTCTACCTCACGGCCGCGCCGCTCGCCCTCCAGCCCGGGCCGCTCGGCGAGCCGCCCTGCTGGGGGTTCGCGGACTACGGCAAGGAGCGCGCGGTCGTCTCCACGGCGCGCTTCCCCGCCCGCGGCGTCACCGAGACCTCCATCGAGAACTGGCGGCGGCGGCTCGCCCGCGAGACGTCCCACGCCATCGGGCACCTCTGGGATCTGCACCACTGCTACGACGCGAAGTGCGCGATGCACCCCTCGTGGTCGCAGTCGCTGCCGGCCAACCCCGAGATGGACCTCTGCAGCTTCTGCCGCGAGAAGAGCGAGCGGAAGATCCGGCTCGCCAAGACCTGAGATGCGCCCCGCGGACCTGCCCGCGCGCCTCGCGCGGCGCGCGCTCGGCGCCGCCGCCGGCGCAGGCCGCGCCGCCGCCCCGCTCGCCCGCGCTGTCTGGGCGCGCCGCCCCGGCGCCCGCCGCGCGACCGCGGTCGCGTTCGCGCTCCTGCTCGCCGCGGCCGGCGTCCACGGGCTCGCCTTCCAGGGGTCGCTGCCGGGCCGCTTGCCGAGCGCGCTCGACTGGGCCGCGGCGCGCGCGCTGCTCGAGCGCGAGGCGCGCCCCGGCGACGCGGTGGCAGTGTCGCCCGCCTGGGCGGAGCGCGCGCGCGAGGCGCTGCCGGGCACGGTTCCCATCCTGGCGCTGCCCCGCTACGAGGGCGAGCTGCTCCCGGGCGTGCGTCGCGTCTGGCTCCTGTCGGTCCCCGGAGCACCCGGCTTCTCGTGGGAGCCCGAGCTCGATCTCGTCCGGCTCGCGGCGCGCGCGGAGCCGCTGCCGCGGCTCGGCGCCCTCGCGCTGTCGCGCTACGCGCTCGCCGCGCCGCACCTGCCGCTCGCGTTCCTGCCGGACCGGATGGCGGGCGCCGAGGCCCGGCTCGGCGGCGTGCCCTGCACCGCCGCGCCCGGAGGGTTTCGCTGCGGCGAGGGGGGCGCGCTCCGGCTCGAGCGCACCGTACGCGAGGTGGACGGCCGCGCGCGCCCATGCCTGTCCGTGTACCTCCCCGCGTCCCCCGGAGCGCCGCTCGAGCTCACCTTCCCGGGCGTGCCGGCCGGCCGATGGGTCCGCGGCCACGCCGGCCTCGTGGGCGGCTCGCCCGCGGGGGCGCCGGTGCGCGTCGCGCTCTCCGTCGACGGTGAGGAGGCGGGCGCGTTCGAGGTCGCGGGCCCCGGCTTCACGCCGTTCGAGCTTGCGACCCCCGGAGCCGCGGGGGCGTTCCGGACGCTCTCCCTCGTCTTCACCTGGCCCGCGCCCGCCGGGACGCTCTGCCTCGACGCGGTGACGCTCCCGTGAGGCGCGCCCTCTCCGCAGCGCGCGGGCTCGGCCGCCGCCCCCGCCTCGCCGCGCTGCTGCTCGCCGGCGCGGCCGCGGCCGTGCTCCTCCTCCTCGCCGGCGCGCCCGGGCTCACGCGCGACGAGGCGGCGCTCGTGGCGGGCGCGGAGCCCGCGGGCGCGGCGCAGGCGGTGGTCGCCGCCGGGCGCGCGGCGCTCGGTGGGATCGTGGGCGAGCTGCGGGCTCCGCGTGCCGGCAGCGCCGTCGCGGGCGGGGCCCTCACCGGCCTGCTGGCGCTGCTCGGGGCGGTGCTCGCGGGCCCGGGCGGCCTCGTCCTCGCGCCGCTCCTGTTCTGGCTCGCGCCGCGGCACCTGCAGGCGGGCCTGAGCGCCACGCCCGACGCGGCCGCCGCGGCGCTCGCGCTCGCGGCCGCCTGGGCCTACCGGCGCGCCGCCCTCGGGCGGCACCGGCGCGACCGGCTGCGCGCGGCGATCTCCGCCGGGCTCCTCCTCGGCGCGGGGCTCGCCCTGCGTCCGGACGCGTGGATCCTCCTCGCCGCGCTGGTCGTTCACGCGGCGCTCCTGCGGCTCACGGGGCGCGCGGCGCCGCCCGCGGGCGCCGAGGCACCGGCGGGGATCGAGGCGCGGCTGCACGGGGTCCCGCTCGCGCTCGCGGCGATGGCCGTGATCGGGCCGGCGCTCCTCCTCGCGGCGTCGCCCGGGCTCCTCGCCGATCCCGCCGCGGGCCTGCCCGCGCTCGTGCGCGGCCAGCTGCGCGGGCGCGGCGGGCCTGCGCCGGTGGAGTGGCTCGCGCTCACGCTGCCCGCGGGGATCCTCGCCGCCTACGCGGGCGGCCTCCTCCACGCCGCCTGGCGGGTGCTCCGCGCGTTCCGGGCCCACGCGCCGGCGGAGATCGTCGCCGACGACCTGCTGCTCGTCCTCGTGCCCGTGGCCTACCTCGCGGCCGGCCACCTCGGGCTGGGCGCGCCGGGCGCGGGCGTCCGCCCGTGGCTCCCGGCCGCGCCCTTCCTCGCCCTCGCCGCCGCTCGCGCGCTCCTCGTGGCCGCGGAAGTCGCATGGCCCCGCCGCGCGCGGCCGCTCGCGGCGGCGCTCGCCGTGCTCGTGCTCGCCCCGCCCTGCTGGGCCGTCGTCCGGGCGTTCCCGCTCGGCGCCTCCGCATGGAGCGAGCTCGCCGGCGGCGCGCCCGGCGCCGCCGCGCGCGGGCTCCCGCGCCAGGACGGCGGCGAGGCGGTGCTGGCGCTCCTGCCCGCGGTGAACGAGCGCGCCGCGCCCGGCGCGCGCGTCTTCTGGCCGGGGATCCCGCCGGCGGCGCTCGCCCTCTACGGGCGCGACGGTCGGCTGCGCGCCGACCTCGCGGTGGCGGCCGCGCCGGAGGACGCCGACCTCGCGGTCGTGTCGCTCGACGGAGGCAGCCGCGACGACGAGTACCGCGCGTGGGGCGCGCTGCGCACGGATCGGCCCGCCGCCGGCGTCTACCGGGACGAGGTGCCGCTCGCCTTCGTCTACGCGCGCGCCGGGGCGTGGCGCTGAACGCGCGCTGAGGCGCGGGCGCGAGGGCACGCCGCGCGGCCCCGGCGCGCGCGCGTGTAGGTGGCCCGGCGTCGGCCGGCGCCAAGCCGGGGTCGCGTGAATGACGTACGCTCGGCCTCCGTCCCGACCGAGCGCCGCGCCGGCGCTGCGAGGTGAACCTCCCATGCGCCAATCGACCCACGCCGCCTTCCTCCTCCTGCTGCTCGCGGCCGCCTGCGGCGGGCCGCGCGTCCGCGTGCCGCCGCCCGTGCCGCTCGACCCACCCGTGCTCCGCATCGACTCGCTCCTGCCGACGGGCATGGACGCGACCGGCGTGACGCTCCAGCTCGCCGGGCGGATCGAGAACCCGAACGCGATCGCCCTCGCCGTCTCGCACGTCGACTATGCGCTCGAGCTGGACGGACGCCCGGCGGGCGGGGGTCGCGTGACGAGCGACGTGCGGCTCCCGGCGCGCGCCGCCGTCCCCGTGCTCGTCCCCGCACGGCTGCGCTGGGCGGACGTGCCGGACCTCGTCACGCTCCTCGCGGCGCGCGTCTCGGTGCCGGTCCGGGTGAGCGGGGTGAGCGTGGTGCCCGGCGCCGGCGCGCTCCCGTACGAGGCGAGGGGCGAGGTGGTGCTGCCGAAGCTCCCGCGCGTCGCGCTCGCCGGGACGGCGCTGCGCGAGTCGAACCTGCTCTCGACCACCGTCGAGCTGCGGCTCGAGATCGAGAACCCGAACGACTTCCCGCTCCCCGCGGGCCACCTCGCTTACGACCTCTCCCTGTCCGGCGTCTCGGTCGCCCGCGCGGCGAGCCACGCGCTCGCCGGGATCCCCGCGCGCGGCCGGGAGATCGTCGTCATCCCCGCCCGCTTCTCGACGGTCGGCGCCGCCGCCGGCGTCCTCTCGAGCGCGCTCGGTGGACGGGGCGAGGTCGCCGTCTCCGGCCGCGCCGGCTACGGCGGGTTCGAGATCGGGCTCGACGCGCGCGCGCCGCTCGTGCGGCGCTGAGGGGTGCGGGGCGAGCCCACGACGACGCCCGCTACGCGCCCGGCCGGCGAGTGACCGGCCGGCGGTGCCCGCTCAGATCGGGTCGGAGGCGGCGAGCTCCTCGAGGGCCTCGCGCGCGAGGTCGTCGGCGCGGAGCGCGGCGGGCGGGAGCCGCACGAGCGCGATCGCCGCGAAGTCCGCGATGCCGTGGGTGTCCACCGGGATCCAGAGGTGCGAGCCGTCGGCGGCGGTCACGAAGAACCACTGGTTCACGTGGTTGTACTTCACCGCCGCGACGTCGCCCCACCGCAGCCGCTGGCGCCGGAGGACGCCGACCCGCGCGAACCCGAACTCGTCCACCAGGAAGCCCTGCCGGAACGCGGCGGCGAGCTGGTGCGCCGCGACCGCGATCGCGGCGAGCGCCGGCACGCACACCGCGGCGATCTCGAGCGGCCCCGCCCGGCCGTCGCGCCAGAGCCGGATCGCCATCCCGAGGAGCACGCCCGCGGGGACGAGCGCGCAGATCGCGAGCGCGATGCCGTAGCGGCGCGGCGCGCGCATGCGGAGCACGCCGCCGTGCAGCGGGACGTGCTTGCGAGCGGGGACGCGCACCTTGCGCAGGAGCTGCGGCCCGAGGAGGAGCACGAGCGCGAGGACACACAGGGTGAGGATCGAGGAGGTCGTCATGGGCTCGCGCGAGGGGGTCGGCGCGAAGGATCGGTGCCGAGCCTCCGCGGGCGTCTTCGCAGTCTAGGACAGTCCGGACGCCCGAGGTACCGATCCGCGCGCGAGGTCGCTGCGCCGCGCCGTCTACGCCTTCGGGTCGGGCTCGTCCGCGGTCGGCGGCTGCATCGCGCGCCCGGCACGGCAGCGAGCGCCAGCACGAGGGCGGCCACCCGGGCGCCGTGCGCCCGCGCCAGCATGCGCGGGCTCGAACGGCTCGCCCGCCGGTACGGCACGTTCCCGCGGTTCACGCTGAGTCGTCATCGCCGGGGACGATCAGACGCACCGCGGGCACGAGCTCGCGGCGCGCGGCCGCGAGCTCGTGCGGTGGGATCGGCCCTCGGTGACGGGCCGGGCGCGTCGCAGGAGCGCGTCACGGCCGGGGCGCCCGCTCGCTGGTTTCCTCCTCGGCGCTCGCGGAGGCGGCGCCGGTCCTCGCGCCGCACTGCCCCGGCGTTCCTCCTCGCCCCGCGGCCCGCGCACGCGGCTGCGCCCGTCCGGACGCGCGCCGACCGGCCGGTCCGCCGCTGCGCGGAGCGCCCCCGGACGCAGCTTCCCGTCCTCGACGATCCGCGCGAGAATCCCGCGCCATGGAGCCTCGATCGGAGGGCGCGACGATGAAGCGGCTCGTGGTGTTCGCGCTCGGGAACCCGATCCGCGCCGACGACGGCGCCGGCCTCGCGGTCGCGCGCGGGCTCGACGCGCTCCTGCCCGACCTCGACATCGTGGAGGCCCACGAGCTCTTGCCCGAGCACGCCGAGGTGCTGGCCGCCGCCCGCGGCGTCCTCTTCCTCGACGCCTCCGTCGCGGGCGCTCCCGGCGACGTGCGGGCCTCCCGCCTCGTCCCACGCACCGCCCGCGAGGCGATCCTCCACGCGCTCCTGCCCGAGGAGATCCTCGGGCTCGCCCGCATGCTGCACGGAAGGGCGCCGCCGGCCGGGCTCGTCACCATCGCGGGGCGCGAGTTCTCGTTCGGTGACACGCTCTCGCCCGAGGTGGAGGCAGCGCTGCCGCTCGCCCGCGAGAAGGCGCGCGAGCTCGCGGCGACCTTCGGCGCCTAGCGCCCGTTGGCCGCCGCCCCGTGCGGCACCCGACCAGGCAGGCCCCCGAAGGGCGCCCCCCCTGGTGGAGGACTCGCCCCCGCATGCCCCTTTGCCCCACGTTGTGGGCAGGGGTGCGCATGCCTCTCTGGGAGCTCTGGTTGCCGCTCGCGTGCGCGGCGTCCGCCGTCGGGTGGACGACGCTCGCGGCGCGCCGCACCGGCTCGGGAGGGCTCCACTTCGTCGCGCGCGGGTTGCTCGGCGGCGCTGCCGCGTTCGGCCTCGCGAGCATCGGCTTCGACCTCATCGAGATCGTCGGCCTCGACGTGACCTGGGAGCGGATCGCGCGCGGCGGCGTGGAGGGCGCCGCGCTGGCCGTCGCGGTCGGGGTGGTGGAGGAGGGCGCGAAGCTCGCCGGGCTCCTGCTCGTGGTCGCCCCCGGCCTCCGGACGCGCGCCGTGCTCGCGGCCGCCGCGGGCGTCGCCGCCGGCTTCGCCGCGCTCGAGGCCGTCGTGACGCTCGGTCCCGCGGCCGGCTCGGCCGCGGGCGCGGCGCGCGTGGCGTTCGCGCCGATCGCCCACGGGCTCCTCGCGGCCCCGCTCACGCTGGGGCTCGCGGCGACGCTGCGCGGCGAGGGGCGCCCGCTGCGCCCGGTGATCTCCGGGTTCCTCGCTTCGGCGCTGCTGCACGCCGACGCGAACCTCTCGATCACCCTGCCCTCGCTGCTCGGGACGGCCGGCTTCGCGCTCGCCTTGCTCGCGCCCGCGCTGCTCGTCCACGCGCTGGCGCGGCGCGCCGAGCGCTGGGCGCCGCCCCGGACGTCCGTGGCCCGCGGCTGACGCGAGCGGCGCCCGGCGTGCGCGCTCCGCGCCGGACGCTAGGCGGCGTCCGGCACCATCCGTGCGGCCGGAACCCCGAGCGCCCGGGCGATGTCCACCACGGTCGTGTAGGGCGGGTTGCGTCCGCCGCGCTCGATCAGGCTCACGTAGGCCACCGAGAGGTTGAGCGACTCGGCGAGCTCCGCCTGCGTGTAGCCGCGGCGCCGCCGCTCGTCCCGGATCCGCTCGCCCAGCCGGATCAGCGCCTCGAGGCGCGGCCGGCGGGGGTACTTCGTCGCAGCGAGGCTTCCGTCGTCCATCGAGTCCATCCGTGTCTCCCGGTCGGTGCTGCGGGCGTGAGGCCCGAAGCGACCCTTGCAGGAGCCGACGGTACGGGAGCGCTCGGACCCCTGGTATCGGGTCCGACCACGATTCGGACGTAGGGTCCGGGCCCGCCGGGGTGTCGGGTGAAGAGCCGACGCGCCCGACCTCCCCCGAAAGTGAGCGTCGCGCGGGTCCCCTGAGTTGACGGACCCTCGTGATGACGCGTACTTATCGCGGCGATGACGTCTCGACGTGGCGCGCGGCGCCGGCCCAGGATCGAGGTCGTCCTCCCGGTGACCTACGCCGCGTTCGCCGGCCTCTGGATCTTCGTCTCCGACCAGCTCCTCGTCCCATTCCTGTCCGGCACGGGGCTGTCACCCTTCTGGTCAATCGCGAAGGGCTGGGCCTTCGTGATCGTCACCGCTGCGCTCCTGCACGCCGGGCTACGCAGGCTGCGGGCGAGGGAGAAGGAGACGGTGCGGCGGCTCGAGGTGAGCGAACGGCACTATCGCTCCGCCGTGGAGGGCTCGCCGGACGCCATCCTCATCCACCAGGGCGAGCGGATCGCCTACGCCAACCCGAGCGCGGCGCGGCTCTTCGGCGCGGCGAGCGCGGCCGACCTCGTGGGCCGGTCGGTGCGGGACCTCCTCGATCCCGCCGAGAGCCGCCCGCTGGCCCTCGACCCGGGGGCGCCATCTCCCACGGTGGTGCGGCGGCTGCGGCGGCTCGACGGCAGCGGGCTCCGCGGGGAGGTCGCGATCCGGCCCTACGACCTCCCGGCCGGCCCGGGCCTGCTCGTCTCGGTGCGCGACGTGACCGGGACGGCCCTGCTGCAGGAGGAGCTCGGCCGGGTGAACGTGGTCCTCCGGATGCTGGGCCGCTGCAACGAGGCCATCGTGCGGGCGGAGAGCGAGGGCGAGCTCTTGTCGGCGGTCTGCCGGATCGTCATCGAGGAGGGCGGCTTTCGCCTCGCCTGGATCGGCCGGGCGGAGCACGACGAGGCGCAGACGCTCCGGCCCATCTCGTCCTCCGGCGACGGCGGCGACGACCTGCTCCAGCTCCGGCTCACCTGGGCGGCGCGGGCCGAGGGGCTCGCCCCCGCAGGCACGGCGCTCCGCTCCGGCGAGCCGTGCTTCTCGCCCGACCTGCGGACCGATCCGCGCTTCGCGCCCTTCGCCGCCGGCGCAGCGGCCCGCGGGCTCGCGGCCGCGGTCGCGCTGCCGCTCCCCGTGGACGGCGCCCCGGGCTACGTGCTCACCTTCTACGCGGCGGAGCGCCAGGACCTCGACGCGTCCACGGTGCAGGTGTACCGGCAGCTCCAGGAGGACCTGCGCAACGGGCTCGCCGCCCTGCGCACGCGCGCGCTGCTCACCGGGTTCCTCGAGCACGCACCCGCGTCGTTCTTCGCGCGCACGCCCGACGGCCGCTACCTGCTCGTCGGCAAGGGGTGGGAGCGCACCTTCGGACGCTCCCGCGACGAGGTGGTCGGCCGGCCCGTCGCGGAGGCCCTCCCGGGGGGAAGGGACCCCAGCGTCGCCGCGATCGACGCGCAGGTGATCGCGACGCGCGGCGCGGTCCGGGCGCAGCACTCGCTCGAGTACGGCGGCCGGCGCCGCTGGTTCGACCTCGTCGAGTTCCCCATCTTCGACGCGGAGGGGCGCATCTCCGCCCTGTGCGGCCTGTCGCTCGAGATCACCGCGCAGCGCGAGGCCGAGCGCGCCCTGGCGGAGGAGCGCCAGTTCCTCCAGTCGATCCTCGACAACGCGGGCGTGGTGGTGGGCGTGGTCGATCGGGAGGGGCGGCTCATCCGCGCGAACCGCGAGTTCGAGCGGGTGAGCGGGTACACGCAGGCCGAGCTGATCGGCCGGAACATCCCGGAGCTGCTCATCCCGCCGGAGGAGCACGCCGCCGTCGGCGCCGTGTTCGACGCCGTGTGGACCGCGGACGGCCCCGCCACGGCGGTCAACACCTTCCTCGCGAGGACGGGCGAGCGCCGGATCCTCGAGTGGGTGAACACGCTGGTCCGGAACGAGGACGGCCGGCCCACCCACCTCGTTGGCTTCGGGCGGGACGTGACGGAGCTCCGGCGCACGTCGGCCGCCCTCGCCGAGAGCGAGGAGCGCTACCGCCGCCTGTTCGACCGCGCGCCCGTCGGCATCGCGGTGATCCAGGACGGCCGGCTCGCCTTCGCGAACGCCGCGCTCGTCCGCATGACCGGCGCGAGCGGATCGGCGGATCTCGCCGGCCGGCCGGTCGAGGAGTTCCTGGTCGGCGAGCGAGACGCCTCCGAGCCGCGGATCGCGGCGGTGCTCGAGGGCGGGGCCGTCCCCGCCTACGAGACCGAGTACCGGCGCATGGACGGCACGCGTTTCGTGGCGGAGATCACCGCGTCGCCGTTCATCCTGGGCGGACGCCCCGCGGTGCACCTCATCGCGGTGGACGCGACCGAGCGGCGCGACGCCCAGCGGAGGCTCGCCGAGTCGCGCGAGCAGCTCCGCGCGCTCGCCGCGCGCCTCCAGGGGGTGCGCGAGGAGGAGAAGGCGCGCATCGCGCGCGACCTGCACGACGAGCTCGGCCAGCTCGTCACGGGGCTCAAGATGGACCTGCGCTGGATCGAGCGGCGGGTGGGCGAGCTGGACGCGGCCCCCGCCGTGAACGCCCTGCTCGACCGCGCGGTCGCCGCGTCGGAGCTGGCCGACCAGACCGTCTCCACGGTGCAGCGGCTCGCGTCGGACCTCCGGCCGGGCGCGCTCGACCGGCTCGGCCTCGGCGCAGCGCTGCGGCAGGAGGGGCGCGCGTTCGAGGCGCGCACGGGCGTGCGCTGCGAGGTGGAGCTGGACGACACGCTCGCGCCGCTCGGCGACGAGCTCGCCACGGCGCTCTACCGGATCGCGCAGGAGGCGATGACCAACGTGGCGCGCCACGCGAGCGCCGAGCGCGTGAGCGTCCGCCTCGACCGCGCGGAGGGCGCCGTGCGCCTGCGGGTGGAGGACGACGGGCGCGGCATCGAGGCCGGCGAGGCGCGGCGGCCGGACGCGCTCGGGCTGCTCGGCATGCGCGAGCGCGCGGCCGCGCTCGGGGGCGAGGTGCGGATCGACGCGCGCGCCGGCCGCGGCACGGCCGTCACTGCGGAGATCCCGCTCGCGCCGGCCAGGGGGACGGGATGAGCCGCATCCTCATCGTCGACGATCACGCCGTGGTGCGGCGCGGGACGCGCGCCGTCCTGGCGGAGGGCTTCCCGGGCGCGGCGTTCGGCGAGGCGGCCACCTCGCAGGAGGCCCTCGCGCGGCTCCAGGAAGGGAGCTGGGACCTCCTCCTCCTCGACATCAACATCCCCGGGCGCAGCGGCCTCGACGTGCTCGAGGACGTCCACCGCCTCTGGCCGCGGCTGCCGGTGATCGTGCTGTCCGCGTACCCCGAGGAGGAGTTCGCGGTGCGCTGCATCCGGCTCGGCGCGGCGGGCTACGTGACGAAGAGCAGCGCCTCCGACGAGCTGGTCGCCGCCGCGCGCAAGGGCATGGAGGGCGGCCGCTACGTGACGGCGTTTCTGGCCGAGCGGCTCGCGAGCCTGCTCGGCGGCGATCTGCGCCACGCGCCGCACGAGGCGCTGTCGGGGCGCGAGCTCCAGGTCCTGCGGCTCGTCGCGACCGGGCGGACGCTCAAGGAGATCGCGGCGGAGCTGAGCCTCAGCGAGAAGACCATCGCTACCTACCGGGCGCGCATCGCCGAGAAGCTCGGCATCTCCACCAACGTGGAGCTGACCCGCTACGCGCTGCAGCACCGGCTCGTGGACTAGCGCCGCGGACCCACGGTCGGGTCCGGCGCCCGGGGCGGGGCGGAACCGCACGGGATGGGGCGCGATATCGCTCACGTCGGGTGAACACCCGACGCGGAGGTGCGGCCCGCTCCGACCCGCGGATCGGCCGGGTCCCGGCAGCCGCGGGAAGGGGCCGGGCGTAAGCTCCGGGCCGAATGAACGCAGCACCGTCCCGCGCGTCGGCGCCCGCCCCCGTCTCCGTCCTCGTGGTCGAGGGCTCGACGGTGCTGCGCGATCGGCTGCTGTGGCTCGTCGCCGAGGTGGACGGGGTCTCGACCGCGGCCGGCGCCGCCACCCCGGAGCAGGGGCTCGGGCGCATCGCGGCGGCGCCGGTGGATGCCATCCTGGTGGACGCCGACGTGGCCACGGGGCCGGCGCTGGCGGAGCTCGGCGCGCTGCGCCGCGCGGCGCCGGACGCGCTCCTCGTGGTCCTCGCGAGCGAGCCCGGGCCGGAGCTCCGCGAGCGGTGCGCGGCGATGGGCGCGGACGAGTGCCTGTCCTTCTCCGCGGAGCTCCCGCGGCTCGACGAGCTCCTCCGCCTCCTCGTCGCGTCGCGCGCCGGCGGGCTGCGCTAGAGGGCGCCGGCGCGCGCGGCGCCGGACGTGACAGGTCGGCGTCCCCGTGGTCTCTTGCGACCACTCCGGGGAACCGACCTTGCGCACGCTCCAGTACTTCACAGGCTCCTTCGTGTTCACCGCCGTCGGCCTCGTAGCCGGCGCCGGCGTCGGCGCGTACTACTCGCCCGGCCTCGCCGGGATCGCGAGCACCATCTTCATCGTCGCGGTGCTGGGTGTCCTCGAGACCTCGCTCTCCTTCGACAACGCGGTGGTGAACGCCACCGTCCTGAAGGACATGACGCCCGCCTGGCGCCACCGGTTCCTGACCTGGGGCATCCTCATCGCGGTCTTCGGGATGCGGCTCGTCTTCCCGGTGGTCGTGGTGAGCGTGGTCGCCGGCGTGGGCCCCGTCGAGGCGATCCGGCTCGCCGCCTTCGAGCCCGGCGAGTACGCCCGCATCCTCACGAGCGCCCACGCGGTGCTCGGGGCGTTCGGCGGCGCGTTCCTCGCGCTCGTCTGCCTCAAGTACTTCTTCGACGCGGAGAAGGACGTGCACTGGATCGGCGCGCTCGAGCGCCAGCTCGTGACGGTCGGCAAGATCGAGGCGGTGGAGATCGGCCTCGTCCTGCTCGCCCTGTACGGCTTCTCGCGCTGGGTGACGCCCGACGAGAGCGCGTCGTTCCTCGTCGCCGGGATCTTCGGGGTGGTCACCTTCATCGCGGTGGACGGGATCGGCACGGCGATGGAGGTGGACCCCGCCCAGATGGCGTCCGTCCACCGGGCCAGCGCGGCGAGCTTCCTCTACCTCGAGGTGCTCGACGCGAGCTTCAGCTTCGACGGCGTCATCGGGGCGTTCGCGCTGACGAACAACCTGTTCATCATCGCCATCGGGCTCGGCATCGGGGCGATGTTCGTGCGGAGCCTCACCGTCATGCTGGTGGACCAGGGGACGCTCGCGTCCTACCGGTTCCTCGAGCACGGGGCGTTCTACGCCATCGGCGCGCTCGCGCTGCTCATGCTCGTGGGCACGGTGGTGCACGTGCCCGAGGCGTTCACCGGGCTCATCGGGGCGGCCTTCATCGGGCTCTCGGTCTGGTCGTCGATCCTCTACAACCGGAAGCACCATCGCCGGACGTTCGGGTAGGCGCGGCCGCCCGGGCGCGCCCGCGATCCCCCTCGATCCCCGGCGCCCGCCCGGCGGACGTGTCGGACCCCTCCGTAGAATGGGCGCTCGACCGGGGGTCCCCTGGAGCTCGCCGTCCTCATCGCCGTCGCGGCCCTCGCCGTGCTGGTCACCGCCCTCGGGCTGATGCTTCCGGGGCGCGTCGCCGAGGCGGCCCGCGAGGCGGCCGCGCCGCGGCTCGACGCGCTCGACCGCGCCGTGGAGCGGCTCGACCGCGCGCTGCGCGAGAACCTCGCCGCCGCGCGCGCGGAGGGCTCGAGCGCGGCGCTCGCGCAGCGCGACGAGCTCCGCGGCGTCCTCCGGGACCTGAACGAGTCGGTCCTCGCCCGGCTCGGCGAGCTGGCGAGGATCCAGAAGGAGGAGCTCGCCGGCTTCGGCGGGCAGATCCTCCGGCTCACCGACTCGAGCGAGAAGCGGCTCGAGGCCCTGCGGGCCGGCGTCGAGGAGCGGCTCTCGCTGCTCCAGCGGGACAACGCCGAGCGGCTCGACCGGATGCGGGCGACGGTGGACGAGAAGCTCCAGGGCACGCTCGAGAAGCGGCTCGGCGAGTCGTTCAAGCTCGTCTCGGAGCGGCTCGAGGCGGTCCAGCGCGGGCTCGGCGAGATGCAGACGCTCGCGACCGGCGTCGGCGACCTCAAGAAGGTGCTCTCGAACGTGAAGGTGCGGGGCACCTGGGGCGAGGTGCAGCTCGGGAGCCTGCTCGAGCAGATGCTCGCGCCGGGGCAGTACGCCGCCAACGTCGCGACGCGGCGCGAGGGCGGCGAGCGGGTCGAGTTCGCGGTGCGCCTGCCGGGGCGCGGCGACGGCGACGACGAGGTGCTCCTCCCCATCGACGCCAAGTTCCCGGTGGAGGACTACCAGCGGCTCGTCGAGGCCTCCGAGCGCGGTGACCCGAAGGCGGTCGAGGCGAGCGGAGCCGCCCTCGCCGAGCGGATCTGGTCCTGCGCCAAGGACATCCACGACAAGTATCTGAACCCGCCGCGCACGACCGACTTCGGCATCCTCTTCCTGCCGACCGAGGGGCTCTACGCGGAGGTCATCCGCCGGCCTGGCCTCGTCGAGGAGCTGCAGCGCGAGCTGAAGGTCACGGTCGCCGGCCCGACGACCCTGACCGCGACGCTCAACGCCCTGCAGATGGGCTTCCGCACGCTCGCGATCCAGCGGCGGTCGAGCGAGGTCTGGGACGTGCTCGGTGCGATCAAGACCGAGTGGGGCAAGTTCGGGGACGTCCTGCAGAAGGTGGAGAAGAAGCTCGTCGAGGCCTCGAAGACGCTCCACGAGGTGGGGACGCGCCAGCGCGCGATCGACCGGAAGCTGCGGGACGTGCAGGAGCTGCCCGCGGGCGACGCCGAGCGGCTCCTCCCCGAGCTGTCCGCGCTGGAGCGCTCGCTGGACGCGGCGCCGGGCGAGATCGAGGCCGAGCCGGCCTGACCGTCAGCGCCCGCGGTCCCTCTGGAAGCGGCGCAGCTCCTTGTGCACCGTTCGCCAGCGCTGCTTCTCCTCGCGCGCGGCGGCGCTGCCCTGGCGCGCCTCCTGGGCGCGCGCCTCGCCGGCGAGCTTGTGGAAGCTCGCGAGCCGCTCGGGATCGAGCCTGCCGTCGGCGGCCGCCGTCTCCACCGCGCACCCCGGCTCCCCGCCGTGCGCGCAGTCGGCGAAGCGGCAGCCGGCGGCGAGCTCGGCGACGTCGTGGAAGACCTCGCCGACGCCGCCGCCGTCCCAGAGCCGCAGCTCGCGGATGCCCGGCCCGTCGATCACGGCGCCTCCGCCCTCGAGCTGGAAGAGGCTGCGGCCGGCGGTGGTGTGGCGGCCGCGGCGGTCGCCCTCGCGCACCTCGGCGGTGACCTGGACCTCGGCGCCCAGGAGGGCGTTCACGAGGGTGGACTTGCCCGCGCCGGAGGGGCCCACGAAGACGCCCGTCCGCCCGGTCGACAGCAGCGCGCGGATCTGGGCGAGCCCCTCCCCCGTCCGGCCCGAGGCGGCGAAGACCGGGACCCCCGGCGCGGCGCCCGAGGCCTCGGCGAGCGCGCCGGCGGCGTCCTCGGCGAGGTCGGGCTTGGTGAGCAGCACGGCGGGCCGGGCGCCGCCGGCGTAGACCGCCGCGAGCGTCCGCTCGAGCAGGCGCGGGTTCACGCCCGCGTCGAGGGGGTTCACGAGGAAGACCAGGTCGACGTTGGCGGCCAGCACCTGCTCGCCCGTGGTGCGGCCGGCGACGTTCCGCGCGAGCGCGGAGCGACGCTCGAGGACGCGCACGACGGGCGGCTCGTCGCCGTCGCCGGCGAGCACGAAGTCGCCCACCACCGGCTGCGCGCGGGCCGCCTTGAGGCGGCCTGGGATCGTGACGAGCGCCTCGCGCTCCGCGAAGCGGACCTGGAGCCGCGCGCCCCGGTCCGCGACGGCGCGGCCGGGACGCAGGGCGGCGTCCGCCGGGGTGAGCTGGCCGGCGAAGAAGGCGTCGAAGCCGAGGGACTCGAGGACGGACACGCGGGCCCGGCTCATATGCCGGGCCACGGCCTGGGGGCAAGGGGGGCCCCGCCGCCGGGCCCGGGCGCCGCCGCTCAGCTCCCCTCGAAGTCCGTGCGCATCCTTCCGTGATGGACCGCCCCTCGCTCTGGACCGCCACCGCGCGCGCGCCTCGCTTCCCCCCGCTCGAGTCCTCCCTCTCGGCGGACGTCGTGGTCGTCGGAGGCGGGATCGCGGGGGTCACCGCGGCGCTGCTCCTGCAGCGCTCCGGCGCGGAGGTGGTCCTGCTCGAGGCGCGGCGGCTCGGCGAGGGGGAGACCGGCCACACCACCGCCCACCTCACGGAGGTGCTCGACACGCGCTACCACGCGCTCGAGTCCTCGTTCGGGCTCGACGGCGCGCGCGCCGCGGCGGCCTCCTCGCGCGCGGCCATCGACCGGATCGAGGCGCTCGTGGGCGAGCTCGACGCGCCGTGCGGCTTCTCGCGGGTGCCCGCGTTCCTCGTGGCGCGCACGGCCGAGCAGCGGCGCGAGCTCGAGGTGGAGCTCGAGGCGATGCTGCGCGTCGGGCTCGACGCCGGCTGGACCGACGCCCTGCCCTATCCGGTCGAGAGCCGCGGGGCAGTCCGCATCGAGCGCCAGGCCCAGCTCCATCCGCTCGAGTACCTCCGCGAGCTCTCGGCACGCGCCGCGGCGGCGGGCGCCCGCATCTTCGAGGGCGCGCGCGTGCGCGAGATCCGCGACGGGAGGCCCGCGAGCGTCGTGACCGATCGCGGCAGCGTCACGGCGCGTGACGTCCTCGTCCTCACGAACCACCCGATCTCGGGGAGGTTCGGCGTGCACACGAAGATCGCGGACTACCGGACCTACGTCATCGCGCTCGGACCGGTCGCCCCGCCGGCGGGGGCGGAGGGCCTGCTCTGGGATCTCGACCACCCGTACCACTACGTGCGCACGCACGCGACGCCGGACGGGACCTTCCTCGTGGTCGGCGGCGAGGACCACAAGACCGGCCACGAGGGCGCGACGACGGCCCGCTTCGCCGCGCTCGAGGCGTGGGCGCGGCCGCTCTGGCCGGTCTCGCTCGTGGCGCACCGGTGGTCGGGGCAGGTGGTCGAGCCGGCGGACGGGCTGCCCTTCATCGGCCGCCACCCGGGCGCGAAGCACGTGCACGACGGGACGGGGTTCTCGGGCAGCGGCATGACCTTCGGGACGCTCGCGGCCATGGTCCTCGCCGACGCCGTGTCCGGCGTGCCGAACCCGTGGGCGGCGCTGTATGACGCGCGCCGGGTCCGGCCGCTCGCGCAGGCGAGGCGGTTCGTCGCCGAGAACGCGGACGTGGCGGCGCGGCTGGCGAGGGACCGCGTGCGGGGCGGAAGGCCGGCGCCGGCTGGCGTGGGGTCGATCACGCCGGGCGAGGGGCGGCTGGTGCGCGAGGGCGGGAAGGTCCTCGCGGTGGCGCGGCGGGGGGACGGGAGCCTCTCCGTGCGATCGGCAGTGTGCCCGCACCTCGGCTGTCACGTTCAGTGGAACGCGGCGGAGGAAAGCTGGGACTGTCCGTGCCATGGGAGCCGCTTCGAGGCGGAGGGCGGGGTGCTGCACGGGCCGAGCACGCGGGAGCTGGGGGAGGCGGAGGCGGACGTCGAGCGGCCGGCGGAGAGGGTGGATTAGAGGGCGAGATCGGACGGTCGTCGAGGTCGCGCGGCGAGATCCGCGGCGGCGGGGCGCGGCGGCGGCGGCGGCGGCGGGGTCGCGGTCGGCGGCGGGGTCGCGGGCGGGGTCGCGGGCGGGGTCGCGGGCGGG
>Ga0184637_10000597_pt1 | contig 26826 bp, 19 predicted proteins | sample PLM3_127_b2_FD_133143 | JGI IMG/M metagenome (GOLD analysis project Ga0184637, IMG submission 133143) | Groundwater sediment microbial communities from an aquifer in East River, Colorado, USA - PLM3_127_b2 | ecosystem: Environmental > Terrestrial > Soil > Riparian zone | place: USA: East River... | reverse complement strand
ACCCGTACGAGATGACGATCACGCTCTACGAGGAGGGCGACGGGACGCGCGTCACCTGGCGCATGCGCCACGCCACCGCCGCGCAGTGCGCGAGGGTGAAGCCGTTCGTCGTCGAGGCGAACGAGCAGAACTTCGACCGCCTCGCGGCCGAGCTGGCCAGGACGGCGTAGGGGGCGGGGGCGTTCGCCGGACGGAGCCGAGCGCTACCTCAGCACCGGCTTGAGGTCCACCACCGGCGTCCCGTCGATGGCCTCGATCGGCCCGACGCGCAGCCGGCTCCCCTCGATGGCGCGCACGGTGACGGGGTGGAGGCCCAGGGGGTTCGGTCGGTCCGGAGAGCGCGTCGCGAAGACGCCCGTGAGCGGATTGCGCGGGTCGGACCGCGGGTGCACCTGGAGGACGTCGCGGCGGGCGCGGTGCAGCCACGTGATGACGACGAGCTCGTCGCCGGCGGCGAGGCGATGGAGGCCTTCCAGCGCCCATTCGTACACCTCGAGCCAGGCATCGGGTGCGCCCTCGGATCCTTGCTTGGGCGCTTCGCTCGGCTCCTCGAGCACGGACCGGATCACGCCGATCGGCCGCAGCTCCATCACCGCGTCGTCCACTGCGCTCGCGCTCATGTGCGCTCCTCCGTCCATGCCTTCGACGCCGGCTCCTGCCGAGCGCCGCGTCCTCACGGCACCGCCCGCGGATAGCGTGGCGCGCTGGCCGGCGCCAGCTCCGCGATATGAGCAGCGCCGCGCGAGCCGGGCCGCCCCGGCCCGCAGCATGTCGCCGAGAGGATGACCGCGGGCTCGCGGCCGATGGAGAGCGACGTCGACCCGGCGGCGCCCGTCACGCCGCGCTGGCGCGGGCGTCGAGCCCGCCCTGGCGCTCCCCGCGCCCCGGCACGGCGAAGCGGACGAGCCGGCGCATCGCGCTCGCGAACTGCGACCGCAGCGAGCCGGTCGTGTACGGCACTCCGTGGCGCTCGCAGATCGCGCGCACGCGGGGAGCCATCGCCGGATACCGCCAGGCCGGGATGTTCGGGAACAGGTGGTGCTCGATCTGGAACCCGAGGTGGCCGCTGAGCACGTGGCCGAGCCGACCGGTCTCGAAGTTGCTGCTGCCCATCACCTGGCGGACGTACCACCCCGCCCGATCCTCGCTCGCGAGGTCCTCCTCGCTGAAGGTCGCCGTCGGCTCCGTCAGGTGACCACAGTAGATGACGGCGTATGCCCACCCGTTCCGGAGCGCGTTCGCGAGCAGGTTCCCTGCGAGGACCTTCACCGCGAGCGGACCCGCGAGGGCGGGGTAGAGCACGTACTCGACGAGCCCCTTCCGCGCGGCCTTGCGCGCGAACGCCCAGACCTCCCGGGCCACCTCGCGACGGGGCCGCTTCCCCCTCCCCGCGCCGCGCGGCCTCGGCCCGAGCCCGTCGAGGAGGCCGAGATCGTACGCGCCGATCGAGTACTCGAAGAACAGTCCGCTGAGCGGGCTGACCAGCGGCTGGAGCAGGTGGATCGGCCTCCAGGGCACGTCCTCCGAGAAGCGAAACGCGTTGTACCCGAAGTCGCGGTCTCGCCCGATGACGTTGGTGAAGACGTGGTGCGTCGCGTTGTGCGCCCGCTTCCAGCTCCTCGCCGTGCCGACCATGTCCCATTCGTAGGTCGAGGAGCTGAGCGACGGGTCGTGCATGAAGTCGTACTGACCGTGCAGCACGTTGTGGCCGATCTCCATGTTCTCGAGCACCTTGTAGGTCCCGAGCGCGACGACCCCGGCACCCCAGCTCACCGGCTCGAGGCTGAAGTGGATGAGGAGGCGTCCCGCGACGTGGGCGGCTCGCGCGATCGCCCGGACGGCGAGGATGTGATCGGCGTCGCGCGCGCCGACCTTCGCGGCGTACTCCTGCCGGAGGGCATCGAGCTCCGCCCGGAAGGACTGCGACTGCTGCGCTGACAAGCTCATTCGTCTCCCCCGTCCCAGCGGCGCGGCCGCCCGGGCGTGACGGTGGATCTGCGTCCCGCGTGTCACGAGCGGGTCACGAGCGCGCCCCGGTTTTCGCGGCCGTCGAGGGCCCGCCCTCGGTGAGCAGGCGGCCGCGCACCACGCGGCCAGCGAAGCGACGTGAGGTCCGTGCGGGCGACCGTCCCCCCCCCGAGCAACCACCCGTCCCCCGAGCAACCGCCCGTCCTCCCGCCGAACGCGGCACCGCGCCGCCGTCCGCGGTCGCCTCGGCGGCGGCGGCCACCTCGGCGCAGGCTCCGCAGCTCGTGCAGGTCGGCATCGGCGCCTCCGCTGCCCGCCCGCGCGCGGTCGATGGCGCGCTCGCCGAGCTGGGCGAGGAGCGCGTGCGCCGGTTTCGAAGGGCTAGAACGCCCCCCGCGCGATCGCGAGCAGGTCCGCCTCCGTGCAGGGACGCGGGTTCGTCTGGTGAGAGGCGTCCTCGAGCGCCTTGCGCGCCACGAGCGGCAGGTCGGCCTCGCGGACGCCGGCGTCGCGCAGGCGCGCCGGGATGCCGACGCTGGCGGTCAGCTCCCGCACGCGGCCGACCGCGGCCCCGGCCAGCGCGGCCTCGTCGCCGCGCGGATCCTCCCCCATCGCCACCGCCACGCGCGCGAGCCGTGCCCGGGCCGCGTCGCGGTTGAACTCCATCACCGAGGGGAGGACGATCGCGTTCGCGAGGCCGTGGTGCAGCCCCGCGACGGGCGTGAGCGCGTGCGCGAGGGCGTGGCAGGCGCCGAGCCCCTTCTGGAAGGCCATCGCCCCCTCCATCGCCGCGATCATCATGTCGGTGCGCGCAACGAGGTTCCCGGGCTCCCGGTACGCGACCGGCAGCGCGCGGGTCACGCGGCGGACCGCGTCGATCGCGACCGCGTCGGCGAGCGGGTGGAAGCCGGTGGCCACCCACGCCTCGAGCCCGTGCGTGAACGCGTCGATCCCGGTCGCGGCGGTGAGGTGCGGCGGCAGCGCGACCGTCAGCTCCGGATCGCAGATCGCCGCCCGCGGCAGGAGGTGCGGGCTGAAGATGACGGTCTTGCGGCCGGTGTCCGGCAGCGTCGCGACGCCGGAGCGGCCGACCTCGGAGCCCGTCCCCGCGGTGGTCGGGATGGCGACGAGCGGCGGCAGGTCTCCCGTGACGAAGCGGTCCCCGCCGGCCGCGTCGTCGTAGCGCGAGAGCGGCGGCGGGTGGGTGGTGAGGAGCTGGACGAGCTTGGCGGCGTCGAGCGAGCTGCCGCCGCCGATCGCGACGAGGCCGTCGCAGCCGCCGGCGCGGTACGCGGCGAGCCCCGCGTCCGCGTCGCGGTCGGTCGGGTTCGGGGTCACGCCCTCGAAGCGCGCGACCCGGAGCCCCGCCCCCTCGAGCAGCGCGTACACGCGCGCCGCGAGCCCGGCCTTCGCGACGCCCGCGTCCGTCACGACGAGCGGGCGGCGCATCCCGAGCCGCTCCACCTCGGCGGGCAGCCGCGCGAGCGCGCCGGGCCCGAGCACGATCCGGGTCGGCCAGGCCAGGGTGGCGATCCCGAGCGGCGCGGGCAGGTCGAAGAAGGGATCCATGTCGGCTCCGGGCTCGCCGCTCAGATGAGCTCGAGGTAGCGCTCCAGCTCCCAGGTCGTGACGGCGCGCTCGAACCGCCGGACCTCCCACTCGCGCGTGCGGACGTAGTGATCCACGAACCCTTCGCCGAGGAGCTCGCGCGCGCGCTCCGAGCGCTTCAGGAGCTCCGTCGCGTCGCGGAGGTTCCGCGGCAGCGGCGCCGCGCCCGCCTCCTCGTAGGCGTTCCCGCGGCAGGCCGGCGGCGGCTCGACGCGGTGCTCGATTCCCCAGAGCCCCGCCGCGAGCGACGCGGCCATGCCGACGTAGGGGTTCATGTCCGCGCCGAGCTGGCGGTACTCGACGCGCGTCGCCTTCGCCCCTCCGCCGATGACGCGGAGCGCGCAGGTGCGGTTCTCGACGCCCCACGTGGCAGTGGTCGGCGCCCAGGTGTTCTCGACGCTCCGCTTGTACGAGTTGATGGTCGGCCAGTAGAGCGCGGTCAGCTCCGGCATGAGCGCGAGCTGCCCGCCGACGTAGTGGCGCAGCGTGGCGCTCGCGCCGTCCGCCGCGGCGGGATCGTGGAAGAGGTTCCGCGCGCCCTCGAGGTCCCAGAGCGACTGGTGCACGTGGCCGGAGCAGCCCGGCAGCCGCGCGTTCCACTTCGCCATGAAGGACGCGACCACGCCCTGCCTGGCGCAGATCTCCTTCACCGCCGTCTTGAAGAGCGCCGACTTGTCGGCCGCCGGCTCGAGGTCGTCGTACAGGATCGCCGTCTCGTAGACGCCGGGCCCGGTCTCGGTGTGCATGCCCTCGACCGGGATGCCGAAGGCGTTGCAGCCGTCGACGATCGCGTGGACCAGCCCGGCGTGCTCGGAGCTGCGCAGCCACGAGTAGCCGAACATGCCGGGCGAGAGCGTCTCGAGCTCCCGGAAGCCCTTCTCGCGGAGCGAGCGGGGCGTCTCCTTGAACAGGAAGTACTCGTACTCGGAGCCGAACCGCGGCAGGAACCCGAGGGCGTGCGCCTTCCGCGCGACGCGGCGCAGGAGCTGGCGCGGCGACGGCTCGAACGGCGAGCCGTCCGCGTTCACGAAGTCGAGGATGAGGGCGGCGGTGTCCGGCTCCCAGGGGATCACCCGCGCCGTCGCGGGGTCCACCACCGCGTGCGCGTCGGGGTAGCCGGTGTGCCAGCCCGTCACCTTCGCGTTGTCGTAGAGCTCATCGCCGAGGTCCCAGCCGAACACCACGTCGCAGAAGCCGAGCCCGCCCTTCGCGGCGGAGAGGAGCTTCTCGAGCGACACGTACTTGCCGCGCCAGACGCCGTCGACGTCGAACGCGCCGATCTTCGCGTGGACGACCTTCTTCTCCGCGAGCCACGCCTCGAGCGCCTCGACGCCCGTCGCGCGCGGGCCCGCGCTGCCGGGCGACGACTTTCCTTCCGCTGGCAATCGCATGGTGGACGTCACTCCGGGAGCCGGGTCCAGACCGCCTTGAGCTGCAGGAAACCGTCGAGCGCGTGGTGGGAGAGATCGCGCCCCCAGCCCGATTGCTTGAAGCCGCCGAAGGGCGCGGCGTCGTCGAACTCGTTGAAGCAGTTGATCCACACCACGCCGGACTCGACCCGCCGCGCCAGCGCGTGGGCGCGCGCCACGTCGCGCGTCCAGATCGAGGCGGCGAGGCCGTAGCGGGTCCCGTTGGCGATCGCGAGCGCCTCGGCCTCGTCGCCGAAGCGCAGGCAGGCGAGCACCGGCCCGAAGATCTCCTCCTGCGCGATCGTCATCTCCGGCCGGACGTCGGCGAACACCGTGGGCCGGAGGAAGTTCCCCCTCGCCTTCGCGCCCTCGACGTCGCGCTCGCCGCCGGCGAGGAGCCGGGCGCCCTCCTCCTGCCCGCGCCGCACGTACCCGAGCACGCCGTCGAGCTGCTTGCGCGACACGAGCGCGCCCATCTCCGTGGCCGGGTCCAGCGGGTCGCCGACCACCATCCGGCGGGCGCGGTCGGCGAGCGCGCCGACGAAGCCGTCGTACGCCTCCTCGTGCACGAGGACGCGCGAGCCGGCGTTGCAGACCTCGCCCTTGTTCCCGAAGATCCCCCAGAAGCACGCGTCGGCGGCGCGCTCGAGGTCCGCGTCGGCGAACACGAGCTGCGGGCTCTTCCCGCCGAGCTCGAGCGTCAGCTTCTTGAGGTTCGTCTCGCCCGACGCCTGGACGAGCCGGCGCGCGGTGCGGATCGAGCCGGTGAAGCTGATCTTGTCCACCCCCGGGTGGCGCGCGAGCGCCTCGCCCGCGGCGTCGCCGTAGCCGGGCAGCACGTTGAGGACGCCCTCTGGCAGGCCCGCCTCCTGCGCGAGGCTGGCGAGCTTCAGCGCGGTGAGCGGCGTCAGCTCCGAGGGCTTCAGGATCACCGTGCAGCCCGCCGCGAGCGCCGGCCCGAGCTTCCAGCACATGAGGCAGGTCGGGTAGTTCCACGGCACGATCGCCGCGACGACGCCCACCGGCTCCTTCAGCACGTAGGCGTGGAACGGGCCGTCCACCGGCAGCACCTCGCCGAGGATCCGGACCGGCGCCTCCGACCAGTACGCGAGCGTCGCCGCGCCCGGCGAGACGTCGCCCCGGACGGCCTCGCGGAACGTCTTCCCGTTCTCGAGCGACTCGACGAGCGCGAACTCCTCGCGCCGCTCCCAGAGCAGGTCGGCGAGCCGGCGGATGAGCCTCCCGCGCTCGCGCGCGCTCGCGGCCCGCCACGGACCCGCGAGGGCGGCGCGCGCGGCGCGCACCGCGACGTCCACGTCCCGCGCCGTCGCCGCGGGGGCGTCGCACACCTTCTCGCCCGTCGCGGGGTTCACGACGGGGATGAGGCCGCCCTCGAGCGGCTCGACGAAGCGCCCTCCGATGAAGAGGCGCGGAGCGGGCAGGCGCGGCTCAAGCGTGCGTGGGTCGATCGTCGGGACGCTCACCCGGGTCACCTAACGGCGGGTCCCCCGACCTGTCGAGTGCCGCTTCCAGTCGAGCGAGGCGCTCGGATGGGTGCGCCCGCCTAACGTCGGGCCGCCGCCGCGTCTCCTTCGGCGCTGGTCTCGACGGGCGCCCCGCCCCTCGCGGCGGAGCGCCCTTCGACCTCGACGCGCCGTCGTCACCCGGCTCGGCGGCCGCCGACGGGCGAGACGTCGCGCCGTCGCGTCACCGCTTCGGCCGCCGGGCCACGAGCAGGGTCGCGGTCGCGAGGAGCGCGAGCACGCCAGCGGAGCCGCTCGCGCAGCCGCCGGAGACGGGCTCGCTCAGCCGCGCCCCGGAGGAGAGGGCCGTCATCGCCGCGCTCCGGTCGTTGATGAACGCGTTGCCGTTCGCGGTCTGGCACTGCTCCGGATCCGCGTCGCACGGCGGCCCCAGCTCGAGCGCCTGGCAGAGATCGACGTCGCCACCGTCGTCGACGAGCGTGTCGGTCGAGTTGTTGAACTCGTCGAGATCATCGATGCACCCTTCGGGCACGGCCGCGCAGGCCTCGGCGCTGCAGCACTCCGCGAAGCGGTCGAAGCCCTTCGTGTCCTCGCAGCTGCCGCCGAGGGCGTCGCTCGCCGCGATGTTCAGGGCCGCGGCCGCACACTGCCGAACGAGCTGGGCCTGCTGCGGGGAGGCGTAGAGCTTGTGGTCCTTGCCCACGGAGCAGAGGTCCTCGGTCGCCGAGCCCTCGTCACCGGCGAGCGTCGTGGTGAGGTCGAGCCCGCAGCTCTCGACCGGGAGGAACTCCGCGGTGACGTCCGGGTGGTTGCCCCAGAACCCCGGGGTGCGGGTGAGGCAGCCCTCGCCCTTCTCGGGCGGCTTGCAGACGACCTTCGCCCAGCACGACGTGGAGCCACCCTCGAAGCCGACGGTGAGGGTATTCGTGAACTGGATCGTCGAGTCGGTGGGCTCGGCCTTTGCGAGCTCGACGCACTCCTCGAAGGTGTCGAGCACGATCGACTGCGTGGCCGAGACGGAGTCCATCGCCGCCACCGTGATGGGCGGCGTCAACGAGACGTCGAACATGCTGTCGTCGATCGACGTGATGATCGAGGGGACCGTCAGCGGGTTCGTGATCACCCACTCGTAGTTCAACGTCGTCGGGAACGTCGAGACCGTGAGGCTTTGCTGCCCGTTCACCGTCTTCACGCAATCGAAGTCGTGGGCCCGCGCCAGGGGTGCTCCGATCAACGCCGCGGCGATGATCGCCACCTTGCATGTGAGCTTCATAGTGAAATCCCCTTTGGGTTGAACGGCTGTGGGGAACATGCACACACGGCCTCGAGGAGGCAGCGTCTGAGACGGGGGCCCCCCGAGGAGAGCGCCACGCGGTGCGCTTGCGGATTCGCGCCCCATCGGATCCCGGACGAGCCTCGGCTCGACGGAAACTCGCGCGCTTCGTCGCTGCCCGCCTGGGCCCGCGATCGCCCCTCGGCCGGGCGTACGATCGCCGCCCGGAGGCCTTCTCACTCCCCGTGACGCCGCCACCGCGGTCGATGCGCCGGTCTAGCCGACGCTCGCGTGTGCCGGCTGCCCGCTCGCCGACGCTCCGGCCGCGGCCACCGCAGGCGGGGGCACCGGGCGTCCGAGCTCCCGCAGCCAGCGGACGTTCGAGGCGAGGGCGGCGCGGAGCGACGGCTGGGCGGTGTAGCGGACGCCGTGCGCGGCGCACGTCTCCTCCACGATCCGGGACAGCGCCGGGTAGTGGACGTGGCACACCTTCGGGAAGAGGTGGTGCTCCACCTGGAAGTTGAGGCCCCCGAGGTACCAGCAGAGCAACCGGTTCCCCCGCGCGAAGTCCACGGTGGTGGTGACCTGGTGCGTGGCCCAGTCGCGGGCCGGGATCGCGCCGCGGGCGTCGTGGAAGTCGGCCTCGCCGACGCAGTGAGCGAGCTGGAACGTGACCGCGAGGGTGAGCCCGAGCGTCGCCACGGTGACCGCCGCGAACGGCACGACGAGCCAGGTCGGGTGGAGGGCGACCGGGAGGATCACGGCCCAGGCGAAGAAGACGAGCTTGCCGAGGAGCAGCGCGGCGACCTCGCGCGCCCCCGGCCGCGGGATGTCGTTCCCGACGATGCGCGCCGTGAAGAGCCGCTGGAAGTCGTCCACGAACCACCAGCCGAGCGGGTAGACCGCGTAGAGCGCCCAGACGTAGAGGTGCTGGAACCGCATGACCGGCCGCCGGGGCTGGTCGGGCGCGAAGCGGAGCAGCGCGTTGCCGCCGAGGTCCGTGTCGAGCGGCGAGACGTTCGTGTACGTGTGGTGAAGGACGTTGTGCTTGTGGCGCCACATGTACGAGCTGCCGCCGATGAGGTCGAGCGCGAACCCGAGCGCCCGGTTGGCCCGCTTGCCGCGCGCGTAGCTGCCGTGATTCGCGTCGTGCATGACGCTGAACCCGATGCCGGCCATCGCGAAGCCGAGCGAGGCGGCGAGGAGGACGCGCTGCCACGCAACCACGTCGCCGAGGACGAGGAGCAGGTACGAGCCCGCAGCCCAGGCGAGGATCACCGCGCTCTTGATCCACATGCGGTAGTCGGCGCGCGACGACCGGCCGGTCTCCGCGAAGTAGCGCGCCACCGCGCGCTTGAGCTCGGCGTGGAAGTCGCCGTGCGTGGTGAAGCGAACGTCCTGGGCCGCCGGAGCGGAGCGCTCGGGGGTTCTTTGCATGTCGACGTGAAGGTGCTCTCCGGGTGTCACCGCGGGGTCACCGGACGGGAGGCTGGCCGGGTCCCCGCTCCGCGACCGAGAAGGGGCGTTTCGCGGCTCGCGCGCGGGGCAGCGGGCGCGCCGGCGCGAGCCGTCCCACCGCGAACGCCGCCGGTCCACGTGAAGCCGACGCGCGGGCGTGCGGGACGGTGTTCACGGATGGAGAACTTCCGCGATTGTCCGCCGCCCGCATCGCGCCACCGCGCCCTCGCTTCGAGCTCCCCTTCGCCTCGCGCGGCGCGATTGGCGAGCGCGGAGCGCTATCGGAGCCGGACGCAGAACTCGCGCACGTGAGCGGGGGTGCGCAGGTTCGCACGGGGTGAACACGACCCAAGGGCAACCTGGCGCGAGGACAAGGCTTTTCGCGGTGGTTGCCGGTGCGCACGCGGGCCCCTCTGCGCACCGCCACAATTGTCGTTCAATCACGGCACGTTACGCCCTCGGATCTCCGCCGCGCCCGGCAATCGCTCGAGCGCTCCCTCGCGCCGCAGAGCGCGGCGCCGCTGGGTTCAGTTCACCCCGCTCGGAAGCGGGGGGTGTGGGTGCCATGGGTCTCAGGCAACGACGCGCACGGCTATGCGCGTAATGTGCGCGACAATGTCGCAGCAACTCGGACGCGTTCGGATCGACCCGAGGCGCGCTGCGCAAGCAGTCTACCTTTCTATTGTTTTTGGTGACGGATCCGCGCCCCGGTCCCATCGGGGGGCCGCGCGTGAATTGCGCGTTCGCCAAATCCGAATGAATACGGCGTTAACGGGAATACGTTAGCAGTCAAGTTGACTGGGCCCCGTTTACCCGCCTTTCATGCGCGAAGCCGCCGCAGCGATCGGCTGCCGCAGCCCCAAGCAGCACAAATCCATTGCTCGGAGAACCACTCGCAATGACCCACCCGTTTATGAAGCGAAGCTGGGCGATCGTGTTCGCCGGCGCGCTCGCTCTCGCCGGCTGTTCTGGTGAGGACGGAGCCGCTGGTCCCCAGGGCACCGCCGGCACGACCGGCCCCACCGGGCCGACCGGCCCGACCGGCCCCACCGGGGCGGACGCCCCCATCCCCGCCGGCGCCGGGATCCAGATGACCGTGCAGTCGGTCACGATCCCCGCCGACAACCGCCCGGAGGTGACGCTCGCCTTCGCGGACGCGCAGGGCAACCCGATCGACTTCCTCACCGAGCTCGCCGCCGGCACGTTCGGCTCGCGCGGCCCCCGGTACGTCCTCTCGGAGCTCACCGCCGCCGGTGACTACAACTCCCTCTACGAGGGCTCCACGGCCCGGCCGTCCAGCTTCCCCGCGACCGCCCCCATCGCGACGATCGCCGCGATGTACACCGAGGTCTCCGAGGGCGTCGTCCGCTTCAAGTTCCCGACGGCGATCGCCGCGGCGGTCACCGTCACCCCGGCCGCGACGCACACGGTCGGCATCTGGGCCACCCGCACGGTCGACGAAGTCGCCTACCCGCTCACCGTGACGTACGACTTCGTCCCGGCCGGCGGCACGGCCGCTCCGCGCGCCATCGCGGTCTCCGATGCGGCCTGCAACGCCTGCCACAAGAACATGGCGGCTCACGGCTCGCGCCGCACCGTGAAGATGTGCGCTGTGTGCCACTACCCGGGCTGGAATGACAGCGGCACGGCGCCCGACGTCACCGTCGGCGCGGACGCCAACTTCGTCACGATGATCCACAAGCTCCACAGCAACACGTTCATGTGGGGCGAGGATGCCTTCCCCGTGGTGATGCCGGTGCCGAACTCGGCGAAGAACTGCGTCGCCTGCCACGCCGCCGACGCCGCCTGGAACACGCAGCCCGGCCGCGTCGCCTGCGGCTCCTGCCACACGAGCGTCGACTTCGCGAGCCACTTCGGCAATCAGACCACCGACGCGAACTGCGCGGCGTGCCACCCCGCCGACTTCATCCAGCTCCGCCACTCGAACAAGTTCGACGCCGCCACCAACACGCAGTTCGTCGGGAAGAAGCTCGACGTGACGATCGACTCGATCGACGTCACCAGCCCCGCCGCCAGCGTGATCACGTTCACCGTGAAGGTGGACGACGTCGGCTACGACGCCAAGGCGACCCCGCTCTCGAGCCTGCGCTTCACGATCTCCGGCCCGACCTCCGACTACGGCGCCGACTTCGGCGGCGTCGGGTACACCCAGAGCGCCAGCTTCTCCGGCGCGGCGGGCGCGGCCCTCCTGACGGCCACCGCCACGGCGGGCCAGTTCACCGCGGCCCTGCCCGACCTCTCGTCGATGAGCGGCAAGGCCATCGGCGTCGGCGTCGAGGCGTACATCGCCGAGGTCGGCACCGGCTGCACGGCGGCCCCCTGCGCGTCGAAGAACTGGAACGCGGCCTATGTCGCGCCGAAGTACGTGACGGTCGGCTCGGCGACCCACGCCTCGGCTGACAACCGTCGCCTCATCACCGACAACGCGAAGTGCAACGCCTGTCACGTCGACCTCGGGTTCCACAGCAACAGCTCGCGGAAGGGCCCCGAGTACTGCGCGATGTGCCACCACCCGTACAACGTGAACGACGAGCGGTCGACCCGCCTCGAGGACACGACCACCACCCCCGAGTCCGTCTCGATCATGAACATGGCGCACAAGCTCCACGCCGGCAGCGCGCTGTCCGTGGACTACGCGCTCGGCGCCGACCGGTCGCTCAGCAAGGCCGCACCGATCGCCGACACGACGCTCTTCGAGGGCGCCTTCCCGGGCGACCTCGGCGACTGCCAGATGTGTCACCGGACGGGCACCTACGGCCTGCCGGATGCGGCCAACCTCGGGACGCTCTCCGCGACGTACGACTGCATCCAGGGGACCGCGCCGGACGCGGACACCTTCTGCGACGCCCTCGCCGGCTGGCCGGCGGCGCGGCCGGTTGCGCCGGCCGTCGACACCTGGGCCGTGAGCACGTTCACGATCGTCCCGCCGCAGACGGCGGCGTGCACGAGCTGCCACGACTCTCCGGCGTCGAAGGCGCACGCCGAGCTCAACACGTCGGCGACCGGCGTCGAGACCTGCGAGGTCTGCCACGGCGACGGCGCGGCCTGGGACGCCCTCGAGGTCCACGTCCCGGCTCGGTAACCGCATCGTAGCTCGCTTCACCCGCGGCCCCACGGCGCTTCACGCGCCGCGGGGCCGCGGCATTTTCAGGAAGCCCACCGCCGCACGCCGCGGTGTCCGAGGTCCGCCAGGGTGACCCCGCCCTCTCACCCCTCCCGGCGGTGGACCTCAACGGTGACGTGGGCGAGGTGCTCGAAGCGCCTGAGCCGCGCGGCGTACTCGGCGGGCGGGCGCGGCGCGGGGGACACGACCGAGACGATCGCCGCGAGCCGGCGAGGGCCGACGCGCCAGACGTGGAGGTCCGCCACGCGATCGGCCGAGGTCTCGACCGCCGCGCGGATGGCCTCGCGCTGCGCCGAGCCCACCTCCGCGTCGAGCAGCACCGCGCTCGTGTCGCGGAGCAGCCCGAGCGACCAGCGGGCGATCACGATCGCCCCGACGATGCCCATCACCGGGTCCATCCACGTCCAGCCGAGCGTCTTCCCGGTGAGGAGCGCGACGATGGCGAGCACGGAGGTGAGCGCGTCGGCGAGCACGTGCAGGTAGGCGGCGCGGAGGTTGTGGTCGCGGCCGTGGTGATGGTCGTGGCCGTGGTGATGGTCGCGGTCGGGGTCGGGGTCGGGGTCGGGGTTCGCGTGCCCGTGCTCCCCCCGCAGCAGCCACGCCGACAGCAGGTTGACCGCGAGTCCCGTGAACGCCACGGCGATCGCCTCGTCGAAGCGGATCCCGACGGGGCTCGCGAGGCGAGCGGCGCTCTCGGTGAGGACGAGGAGCGCGACGACGGCCAGCCCGACCGCGCTCGCGAAGCCTCCGAGGGCGCCCACCTTCCCCGTCCCGAAGCTGTAGCGCGGGTCCGCCGCGTGGCTGCGCGCGTACACGTACGCGAACACCGCGACGCCGAGCGCGGCCGCGTGCGTCCCCATGTGCCAGCCGTCGGCGAGCAGGGCCATCGAGCCGAAGGCGAGCCCGGCGGCGATCTCCGCCGCCATCATCACGAGCGTGATCGCGACCACCCAGCGGGTGCGCCGCTCTCCCTCGGTGGGGCGGTCGGTCTCGAAGGTGTGCCCGTGGCGCCACGGCGCGAGGTCGTCCATGGCGGGAAGCTACCGCGAAGCTCCCGGCCGGCCCGCCGAAATACGGGCAGGGGGGCCCTGCGTCGCCGCCGGCGGCGCGCCGGTCGCGGGCAGGCGGCCGGCGGGCGCGCGGCAGCCCTGGAAACGCCTCGGCGCCGCGAGGGCCTCACGGCCCCGGCGGCGCCGGTGGGAGACGCGCCGTGCGGCGCGTCCGTCGTCTCGCTGCCGACTACTTCTCGCCCTTGCGGGCGGCGATCTCCTGCTCGAGCGCGTCGAGCTCCTTCGAGGCCTTCGGCTCGGCCTTGGTCTCCTCGCCCGGCTTCCCGCCGAGGTGCGCCTCGCCCGCGGCCCAGCCCGGGCTCATGGTGGAGGCGAGGTCGCTGGCGCCCTGCTTGAGTCCGCCGGTCGCCTTGGCGGCGAGGGCCCGCGCGAAGACCGCGAAGCCGATGACCGGGAGGCTCATGAGGAAGGTCGCGCCGAGGATCGGCACGAGGGCCAGGGCGACGACCGTGTTCACCTTCATCCACGACCCGGGGCCTTCCGGCAGCCGCGCGCCGTCCGTCGCGATGGGCTCGATGTGCCACCGCTTCGCGTTGAGGTAGTACCCGCTCTTCACCGCGCTGCCGCTCTCGTAGGTCGTCATGGCCGTCTCCCTTTCGACCTGGAGTGTCGCAGCTCCCGCGTCCCCGTGAAATCGGGCCGAGGGCCGAGAAGGCGGGGAAAGAGTTCCGGTCCGGAGACCGGGAGCACCCGAGGACGGCATCGGGCGTTTTCCCGAGGCGCCGGAGCCCCTCCCTCCAGGGCGCCGGCGAGCGCCGTGCGCGTCCTGCCGGGGCGAATCCGCGGCCGGGAGGCCTGCGACGGCGGTCAGCGGCCGCGCGCCAGCGCCGCGCGCAGCCAGCGCCAGAGCGCGCCGGGAGACGGCGCGAGCCGCAGCTTCACCCAGCGTACGCGAGCGAGCGCGCGCCCGCGGGCGGTCCGCTCCAGCCGCTCGAGCAGCGCGAGCCCCTCGTCGCGCGCGCCGCTCGCCGCGAGCGCCGGGGCGAGCGCGAGGACCGCCTCGAGGTGCTGCGGCTCGATCTCGAGCGCGCGGCGCAGGAGCGACACGGCGGCGTCGCGCCGGCGCGCGCGCGCGAGGGCGCGGCCGCCATCCACGAGGCCGTTCACCGCGTCCTGCCGCCGTCCGCGCACGAGCTCGAGGCGGGCCGCCTCGAGCCGGAACCCCGCGTCGAGCGGGAACGTGGCCACCGCCGCGGCGCAGACGCCGGAGGCCCGATCGGTGAACCCCTTCTCCGCGTGCGCCGCCGCGGCGCGACGGAAGCACTGTGCGCTCCGCTCGACGTCGCCGAGCTTCGCGAGGAGCGGCGCGATCCGCAGGTTCACGCTGGCGTCCGCAGGGTCGCCGCGGAGCGCCTCGTCGTAGCCCTGGACCGCCTTGCGGATCCGGCCGCGCGCGCGGGCGTCGTCCGCCGCGGCGATCACCTCGGCCCGCGTTCGGGCCGCGCGGCGGAAGAAGGCCATGAGCGACCATGCTACCCCGCGCCGCGCAGCGAGCGCACGCGCCGCGGCGGCGGGCGTGGGGCGCGCACGCACATCGTGCCCCGCGCGCACCCGGCTACCCGCCGGGCGTGAAGCGGACGAGCTCCTCCACGCGCTCCCCTTCCTCGCGCACCTTGCCGACCCCGGGGCGAGCCAGTACGTCCGCCGGGGCTCCGACTTGTCGAGCCGCTCCCGGTCCACCTCGAGTCCCCCGGCGTGGCTCGCCCCCGGTTACCGCGCGTGAACGTCCGTGCCCGCGCGCGGGCACCTCGTGCTCGTCGCCGACGGGGAAGCCGGGCGGGCCCACCTGCCCTTCGCGCCCTCTCCGCAGGGCGGGGCGCTCGGCGGGCACCCGGGCGCCCGCACGTCGCCCCGACCCCTCCCCGCTCCCCGGACGGCCTGCCTGCCTCATTCACGGGACGTGACGGCAATGCACTTTCCGTCCCGGTTGGGAGGGCGCACCTTCCCCGGGGGGACGCATTCCCTCGAGGAGGGGAGACGACATGGCATCGGTCGGAGCAGAGACGGAGGGGCGGGCGCTGCCCCGCCTTCACTGGGGGGCGATCGCGGCGGGCGTGGTCGTGGCGCTCGCGGCGCACATCGTCCTCGGGCTCGTCGGCGCGGCGCTCGGCTTCGCGGCGGCGCCCGCGGACTCGGAGGCGCTCGGCGCGGGCGCGGCGATCTGGGGGCTCCTGACGCCCTTGGTGGCGTCGCTCCTCGGCGCCTGGATCGCGACGCGGCTCGCGGGCCGGTTCGACACCGCCGGCTCGAACCTGCACGGCATCCTGGTGTGGTGCATCGGGCTCATCGCCGGCGCGCTCTTCCTCACCGGCACGCTCGCGTCGGGCGCGATGAGCGCCGCGACGTCGGCGAGCGGCAACGCGGGCGTGCTCCGCCGGGCGGTGCAGGGAGAGACGCAGGTGGCCCCGGAGAGCCCGGCGGCGGAGGCCAGGGCGGAGCGGGCCGAGGACGAGGCCGGCAAGGCGGGCGCCGCGGCGATGGGCGCGGCGGCGATGGCGGCGATCGCCGGGCTCCTCGGCGCGCTGATCGGCGCCGCGCTCGCGCGGGCGAGCGGCGCGGGGCAGCGCAAGGGGCTCGGCTGGCGGATCGCGCTCCAGCGGACCGATGGAAAGGGGGGCGAGCGAGCGGCCATGCCAGGCCACGCCACCACCGCGGGCTTCGGCGAGCGCTTCGCCGATCCGACCCGACCGTACGGCACGGGCGGCGAGGCGCGACCCGGCACGCTGCCCGGCGACGACCCTCACGCGCACCACTGACGATGACGGCGGACGTTCACCGGAGGTCCGCGCCCGCGCGGCGCGGGCCTCCGTCCGTCCTCGGCGTCCCGCCGGCCTCCTCAGGCCGACGGCTCGGGTCTCGGTGGCAACAGTTGCGCGGGAGCACGCCGGACGGTCGCCTCGCCGATCTTGAACAGCGCCGCCGCTTCCTGGTCCGTCTTCCCGGCGCGGTCGAACGCGGCGACGACACGCTCGCGAAGATCGACCGAGTACCCCACCCCTTCGCCACCTCCCGTGCAAGCCCCGGGGCAGCAGATCAGAGACGCTCGATCACGTCGACTGGGCAGCGCTGTGTGAAACCGGGGCTGCCGAACCGCGCGGTGCGAGCAGCCCGTCAGCGACGGCTACGATGAAGCGAGCGCCCTCCGATTTTGCCACGACATCGTTGGCACCAAGCTCGCGCAGCCGTGCGCACACTTCCGGGTGGAGCGATCCAGTGACGACGAGGATGGGTAGGTCGGTCTCGCCCCCGAACGTGCGGATGGTTCGCACCAGATCCTCGCCATCCACGCCCGACATCAGTACGTCCGTCACGAGGAGGTCGAGCGTGAACAGCTGGTCGGTCAGTGCCTGGAGTCCGACCGTCGCGTCCGGTGCCGTGACGACCTCGTACCCACCCTCGCGAAACGCGTCCCCGAGCATCTCCCTCGCGAGCGCATCGTCGTCGACGAGTAGAACGCGCCGACGTCGCCCGGTCAGCCCGGCGACCGCTCCGGCGAGTCCATCGTCACCTTCGGGTGTAGTTTCAAATCGCAAGCCTATTCCGTCGGTCCTTGTGTGCACGACGGTGGCCAAGGTGCGGAGTTGCGCGCGGTTCGGAAGAATCGCCTCGAGCTGCACGCGATCGCCCACGACGTAGGGCCCTTTTGTTCGGATGAACGCGCCCCCTGCTGATAGGTCTCGCAGGAACGCTGGGTGTGAAGGCGGAGCCTTCTCCGTTCCGGAGCCGTCCGATTCGATGCTGCGGACGCGGGCGGGGCCATGGAGCCGGTGCCGGGGAGAGCGGCGCCTTGCGTAAGACCCCCCGGTGGGCGTGAGGCAGGCCACCAGCAACCGGTGCGCCGCCTGCGTCCCATCTCTCAGAGCGAGAACGAAGCCCGACGCTGCCGGACCCTTCCCGTCCGCGGTGCGATGCGCCACGACGCGGGCGCGCTCGCAAACGGGAAGTTGCCAGGGTGCCTCGAGCTGAACGACGCATTCGTCGCCGACAGGGAGCGCCAGGGGGCTTGGAATGAAGAGCTCCCGGCGGGAGGCGTCGTAGCTGGCACCCTCCAGTGCCGGACCGCCGACACACAGCGAGAGAATCGGTGTGTCCAGTGGCGCCCCGCTCGGGGTCGGGCGGATGTCTTCACGCCGAAAGATGGCTCGGATCGCCGCGGAGGCGTGGAGCACGGCCGTACCAGTCTGGAAATAGGCGCACCGTGCAAGGCGGGCGCGGAACGCGCATGCGGCGTCCGCGTCTGCAGATCCCAGGAGACGAGCCTGACCGCGCGCCCGCGCCACCCAGAACACGAGGCGGTCGAGCACGGGTTGAGGTGGATCCGATCGGAGCTCAGCACAGACACCGAGGTAGCGCGACCTCGAGTCCGCCCCGACATCGCATGATACGACCGCACCGTCCGCGAGCATTCGGATGTGCCGGACGAGATCCGCCGCCGACGCCGCGCTCGTCGGATCCACCGACTCGAATGAGAGAGCGAGAACAGGGAGCACGGTCCGCCTCCCGCTAGGCGCACGAGGAGGGCCACGCTTCGACCGGAACGTCGAGTGGCCTTGCGCCATAGAGACGTCGGATCTTCTGGACGAGCGTCGTGCGTCCGATCCCGAGCCGCTGTGCCGCTGCCGCCTTGTTCCCTTGCGTCTGCCCGAGGGCCCAGTCGATCAGGCTGACCTCGACGCGGCGAAGGATCTCGGGAAGATCGACTGTGCCCTGGTCCGCCGGTGTGGCCGGCACGTCTAGTCCAACCCGCCGGAGCTCGGCGACCGGAATCCCCAGCGAAAGCGGCTCCGCCTCCGCCGAGGCCTCCGAGACACACACCGACAACGCGTGAGCGGGGATGCCGGTCGCCGTCGCGAACAGCTGCAGCTCCACGTCGCGCGTGGCGATGTTCTGCCAAGTACAGGACGCCGCGAGGCGAGCCGCAAACGCGCGCAGCTCCCGCGCATTCCCTGGCCAGGCATACTGCTTGATCAGCTCGCGCGCGCCGCTCGAGAGCATTCGCCCGTCGGAGACGGTGCTCCAGCAACGATCCCAGACCTGCGGCACGTCCTCACGGCGTTCCCGCAGGGGCGGAACGTGGATCGGGCAGGCGAGTGCGTCGAACAGGTCGCGCCGGAATCGCCCGCTCGTCACGTCCTGGAGAATGTCGTTCGTGCTCGCGGCAACGATCCGAACGCGCGGCGCCTCACCCGCGACCATCGCATCCATCCACTCGACCAAACGGGCCTGGAGGGCGGCGGGCATCTCGATGACGTCCTCGAGAAGAATGGTCCCTGTCCCCGCGGACGTCGCGGAATCGGGGCTACACGACGCACCGAACAACTCGATGGCGAGCTCGTCCCGCGCGCGCCCAGCGCACCGCACCACGACGAACCGCAAGAGCCGATCGGGGCCGGCGGAGTGGATGAGCCGCGCGATCGTCTCTTTCCCTGTCCCGCTCTCGCCGAAGATCCTCGCGTTCTCACCCGATGCGCCCACGCGTGACGCCGTCGAGAGCGCCGCTGCCATCGGGGACCGCTGCGCGTGAGCGAAATACAGCGAGGTTCCCGTCCGAAACTCGTGCATAGGATCGCCTCCCCCACACGGAAGCTTGAGCAATCCGCAGGCCGGCTGGGATTGGCTGACAGGCTAAGCACTTACCGGTTTGTGTCGGAGGTGCGAGGGACCCAGTCCAAAGGGGAGTCGGCGAGGTGGGTTCGAGGCCAGGCCCTCCGTTTCGCTTACAGTGGAAGGCTCTGAGGCACAGGCGAAACACGAACACCAGCCCCGCGAACGAGAGTCACGTGTTCGGCGTCAGGGGCGCGGGGGGCTGATCGAACCCGGGGTCATCGCGAACTCGCAACCGGTTTCGAAGTGGGAGATCGAAATGCGGACTCCACACGCGCACCGTTCCCGTGATCTGGGTCGGCTCTTGGCTCATACCGCTTTCGGTGCCGCAGCGCGTGCGAAGAGCGACTCCGGTGTAGCCCCGCGTGAACCCGCGCCGGCGCCGAGTGTGCGCTGCGCACCGCGGCAACCGGCCCGACGATCATGGCGGCGGCGTGCGGCCCGATCGGGTTCTTCGCGACCGGCGAGGGCCGGCCGGCCTGCCCTGCACGGCGCGATGGGCGGTCATCCAATCGCTGCCCTTGCGCGCACCGTCGGCGAAGCAGGCTGTCGGCGGTGCGCCACGGTCTCTCGGCCCGGCTACCTGGGCACGTAGCGAGGGCGGCGCCCCCCCCATTTACGCAGTGGTTCGGTAACGGAGGACCCTGGGTGCAATCTTCCCCGGCGGCCTTGGGCGAGATCCCGGTCCCTTTCCCGCGGGGTTGCGCGCCGGAGCTGCTGGCACTCTGCGTGCTCCGCGTATGATCATGACCAACCCGGTGACATTCTGTACCTGGAAGGCCGAGTTCGCTCTCGGGCTTCCCGAGGTCGATGCGGAGCACCAGCGCTTCTTCGAGATCATGAACGAGTTGCACGGGGCGATGCTTCGCGGCAACGCGGACGCGCAGGTGGCTTCGACGCTGTGCAGCCTCACCGCGTACGCGACGAACCACTTCGAGCACGAGGAACGCGCGCTGGCTGAGGTGGGCTACCCGCAGCTTCACGTGCAGAGGAAGCAGCACCAGTGGTTTCTCGCCCAGATGCAGCAGCTGGCCCTCTCCAATCGGGAGTCCTCGCGTGGGGCGCTCTCGTTCATGAAGGACTGGCTCGTGGAACACATCCTCGGCACGGACAAGAAGTATGCGGTCTGGATCGCCGCGCAGGCCCACCTCTTCCCGTCCGGTTTTCACCTAGAGTCACTCGCGCGCCGGACCAGGTAGCGCCCGCGTGATGCGCCGCTGAGCGACCCGGAACATCCGATGGGCGCCTGGTAAGCGCATCTCGGCCTCGTTCAGCTCCGGGAGCCTGTCACGGAGGCGGTTGGCGCTCACGAGGAAGCGCGGAAATCTGAACCGGCCGACACTCATTGTCAGAGCGTGATGACCTGGTCCACCTTCGCGCCCGAGAGCGCCTTGTACAGGTCGGGGAAGCAGCCGATCGGGATCCCCTCGATCAGCCTGTCGGCGATCGCGCGCTGGTAGCAGCACTGGTCGCAGCCCATGAGCAGCATCCCGCTCTGGCGGGCGACCTTCGCGAGCCGCTCGCCCGTCGGGTTTCCGCGGACGAGCAGGTAGTTGTTGTCCACGAAGAAGAACATCCCGACGACGGTCGCGCCGTGGCGCCCCTCCTCGAGCTGCGGGACGATCATCTTCTCGAGGATGAACGAGGCGTTGGGGGTGGAGAAGACGTAGGCGACGTTCACGTGCGTGCTCCTTCTCCGCTGGACGCCCCGGCGCCCGCGAGGGCGGCCGCGACGAGCGCGGCGCGATCGTGGTGGACGGGGTGCACCCCGGCGACGAGCGCCCGCAGGCGGGCTTCGTCGAGGCCCGCCGGCGGCGCACCCGCCTCGACCGCCTCGCACGCGGCGTCGGCGTAGGCGATGAGCGACGCGCAGGTGGAGGCGCGAAAGCGCGCGCGGACCACCCGTGCCCCCTCGCGCCAGAGGCCGATCCGGACGACGAGCCGGTCCCCCCCGCGCGCCTCGCCGACGGAGTGGGCGCCCTCGAGCGCGCCGGTGTGGCGCGGCGCTGCGACGTGCTCGGAGACCGTGCGGGGCACCGCCGGGATCTAACCGGCCGCGGCGTCGCGTCGAGGGTTCGTGACGGGGGCCGCGCCCGCCCTCGGCAGCCGGACGACGAAGGTCGTGCCGGCCTCGCCCGTGCGGACCTCGATGCGGCCGCCGTGGGCACGGACGACCTCTCGCGAGATGAACAGCCCGAGGCCGACGCTCCCCTGCCGATCGCCGCCGCCCGGACCGCGCCGGAACGGATCGAAAAGGGCCGGCAGCACCGCCGCTGGGATAGGCGGCCCGACGTTGTGGACCTCGGCCACGAGCTCTCCGGCCTCGCCCCGCACGCGCACGTCGACCGGCCCGTCGCCGCCGTGCTGGACCCCGTTCCCCAGCAGGTTCGAGAAGACCTCCGCCATGCGGTCCGCGTCGAGCTCGGCCCGCGTGTCGCCCTCCACGGCGAGGGGGAACGCGCGGCCGGGGTGGGCGGCGCCGATCTCCTCCACGGCGTGGCGCGCGACCTCGGCGAGGTCGCAGGGGCTCCGGTGGATGGGCAGCCCGCCCCCGTGGCGTGCCTTGGCGAGATCGAGCACCTGGGTGATGAGCCGCTCCATGCGCCCCACGCTCGTGACGATGCGCCGCGCCGACCGGGCCACGGCCTCGTCGGCGTCGGCGCGCAGGAGCAGGCCGGCCGAGACCGAGATCGCGTTCAGCGGGTTGCGCAGATCGTGGCCGACGATCCCGAGGAAGCGCTCGCGCTCGAGGCTCGCGAGCGTGCGGTCCACCGCGAAGGCGACCTGGTCCGCGATCCCCATCGCGAGCCGGATCTCGGGCTCGCCGAACGCGTGCGGCCCCGGGTAATAGACCATGAACTTGCCGAGGAGCCGCCCGCCCCTGGCGAGCGGGAAGAAGCCGAGCGCGCCGATCCCCTCGCGCTCGAGCGCGGGACGCAGCGCGGCGAGGGCGGGATCGGCGAGGGCGTCCTCCACCAGGACCGGCGCCGGGTTCGCGTCCCCGGGCCGCCAGGGGCTGTGCCCCTCCACGGCGGCGCGGTACGGCTCGGACAGGCCGCGCCACGCCTCGAAGCGCATCACCCCCTCCGCGTCGAAGCGCAGGATCGCCAGGCGCTCGGCCCCGAGCGCCGCCGCGATCCCGTCGAGCGCCGCCGCGTACACCTCGTCGAGCGTCTCCGCCCGGTTGGCGGCGTCCGTCACGCGGTAGAGCAGCGCGACCTCGGCGCGCGCGGCGCGCTCCGCCTCGTGGACGCGCGCGCTCTCGGCCTCGAGCCTGCGGCGGAGCTCGACCTCCTCGGCGAGCATCTTCGCCCGCCGCTCCAGCTCTGCGACGTGCCGGCGCTGCGCGTCCGTCGTCATCGCGGCGAACGCGGCGCCGGGGACCACGTCGTCGTGGCCGGCGCACACGTCGCGGAACGCGACGGCGTCCTCGCGCCGAGCGAAGCCGCGCAGGGGATAGGCGCACAGCAGGGAGAAGGCGAGCGCGTCGACGAGCTCGCTCCAGAGCGCCTCGACGTGGAGCAGCGCCGGGACGTTCCCGTCCCTCCGCAGCACCTCGACCATCTCCCCGAACGCCCGCACCCGCCCGGCCCTCGACGCGGACCGCACGCGCTCCACCTCGGCGGCGATGACGGCGCGGAAGCGGCCGGGATCGGGCGCCCGGCCCGCCATGAACCGGGCGAACGCCTCGTCGGCGTCGAGGAGCGCGAGCGTGCCGGCGTCCTTCTGGGCTGCCGGATCGAGCCCCATGGAGAAGAGCGAGCGGTCGAGCGCCCGAGCGTGCTCCCGGGTCACGATCGCGAGCGCGCCCTCACCGTCGCGGATCCCCTCCGCGAGGTACGCGGCGACCACGCCGACCATCGACGGCTCGTCCTCGTAGAAGTGGACGGCGTGCGCCAGCAGCGGCGCGCCGAGCGCCTCGCCAGGGTCGACACGGGCAACGCGACGCTGCAACGGGTCCTCCGCGGACGAGGGGCCGACTGCGACTCGGTCGCACAAGTCTTAGCCGTTGTGATCGCGAGACGCGGCTCCCCTTCAGGGCACGCGCCCACGCGAGCTCAGGGGGCCCGTGCTTCGCGCACTCGCCAGGCCCCCCACGCGAGCGCCGCGCCGGCGACCGCAGCCGCGACGAGCCCGAGGAGGGTGGGCGCGCGCAGGAGCTGCCCGGCGACCACCAGCGCGAGCCCGGCGTGGATGCGGGGCCGCTCCGCGCGCGCGATGGGCGCGAGCCCCGCGCGCGCCGCGGGGTCCCGCCGCCGCGCGCGCATCGCGGTCCCCGCCAGGACCACGCCCGCGAGGAGCGCCGCCGCGCCCGTGAGCCTGAGGACGAGCCCCGGGTCGCGCGCCGGGACGGCCCGGGCGCCGCCGTAGATCGTCGCGAGCGCCCCCGCATAGGCGGCCAGCACGATCCAGTCCGGCCCGCGCTCCGGCCGGGCGAGGCGGTAGCCGAGCACGACGAGGAGCGCCACGACGGCGAGGCCGAGCGCTCCCTCGGGGGTGGTGAGCCGGTCCATGGGGGGCGGCTCACGCGGCGAGGGCCGGGGTCACGGTCTCCTCGTCGGAGACCTCCTTCCGCTTCCACAGGAGGTAGACCGCCGGGTAGACGAGCAGCTCGAGCGCGAAGGAGGTGACGAGCCCGCCGATCATCGGCGCCGCGATGCGCTTCATCACGTCCGCGCCGGCCCCCGTGGACCACATGATGGGCAGGAGGCCCAGGATCGCCGCGAACACGGTCATGGCCTTGGGGCGGACGCGCTTCACGGCGCCGTGTACGATCGCCTCGACGAGGTCGCCGCGGGTGCGGAGCTGGCCGCGCGCCTTCGCCTCGTCGTGCGACAGGTCGAGGAACAGGAGCATGAAGACGCCGGTCTCGGCGTCGAGCCCCATGAGCGCGATGATCCCGACCCAGACCGCGATGGAGACGTTGTAGTCGAGGACCCAGAGCAGCCAGACCGCCCCGATCGCCGAGAACGGCACCGCGAGCATCACGAGCGCCGCCTTGAAGGACGACCTCGTGTTCATGTAGAGGAGGCCGAAGATCAGCACGAGCGTGATCGGGATGATCACCTTCAGCCGCTCCTTCACCCGCAGCATGTTCTCGTACTGCCCGCTCCAGGTCATGTCGTAGCCGGTCGGCACCGCCACGCCCGCCGCCACCGCCTCCTTGGCCCGCGTGACGTAGCTGCCCACGTCGAACTTCGAGGTGTCGAAGTCCACGTAGACGTAGCCGGCGAGCAGGCCGTTCTCGTTGCGGATCATCGACGGGCCCTGGGCGAGGACGACGTCGGCGATCTCCTCCATCGGGATCTGCCCGCCGCCCGGGAGCGGCAGGAGCACGCGGCGCAGCGTGGAGAGGTCCTCGCGGTAGTCGCGCGCGTAGCGGACGTTGATGCCGTACCGCTCGCGCCCCTCGACGGTGGTGGACTGGTTGTCGCCGCCGACGGCGGTCATCACCATCATGTTGGCGGCGTCCACCGTGAGCCCGTAGCGGGCGAGCTGCTCGCGCTTCAGCACGAAGTCGAGGAAGTAGCCGCCCGCCACCCGCTCGGCGTAGACGCTGCGCGTGCCCGGGACCCGCTGGACGGCCGCCTCGACCTCCTTCGCCACCCGCTCGATCGTGGTCAGGTCGGCGCCGCTGATCTTGATGCCGACCGGGGTGCGGATCCCGGTCGAGAGCATGTCGAGCCGGCCCTTGATCGGCATGGTCCACGCGTTCGACACGCCGGGGAGCTGGAGCGCCCGATCCATCTCGTTCTCCAGCTCCTCCTGCGTGATCCGGTCGCGCCAGAAGGACCGCAGCGAGCCCTTCAGCCACCCGGGCGCCCACGACGAGTACCAGCGCGGCTTCTCGCGCCACGCCGACTCCGGCTTCAGGACGATGGTCGTCTCCATCATGGTGAACGGCGCCGGGTCGGTGGAGGTGTTGGCGCGGCCGGCCTTCCCGAAGACGCGGTCCACCTCGGGGAAGGTCCTCAGGATCTTGTCCTGGATCTGGAGCGCCTTCTGGGCCTCGGCCACCGACATGCCGGGCTCCACCGCCGACGGCATGTAGAGGATCGTCCCCTCGCGCAGGGGCGGCATGAACTCGGAGCCGAGCGACAGGTACACCGGGACGGTGGTGGCGACGAGGAGCAGGCTCACCGCGATCGTGGCCCTCGGGTGGCGCAGCACGAGGCGGCAGGGCGGCTCGTAGATCCGGTGGAGCAGCTTCGAGATCGGGTGCGCCTCCTCGGAGTGGTACCGGCCGACGAGCGCGCGGTTCGCGACCCAGGCGAGCCAGCGCGGCCGGAAGCGGAAGTCGTCCACCCGCGCGAACATCATCCGCATGGCGGGATCGAGCGTGATGGCGAGGAAGGCGGCGATGGCCATCGTCAGGTTCTTCGAGAAGGCGAGCGGCCGGAAGAGCCGGCCCTCCTGGTCCACGAGCGTGAAGACCGGGACGAACGCCACCGCGATGACGAGGAGGGAGAAGAAGACGCCCGGCCCCACCTCGAGGAGCGCCTCGAGGCGCACCTGGTGGAAGTCGCCCTTCCGCCCGTCCCTCATCCAGTGGTGGATCTTGTTGTACGCGTTCTCCACCTCGACGATCGCGCCGTCCACCAGCACGCCGATGGAGATGGCGATGCCCGCGAGCGACATGAGGTTCGCGTTCAGGCCCATGAGGTACATGGGGATGAACGCGAGGGCGACGGAGACTGGGATGGTGACGATCGGCACGATCGCCGACGGCACGTGCCAGAGGAAGATCAGGATGATGATCGAGACGACGACGATCTCCTCGATCAGCTTGTGCGTGACCGTGTCGATCGCCGCGCGGATGAGCTCGGAGCGGTCGTAGGTCGTGACGACCTCGGTCCCCTCGGGCAGCGAGGGCTTCACCGCCTCGAGCTTCGCCTCGATCCGCTCGATGACGTCGAGCGCGTTCTCGCCCGAACGCATCACCACGATGCCGCCCACCACGTCGCCCTCGCCGTCGAGATCGGCCACCCCGCGCCGCAGCTCCGGGCCGAGCGCGACGGTGGCGACGTCGCGCACCAGCACCGGCGTGCCACCCTCCGCCCGCAGCACGAGCCGCTCGAGGTCCTCGATCCCCTTCACGTAGCCGCGGCCGCGCACCATGTACTCGCGCCCCGAGAGCTCGACCAGCCGCCCGCCCACGTCGTTGTTGCCGCTGCGCACCGCCTGGATGACGACGTCGAGCGGCAGCCCGTAGGCGGCGAGCGCGTTCGGGTTCACGGTGATCTGGTACTGACGCACCTGCCCACCGACCGTCGCGACCTCCGACACGCCCGGCACGCTCTGGACCGCGTAGCGGAGGAACCAGTCCTGGAACGAGCGCAGCTCGTCGGACGAGTGCTTCCCGGTGCGGTCGACGAGCGCGTACTGGTAGACCCAGCCCACGCTGGAGGCGTCCGGCCCGAGCTCGGTGGTCACGCCCTGCGGCAGCTGCGGCGTGATCTTGGAGAGGTACTCGAGCACGCGCGTCCGCGCCCAGTACGGGTCGGTCCCGTCCTCGAAGATGACGTAGACGTAGCTGAACCCGAAGTCCGAGAAGCCGCGGATCGCCTTCACCTTCGGCGCGCCGAGGAGCGCGGTGGTGATGGGGTAGGTGACCTGGTCCTCGAGGATGTCGGGGCTGCGGTCCCACTTCGAGTAGACGATGACCTGCGTGTCGGAGAGGTCCGGCAGGGCGTCGAGCGGGATGTTCCGCATCGCCCAGGCCGAGCCGAGGAGCGCGACCAGGGTCGCGGCGACGACGAGGACCTTGTTCTCGGCGGAGAAGCGGATGATCGCCTTGATCATGGGT